>Ga0210015_1002110_pt1 | contig 19012 bp, 24 predicted proteins | sample CryGeymeta201522_FD_185471 | JGI IMG/M metagenome (GOLD analysis project Ga0210015, IMG submission 185471) | Groundwater microbial communities from Crystal Geyser aquifers in Utah, USA - Crystal Geyser metaG 2015-22 (SPAdes) (version 2) | ecosystem: Environmental > Aquatic > Deep subsurface >... | reverse complement strand
CTGCGCGAGACGGCCATGTGAATCCCGCCGACGAGGCTGCCCGCTACGAGCGCGATGAACGTACAACGATAGGCATTCTTCATCCCTTTGACCAGCAGGACAACAGCGCGCACGCCCATGATGCCGACGCCGTCGGGCATGGGAGCCCGACCTTCTTAACTAAACAGTATTGCTCCTAGTACAGGGTTTGAAGAATTGTGGAGATGGCTCCCATGCCGTCGGGCGTGGGAGCCCGATCAAACAATCGCTAGCCGAAATGGAAACCAGCCACGAACGCGGCGGTCATAAGCAGCAACAGGCCGGGCAGCACCTTGAGGATGGTGGCGCGCGAAAGGAGCGGTCTGCCAGCCTTGAGTAACGCCAGCAACAGCCCGCCGACGCCGATCAGCGCCCCGCCCACCCCGACCAGTGCGAAGCCCGGAGCGGCGCGCCCCGTCGCGGCGAAAACGATGGGGAGCAGAAAAATCGTCAGCCCGGCGATGCCGTGCACGATTGCCAACACGATGACGGGCAGTTTATTACGCAGGGGAAGGATACGGGTCAGCAGGATGGCGAGAAAGCCGACGATAACGAAGAGCAGGTAGCCGGTCCGAAAGGAGGCGAGGTGCTCCCAAACCAGTCCCAGCGACAGGCTGAGCGGGATGACCGTCGAGATGATGACCACGATGGGGCTGTCCAGCACGTCGAAACCCAGGATGATGAGCAGCAGCCCGGCCACGAGCAGAACGCCGAAGCCGACCGTGTAGGCGATGATGGGCAGGGTGCTCATCTTGTCAATCCCAACCGCAATCTGGTAGGCGGCCAGCAGGCCGGTCAGGAGCAGCAGGATGCGGTCGAGGATGGAGATTTTCACGGTTGCCTCATCTGGAACCCGTTTCCTTCGAGGAAACGGGGTTCCACACTAAACTGAAAGGAGTACCATCGCCGCCAGCATGTACAGCGAGGCGTATTTGAACAACCCGAAGTTGACCCGTTCCGACGGGCGCAACAGGCTGGCGACGGCCAGAAGCAGCAGCCCGGCAGATAGCACGGCCAGCAGGCGCACGAAGCCCCATTGCACGCCGATCAGGATGCCGGCTGCGCCGATGCACAGCGCGGCGACGATACTGGAGACGGCAATCGTGGCGCGCGTGACCTGGAACCCGTATGCCGACGGGAAGGTCGGGATACCCGCCGCGGCGTAGTCGTCGAAGTAGCGCATCGAGAAGGTCAGGATGTGGGTGGGAATCCAGAACAGGACGGCCAGCGCCAGCAGGATGCCGATGCCGTCTACGTGGCCGAGGCCGAAAACCCGTCCGGCCAGGATGGGCATGCCGCCCGAGATCCCGCCCCAGACGATGCTCCAGCAGGTGCGGCGCTTGAGCCAAAGGGTGTAGACCGCCACGTCGAAGAACAGCCCGGCAAAGACAACCAGCCCGTAGAGCGGACTCATCGCCACGGCCATGCCGACGCCTGCGGCGGAAAGAACCAAACCCAGGCGCAAGGCCTCGTTCGGTGTGACTTGACCGGAGGCCAGCGGCCGGTTGCAGGTGCGCTTCATTTTGGCGTCAATGTCGCGGTCGTACCACATGTTGATGATGGTACTCCCAGCAATCGCCAGGAACAGGCTCAACGCCAGGCCGAGGAAGTCGTACCAGTGCATCACCGGGCAGCGGGCGGACATATAGCCGGCCAGGCCGGTGGAGAGCAGGAGACCGGTTTGGAGGGATTTGGTGAGCGGCCAGTAGAGGCGGAGTTTGGAGAGGATTCTTTGCATGGTTTATTTTGGGTAGGAGATAGGGGGGTAGGGGGTAGGAGATAGGGGATAGGAGGGTAGGGAGATAGAGGATGGGGTTAGTGTTTTCCGAGGTTTTTGCGGTGGGCGGAGATGACACCAGCGATCATGGCGATCAATTGTCCGGTAAGGGCGGCGCGGCGTTTGAGTAAGTCCTCGGGCAGAAGCTGACGTGAGCGGAAGTACCAGCCACGTGTCTCACGCGCTTCGCCGAGGGAAATGCGCATTACACGGACGTAATCCGGCGTCCCGACGCCGCGTCCATAGGCTTCTTCCATGTTCGCGCCGATGCCTCCAGCGCTGCGGATTATTTGGCTGACGATCTCCCGTCCGCGGTAATCTTTCTTCAACAGATCACAATCCTGCCAAACGAGATCGTAGAGATACATTGCCATCCGGTAGTAGCCCGATTCCCACAATGGATCGCTTTTCATCCATACCGGAACGGCCTTCTGCCATTCCTCGAAACTCAACTCATCCATGCCAAACTCCTATCACCCTATCATCTTACCATCTTATCGTCCTATCACCTTACCATCCTACCATCTCATCCTCAATGATCTCTCGCGCACCGAAACCCCACCCCAGGCCCGTAGTACATCGGCGGGGCACTGTTGCGCACCCAGAGGCGCAGGTCCATATCATAGGTGTCCTTCGAGCCGCCGTGCATCAGGCGGTCGCTGAAGCCTTCCTGCTGCTGGACATCGCCGAGCCACTGCCAGACGTTGCCGGCCATGTCGTAGAGGCCGTACGGGCTGGCCGAGTTGAGCGTGACGTATCCGTCGTAGGTTTTGCCATTGTAGAATCCGACCGGAGACGTGCGCGAGCCGAAGGTGGACATGACCTCGAACGGATCGCGGCTGGCGTAGAAGTTGGCGTGCTGACGGGTGATCTCCTCGCCCCAGGGGAAGGGACGCGTATCCGCGCCGCGGGCGGCTTTTTCCCATTCCAGTTCGGTGGGCAGGCGCCAGCCATAGTAGTCACAGTAAGCCCAGGCGCCGAACCAGGAGACGTTCGTCATCGGGTGATTCTCCCAGCCGGGATTGACGGCAAATTTCTGCCCGTCGAAGGTGAATCGCGAGGCCAGGTCGTCGAGGGGGATGAGGATGTAATCGCCCGGGTCGATGCGAATCTCGTGCTTCTTGCCGTGGAAGGGATCGCCAGGGTAGAAGCTGAACAGCGCGGCTTTGCCCTGGAATTCGCCCACCTTGACCTTGCCAGCCGCCAATGCCTCGTTGGCGAAGGCGACATATTGGGCAACGGTCACGTCGGTGACCATGATCTCGAAGGCCTCGGTGGTTTCGATATCTTTATGCTGGCCGAAGTAGAACTCTCCCGCCGGGACTTGCGCCCAGGCGTTCGGGTCCACGCCTGTGTCGAAGACGGGAAAACGACAATTTCGCTCACGCTAACCTCCCGCAATCGGCGGAAAGATGCCCACTTCATCGCCGTCTTTCAACTGCCAGTCTTCAGTTTGGGCCAGGCCGTTGACAAAAGTCATCTTGACCTCCTCGTCCGGAACCTGCAAGGCGCGCAGCAAGTCGGCCAGGGTGGCGCCCTCCGGCAGGTCAACCTCGAAGGGCGTTCCCGAAGACAGGTCAGCGCGATAGCGGGTTAGAAAAGCAAACAGTTTCACACGCAGGCGCATGGCTTTACTCACGGGCAGCGGACAATATCCTGCGCCCACAGGCAATCGGCGCAGGAGGGGTTCCATCCCCAGCAGCCATTGTTATTATCGCGCAAGTCGCAGGTGGCGCGCAAGTCGCAGTTGGGGCAGGACGGAAAGTGAAAGCTGCGCACCTCGCTGCGGAAACGCGTGTAGGCTTCCGACATCCAGATTTCGGCCAGGGACTGTTCGTTGACGTTGCCCAGCACGTAGCGGCTGACTTGTTTCTTTTGGCCGTCTATGGCAAAGTAACTGTAATTATGGCACAGGGCATAACACGGGGCAAGGCCGCCATCCCAGCCGACGACCACGGCGCGATCCTGGACAAAGCGGCAGCGCCGCTCCGCGCCCCAGTGCATGCGAGGCAAATCCAAAGTCCCCCACATCACCCAGGCATCCGCCCTGACCGGCCAGCCCTGCGCCATGAACGGCGGGCGCGGCTCGTAGCCATAGAGCATCTCGGCTCGCATCTCTTCGCTATACGCCAGGACGTTGCTGACCAGGACACGCGCGGCGTTCAAATGGGTGGCTAACTCGGTCAGTTGGGGCAGCTCATCCAAATTGGTTTTCAGGGCGACAAATTCGATTCCCAGGGCCGGGTAGAGCGAACCCAACTGGCGTTTGGCCTCGTTCAAGCCGCGAATGTTGTCGAGGACCTGGGAGAGCGTCGCCCCGCGGATGCCAGCGTAGGTCTCCGGCTTGACGCCGTCCACCGAGATGACGACGCGCTCCACGCCCAGCCGCACCAGTTCGCGGGAGATTTCAGAGTTCAGCAGCAACCCGTTGGAGCCGAGCGTCACCGCCAGGCCGCGCTCGCGCACCGCCGCGATCATCTCCAGGATGTCAGAATGGACGAGCGGCTCGCCGAAGCCGGTGAAAATCACCCGTTTCAGGTCGGGCAGGGCCTCCAGGCTTTCGAGGATGCGGCGGAACGTCTGCATGGACATGCGCGCCTGCGGGTCTTCCCAGACGTTGCGGATGCAGGTGCGGCAATTCAGGTTGCAGGCGGTGGTTGGCTCGATATATAACTTGCGAATGTCGGGCAGGCGCGGGTGCAGGATCAAATCCCCCTCGCGCTCGTCCAGCCAGTATTCGGTCTGCGCAGCGATGTGCCTGCGCTGTAGAAATTCTTCGGGCAGGAGCAGCCTGCCCTGCTCGTCATTTTTTACGATGGGCATAATTTTTTAATATTCCCTCCCCCATTCCTGTAGTGCGAAATGGGGGAGGGTTTTGGGAGGGGGCATGGTTTACAACTCGGCATACACCGAATCCAGGGCCTCATCCGAAACGTCAAAGACCTGGTTGTGCGGCGGCAGCGGTTCAGTCCGCATAAATTCAGGTATGCGGTCGGTTTCCTTGCCCAAGCCGGCAGCCTCGTTAAAGGCGCGCTCGGCCTTCAAAACTTCCGCGCCAAGCCTGCCGATATCGGCCGTCGTCCACTTTGTGCCCAGGACGCCGTTGCACTCCTCCACCATCCCTTCCATGCCGCTGGCAATATCCAGGATGGCTAAGGCAATGAACAGGCAGTGACCGGAGGTGTCAATGAAGGCGGTGGCTGCCTGGAAGCCGCGGCTGAGCGCCGCTTTGCCTTCAGGGGTGAGCGGATCTTGTTTGCCGCTGACGCCCAGGATTTCGGGGGCGATGGTGTAACCGGCAGTGTGGTCGGCGCCCATCGTGCTGGTGGCGTAGGTGATGCCGATACCCTTGACCGCGCGCGGTTCGTAGGCGGGCATGCCCTGGCCTTTGACCGCCGGTACGCGGGTCATGCCATAGGCCTTGCCGGCAAATGCCGTCCCGCCGCCCAGGATACGGCCCAGCGGCGTTCCCTTGCCCATTTCATGGATCAGGTTGATGGCGCCCTGGCTGTCGCCAAACGGAATCACACCGGCTTCCATGATCACGCCGATGGTCGCGCCGGTCTCGATGGTATCCAGACCGTAGCCATTGCACAGTTTTATCATCGTGGCGATGTCGTCCAGATTGTCAATGCCGCAGTTGGCGCCCAGCGCCCAGTCGGATTCGTACTCGACGCAGGAGGCGGCTTCTGTCCCGTCCGGGTTGTGCCAGGTATTGGAACACTGGATGATGCAGCCGGGGCTGCAAGCGTGGTTATAGAGTTCCTTGTCCAGACGCTGCTTGTTGCCCTCGAAGATGGCTTCGCCGGCGATCTTGGCAGCCCCTTCGAAGCGTCCGCTGGAGAAGTTGCGGGTGGGCAGGCCGCCCGCCTCGTTCAGAATATTGATCAGCACCGCCGTGCCGTAGGTATTCAGCGCGCCCTTCGGCTTGGTGATGTCGTGGGTGCGCAGGGCGTCAATCATCTTCTTGCGCCCCTGGTCGAAAAGGGCTTCGTCCGTGATCGCCACGCCCGGCGTTCCTGCGCGGCTCAAGACGATGAGCTTGAGTCCCTTGCTGCCCATCACCGAGCCGAGGCCGCCGCGCCCGGAATAACGCGTCGGGCGTTTGGCCGGGTCGTTATAGACGATACTGGCGTTGCCATAGCCGTATTCGCCCGAAACGCCGCAGCCGGATATGGAGATCTTATCTCCAAACTTTGCATAAACCTTTGGGAAGACTTCGAACAGGTCCTTGCCGGCGTACTTGGTGGCGTCGAAGAATTCCACCTTCGGTTGGCCGGCGGCGGCATCCCAGGCCAGGTTAAGGCCCCAGTACTTGCCATTCTTTTTCGCCTGCCCCTCGATGACCAGCGCCCTGACCTGCATATCGGCCAGGTCAGCCGCCCAGGATGAACCGCCGTTGCTCTCCTTGATTCCGCCTGTGAGCGGCGATTTCGCCCCGGCGGAGACGCGGGCAGAGGTTGGGGCGGGGGTGCCGGTCACAATGCCGGGTGCAAAGACCAGTTTGTTGTTCGGCCCCAGCGGGTGGCACAATGGCGGGACTTCCTTCGCCACGATGGTTGAGGTCATGCCGCGCCCGCCCAGATGTTTATAGGCATCCGGGAGCGGCTCCACCCTGCTGGTCAAATCGGTCATATTAACGCGAATGAGCCACATGTTATCCTCCGTTGAATGACGAAAAAAGGTTAAACTCTATCCCGAGATAATTCTATTCGTATCGTCCCTTGCGCCTCCTTTTCTGATCAGGATCACAGCTTGCTCCATGCCGGAAGCAAGCGTAAATTCATCAGCGCGTATAAAATCATTATAGGTATGTTTAATAGACTTGTCAATTGGCAGTTGCATCTTTTCGCCACTCGTTATAAACTTATATGAGAGCAAATGAGCATGGCGTATTTTGATTTCCATCCGGAATTGCACTGCTTCCTCCCCCGCGACAAGAGAAACGTCACGCTCGCGCTGGCCTTCAAGGGCAGACAATCCCTCAAACACCTGATCGAATCGCTCGGCGTACCGCACACGGAGGTGGGACAGGTCACGGTCAACGGGCAGGCGCGGGGGCTGGACAGCGTCCCTCATAACGGCGACAGGATCGAGGTCCGCGCCGCCGCGCCTGGTTGTCCCATCGAGCCGCGCTTCCTGCTGGACAGTCATCTCGGCCGGCTGGCCGCCTATCTGCGCATGTTAGGCTTCGACTGTCTCTATCGCAACGATTACGACGACGCCGAACTGGCCGAACTCGTTCAACGCGAAAAGCGCATCCTGCTCTCGCGTGACCGCCGCCTGCTGATGCGCAAAGTCGTCCAGTACGGCTACTGCCTGCGCTCGCTCGAACCGCCGGAGCAGTTGACCGAGGTGGTGCGGCGCTTTGACCTGGCTGACAAAATCAGGCCTTTTCATCGCTGCCTGCGCTGCAACGGCGCCCTACAACCGGTCAGCAAGGAGACAGTGCTGGATCGCCTCGAACCGTTGACCAAAATCCATTACGATGAATTCTCTCTCTGCCCCGCCTGCGACCAGGTATACTGGAAGGGATCGCACGTGGAGCGGATGGAAAAGTTGATCGAGTCTGTCAAAAGGATTTCGCATGGATAAAATGCCTCCCAATCGTCTTATCCTGCGGCTGTACACTGGCGGGCTTGCGCCGCTGCTCGGCCGCTTCATCCTGCTGTTGACGACCACCGGCCGCAAGTCAGGGCTGCCACGCATTACGCCGCTCCAATATGAAGTGGTGGACAGCGATTATTACGTCGGCTCGGCCAGGGGTAAACAGGCGGATTGGTTCCGCAACATCCGCGCCGAGCCGCAGGTCACGCTGCGGGTGAAGAATCACATTTTCGAGGGGCTGGCCGAGCCGGTCACCGACCCGGCGCGCATCGCCGATTTCCTCGAACTGCGCCTTCGCCGCCATCCCCGCTTGGTGGGCAAGATCCTGCAAATGGAAGGTTTGCCGTCCCGGCCAACGCGCAGCCAACTGGAGGAATACGCCCAACGGCTGGCGATGGTCATCATCCACCCGAAGAGGAAACCATGAACAAGAAAACCCAATCCCCCATCTACGACAATCCGGCGGAGCTGCTCCGGCAGTTGATCCGCTTCGACACCACCAACCCGCCCGGCAATGAACGCGAGTGCATCCTGTTCATCAACGGCTTGCTGAAAGAGGCAGGCATCAAAACCACACTGCTTGGCAAGAACCGCCAGCGCCAGAACGTCATCGCCCGGCTGAAGGGCGAAGGCAAAGCACCTCCCCTACTGCTCTACGGCCACGTGGACGTTGTTACCACCGAAAAGCAAAAATGGCAGCAGCCCTGTTCGCCCCGCTGCTGCACAACACCGTCAGCCCGACCATGCTGCACGCCAGCGACAAGGTTAACGTCATCCCATCGGAGATCGAGCTGGGCCTGGATGGACGCCTGCTGCCCGGTTTCCGGCCGGAGGATATGACCCGCGAGCTGCGCGCCCTGCTCGGCGACGACTTCGACCTCGAAATCGTACTATTCGACCCGGGGCCGGCTGAGGCGGATATGGGCCTGTTCGATACCCTGGGTGCGGTGCTGCGCGAACTCGACCCCCAGGGCATCGCCGTGCCGCTGGTGATGAGCGGCGTGACCGACGCGCGCTTCTTCTCCCGCCTGGGCATCCAGACCTACGGCTTCATCCCGCTCAAGCTGCCGGAGGACTTCAACTTCATCCGCACCATCCACGCCGCGGATGAGCGCGTGCCGGTGGATGCGCTGGATTTCGGCGCGCAGGCGATCTTCAAGGCGATGCAGAGATTTTAGCCTGGAAAGAGGCGACAAAAGGAAGCTCTGAGCGGCGCTCATTGATCTGGCGGAGTATAATTATCGCAAGAGGTACGCCGTGACCAATTTAGAGCAAACCATCATTCGTGAAATTTCCACACTTCCCGAATCCCGCCTGACCGATGTGTTGAAGTATGTTCGCTTCATCAAGCTTGGTTTGGCGGATAGCGATGAAATTGAAAAGCGTTTTGACAAATCCTGGAAGCGCGTGCGTGCTCGCGCGAAGAAATTGAACATCACCCAGAAAGATATTGACGCCGAAATCCGTGCAGTGCGCGTGTAAGACCTGACATGTCTCCGCGAGAAATTGCTCAACGATGGCCTTTGTCCACGCGAGAGTGAAGGAAGGCAACGGATTGGCTGAGACATGTCAGGTCTGTCACCATTACAAAGATTCTACCAGGTAGGAAACTCCCGGAGGCTGACAGTCTTCGGAAGTATTGTTTTAGAAACTACGCCAGACGGACAACAACACTCGACCAGCCGGCGCGCTGCTTGACTTTCGAGGAAATGACCCTATAATATGAGCAAGGGTTGATGGCATTAGAGGTAGAGAGTAGCTGTAATCACATCGCGCGTGTGAGAATGTCAAGCAATCATGCAAAGAAGAGCCATTTACCAGATATAAGCGGTTACATTGAGACCGTCAACCGAGTATGTTTTAGCCCGCTACTCTCAACAAGGTGAAACCATGAAAGCAAAAGTCACTATTGACATTGTTAAGCGCGCATTGGAAAATCCTGTTTCAACTTGGCTGGATTACACGCCCAGAAATGTTCCTATCGTCATTTATGACGATGACGAGTTCATATTTATCAATCATCCCAACCCGCCGTCAGACCGCCCAAATCAATTGACAGCAGCAACAGCATTAGAAATTAATGGTTATTTAACAGCAACCATCCCATTAGCGATGTGCAACGACAAGCAATCGCTGATTCCGTTGGTTTATCATGAATGTTTTCATGTTTATCAGGGTCAAAAATTTCAATTCGACGGGGAATACAATTTTTTTGAAGTTCTCGCTTTTTATCCTGAGTTGAATCCAACCTATCGTGCATTATGTTCAGCAGAAACAGATGTTTTAAACAACAACACGCTTTCGCCATTGGAAAAATCAAAAGTTCTGTCTGGGTTGATTAGGAAAAGACATGGAATATTAGCCCAGCATGAAGGGCTACTTGATTTTGAGAAAAACTTGGAAATGAATGAAGGCGCCGCATCATTTGTAGAACAAAAAGCAAAGGCAGCTCTTTTCAATATTTCTCCCGATAATTCAATGTGTTACTACGGATATTCACGGCAGTATTTTATGGGTGCTGCAATTTGCTGGTTACTTGAACAAACCTATTCCACAAGTAAGTGGCAAGAATTGGTTGAGTGCGGAAAATCACTTTCCGAATTGTTGCTCCAAATTGCGCCACAAGAACAGACAGATTGGACAATGCTAGATATTGCAAACAAAGAAAAACTGGAGAAACAGAATGTAGAGCGAATTCTCTTCGAAGCGAATCGAAAAATTGAAAACTTGCTCAACAATGGCGCTGTGACAATTAGACTCTCTGGAAAAACACAAATTTTCAGGTCTTTCAGTCCAAGAAGTATCATCGCTTTGGGGGATGGAAGGCTTATACACCCCGAATTCGTTACCATCCAAACTCCAAACGGACAAATTTCCATTCAAGATGAAATGACTTTAGAAAACTACACTGATGGCACAGTTGTTTTTCATGCTGCGACACCCGAAATTGTGAATAACAAATTAGATATGCACTCGGAAAATGTGCAAATTTCTTTGGAGCAAGTCAGACAGTTGCCGAATGGTATTATCGAGTTCCTGTAAAGCGAAAAGCGGGCTAACAAAGCGTCCCAAGAAACAAGAATCTGCGGAAAATCGCCCTTTTTAAGACATTTTGTTCTTCGGTACTTAACCCAAGAAAGGACGCCGCCAATATTCAAATCGTCTTGCCGCATCCCAGAGTTCTCAACGGGAGACCTTAACGCAAACCGTTAGGCGCTCAAAGTGTACCGGCGGATTCGTAATGACTATGTGCGAGTTTATTGATACTTTCCCTGCCTTCCTGACGTACTGGGCTGAGGCTGAACGCAAATCCCTAAACGACCAAATAGAAGGTTGGGCAACAGGGTACATGTCGCAATGGCCCGAACTTCTGGCTAAGCAAATCGAAGATTATTCAACGCAAAGTCTGGACTGGCGACAAATTGCCCATGAGAAGGTTTTCCCTCACCTGGGCGAACGACTTTCTGCTATGCAAGAGGCGCATAGAAACCTGCTGGAATTGTGTGAGCCTGTCTATTCCAAAACGCAACAGGCACTTACCTTCGACAGCAACGCAATTTTTGTAATCTATGTAGGCATCGGTTGTGGCGCAGGGTGGGTGACGCCATTTCATGGTTTGCCAGCAATCTTGTTTGGATTGGAAAACATCGCTGAGTGCGGCTGGAGCGACTCCGAAGCAATCACAGGTTTGATTGCTCACGAGATTGGGCATCTTGTGCATCATTGTTGGCGAGCGCAACACGGAAAACCAATCGACTCTGGACCGTGGTGGCAACTCTATGAAGAAGGATTTGCACAATATTGCGAAGGTTTGATACTGAACTCAGATACTTGGCATCAAGCAAATCAGAGCAACGATGATGACTGGCTTGACTGGTGTCAGAGTCGTAAGGGCTGGCTCGCCGCCGAATTCTTGAAAACGGTGGATGCTGGCAAACCCGTCTCTCCGTTCTTCGGGTCGTGGCTTGAAATCTGTGGTAAGAGCGAAACGGGGTACTTCCTGGGGCATGAAGTGATCAAGGAGTTGAAGAAGCATCTTGGCCTGAAAGAAATAGCATTGTTGGATAACGCAGAGGCTTACTCAAGGCCAATTTTGGATCAAATGAGAAAGCGTGGCGGCTAACATTGCTCCGCGTTTGGCCATTGTATTTTGAGTGCATCTCTGGAATTGTGCCACAACGACACGCTTTTGAACAGCCTGGCGTGCAACGGCTGCTGGCAGGGTTCATACGCCAGAGCAAATTTCAGGCCGACCAGCAAGCTGCTTCGGAAAGGCGAGAGCATCCTACAAGGTGGAAATGTAATATAATGTCAAAGGCCCTCGACAAGGGACCAGACATGGAGTAACTTGATGGTAGAGCTTAATCGTATCACCTTCGATCCAAATATCATGGGCGGGCGCGCTTGCATCCGTGGGATGCGCGTTACGGTATCCTTGATCGTGAACCTGGTCGCCGATGGGATGACCATCGAAGAGATCATCGAAGATTATCCCTACTTGGAACCAAAGGATATCCAACAGGCGCTCCGTATTTATCCCCTTCCTTCTTCCTCTCAAGCCTATCCACGATGAGAAAGCGTCATCACATGGTTCGAGAACGCAGCCCTGAACGCGAAGCAATCGTTGACTTTACTGCAAAAAGGTCTCACGCAAAGTCGCCAAGAGCGCAAAGAGAAGTGGTGTAATGAAGAAACCCTTGGTGGACTTTGCGTCTTTGCGTGAAATTCCTGGCTTTTTGCAGTGGACTCATCGTTGACATTGGCCTCAATATTCTCTCTGCACGGAGATGAAGGAGCCTACCAGGAGGAAGAAGTGACGAATTTGAGCATAGAATTTGCCGGAATGCGCTTCCCGAATCCCTTTATGCTGGCCTCGGCGCCGCCGGCGCACACCGCCGGGATGATCGAGCGCGCCTTTGCCGCCGGCTGGGGCGGTTACCAGGCCATCACCGGCTTCAAGGGTGAGGTTGTAACGATCAATGGCGCGCAGTGCGACGGCTGCGGATTATGCGTGATGGTCTGTCCGCTGGGCAGCATCACGATGACGCCCCGTTAGAGGCGATAAGTATGTGATTAGGTTGCGCTCTCTTGCGCAACCGGCGGCGCGAGAGAACGCCGCCTAATCTCAAAAAGGAGACACTCGGCTGGGAGACAAATTTCAAAGATCAGGTTGAGCAGTCACAAAAGGAAAGGAGTTTGCCATGGATCTGGTCATCAAGAATGGTACGATTGTCACCGCCGCCGAGAGTTATCGAGCCGACATCGGGGTGGACGGTGAGTCCATCGCCCTCATCGGGCGGGACCTATTGGGTGATGAGGTCATTGACGCCACCGGCATGATGGTCATGCCCGGCGGGGTTGATCCCCACACCCACATGGAGCTGCCCTTCATGGGCACGGTTTCCGCCGACGATTTCCGCAGCGGGACCATCGCCGCGGCTTGCGGCGGCACCACCACCATCATTGACTTCGCCATCCAGGGCAAGGGGCAGACGCTGCGCGAGGCGCTGGACATCTGGCTCAAGAAGGCCGGGGGCAAGGCCTGCATTGACTACGGCATGCACATCGCCATCGGCGCCATGGATAACGAGCGCATGGCCGAGATGGGCGACATGGTCAGGCTGGGTGTTCCCTCCTTCAAAGTTTTCATGGCTTACAAGGGCGGCTACATGGTGGATGACGAGGCCTTGTTCCGCGCACTGCTGCGCGCCAAGGAGATCGGGGCGCTGATCGCTGTCCACGCGGAAAACGGCGATGTGCTGCATTACCTGATCAATAAGCACGTGGCCGAGGGCAAGAAGGAACCCATCTGGCACGCCTTGAGCCATCCACCCGAAGCGGAAGCGGAAGCGACCCACCGGGCGGTGGTCATGGCCGGCATGACCGGCGCGCCGCTCTACGTCGTGCACATGACCGCCGCGGAGGCCGTGGAGGCGCTCAAAGCCGGGCGGGCCAAGGGCTTCAAAGTCTACGGCGAGACCTGCCCCCAGTACCTGATGTTCACGATGGATAAATACGAGGAACCGGACTTCGAGGGCGCCAAGTACGTCATGTCGCCGCCGCTGCGGGCCAAGGGCAACCCGGAGGCGCTGTGGAGAGGACTGGCCAGCGGCGATCTCCAGTCGGTGGGCACGGACCACTGTCCCTTCAACTTCGTCGGCCAAAAAGACATGGGCAAGGACGACTTTTCCAAGATCCCCAATGGGATGCCCGGCGTCGAGACACGCCTGCCCCTGCTCTATCACTTCGGGGTCAACGAGGGGCGGTTCTCTGTCAACCGCTTCGTGGAACTGGTCGCCACCGGCCCGGCGCGTCTCTTCGGCCTGCTGCCGCGTAAGGGGACGATCAGCATCGGCGCTGACGCCGACCTGGTCATCTGGGATCCGGACAAGAAGCACCGCTTGACCAAAGAGAACCTGCACATGAACGTGGACTACAGCCCCTACGCGGACGTGACGGTCAAGGGCTACCCCGCCCTGGTTCTGCAGCGAGGCCGGGTGATCGTACGCGATAATCAATTTGTCGGCGAGGCAGGCGCCGGCCAGTTCCTGAAGCGTAACCCGATCCATCTTTAGATTTATCGGGAACAAAACACTGCATCGAATGTCACGAATTGACCCAAATCTTACACCTCGTGCACTAATTCGCTCAACTCCCGCCTGGGCGTGATGCGCGGCTTCTTGCCGGCGTAGCCAATCGGCAATATTGCCACCGGAGTCAAATCCGGGGGGATGCCAACAGCCTGGCGCACTGCCTCCTCATCGAAAGCCCCCACCCAAACCGTGGAAAGTCCCAGCGCGGTGGCGGCCAGCATGGCAAAGGCGCAGGCGATGGTCGCATCCTGCACTGAATAGAGCCGCACGCCGCGCTGCTCGTACCAGATGGCCGAGCGCGCCGGGTTGGCGCAGAAAACCAGCACGACCGGCGCTTCGGCGATGAAATCCTGACCGAACGCCGCCTGCACCAGCGCGGACCTGTGTTCCGCTTTGGTGACCCGATAGATTTCATAACCTTGCAAGTCCCCCGCCGAGGGGGCGCGGTTGGCAGTTTCCAGTATCTTCTGCACCTTTTCCGCTTCGACCGGGCGATCCGCAAAGGCGCGCGTCGAATGCCGCTCGTTGACGACTGCGAAGAAATCCATTCTCATCCTCCAGGCATCTTCATAGCCAAAGGCTCAAAGATTCACCCTCAAAGAACGGGGGCCGGCCGCGAAGATGCGAAGACCGCAAAGGTTTCTTCGTGGCGGCGCGAAGAAAGAACTTCGCGCTCGCCTGCCCCCGCTCTTTGAGGGTCGTTGCTTCGCGGTTCAAAACTTCAGTCGCTCGACCTTCTCAACCGGCTTGCGGCCCTCGGACTACAAGCACCGAGCATCCTGAATAATGCACCAGTTTGCGCGAGACGCTGCCCATCAGCCAGGATTTGAACTGGCTGAGGCCGCGCGAGCCGGTGACGATCATATCTATCTGCTGCTTCCGGGCGTATTCGATGATCTCGGTTGCCGCGTCGCCGCGCTTGAGCACCGTGGTTGCAGACAGGCCTTGTTTCTTCAAAGCATCTACGGTGTGATCCAGGAGCGCCTGTCCTGCCTGTTCCTCGCGGGCGCGCAGGGCGGCAATCTCCTCCGGCACGGGCAGCGGCTCCACCATCGCCAGGCCCGAATAGGGCGGCTCGGTAACCACGAGCGGGAACGGCGGAGGCGGTAAGACGTGCATGACCTGCAGGCTCACACCACCAGGGAGCGGGAAATTGCCCAGGCATTTCACGGCCTGCTGGCTGTATGGCGAGCCGTCGCTGACCAGCAGGATGCGCCGCAGCCTGTCGTAGGGAGCGCGGACGACCAGCACCGGGCAGCAGGCGTATTCGGCCACTTGTTGGGCCACGCCGCCCAACAAAATGCCGAGGGTGGCGCGCAAGCCCTTCGCGCCGACCACGATCAGGTCAGGCTTGTGCTCCTCGGCGTATTCGACGATCTTTTCAGCCGGAGAACCAAGCAGTAATTCGGACTTCGCCTGCAAACCTTTGTTCATCAGCAAGGCGCAGGTTTGTGCAACGGCGTCTTCGAGAACCGTGACCTCGGCCGCCTGGGTCGAGGCAAAGACCCTGAACACGGTGATGAGACACTCCGACGGCAGGGGCAAGTCACCCAACAAAGCGACAGCCGCGCGAGCGTGCTCTGAACCATCGTCAGCTAACAAGATATCGAATTGTCGTTTCTTCCTCGGGGTCATCATGAGCCACCTCCTTTCGTCAGTCTCAGAATAACCATTCGATTCCCACACTTATACTTTACCACAATGGCGCGTGAATTTCTACTCCCAAATCGCCCCGCATCCCCTTTGACGCGACGCAATTTCTGCTATACACTATTGTCAAGCTACAGCAGGATGGGTTTAGGTGACTGTCACCTTATCCTGATACAAATCCCGCAGGCAGCCGATCTCCGCGCCGTGGTGCAGGTCGTGCGAAATCATTGCCCAGAAGATGCGCCAGGCCGGCCACTCTTCGCCCCAGTTGGTCAGCCGCATTTTGTCCAGGTCAGCGTCGGTCAGCTTCTCCAGGTCGGCGCGCAGCAGGGCTTGACCCTCCTCCAGCAAGGCAATCGCGGACGCGGCGGTGTGAGGATAATCGAGGTTGTCCCAGGTCAACTGCCCCGGCCCGAAGGCGTGTTCGTGGTACATTACCTTGCAGGTCGCGATGTGCACCAGCCGCCAGCCGATGGTCGTGAAGGGCGGCGGCTGAGGCGCCGGGTCATAGTAATCCACCCACCAGCGGCCATCCTCCATAAGCCGCACCGTCCAGCAGCCTGGAACTGGTTCCCAAAAGAACTCCTCGTCAGTCAGCCCCTCCAGCCGCTGGCGCAGGGTTTGGTAAGCCTCATCCATCTCGGCCAGTAACAAGTTCACGGTCTGCTTTTTCATTGCAGCACCTCCTCAAGTCTGCGCAGTAGTACATCTGTAATCACCATTCTTTCCTCCAACAAGAGATTGTACTCGAAACATTCATCCTCATAAGAGTGGGCTTCGTGTTGTATTCGTTGGTATAATCAGCCTATGCAATCGCTCATCGTCAGCGTTCATTCCCAGCGGATCGGAAAAGTCCATCGCTTCGACGCCGCCTCCATTTCCCAGATCGAATTACACGGATGACCGTTACGCGTTTTATCGTTCCACTGCAAGGCAGCAGTAGTGATAGGTATAGGCACTTTCATATTCTCGAAGAGCGCACGATCAAAGAGTTCACGATTCAATACGAGTCGGAAATAGATGGCAAATGGTGTGAAATCGTTCGATACGATACAGCACACGGTCCCCCGCACAAAGATACGATCCACCCTGACGGAACAGTGTCGAAGGAAGAATTTCCGTACTATACCAATGCCGAAGTGTTATCTTTCGGACAAAACGATATACGCAAGAATTGGAAGAAATACCGCGAGCAATACGAAAATGAAATGAGGAAACACCAATGAACACCCTGTTCGATGAGAAATATGATGAATTATTTACCGAATTCAATCGCTACATCATAGAACACCCTGAATTTGGTAAGCGCATCCCGCAAGATGCGCTCATCGTGCTATTAGACAAAGAAGATCCGGCTTTCAATAGCGAAAATTTACGCCGCAGCGAAAGTTACCTCAAACACGATGATCTCCCCAAACGCTCTGTCGTGTATGTTCAAGTCGGGCGACTCGCGCCTATTAAATCACGTTTGCGCAACCCGCGTTTATTGACACGCGCGCCAGATTACACCATGCAGTACCGATAACAGCCAAAGGCACCCCCAACGAAAAAAGTGATCCAACCGGCAAGGCTTCCGAAGTCTGAGAGATTTCGGAAGTTTGTGTTAACAGAGGAACGACAAGTAGTCGAATTCATAACCGGCGATTTCGACCCCGCCAAAGTCTTACTCGAAGCGATGAGCGGTAAAGTGGCTGCCAATTTCGCCAGCGTGCAGATTACCCAAAAACCTCGGGAAAGGTTATTGTAAATAAGGGTAAATGAGAGTATAGTAATTCCAGGCAAGATAGGAGTATCAGCCATGAAAGAATTCCCCGGCATCGAACAAATGCAAGCCCACGTCCCCGATATGCGCACGCGGCGTGGCAACCTGCTCATCGGCCTGTACGTGCTGGGCAGTTTCGCACTGGTCACGCTCTTCTTCATCATGCTCGACAGCCGCTGGCCGCAAGGGACATTGGTCACGCAGTTCGTCGTCCTCGGCGTGGGATTTTTCTGGCTGGCGCGCTTCATCACGCGCCGTGCGGCCTTCGAGCAAAAGTGGGGGGAATTGGCTTACCGGAATGCTTTCGCAATCCACGGCGTACCGGGCCTGGCGTTGATATTGTCCGCTGTCATCCACATCGCCTACATGCCCGGCCCGGCCATCCCGCTCGGCTGGTGGTCGCCCGGCGTGGTCACGCTCGGCTTGTTTTTCATCCTGGTTGGTTTCATCATTTGGGTGCGCGCCATCTTCGCCTTCGGCTTCGACAACCTGGCCCTGCTCTACGTTTACTATCCCGCAGAAGGCCGGCTGGTGGATACGGCCATCTACGGCATCCTGCGCCATCCAACCTACGCCGCAGTCATCCGCTTCGGGCTTGGCATGGCCCTGCTCAATGGAAACTGGTTCGCGCTGGCTTTCGGACTGTTCATGCCATTCGGTATGACCCTCTGGCTGCGGCTGGTCGAGGAGAAGGAACTCATCGAACGCTTCGGCGAAGGCTACGCGGATTATCGCCAACGCGTCCCGGCCTTCTGGCCGCGGCCGCGCGCCTACGGGAAGTTTTGGCGATTTTTGATCTCAGGGAAATGACTGCCATGCCTGCTTATGCAAAAACCGCAAGCCTCGTTGGGCTTATCGGCATCCCGATTGGCATGATACTCATGTTCATGACGATGGGTTTGCCGGTGGGGAACCTCCTGCTGGCAATCCCATTGGGAGCCGTCACCACCATTCTGATCCTTCGCCAGCAGACCGCCGACAGCCTTGACTCGAGAAGGAGGATAGTCTTTCAGGCCGGCTTGATCTCCGGCTCTATCAGCGTTATCGGCATGGCCATTCCGTTGACGGTGCTGGCGCTGTTGGCTCCGCCCACAGCCACCATCGGCCAGGAGTTCGCCAAATCCATTGACCCAAGCCGCATACCGCCACTCATCAACGACTTTCGCGTCGCCGTCGCCCTGGGCGGTTTATTGACTGCCCTGATGATAACCGGCCTGACGGCAGCGAGTTCGGCGATCACACTTAAATTAAGACAGGAGCGCGCCAACAATCGCAGCGGCGGATTATGAAATCCGCCCTGTGCTATACTTGAAACGAGCAGAAAGAAGGCGAGCATGGTTTACCAGATCAAACAACGTGAACTTCCGAAAAAGTTGTGGAATTTAATTGACATGGCCTTGCGCGGCGAACCGGTGTTTATCGAACGCGACGATAAGGCTGTGGTGCAGTTGGTTCCGCTCAAACAGATGCTCCGTTCGCGCAAAGCGGGAAGCGCAAAAGGCATGATCCAAATGGCAGACGACTTCGACGCGCCGCTTGGTGATTTTGCAGAATATATGCCATGAATATCCTGCTGGACACCCACGCTTTTCTCTGGTTCGTGGA
>Ga0210015_1002105_pt1 | contig 19030 bp, 21 predicted proteins | sample CryGeymeta201522_FD_185471 | JGI IMG/M metagenome (GOLD analysis project Ga0210015, IMG submission 185471) | Groundwater microbial communities from Crystal Geyser aquifers in Utah, USA - Crystal Geyser metaG 2015-22 (SPAdes) (version 2) | ecosystem: Environmental > Aquatic > Deep subsurface >... | reverse complement strand
CGAAGCCACCAGTGCGCTGGATAACGAGACTGAACAAGCCGTCATGCAAGCCATCGAAGGACTTAACGAGAATCTAACTATTCTCATCATCGCCCACCGCCTTTCCACTGTTGCGCACTGCGACAGGCTGTATCGATTGGATAATGGCAGAGTGGCGGCAGAAGGTATGCCGGCGGAGTTGCTCGCAAGCCAGAAGACGATTCATCCAGCCTGAATTCTAGAAAAGCAATGAAGAAATCAAATTTTGTGATAACCACACTTAAAAGTGCGTGGATACCAGATGCCAAGAGACTTTTTGCGGCCGACCCTTACATTGCCCATGTATTGGAGCGGGAAGGGCGCCTCTCTGAATATGAGGAGATTCAGGTAGCGCGGGCACCACGAATGACCCGTGAAGAATTCCAGCGTGACCACGAATTTGTTGATCGAAAGCATAGTCAATACATTTCAATCCTGGTGCGGCGACTCGACGAGTTGCATGGCACAAGCCACGGGGAGTACTTTTGGCGAAAAGCATTGTCACTGGCAATTTTGCGTCACGTGAGCCTTTGTTATGACCTGTTTCAATCATGTGAAGCCAACTTTAATCCAGTACTTCACGACTGTCGTGTTCTTGACGAAGGTTCATATTTTATTCCTGTGGACTTTGATGACCACAGGCGCATATTTCAAAATACAGACTTTGGGCAAGAGCAACTATTCAGCGTTTACTGTGGCCATTTTTACCCCGGCCAGTTTGGGCCTTGGCAGGGTGACGCTCCTTCACCCAGCACCGAACCCAAATCCACATGGATACAATCGAAAGGTTGGTGGAAACGGCTTACTCTGCGTCGAATTGTAAGTCGGCTTCGTCGGTTTCTATGGGCCCGCAGTCCGCAGGTGGGCATCATGAACTCTTATTTTTCCGCAGAATATATGAGTCGGCTGATATTAGAGAGCCGAGGGCGCATCCAAAACATTCCGCTACCCGAGTTACCTCCCTCGACTTCCATTCCACAGTGGGAGGCGAGGGAAAAGCTTGTATGCGAAGAACCGAATTTTGATCGTTTTGACAAGTTTGTCTTTGCCTGTTTACTGCATGGCATGCCCAAGATATTCGTCGAAGATTTTCAGCAGGTTTACGCACGCATCAATTTGTACTTTGATCATTACAAAAGTTTACGATGGGTTGTATGCGAGGCCTGGATCGGCCATACGCTTCCATCGCTGGCTTTGGCGGTATTGCGGCAACGGGGTGTGAAGCACATTTACAATGAGCACAATTACCTTTCCTACTTCTTTGTAGGGAGCAATCTGAAATATCTTGCGCCCTTGGTAGATGAGTTTGTTACTCTGGGTTGGGAGGATCCGTCGATACCCAATCTTGTTCGTGGTGCATCGCTGTTCCAATGGGTAGAGAAAGGTTACATTCGCGACAAAGAGCATGAGATATTGTTTGTCGTAGGGTGCTCTATACCCCATGTGCCAGAAATAAACGCAGCTTATGGGGAATCCGGAGCCTACCGTGCATTGGCGCATTTTGAAATGAATCAGCGCTTTCTCGCCAGGCTTGGTGAGGAAACTCTAAAGAAACTGTATGTTCGGCCGTATCCTTCCTGGAAAACACGCGATTGGTTAATTTGGGATCAATCCTTTGCAATGGCGGCTTATCTAAAAAAAGTGAAGGCGTATGACGAAGTCTCAATTTCAGGACGCTTGTTGATGCAACAGTCGCGCCTGGTGGTTGTAAATTATTTAAGTACTTCTTATCTCGAGTCTATTATTGCCGATATCCCCACCGTCTTCATTTGGAATAAAGATACAAACCTGTTCACGGAAAAGCATATGGGTGTTTTCAATGCATTGATTGAAACTGGCGTATGCCAGACCAATCCGGAGGATGCGGCAGATTTTATTAATCGAATTAAAGACCGTCCGGAAGAATGGTGGCATAGCAAAGCGGTCCAAAAGAGTCGTAAGGTATTTATGGACGAAAATATCGGAAATCCAGAGGTTATGATTCAACACCTTCTGGCAAAAGTACATTGATCGTTATGTCAGCGAATAATCACCCTGTTATTGCATTGATCCCTGCGCGAGGCGGCTCCAAAGGGGTGCTGCGCAAAAACATGCGAATGATCGCAGGCAAGCCGCTTATTGAATTTACTGTTCAAGCAGCATTGAATTCCCGTTATGTTGATTTTGTTTATCTATCTTCCGAGGACGATGAGATATTATTGCGCGCTAGTGCTATGGGCGCACGGGCAATCCGGCGGCCTGCGGAGTTTGCATCTGATACGGCCTCGGCAGATGATGTGGTTACGCATTTCTTCAAGGAAATACCCAAAAAGATTGTCGAGCAAGATCCATACATTGTTTACATGCAGCCAACCTCGCCGTTGCGATCCGCTCGACATGTTGATTTGGCCTTAGAGCAAATGGAAACGCAGCACGCCCATACGCTTGTCAGCGTGGTGGAAATGGCCAAATCGCCGTTCAAATCTTTCACCACGGATACCGGTGGAAGATTGCAATCCCTTTTTGACGAGAAGATGTCAAACGCACGCCGCCAGGATTTACCGAAGGCATATGTGCCGAATGGTGCGATCTATATATTTCGCATGTCGGATTTTTTGGCAAGGGCGGGGTTCCCTTCGAACGGGAGCGTCCCGTTTGTGATGAGCGAGGCAGAAAGTATCGACATTGATACTGAAGAAGATATCAGATATTTGGAGTATGTCTTGAGAGAGAAAAATGGCTGAATTTAAAATTGCGGGTCGCTGGATCGGAGACGAGCACACACCCGTTGTGTTCGCAGAGATTGGTATCAACCATGAAGGTTCCATAGAGACGGCTATCGCCATGGCTGATACCGCAATTGATGCCGGTGCGGAGATCATCAAGCACCAGACTCACATCATCGAGGACGAGATGTCCAACGAGGCAAAGTCGGTGATCCCCGGGAATGCCGACGTTTCCATCTACGAGATCATGGATCGTTGCGCGCTCTCCGAGCGTGACGAGAGGCGCTTGATGGATCATGTCCAGCAGCGCGGTGCGATCTTCATCAGCACGCCGTTCTCCCGTGCGGCGGTTGATCGCTTGGTCAAGTTTGATATACCCGCCTTCAAGATTGGTTCGGGCGAGTGCAACAACTACCCGCTGGTTAAATACATTGCCCGTTTCGGCAAACCGGTCATCATCAGCACCGGCATGAATTCCATCGAGACTGTGCGGCCAACTGTCGAGATTCTTCGCAAAGCCAAGGTACCCTATGCGCTGCTGCATTGCACCAACGTCTACCCGACGCCACCGGAGCTGGTTCGTTTGGGTGCGATGAGTCGGCTGAAAGAAGCCTTTCCGGATGCGGTGATCGGCTTGTCGGATCACACCACCTCGAACTACACCTGTCTCGGCGCGGTGGCTCTGGGTGCCTCAATCCTGGAGAGGCACTTCACAGATCGCATGGATCGGCCGGGTCCGGATATCGTATGCTCAATGGATCCTGCAGCGCTGTCGGCATTGATTGAGGGTTCCAGGATAATCTTTGCGGCGCGTGGTGGCGAAAAGGTTCCAGTTGAGGCGGAGGCGCCCACTATCGCGTTTGCGTTTGCTTCGGTTGTGGCAATCGAAGACATCGAGCCAGGTCAAGTGTTGAGTGAGCGAAACATTTGGGTCAAGCGACCTGGCGGGGGTGACTTTTCGGTGCTTGATTATGAAAACCTGCTGGGGAAGGTTGCAAGGTCTAAAATCCGACGTGGTTTTCAGATTAAAAGAACCGAGATCGACCTGAGCTGACTATGTCTGAAAAAATACGAAAAGTGGTGTTTCTTACCGGGACGCGAGCCGACTTTGGAAAGTTGAAATCGTTGATGCATATACTGCAAGGCGACGACAAATTTGAGGCTCATGTTTTTGTTACCGGCATGCACATGCTTTCCAAGTATGGTTATACATGCGAAGAAGTGGAGAAAGCCGGATTCCGGAATATTTACAAGTACATTAACCAGAACGCTGGTGACAGCATGGATCACGTCCTGGCGAAAACGATCCTTGGATTTTCTGATTACGTGAAAGAAATCGCCCCGGATTTGCTTATAGTGCACGGAGATCGTGTCGAAGCATTAGCCGGGGCATCTGTGGGGGCGCTCAACAACATTCTGGTTGGGCATATTGAGGGTGGGGAAGTTTCCGGCACCGTGGATGAGCTGATCCGCCATGCTGTATCCAAGTTATCGCATATCCATTTCGTTGCCAACGATATGGCAAAAGTGCGCCTCACGCAACTGGGCGAGAGGGAAGAAACCATCCACGTTATCGGCTCGCCCGATATAGACGTGATGAACTCCGATACCCTACCCACCATTGACGAAGTCAGGCGGCGTTACAGTTTTGATTTCGGCGATTACAGCATCTTGATGTTCCATCCGGTTACGTCAGAACTGGAGGATCTGCGTCGTCACATTGGCATTGTCGTCGATCAGGTGATTGCGTCCGGTCTCAACTACATCGTCATCTACCCGAACAACGATCACGGCACCGACATTATTCTGGAAGAATATTCCCGTTTCCGTGGTTTGCCCCAGATCAAGATATATCCTTCCATGAGGTTCGAATATTTCCTCACGTTGCTCAAGCATGCAAGTTTCATTATTGGCAATTCGAGTGCAGGTATTCGTGAGGCGCCGCATTTTGGTGTTCCGGCTATCAACCTTGGTTCCAGGCAGAGCAATCGGGTGAAATGCGAACTGGTCCTGAATGTCGCCATTGAACCTAAGCCCATTGTGAATGCCATGAAAAAATGCCGCGAAATACCGAGAAGCCCTCATACGATGTTTGGAACCGGGGACAGTGATGAGCGCTTCTATGCCATTGTCAAAAGCACTTCGTTCTGGGAGCGCGAAACGCAGAAGTATTTTGTGGATCGAGTGATGAAATGAAGGGGCATGTAATTGTAACGAGCCCGCAAAAGATTGTCTTGGCAACCCAGTCTCACCCAGAAGAAAGTGTGCAATTGAACTTACAAGCCTCACCTGACTTTGAGAGTAAGAATTAATGCTAACAACGTTTCTTGAAAAATCTCTCTCTGAAATTATCGACTCAATTGTGCCGACTATGGCACGTAATGGCATTTTGGATGAATTAATTCGAAGCAACAATATTCCGCTTGTTGATGCATGTAAATGTGCCGTGGCTATTTATAGGATAGGCCATCAGTTAGCAATACAAGCAGATTTCCCGGAAAAAAAAGCAGTAATTTCAAAATTGGCATTTTTGCAAAGATTAATTGGTGGATGTGAAATCTTTTTCTCTGCAAACATAGGCAGTTCCCTCCTCGTTGTTCATGGTTTTGGAACCGTTATTGGTCCTCGCGTGACGGTTGGAAATAATCTGACCATATATCATGGCTGCACAATTGGAACTCGTTATGATACGTCTTCAATAGCAAATGCAGTCATTGGCAATGATGTAATTATTTATGCGGGTGCAAAAATACTGGGCAATATCCATATTGGAGACGGCGTAGTTATTGGGGCAAATACCGTGGTTACGAAAGACATTCCTGCTCAATCAATTGTGGCGGGTGTGCCAGGAAAAATAATTGGATGCAGAGTGGGCACTATTGCTGATAAGTATAAGTTGCCACCTAGCGTAGCTTAAAGATACCCAACACAGAGACCACATTGAGATTTTAAGATGCAAAAACAAATTCAAACCTTAATTAAATATGGAAAGCCGCTGGATATGCGTTCCCTCAAGAGGGGCATAGAGTGGCGTAAGGAAATTGCAGAAGATCAAAGAAGGTTAGCCGATGGTTTAAGGGGCCATCTGAATCATCTGGATTTTTGTCCAATTTGCAAAAACACCTACACTTCTAGGTATGTAACGATCTTTGGTTATCCATATGATGAATGCAAATCTTGCGGGCATATTTTTTGTGCAACGCCGCCCCAAAAAGTTGCCGTAGAAAATCTTTATGCTTCAGACTCAGAATTAAAGTCCGCCCAGTCAAAGATTTATCTTGATGATAGTTTGTATTTGAAACGAGTAGAAAATATAGCGCGGCCCAAGGTAAGCTTTGTCCATGATGTCATGGACGTACTTAAAGAAAAACAAATAGGGAAATGGGTAGATATCGGCAGCGGTGCAGGTGAAATATTGTTTGCTGCGACTGATGCGGGATGGGATGCGTCAGGTATAGAAAGTGATCAAGAGGAGTGTAACTACGCAAAGTCGAAAGGTTTGAATGTAATTAATGAATATTTATCAGACGAAACTTTCAAAATACTGCTGCAAGGTGCGCAAGTTGTTTCTCTCTTTAATGTACTTGAACACATACCTGATCCGAGAGAGTTTCTTCTGAACATAACAAGTGTGTTGAATGATGGCTTTGTAGTGTTTGAGGTTCCACATCATCCATCATTTAGCTCGTTAAGCTCAGAATTGTTTCCTGAGATGGCCTGCCGTCATATCTATCCTCCCGACCACTTGCATATATTTTCTGAGAATTCAGGAGATTTGCTGCTGGCAGAGACGGGCTTTGTTGTTGTCGGAAAATGGTACTTTGGGCAGGATTTTTTCGACCTGATTTGCAGTGCCGGTGCTAATCAGGGATTGGGTGACAATTCGGTGTGGTCTGAAATAGCTTGCATTGCCCCTAAGGTGCAACAAGTAATTGATGAAGCGAAGCTAGCTGACACTATGGTAATAGTTGCATACAAGGGGAAAAAATGAGCAAAGCACTATTTGGTCTTCCGGAGAAGGTAATTTTCTGCAAACATTGTGTTATCTCCAATCAAAGACCGAGTTCAACCGTCGAGTTCAAGCACAAGCAGGACGAGAAAAAAGCGACCATTGGATTCGATGATGAGGGTGTATGTGACGCCTGCCGTTTCCACGAAGTAAAAGAGAAACAGATCAGTTGGGCAAAGCGCGAGCAATCTTTGATTGAGCTACTGGATAAGCACCGTCGTAGCGACGGCGGCTATGACATCATCGTTCCCGGCAGCGGGGGCAAGGACAGTGCTTATACCTCGCACATCCTCAAATACAAGTACGGCATGAACCCGCTCACCGTAACTTGGGCGCCACACAAGTATACCGAGATCGGCTGGAAGAATTTCGAGAACTGGATGCATGTCGGCGGCCTCGACAATATTCTGTTCACGCCAAATGGTCGCTTGCATCGCTACTTGACCCAGCAGGCGTTTCTCAATCTGCTGCACCCATTCCAGCCATTCATCGTCGGCCAACGCATTATCGGCCCGCTGATGGCGGCCAAGTTCGGCGTGAAGCTGGTGATGTATGGCGAGAATCAGGCCGAGTATGGCAATAACCCGGATGACAACTATAGGCCGACTATGGATCGCAAGTTTTTCTCTGTTGGAAATCCGGAGGAGATGATTCTGGGCGGCAAGCCTGTCAAGGACATCATTGCGGAAAAGAAATTCACGCTGAACGATTTCGCACCTTATATCCCACCCAGCGCAGATTACCTTGAGAGCAAAGGGGTTGAGGTTCATTACCTTGGCTACTATCTTAAATGGGATCCTCAGGAATGTTATTACTACGCGGTCGAAAACACCGGTTTTCAAGCCAACAGCGAGCGAACCGAAGGCACATACTCAAAGTACAGCAGCATCGATGACCGAATCGACATGTTTCATTACTACACCACGCTCATCAAGTTTGGCATTGGGCGAGCGACTTATGATGCGGCACAGGAGATTCGTAATGGAAAGATCACTCGGGAAGAGGGTGTCTATCTCGTGCAAAGATATGATCAGGAATTCCCACAAAAATATTTCAGGGAATTTTTAGAGTACATCGACGTGACGGAAAAAGAATTTTTTGCGACCGTTGATCGCTTCAGATCCCCGCACCTGTGGAAATTCGAAAATGGTATATGGAAACTGCGCCATACGGTTTTTGAAGCAGCGTAAACAGTGAGCTGCTTATGGGCACAGGACGCTAAGGGGTACCTTTGAATATACGTTTGATTGCACGGCTCGATATCAAAGGGCCCAACTTGATTAAGGGTATCCACTTGGAAGGATTGCGCGTTGTCGGCGATCCGCAAGAATATGCGCGGCGCTATTACGAAGCGGGAGCCGATGAACTGGTTTACATGGATATTGTCGCCAGTCTTTACGGGCGCAATAACCTGACCGAGATAGTCAAGCGCGCTGCCCAGGATATTTTTATCCCGATGACTGTAGGCGGCGGCGTACGCTCGGTGGACGATGCCAAGCAATTGTTGCGCGCGGGTGCTGACAAGATAGCGGTTAACACCGCAGCCATTGCCAGGCCGGAATTGATTACCGAGATTTCCAGGCGATTTGGTTCACAGTGCATGGTGCTTTCGATCGAAGCCAAACAAGTGGGAGAAAATAAATGGGAGGCTTATACCGATAATGGCCGTGAGCGCACCGGTGTGGACGTTGTTGAATGGGCTATAAAGGGGTGCGGGTTGGGCGCAGGGGAAATATTGCTGACATCAGTGGATCGGGAGGGTACCCGCAAAGGATTCGACGTCGCACTGGTGCGTGCCGTTGCAACCGCAGTGCCGATACCGGTCATTGCCAGCGGTGGCATGGGAACGACGGAGCATTTGGTGGAGGTTATCAAAATTGGGGAGGCCGATGCGGTAGCGATGGCGGATGTTCTGCATTACAACCGTATCAGCATGAGTCAAATTCGTGAAGCTGCAATTGCGGCACATATCCCGGTGAGGCATCCATCATGAAACCCGGCGTTACCGTGATCGACTACGGGATGGGCAATCTGCTCAGTGTCACCCGCGCATTGGAGCATTGCGGTGCAGAGGTGAAGACGGCCGCAGATCCGGATGTCATACGCACCTCACCACGAGTGGTTTTGCCTGGCGTGGGCGCATTTGGTGATGGTATGGCCGAGTTGCGCCGCCAAGGCCTTGATGAAGTTGTGCGAGAAGTGGCGGCCATAGGTACGCCCCTACTGGGAATATGTCTCGGCATGCAAATGTTGCTGGATGAAAGCGAGGAATTTGAACTGACTTCAGGCTTGGGTCTGATTTCGGGGCGGGTGGTGCCGGTACCTGCAATGGATACGGATGGACACGCGCAAAAGATTCCACATATCGGTTGGAATGCCTTGGTTCTACCTCAAGGACGCGAAAGCTGGGAAGGTAAAATTCTGCAGGAGATCAAGCTGGGCGAATCGGTCTATTTTGTTCACTCCTACATGGCCGCGCCAATCGATCCCGTTCATCGTATCGCCGACTGCATCTATGGAGGCATACGAGTGGCTGCTGCAATCGGTCAGGACAATATTTTCGGTTGCCAGTTTCACCCCGAAAAAAGCGGGAAGGTGGGGCTCGCCATACTGAATAATTTTCTTCGCCTGACATGATATTGAATAGCGCAAAATTGCATCGCTAGTGGCAGCTATCTGAATGACCATGGTAATGATTAAAAACACTTCAAAAGCCCAAACGCTTAAACACCTTGAACCCAAGGTTACCTTGTTCAAGGTGCCGGAGCTTTTGCTGTTTGAGGCCGCATTTTTCTCGTCTTCCCCGGCTGAAGTCATCAGCCGGATAAAGGATACTTTCAATGGCCGCACCCTGGTCATCCGGTCTTCTGCGGCCGATGAAGACGGATCGCAAAATGCATGTGCCGGTGAATACGACTCCGTGCTTAACGTGTCCTCAACAGATTCGGAAGCCATACGCGCGGCAATCGCAACGGTGATCGCCAGCTACGAACGCAAAGGTCCGCGCACCGGCGGGGATGAGGTCATCGTCCAGGAGATGGTGATGAACACCAGCATGAGCGGTGTCGTTTTTACGCATGACCTGAACACCGGCGCTCCTTATTATGTGATCAACTACGATGATGTATCCGGGCTGACCAATACGGTGACATCCGGCGGCGGCGAATATGCCAACCGCACGCTCTATATCCATCGCGGAGCCACGCAAGCGCTGCGGTCGGAGCGCTTCCAGCGGCTTATGCTGGCGATACAGGAGTTGGAGCAGATCATGGGCAGCCAGTTCCTGGACGTTGAATTCGCGCTGGGCGGGGACTTCACTCCTTATCTGTTGCAGGTGCGCGCGATCACCACGCAGCCCAACTGGAACCGGGCGGTAGCCAAGCGCATCGATGCGGCGCTGCAAGGCATACAGGCATTTGTGAAAGCACGGCTGCAACCCATGGCGGGCGTTTACGGCAGCACTACGGTACTCGGACAGATGCCTGACTGGAACCCTGCCGAGATGATCGGCCGTGCGCCCCGGGCTTTGGCCTTCTCGCTCTACAAGACCCTGATCACCGATCATGCATGGCGCATCGCCAGGGAGACGATGGGTTATGCCATCCCGGTTGGCCAGCCTTTGATGGTCTCTCTCGCGGGCCAACCCTTTATCGACACCCGGTTGAGCTTCCACTCTTTTTTACCTGCCGGCCTTCCAGCGGAGATCAGCGAGAAGCTGGTCGATGCCTGGGTGAAACGGCTGCAAGCGTATCCGGAACTGCATGACAAGGTTGAATTCGAAGTGGCGATCACGACTTATAGTTTCGATATCGACGAGAAGATCGAAGCGCTGATCGGCTCCGCGCTCAATCAGGCGGAGCGGACTGCATTCAAGGAAGCGCTCCGCCGGCAGACGCGCGCGCTGCTCGCGGGCAGTGGCGAGGGCGGCATAAGTAAGGCGCTGGCCAAGGTGGAAGAACTGGCCAGGAAGCAAGTGAACGCGCGTCAGTTGCCGGTGGGGCAGGATGTCACCGCCCTGTTTGAAATGATCGATGATTGTATCCGCCTGGGCACCGTGCCTTTTTCGATCCTGGCGCGGCATGGCTTCATTGCGCGGACGATACTGCTGTCGCTGCATAAGCGCGGCATCCTGTCGATGGAAGATATCCATTCCATCCAGTCTGGCGTTCGAACTGTCGCCAGTGCGCTGGTGAATGATATGCGCCGTTTGCAGCTCGGCGAACTGTCGCGAGCCGACTTCATGGCGGAGTATGGACACCTGCGCCCCGGCACCTATGACATCCTGTCGCGCCGTTATGACCAGATGCCCGATCTTGGCATGAACGATACGCAAGTGCGCCCCGAGCAAGAGCACAACAAGTTTGTGCTGGGCGCGCAGCAGAAGCGCGCGATCGATCAGTTGCTTCAGGCCGAAGGTTTCGCGGAACTCGACGCCGGAAAATTGCTCGCTTATGTCCAGGCCGCCACGGTAGGCCGCGAATATGGCAAATTCGTGTTCACCCGCTCTGTGAGCAAGATGCTCGAGCTCATCGCAGGCTTTGGTGAACGGCATGGCTTGAGCCGCGATGAGATGTCCCATGTCGCGATTGGCAACCTGCTCGATGTCGTCACGAAAAGCGCTGAAGGCAGCATCGAGGAGCGGCTGCGCCAGATCGCGGAAGATGAGGCCGAGCGGCATGCGCTGAGCGCAGCAATACGCCTCCCCCAGGTTTTGTTCGATGAGGCGGGCGTGCATGTCGTGCCATTCCAGGTCAGCCACCCGAATTTCATCACGCACAAGAAAATCACGGCGGCCTGTGTCTGCCTGCTCGCGGGGGAAACAGCACCCGCGCTGACAGGAAAGATCGTGCTGATCGAAAACGCAGACCCCGGCTTCGACTGGATCTTTGCCCAACAGATCGGCGGGCTGATCACCAAGTACGGCGGCGCGAATTCACACATGGCGATTCGTTGCGCGGAGTTCGGCATCCCTGCCGCGATAGGTTGTGGTGAGCAGCGGTTCGAGGTGTTCATGAGCGCGAATCAGATCCTTCTCGATTGCGCGGCCGGTTTGATCAATCCCTTGCACTGACAGGAAATCATTATGGTTGTATGGATCATCGGGCTTTCTGGAGCAGGCAAAACGACACTAGCCAATGAAGTTGTCGCGCAGGTTCGTCGTGTCCAGCGTAACGTCGTTCTTATCGACGGCGACGTGGTTCGGGAAGTTTTTGGCAATGACCTCGGGCATACCATGGAGGATCGGCGTACCAATGCGCAAAGGATATGTCAGTTGGGCAAGTTCCTTGAGGATCAGGGCATAGATGTGGTGTGCGCGATTCTTTCGCTGTTCCCGGAAACACGGGCATGGAACAGGAAGAACATCAATAACTACTATGAAGTGTTCATCGATACGCCATTACCGAATCTGGTACAGCGCGATCCAAAGGGTATCTACCGCCGCTTCAACAATGGGGAGATACGTGATGTGGCGGGTATGGATATCGAGTTCCCGCGCCCAGAGGACGCCGATCTGACCATCGCTAATATCGGCTCGAAGGAAGCACTTCTTGCCTATGCCAGAGTGATAGCGGAGAAGATCGCCGGAGGCATGCAGTGAGTTATCCCTATAGTCAGTCCAATCGCCTGGAAGAACCGCACAGCTATATGTATACCCCGTTCCAGGGGGAGAAGTTGTTGCGGTCGTATCAAGCCAGCAGGATGGAATTCTTGCGTCGGTACCGAGAGGCGGATGGCAGCCAAATCGCGCCAGATCATATGCTGGCAGATTGTGCCCTGCCTGAACTTGTGCGGCAGGTCGTAGCACTCTCGCCGGATGGGAAAAAAATGTTCCGCGTATTGGCAAACGTCGGCGACATGGCGCCAAGTTGGCAAGCAGGGGCGGCGGATGGCAGCTTGGCTAAATTGGCGGTGACACTGGGCAGACAGGAGGCGACAGGGAAGGTGGCGACGTTGGAGCTGCTGCGCGCACTGACCGCTACCCAACTGGTCGATGCAGACAATACTGCCATAAAGGTCTGGCTTGACCGATTGGTCCAGCGATTCGAGGTGACCAAGAAACTATATGATTCCTATCTGCCCGGCTTCAGGAGAGGTGAGGGCTCGAACTCGTCGGTGCGTTTGTATTGGTTGTTTGCATTGTCACTGAGCTTGTTCTATGCCAGAACCGGTGGGATCAAATACCTGAGCACACTACTGAAAGTTTGCGACTTGTTGTGTTCCCTGCCGGAGCAGGCGTTACAGGGACACATCCCGGAGCGCGGTTTGGGAATCGTGCTGGCGACTGAGGTTGCCGGTGTTCAACTGCTGGCCGAGAGAAAAGGAGTTGCATTTGCGTCTGAGTGATATTGGCATGGTCGCGGGAGATACCTCGCGCACCAGGGCTTACCTGCAGGCATTGGAGAGAAATGGGTTGTTGCCCAGTTTTGTCTTGGTGCTTGAGAATCCTGCTGACTCTCCTCTGCCCGGACAGCTATCCCGATCCGGAGGGGAGGTGAGCAGCCCGGTCACCGAGACGGATGCATGCTGGAGTGAGGCGCATTTTGATCCGTCCCTGTCGATCCGGGACCTGCTGGACGAGAGGGCGATCCCCTACGAGGTATTGGCGAGCAAGGATATAAACGATCCATCGGTTGTCGAGGCCATCCGCCGGCGGATCGAACCGGTATTCATCTATTCCGGTTTCGGCGGCGCATTGCTGCGCAAAGAAGTCTTATCCACTGGCAAGCGATTCCTTCATGTGCATGGGGGATATCTGCCTGAATACAAAGGTAGCACGACGAATTATTACAGTCTGCTGGTCGAGGAAACGATGGGCGCTTCAGCGATCTTCCTGAATGAAGAAATCGACTGCGGGCCGGTGTTGTTGAGGCGGAAGTTTTCCTCTCCCGCGAACCGGCAGGCGATTGACCACTTGTACGATTCAGGCGCGCGCGCAAAGGTGTTGGTCGAGACATTGAAACGACATCTGGCATGTGGGGGCTGGGAATTCGAGTTGCCGGATAATGTTGGGGGAGAGACTTATTACATCATCCATCCGGTGTTGAAGCATATCGCGATCCTCGGGGGAGGCTCATGCGAATAACTTATCGTGCGCATGGCGTCAAAGAATACTGGACTGCTCGCTGGGACGACATTCCGGCGGATGCGCCGATGGAGAATCTGGGTGTTTACCCGCTCAAATACGCCCAGATGACTGTAAAGGATAAAGCAGGAAAGATTTTGGAGGCGGGTTGCGGCGCCGGGCGTGTTTTACGTTACTACCACAATCGCGGTTACGACATCATCGGTTTCGATTTCATCGATGTCGCGATCAGCAAGCTCAAGGAAATCGACCCGACCCTGCAGGCGGAGGTGGGTGATATAACCAGGCTGAGATTTTCAGACCAGTCGTTCAAGTACGTCCTTGCCTTCGGCCTGTACCACAACCTTGAGCACGGGCTGGATAAGGCAATTCAGGAGACGCACCGGGTGCTGGAGAAGGGCGGATCGGTCTGTGCATCTTTCCGGGCCGACAATATCCAGACCAAGCTTACCGATTGGCTGGCTGACAGGAAGGCGAAGAGCAAGGGTGGCGAAAATAAGACGCGGTCTTTTCACAAGATGAACCTGACCCGCAGCGAGTACGAGCAATTATTCACTCGTGCAGGCTTTGTGATTGATTTTATCGGCCCGGTGGAGAACATGCCCATCCTGTATAAATTCGCCTTTTTCCGTTCTGCCGGACACAAGCAATTCGATGAAAATAAAGCGCGGATGGAGGGCTATCGCCTGTCATGGTTCGGTCAGCGGCTACAGAATTTCCTGATGCGGTTTTTCCCGGACCAGTTTTGTAATATTTACGTTCTCGTCGCCCGTAAGGTTTGATGGCCAGCTCAGTTTTTAATGTTGTAGCATTATAACGTGTGCAAATCACAGGAAACTAAAATGAGACTTCTCCCTAAAGAAACTCAAGCAATCCGCCAAGTGTTGCTCAACGCAGATCCACAAGGACGGATTTTCTTGTTCGGTTCGCGCATTGATGACGAAAAAAAAGGCGGTGATATTGATATATTCTTTGAATCATCAAAAAAACTGGGACTCAAAACCATGTTGTCTCTTGAATACAGGCTAACAACCCTTTGCGAGACAAAAGTTGACCTGTTAGTCAAAACCCCGGAGCAAGAGGAAAGAGCCATATTTGGCATCGCACGCAAAGGAGTAACCTTGTGAGTAAAGAGCTCGATATGTTGCGAAGCAATGTCGAGGCATGCAGTCAACGCCTTGCCAAACTTGCCTATTCGGTGAATAAGAACAGGGGGCTATTCCCCCTGGAGATTGGCACAGTCAAAAAGCTTACTGACGATCAAGAAGAATCTATAGATGCCTTGATCCTCAGATATGCGCAATCTGTTTCGATGATTCAGGATCAGGTTTTTCGGGGCATTGCATACGCCGAACAAGAAGATTTAAGCGATAAGTCAAACCGCGACAAAGTGTTGTTGATGGAAAAACTGGGAGCTATTCGCTCCGCAGATGAATTCGGCACAGCAGCAATGTTGCGCAACAAGTTTTCACATCACTACCCGGAAGATGCCGAGCAAAGAATAGATAAACTGAACTTGGTCGTACAAGAGGCGGACTTCGTTATTGACACATTTCGAGACATCCTTGCATTTCTGGGACGTAAAGGATATTAGGTCGTATTGTCATTAGCGTCATGCTATTCGCCCGCCAAGCCCATTGCAGCCTTCTTGACGGAACAAGTGCTGGGTCGGTTCTGCCATATAAGTTCTAATCGCACGTAAGGTTTGATCATTAGCCCAGATACTAAAATCGTAGTGGCCATCACCCAGCGCATAGACAGCGTTGCGGGTCGTGCCGAGCTTCGCGATGCGCTGGACCAAAGGCTGGTTCAGTGGCTGGTCCATGCGGGGTTTCTGCCGGTCATTGTTCCCAATACCCTGTCGGGTACCGGTTATCCGTCTGAGCAAACACTCGAAAGCTGGCTGCAAGCCGTACAGCCCGGTGCATTGATCCTGTCGGGGGGCAATGATATCGGTGAATACCCTGCGCGGGATGCCACTGAACGTTATCTGCTTGCGTGGGCTGAGGCAAGTCGGGTGCCGGTACTGGGTATTTGCCGAGGACTACAGATGATGGCGGTGTGGGCCGGCGTTGATCTGGTCAAGAGAGAGGGGCATGTCGGAACACGGCATCAATTGGTGGTTCCTGCGCTGAAGGATGAATGGCCAACCGAGGTGAACAGCTATCACAACTGGGGCTTGGTTTCCTGTCCGGATGGGTTCAAGGTGGCAGCCCGGGCGGAAGACGGTTCGATAGAGGCGATCAGGCATGTCGGATTACCGTGGGAAGGATGGATGTGGCATCCGGAGCGTGAAGCGCCATTCTCTCCACAAGATATCAAGCGGCTAAAGAGGTTATTCAGTGGACAATAAAGTTGGATTGAAGGCAATTATCCTTGCGGCCGGCGAAGGTACGCGTTTGCGCCCTTACACGCTGGATCGCCCGAAATGCCTGGTCGAGGTGGATGGGCGTAGTTTGTTGGATCGCCAGTTAGACGTTCTGGCGTCAGAAGCAATTCACCCTATCGTTTTAATCGGCGGGTACCGCGTTGAAATGCTGAAACGTCCCGGCATCGAGCTCCGGGTAAATCCAAGGTACGCCGAAACAAACATGGTTTGGACGCTGTTCTGCGCCGAGGAAGACCTTGAGGGCGATGTGCTCCTTTGCTACGGCGACATCGTTTACTCCCGAGAAATACTGCAAGCGCTTCTGAAATCCAAGGCTGACATCGCTGTGGCCATAGACCTCGACTGGGAATCCTACTGGCGCGCGCGCAATGAAAACCCGTTGGATGATGCCGAAACACTCAAGCTGGCAGCCGATGGGCGCATCCTGGAGATCGGCCAGAAGCCCAAGTCACTCGCTGAGATCGAAGGGCAATACATGGGCCTGATGAAGTTCTCGGCCAGAGGTGTGCAACTGTTAAAGAAGACATTTCATGATGCCAAATCAGCGGGGACTTTGCGCGGGAAACTGGCGGAGAAAGCCTATATGACCGACTTGCTGCAAGCGATGATAGACCTGCACTACAGGCTGGATGCGGTGCCCGTGCATGGTGGCTGGGTGGAAGTGGATACGGCGGAAGACTTGCTCTCACCGGTGACCGGAAGCCGCCTGAACCAGATCGAGTCGTCTATCTGAATAGCAAGTGGCGGTAACTGAATTCATGAGAAAAATAATCAATCGTATATTTTCTGACAAGTATGTAAATCATGGCGCTGTGGTCGGTAACGTTCTCCTGCTGCTGATGTACAGGTTTGCGTACCCTTTTGCTGCTTTGCTTAACAAGCTTCACCTGAGTCCAAACCAGATTACAACGCAATCTCTGGTATTTTCAGTACTTGCTTTTATTGCGCTGGTTTATGACGAGGGTTGGGTTTGGTTCTCGGTTTTTTGGGGAGTGTCTGTGTTGCTGGATTTTTGCGACGGAACGGTCGCAAGAATGGCCAACAAAATTTCGAAAAGTGCATTTCGCTACGATCACATGAGTGACTTATTCAAGATTTCATTAGTTATTCTGGGCGTTGGTCTTCGTTATAACGAAACTCTGGTTTGGGTGATGGCTTTTTCATCTTGTTTTGTTTTTATGTACGGTGATGCTTTAAATCGTGAAATGCACACCGCAATTAAAGTTAATCGACAGTCAACAAATGACAGTGTGAATTCATCCAGCTCAACTGTGCGACTTAGAGATCGTTACCGCATTGTTGCCGGGTTGGTTAAACATGATGTTTTGTTCGCAATTGTCAAAAATATGCATGCGGCATTGTTGACAGTGAATGGGCACACGTTGCTATTATTTTTTATATTTCCTTTCGGTAATGAGTTTGCATTCTGGGGATTTACATATTTGATTCTTGTTGAACTATGGACTATCAGGTCGCGAATCGCCTCGCTTATTATTCTGCGTAGATAATGCAAAAGTGGTAATAATTCGCCGGACAAATTCATGAAAAAACTGCTGACGATTTGCATCCCAACCTATAAACGACCGGAAACATTGCGCCGCTGCATTGATTCGATTGTGTCTCAAATTGAAAAATATGCGTTGTCGGATTGCGTTGATATTTATGTGACGAATGATGCATCACCGGATGACACGGTAAGCGTGTTGCATGCATATGCATCGTTGAGTTATTTCAGTGGCGTTACGCGCGAGCAGAATCTCGGCATGAACGTGAACATCAAGTGCATGCTGAACGAAGTGGCAAAAAAGAGCGACTATCAATTGATCATTACGGATGACGACTTTTTGCAACCTGATGTTTTGGATTCAGTGGCGAAGTTTTTGGTGATACAGCAGGTATCAAACCCCGATGTCCCGCTAATATGGACACCCAGGTATTCATATACCGAAGACGGCAACCTTTTATGTGTCGTATGCAGGGCATTCCAGAGGGACACTTTGATTTCCCCGTCCATAAGGAATGCGGGACGTTATATGTATAACGGATTCGTTCTGTCCGGGCTCATTGTTAAATCCACAGAAATTAATTTCCCTTTTTGGAGTAAATATCTGGAAAATGCCTATTTCCCAATTATATTTTCCGGGGAAGTAATCTTGCGCAGACCCAGTTTATTTTGGGACATGAACGTTGTCCGCCATACCGTTCTGAATGAATGTCATTGGGAGCGATGGGGGCAGTCTGAAGCAGAAATAACACTCAGGCTTTTTATTGATTTCATCAATGCATATGTGGTGATCGGGAGAAAGATAAGGCCGGCGTACCGAGCCAGCCTTTTTTATGCATCTGCGTTCCCTAGTATTACGCTAGTCATGAACAGCCTCCTTTCGTCTGGTGGCTTTTTTCATCTGAATGATAGCGAATCTACCACTCTGCTAAATACAGACAGGGTGTCGTTTTCAAAAATTGAATCACCGGCGGGAATTATATTATTCATTGCGTGGATCCAAGTACTGTCTGCCTGTTTGTCCAAAATGGCAATATTCAATATATTGCTACTTATTACAACTGACCGATCAAAAAGAAAAAGACGCCAGGAAGCCCTCGTAAAATACAGGCAAATGTTAGCCAATGCCGCATTTATGCTGCGTTGGACTTTGTAAGTATTATGTGCGGGATTTTTGGACACGTTGGTTTCATCGAGCCAGAACTGGCCCAAGTCTGCACGGACACGCTTGCGCATCGGGGGCCGGACGGTGTGGGGTTATGGCACATGCCTGAAGTGACCTTCGGCCACCGTCGTCTGTCCATCCTTGATCTTTCCGATA
>Ga0210015_1002097_pt1 | contig 19062 bp, 18 predicted proteins | sample CryGeymeta201522_FD_185471 | JGI IMG/M metagenome (GOLD analysis project Ga0210015, IMG submission 185471) | Groundwater microbial communities from Crystal Geyser aquifers in Utah, USA - Crystal Geyser metaG 2015-22 (SPAdes) (version 2) | ecosystem: Environmental > Aquatic > Deep subsurface >... | reverse complement strand
AAGGTAGAACAAAATACCCTCGATTCAAGTCCTATCACGGGAAACAGTCGTGCCAATATCCTCAAAATGTATCTATAAAAGATGGTTGTTTGAAAATCCCACAATTGGGATTGGTAAAAGCATCTATTCATCGAATATTTGAAGGTGAAATTAAGACTGTTACCGTGAGTAAAACCCCTACTGGTAAATATTTTGCTAGTATCTTATTTGAAACCGAGCAAGATTTTCCTGAAGTAACTATCACGGGTAAAATCTGTGGTGTCGATTTAGGAATAAAAGACTTCGCCATAGTAAATGATGGTGAAAAAACCAGTAAATACGCAAACCCTAGACATATAAAGAAACATGAAAAAAACTTAGCCCGAAAACAACAAAAATTAGCGCGTAAACAAAAAGGCAGTAAAAACAAAGAAAAGGCACGAAAGCTAGTAGCTAAGGTACACGAACGCACAAGTAATACCCGTAACGACTTCTTACACAAACTTTCCAGAAAAATTGTCAATACCAATCAAGTAGTAGTCGTTGAACAATTGAATATCAAGGGTATGGTTCGTAACCACTGTTTGGCAAAAGCTATATCTGATGTGGGATGGGGAACTTTTATCAATTACCTAGATTACAAACTCAAAGAAAAAGGTAGGTTATTAGTAGAGATTGATCGATGGTTTCCTAGCTCTAAAACCTGTTCTAATTGCTTATATCAAATGTCTGAAATGCCATTAGACGTAAGAGAATGGACTTGTCCGAGTTGTGGTAGTCATCATGATAGAGATGAGAATGCCAGTAAGAATATAAGAGCAGAAGGCATTAGAATAATAAAGACGGATGGAATAGCCGTCTCTGCTAATGGAGGCACTGTAAGACCAAAAGGCGGACGTAAGTCAGTTTTGGGGCATGAGCCTGTGAAGTTAGAAGCTAACACTGTAATCTTCGATTCAGTGTGAGTAGTTCACTAATTAAAATCAATGTTGATAAAACTTGATCTTAACCAGAAAATTAATGATAATTTATGTAAAGTAATGTTAAATTTCTCAAAAATTATTTCATGAATAGTGTTATCTCTCGCCGCAATCTTTTTAAATTATTTACTGTTACGGGTATTCTCGGTATTCTTGGTTATTCTAGGGTAGTTAAACCCCAACCAACTATTCATAAATGGGATACTTTAACTTTACCTCGTACATTAAACAAGAGAAAAAAAGTAGTTGTAATAGGTGGAGGATTAGCAGGATTAGCTTCGGCTTATGAGTTAAGTAATCGAGGTTTTGAGGTAACACTTTTAGAAAAATCACCACAGTTAGGGGGCAAAATAGCTAGTTGGGATATTAAGATAGGAGAAGATTCTTTTAAAATGGAACATGGTTTTCATGGATTTTTTCCTCAATACTATAACCTGAAAAGCATTGTTAACGAGATTAATATTAAGGATAACTTTCAATCATTAGATTATTATTCCGTCGTTTTTAAAGATAATAAGTATAAACCAGAGAATTTTCGCCCAAGTCATTCTTCTTTCCCTTGGAATATAGTAGATTTAGCCATATCTTCCCAAAACTCTCTTCATTGGGGTATAAATCTCGCAAATCCAGCTCATTGGAGGGTTTTTCATGCTATTACTAGCTTTAAAATTCCCAACAGTTACTACGATTTAGACGCAATTTCTGTGTCGGATTGGGCTACCAAAGGCATTCCTCAAGGGTTGTTTGATTTATATTTCCTTCCTTTTGCTAAATCTTCTCTTAATGCACCTGATGTTTTAAGTACTGGTGAACTTATGCAGTTTTTCCATTTTTATTTTTTTGGTAATCCTGAAGGGTTAGCTTTTAATGGTACGGTAGATGATATGGGTACAAGTTTAGTTAATCCTATTGCAGAAAATATCAAACATAATAATGGTAAAGTTATCACAGAAGCGAATATTAGTAAAATTAATTGTAGTGGCGATCGCATAACTTCTATAGAATATTATCAAGGAAACGAAGTTAGTAATGTAGCTTTTTGGGTTAACAAGAATTTGTCATTAAAAGATGAACAATATGATTATTATGGAGCAGGAGATGAACTTTTTGCGGTAGTCAAAGATACTGATAAGGCTTTTTCTTTGAGTTGCACTCATCAAGGATGTATCGTTAATAAGCAAGAAAATGGTCAATTTTTATGTCCTTGTCACGGTGCAATGTATGATCAAGAAGGTAAAGTTATCAATCCTCCTGCACCAAGAAATCTTAAAATTTATAAAGTCGTTGCCAGAGAAAATAATAGAGTTAAATTAGTAAATGATGAGGCTAAAATTGCGAGTAAACCAAAGAAAATCGAAGCTGACTATTTTGTGATGGCAACGGATGTTAATGGGTTAAAACATCTATTTAATTTAATAGAAGGAGAAAGTTGTGTACAGACTAAGACTCAAGTAGAAAGTTTACCATTAGCCGATCCTTTTGCGGTAGGGCGTTTTTGGTTAGATAAAGATTTTGATTGGCAACACAGTAATTTTGCTTCTCTTTCGGGATATAAATTAACCGATAGTATTACTCTTTATCATCGTATCCAGAGAGAATATAAGGAATGGGCGCAAAAAACAGGGGGGAGTGTGGTGGAGTTACACGCCTATTGTTATAAAGAGAAAGAATTTCCCACTCAAGAATCGATTTTAGCCACTTTTGTAGAGGAATTATACGAAATTGTCCCTGAATTAGCCAACGCCAAAATTTTACATCAACAATTAGTCAATCAGAAAAATTTTTCAGGTTATCCCCCTAATAGTTTTAAAATGCGCCCTTCCACGGAAACTGAAGTTAAAAATCTGATGTTTGCTGGAGATTGGGTAAAAATGCCTTTTCCTTGCGGATTAATGGAAAGAGCAATTAGTAGTGGTTTACTTTCAGCTAATGCTATCCTGTATCAGGAAGGATTACAAAGACGAGATTTATTATCGGTAAATCCTTCAGGGTTATTAAGTATCTAATTACGCACTCATTCACCTGTTTAAATCAGATATTCAAAGCATCGAAGTGAGTCTAAAGTTTTTCCGAAATTTCCCACTTATCAAGAATATCTTGAAAGAGTATTTCTTCTATCCAAGTTTTAGCTACAACAGTAAGAGGAAGGGCTAATAATAATCCAAATATACCAAAAGCCGTAGCAAAAAATATTTGAGCAAAAAGTGTTACGGCTGGTAATAAAGAGACTTTTTCAGCCATTACTCTTGGTGTTAACCAATAACTTTCGATATTTTGTACAATAAAATACCAGATTACTATAGGCATTATTTTCCAAGGATCATCTACAAGAGCGATCATAACAGGAAAAATAACGCTAGAAGTAGGACCAATATTAGGAATAAAATTTAGTAATCCTGCTAAAAGTCCATGAACTAATACTAATTTCACTTGTAAAATCCATAAACCTAAACCACTTAAAACACCAATAAAAATACAGTTAATAATAATTCCATTTAACCAACTAACTATAGCAATTTCACTTTTATTCAGAATGTCATCGATACGATAACGATAAAAAGAAGGACAAATTTTGATCAGATAATAGCGATATTTCTTCGGATTTAATAAGAAAACAATTGTTAATAAAAATAAAATTATAATTTGAAAAGTAATAATAAATACATTAGAAAAAATTGCTATAAAATTATTAAAAATTTGAGGAGTATTAAAGGTATATTGATTTATAATATTATTCAGATCATTAAAGGGTAAAAACTTTTTGTATTCGCCATAATCAATAGTATTAATAAATTGAGTTATTTTTGTCGCAACACTAGGTAAAAGCTGAATCAATAATTGAAATTGCTCAATAAAAGGAGGCAAAATTAGAGTAAATAATAATGAAATAATAATTAAAAGACTACTCATAATTATTAAAATTGCCTTGACTCTTGTTAAATTAAATTGCTGTAGTTTAATCACTAAACGATTTAAAACAACGGCGAAAATAATAGCTGTAAAAATTAATAGTAAAAATTGTCTAATTTCCCAAATAATATAAAGAGAAATTAAAAAACTTAAAAATCCTAAAGATTGACCAAAATTCATATAATTACTTAAACAAATATATATTTTAAAATTAATTTTTGTAATAAAAATATTTTTCAAACGTCTTTTACAAGTTAGACGATATTAATTTATAATTAATTAAACAAAATTGATTTTATTTTTAATTTTGCACTAAAGTCTATTACTTATTTGTCGAAAAATAGTAGATAAACTCATTTTTTTTATATTTAAAAAGATTTCTTTGTGATTACTAAAAAATATTGATAAATTTATAGATAGTTTAATTAATTAATGTTCAATTTAAAAAAGTAGTTCTATGTCTTCTAAAAAATCTGATCAAATTTTATCTCAAATGGCTTTAAGTTTACTTACTCCTAGTGTTGTCATTACTCAACTGTTGGGAAATGAAATCATGGAATTATTAGAAAACATGGGGAAAGCCAGTGAAGAGATTTTTCGGGGTGAAAGATTACCTATTCTCAAAAATCATTCCTTAGATTCTAATCCATAGCCAACAAAAAGCCTTCTCTGGTAAAAAATTAATTAAAAAAATGTATCCTAAAAAACTGTATCAGATTAATCATTTCAGGTAGAATCATAATATTGTACTGCGTAGCTTACCCTTATTCAAGGGAAGTTCAGAAACTGTGTTGTTTAGTCTTCAATAATTTAGCTTTGATAAAAACATGATTTAGCTTTGAATAATTTAGTCTAATCAAGATATATTTTCTGTAAATTCTTTTGTTTAAATATAACAAATACCCATAAATTAACATATATAAGAGAAAAAAATATGATGATTTCAGCCACTGCTAACTATAAAGAAGAATTGAGTATTTATTCTAGTTCAGAATTATTATTACGTCATCGACTAAAATTAATCGAAAATTTATGGGAATCAGTGTTAACAAGTGAGTGTGGAAGGGAGTTAGTGGATTTATTAGATAAGTTAAAATCTGCTTGTTCTCCAGAAGGACAAACCACAGAAATCCGAGAAATTTCCGTTAGTAAATGGATAGAACAATTAGAGTTAGATGATGCCATTAAAGCTGCGCGTGCTTTTGCTTTATATTTTCAATTAATTAATATTGTAGAACAACATTATGAACAAAGAACTCAAAAATTAATTCGTAAAACTACAACAGAAGATCAAGTAAATGCTATTCAAAATTTAGAATCTGGGAATAATCCCACTTTAGAAACCAATGACAAAGTTCAAAGTTATTTTAATCCTACGGTAAATCCTGCTAGTGGTGGGACATTTCATTGGCTTTTCCCTTATTTGCAAAAATTGAATATGCCTCCCCAGAAGATTCAGCAATTATTAGATCAATTAGATATTAACTTAGTCTTTACTGCTCACCCTACAGAAATTGTCCGTCATACTATTCGTAAAAAACAACGTCGTATTTCTTTTTTGTTGGAAAAATTAGATAGTGCAGAAGAGTCTTTTCGTGCTATGGGTTTAACTAATTCTTGGGAAGCAGAAAATTATCGAGAACGTTTAATGGCTGAAGTGCGAATGTGGTGGCGAACTGATGAACTTCATCAATTTAAACCTACTGTATTAGATGAGGTGGATTACGCTCTACATTATTTTCAAGAGGTTTTGTTTGATACTTTACCTGAGTTATCTACAAGGTTGAAACAAGCATTACATAATACTTTTCCTAAATTAAAACCCCCCACCCATAAATTTTGTTATTTTGGCTCTTGGGTAGGTGGAGATCGAGACGGTAACCCTTTCGTAACTCCTGAAGTGACTTGGTCAACGGCTTGTTATCAGCGTAATTTGGTTATAGATAAATATATAGAATCGATGGCACAACTTAATGATATTTTGAGTTTATCTTTACACTGGAGCAATGTTTTACCAGAATTATTAGATTCTTTGGAAATTGATCGCATTAGAATGCCAGAATTATACGATAAATTATATGTGCGTTATCGACAAGAACCTTATCGGTTAAAATTAGCTTACATTGAAGAAAGATTAAAAAATACTCAAACAAGAAATCAAGCCTTATCTAATCCTGAAACTCGAAAATCAATCAAATTAGCACAAAAAGAAGATAATCTTTATCCTTCCAATCTTGACTTATTAGAAGATCTCAATTTGATCAAATCTAACCTTGAAAATACAGGTTTAAAATGTCAAGAATTAGATCATTTAATATCTCAGGTAGAAATTTATGGTTTTCATCTCACTCCTTTAGATTTTCGTCAAGATTCTTCTCGTCATTCCGATGCGCTTAACGAAATCGCCGAATATTTGGGAGTTTTAGAAAAACCTTATAACGAATTATCCGAAACCGAAAAAACTGCTTGGTTAATACAAGAGTTAAAAACCCGTCGCCCTCTTGTACCTCATGATATTCCTTTCTCCTCAACTACCACAGAAACCATTGAAACTCTAAGGGTTTTACGAGAGTTACAAACAGAATTTGGCTTGGATATTTGTCAAACCTATATTATTAGTATGACAAACTATGTTAGTGATGTTTTAGAAGTTTTATTATTAGCGAAAGAAGCTGGATTATATGATCCCATTTTAGGTACAACAAGTATTCGTATTGTACCTTTATTTGAAACGGTAGAAGATTTAAAACGCTCACAGGCTGTGATGACAGAGTTATTTGAGTTGCCTTTATATCGTGCCTCTTTAGCAGGAGGTTATGATAATATTCCTAAATCTGCTTCTAATCTTGTTTTACCTGAATTACATCCTAAAAATTTGCAAGAAATCATGTTAGGTTATTCTGACAGTAACAAAGATTCAGGGTTTTTAAGCAGTAACTGGGAAATTCACAAAGCACAAAAAACCCTTGCTAGAGTGGGAGATAAATATAATTTAAACATCAAAATCTTTCACGGCCGTGGTGGTTCTGTAGGACGTGGTGGAGGCCCCGCTTATGCGGCTATTTTAGCTCAACCTACTTCTACTATTGATGGCAGAATCAAAATTACCGAACAAGGGGAAGTTTTAGCTTCTAAATATTCTTTACCTGAATTGGCTTTATATAATCTTGAAACTATTAGTACTGCCGTTATTCAAGCAAGTTTACTCGGTAGCGGTTTTGATGATATTGAGCCTTGGAATCATATTATGGAAGAAATTGCTACATCTTCTCGTAAAGCCTATCGTGAATTGATTTATGAGCAACCTGATTTTATCGACTTCTTTTTGTCCGTAACACCTATTGAAGAAATTAGTAAATTACAAATAAGCTCTCGCCCTGCTCGTCGTAGCAGTGGGAAAAAAGATCTCTCTTCTCTCCGTGCGATTCCTTGGGTATTTAGTTGGACACAAAGCCGTTTTCTTCTTCCTGCGTGGTATGGTGTCGGCACAGCATTACAAGATTTTGTCAATCAAGAACCTGTAGAAAATTTGAAGTTATTGCGCTATTTTTATTTAAAATGGCCTTTCTTTAAGATGGTAATTTCTAAAGCAGAAATGACTCTTTCTAAGGTTGATTTACAAATGGCAAGTCATTATGTCGATGAATTAGCTTCTAATGAAGATAAAGAGCGTTTTCAGACGGTATTTAACCAAATTGCTAAAGAATACTATTTAAGTCGGGATATAGTATTGCAAATCAATGAGCAAGATCGCTTATTAGATAATGATCCTGAACTACAAAGATCGGTACAACTTCGTAACGGTACAATTGTTCCTTTAGGATTTTTACAAGTATCTCTACTCAAACGTTTAAGACAATATGCTAGTCAAGATAAAGCTGGTTTAATTCACTTCCGCTATAGTAAAGATGAATTGTTACGAGGTGCTTTATTAACTATTAATGGTATTGCCGCAGGTATGCGTAACACAGGTTGATCTAATCATAAATAATCAATGATTGACAATTAACAATTAAATTTTCCCTATAGTATAAAATTTGGTCTTTCTTCTTGAGTTTTAGTTAATATTGTTTCTAGTTCTGGCCATTTTTTTTGTTCAATATTATCAATTATTATGGTTAAATTTTCCTGATATTCTTTTAAACAACTCAATATTTTTTCTCGGTTATATTGTGCCATCATTAATCCTAATTCTGCGTTTCCCCCTCCTACTCGACTTGTATCTCTAAATCCCGAACTTGCTAATTTTTTTGCTAGTTTTACTACTTCTTCATTATCATTATTAACGCAACTATTAATCAAATTTGCACTTATCATCACTGGTAAATGCGAAATCCATGCTACTGCTTGATCATGTATTTCTGGTGTGGTTTTATATACTTTACAACCTAGCGATCGCCATATAGTAGTTACTTTATCCATAGCATCCCTAGAAGTTTGGGGTAGAGGTGTAATTACGCAAGAAGTATGATCAAATAAATGAGATTCTGCCGCCTCAATTCCCTGATTTGCCGTACCTGCCATGGGATGACTACCGACAAAATTTTGCCATAATTGTGTAGCATGATCAACAATCTCTCCTTTTACCGAGCCTACATCCGTAATAATTGTTTCCCTAGATAAATATTTAATTATCTTCTCTATACTAGGTAAAATCTGTGCTATAGGGGTACAAATGAAAATTAGATCTGTTTGCCCCAAAATTTTAAAATCAGTACTAGCATCCTTGACTATCTTTTTTTCTATGGCAAGATTACAAGTTTTTAATTGACGAGAAACTCCCATAACATCATAACCTTGATTCGTTAAATCTAAACCTAATGAGCCACCAATTAAACCTAAACCAACAATACCTATTTTCATCATTAATTATCACTAAATTATCATTTTATTTTTTCATAACTTTTAATTCCCAAATATTAATTTTTTTAGCAATCCTCTCTTTTTTATCTAAAATCATGTTAGAAATAGTCAATTCTTTATTAAATAAATATACTTTTTAAAATGATAGAAGAATCAAGTTTTCACTTTCCTGAGTCTCACTTAAATATCTTACATCTTATTAGTGCGATCGCATGGGCTGATGGTGATTTAAGTCAGGAAGAAACTGACGTATTAATGGAATTATTTAAAGCAGATTTACCCATAGATCCACAACCCATAACTTATATTGACGAAAATATGGCACTATATGATAGTATGTCGGCTAATTCTGTTATTTATGAACAAGTACAAGAAAGAATACAAGCTGAATTAGCATTTAAGAATATTCTTGATAGTTACAAAAACAATCCAAGTACTTTAGAAGATTTACTAATTCCCATAGAATCTCTTGAGGATCGTTCTTTAGCGGTAAAATTAGCTTATATGGTAATTAAAGCAAGTCCAGATAAAAATGGTAACTTAATTTGTCCCCAAGAAAAAGCTATTTATCGTAAACTTATTCAATTATTAAACATTGACGGTAATTTAGTTCAAAAAATAGAATGGGAAGCAGATAGAGAATTAGAAAAATTCCAACATCCTTTTAAAGCATTTATGGAAAATGTTAAGAATATTTTGTTTAAAAAAATTGAGATTTAATCAAATAAAGGGAATGATTAGATTCCCCAAAATAGACAAATTAAAATCTATAAATTGTTAATTATTTATCCATTAAGAGCGTAAATAACGGGAAAAATTATAGTTAGTATCTTGTACTCTAGCAATACGATTACTAGCGAAATCTCTGATAAAATCATGAGCGGGATAAGCCACAGTTATTAAGACAGAAATAATAGTGATTTTTTGAATTAATTTATTCATAATCGTTGAGTAATTCATGGATATAAGTGATTATTAATGTTTATCAGCATTACTCCTTCGCTATCCATCCCTGAAAAATTTTCCTTTATCAGTTTTGGTTAATGCTATGGTTAAGATCATAACATATCGCAATAAGTAATCAGCTATAAGTTTTAACAATATAGTAAGTTTAGAGACTTATTTTTTATCTTGAATTAGCATATTAATTGATTTTTAATAACTTCAAAATATTGTTGAAAAAAGTACTAATTGTTTTTGTATAAAGTCTTAATTAAATAAATCTTTCTACCATATCTGCAGCTGATTGACTAATTTCTTCTGCTAAGTTAAATAACTCTCTTCCCGTATGTAAATAATAATCATCATAGGTTAAAGTAAATCTTTCTAACTCTTCAATTCCATCGCTAATATGATTTAATCCATAGTAAAGATTAGCCGCAATACCACCATATAAACTAGGATTAGGTTGGGAGGCTAAAATTTTTTTTGCCATCTCAAAACCACGACGACAATTTTCTAAATAATTAGTAAAAATAGACATTAATTCATCATCAAAAACATCGGCGGATAAATCTTCTATCTCTTTTTCTAAAGATAAAATAATAGAATCAATCAAAGTATTAATGGGAAAATAAACGTCTTTTAACCAATGAAATTGTAAGTGTTCTTTTTTTCTTCGATTTTCTTTATCTTGTCGATAATATTGTGATGCGTGATAACTTTTATTTTGTCTATTCTCTATTAAATTATGATTTTTTTGTTTGATTTTTTGATCATAAATATAACGCTTTTTTGGATCATTAAGTACCTCATAAGCGGCATTTAATTTGATAATTTGCTCATGATTTGCATTTTTATGTTGACTATCTGGGTGAAATTGCTTTGCTAAATTTCGATAAGCCTGTTTAATTTCTGCCCCTGAAGAGTCAATTTTTATTTGTAAAATTTCGTAATAATTCATCCCTTAATCTGTCAAATCTTGAAATAAAGGTGTACTTAAGTAACGCTCTCCGAAACTAGGTTGAATCATAACAATTAGTTTACCCTCATTTTCGGATCTTTGAGCTAATTTTATCGCCCCAGCTAAAGCCGCACCAGTAGAAATTCCAGATAAAATACCTTCTTCTCGTGCTAATCTTTTACCATAAATGATAGCTTGTGTATCAGAGATAGTAATTATTTCATCAATTAAATCTAACCGTAATACGTCAGGAATAAACCCAGCTCCAATACCTTGTATTTTATGAGGTCCTGGTTTCCCTCCTGATAATACAGGGCTATTTTCAGGCTCAATAGCGATGGTTTTTAAAGTGGATTTTTTTGATTTAAGTAACTCAGTAATCCCCGTAATTGTACCACCAGTGCCGACACCAGCTACAAGAAAATCAATTTTACCGTCGGTATCTTGCCAAATTTCTTCCCCTGTGGTTTGATAGTGAATTTGAGGATTCGCAGGATTTTGAAACTGTTGTAGCATATAAGCATTGGGAATACTATCAACAATTTCTTGCGCCCTTTGAATACAACCGCGCATACCTTCGCTACCATTGGTTAATTCTAATTTTGCCCCATAAGCGCGTAACATTGCCCGTCTTTCTTGACTCATGGTTTCAGGCATTGTCAAAATTAACTGATAACCCTTTGCGGCGGCTGTCATAGCTAAAGCAATTCCCGTATTACCCGAAGTCGGTTCGACTAAAATAGTTTTTTCCGGGTGAATTAAACCCGCTTTTTCTGCTACTTCTATCATATTAACCCCAATGCGATCTTTCACGGAAGCTGAAGGATTCATGCCCTCTAATTTAATAATAATGGATGCTACACAACCTTCTGTTTGAGGAATACGGTTAAGTTTAACTAAAGGAGTTTTGCCAACTAATTCAGTAATATTATTTGCAATTTTCATATTGTTGTTGTCAAAATTAATTAATCTATATATTATGTATTTTACTTAGTCTTTGATCAGAATGAAAAATTATAATTATTTATTTTAAAATGAAATTATTGACTAACTTTAGTGTATTATTTTAAGTAAATTTTAAAAAATTATCCATGAATTTAACAACACAAACTTCAAATTCTTCTCAACAAAATACTGCCTTAAAAGATATTGAAGAATTAACTCTTTCTTTAGTGATTCAAAACTTTAATCCGACTCTCTTAAGTTATGATTTTTTGAATATGAGTGGTATTGTGCCTAAAGAATGGGAATTAGCCTCACAACCTATTATTAATCAAAAAGGCTCACAAGTCAGTTTTAAAAATGGACTTAATATCATAGCACAACCAAATACTATTAGTTTTATTGAAGGTTTAGGTACAAAAGAACTTAAAGAACTTCAATTTGCAAACATTGCTCAAAAATATGTTGAAAAAATGTCTAATGCACAATATCAAGCTATAAATGTTATTTCTAAAATTATTACCCCATTTTCTGAGGATAAAGAAGGAGGCAAAAATTTTATTAATGATACATTACTTCGTAGTGGAGTTTGGCGCAATTTTGGTAATATTATCCCTCAAGCATCTGTAAACTTACTATACCAATTAGATGAATGTCAGTTAGGTGTAAATATAAACCCAGCACAACTTCAACAAGAAAAAAATATTATTTCTGCGGTTTTATTTGCAGGTAATTTTAACTATAATTTGACAACATTAAGTGACGAAGTCAAAATCACTAAATTAACAGAAAAAATTAATAATTGGGAAAAAGATTTAACAACTTTTAGAGAATTAATTTATCAAAAATTTTTACAAAAAGCCATAATAGAAAAAGCAAGTTTATTTGATACTCTTTAAAATTAATTGTAGGGTGGGCATTGCCCACAAAAACTACTAATAATAAATTCAAAAAAATCAAGAATAAAGTTTAGCAATATCCCCCAAACTTCTAGCGATAATTCCCTCACCTTTAGCCGTCATTTCCCAGTCATCATCAACACGAGTTAATTCTGCCATAATCATTCCTGTTTTGCCTTGATAACCATTTTTAGAAAGAGTATAACGGACAATTTCTTGATTATTAGTAACATTTACTAAACGTACAAAAGCATTTCCAACCTGTCCAAAATCTTGCTTTCTTTCTATCGCATTATAAATATTTACCACAAAAACTAGCTTACTAATATTACTAGGAATTAAGGGTAAATTTACATTGATTTCCTCATCATCACCACTGCCTGAGCCCGTTAAATTATCACCTAAATGATTAATAGCAGAAGAATGATGACGTAAATTACCGAAATAAACTATCTCACTATTAGACTTAAGTTTACCTCTCGAATCTAAACATAAAACTGAAGCATCTAAATCAAAATCTGCTTGAAATAAACCTCCTAATAAACCGCTTTTTTTTGCCACATCCCAACCTAAACCGCACATTAATTGTTGTAATTTTGGTGCTTCTTTTTTCAGGGAAATTTTTTGCCCTTTTTGTAAGTTAATAGCCATGATATTTAGTTGATATTAAAGGTTAAATTGTTGCTTATTATTTATTATTGATAACGATTAAGTAAAGACTCCAAGCCACCTTGATAACCAGCACCAACGGCATTCATGCGCCATTCACCATCTTTACGATAGATTTCAGCCATAATTAAAGCTGTTTCAATGGAAAAATTTTCTTCTAAGTCATAACGTAAAATTTCTTCTTTAGTTTCTACATTAACTAACCTTACAAAAGCATTTCTTACCTGCCCAAAATTATGCCCTCTTTTTTCCGCTTCATGGATAGTGACAGTTATAACTATCTTACTAATATCTGCTGGAACTTTTCGTAAATCCGCAATAATTCCTTCGTCATCTCCTTCCCCTTCACCCGTGAGATTATCTCCCATGTGTTTAATGGATTTTTCAGGATCTGGACTGGTAAGATTGTTATAAAAAATAAAATGCTTTTCTGAAATTAATTTTTCATTGGAGTTTAAAAGAAATATGGAAGCATCCAAGTCAAAACTTCCACCAGTATCTGTTACATTGGTATCCCAACCTAAACCAATAAATGCTGCCGTTAATCCGGGTGCGACTTTATCTAACGAAACTCTTTGCCCTTTGCTTAAAGATATTGCCATAATTAATTAATAGTTGATATTTAATTTATATTTCCTAATCCACATCTCCAAAAAAGAAATTTAAAATCAATTCTTGTTTAGAAATTATCAATTATTGTTGTCATTGCCTGTTAGCTAACTTCTAAAAGAAGTCTAATGGTTTATTGATAACGATTAACCAAAGCCTGTAAACCTCCTTGATAACCAGCGCCAACAGCATTCATACGCCACTCACCATCTTTACGGTAAATTTCAGCCATAATTAAAGCCGTTTCAATGGAAAAGTTTTCTTCTAAGTCATAGCGTAAAACTTCTTCTTTGGTTTCCACATCTACCAATCTAACAAAAGCATTTCTTACTTGCCCGAAATTTTGCCCTCTTTTATCCGCTTCATGAATAGTTACGGTTACGACAATACGAGCAACATCTGCAGGTACTTTTCTTAAATCAACAATAACAACTTCGTCATCGCCATCCCCTTCTCCCGTTAAGTTATCACCCATGTGTTTAACAGATTTTTCGGCATCTGGACTGGTAAGATTATTATAAAAGATGAAATGCTCGTCAGATATTAGTTTTTCTTTAGCATTTAACAAGAATACTGACGCATCCAAATCAAAGTCATGACCTGTATCAGTTACATTCGTATCCCAACCTAAACCAATAAAAGCTGCATTTAATCCGGGTGCGATTTTGTCTAAGGAGACTCTTTGCCCTTTTTGTAATGAAATTGCCATAATTTTTTTTACACTAGAATTTGCTTCTATTTATATATCAGTCTCGTTTTTCTATTTTATGCAATATTCACAAAAATTTTTGTCAATAATATGTATTTTATAATGATGTTTTGAATAATTCTAAAACTTTTTCCCATGCGTCTTGTGCTGATTCTTGATGATAACTTGCCCTAGCATCGCAAAAAAAGCCATGATCTGCATTAGAATAACGGAAGATTTGATGAGAAATGTTATCTTTTTGTAACTGAATCTCAATTTGTGCAACTTGTTCAAGGGGGATACTAGGATCTTTTTCGCCGTAGAAACAATATATTTTGCCTTTTATGTCCTTAGTTTTGTCAATAGTAGCAAAATTTTCATTTGGACACCAGTTAGCAATTCCTGCACCATAAAACGAGGCTGTAGCTTTAATATCTGGTAAGGTTGCCGTTAAATAAACTACAAGTCCACCGAAACAAAAACCAATACTACCAACCCCAGTTTTTTTGACTTGAGGTAATTGATATAAATAATCTACGGTAGCTTGAATGTCGCTCAATAATTCTTCAGCTTTTGTATTGTCTTTATATTTTTTACCAATCTCGATAGCTTCAGGGGTATAACCTGCGGTAAAATTAGGCGCTTGACGTTGATAAATAGCGGGTGCGATGGCAATATAACCTTCTTTAGCAATTCTACAGGTAACATCTTTAATATGATCATTTACGCCGAAAATTTCTTGAATAACAATAACTGCAGGTAAAATTTCCGTGGTGTTAGGTTGTGCTAAAAAACCTTGAATTTGTAAATCTTTATTTGGAATAATAACGTTAGAAGTAAGAATATTCATAAATATTTAATAGGAGTTAGGAGTTAGGAGTTAGGAGTTAGGAGTTAGGAGTTAGGAGTTAAATAATTTTTATTATCAATTACAAATGTTTATCTTAGGTTATATTATCTAAATAAATACAATTAATTTTTACTGATAGAAACAGCTTCAGTTAAAAATATACTTGCTTTTTGTGCCACATTATCACGAACTTTCATCGAATATAATTTGATTAAATTATCCGCAATAAAAGAATCTCTGACAATTAATTTATCTCCCGAATTAAAATTAGTTTCATAAAAAACCTCTTTTATTCCAGCGGAAATAATCAACTTTAAACAAGAAATACAAGGCTCAAGAGTAACATAAATAGTTGCCCCATCGGTAGCAATACCGTGTCTGGCAGCTTGGGCGATAGCATTGGCTTCCGCATGAACCGCACGAGATGGTAAAATTTTACTAGCATCACAACTACTTAAACCCTCATAACAGAAACCTTGGGCGGTGCAATGAATTGAGCCTGATGGAGAGGCATTGTAACCCGTTGCTAATACTTGACGATTTTTGACAATAACTGCACCAACGGGAAAAGCTAGACAAGTTGAGCGTGTAGCGGCTAACTTTGCCATTAACATAAAGTATTCATCCCATGTCGGTCGATGTGCTTCTCTATCTTCCATTAATAATTCCTAATTTTTAGTGCTTCATTCCTAATTGTTCTAAGGCTAAATCAATATTATCACGAACGGATCGTGCAGAATTATGAAGGATTTTTCTTTCTTCATCGGTGAGATTAATTTCGACAATTTGCTCAACTCCTCCACATCCTAAACGACAAGGCACACCTAAATAAATATCTTTTAAGCCATATTCTCCTTGAAGATAAACAGCAGCTGGTAATAACCGAGATTGATTTAATAATACTGACTCAATCATGTGAAATGCGGAAGAAGCTGGGGCGTAATAAGCACTACCAGTTTTTAACAGTTTAACAATTTCTGCACCACCATCTCTGGTGCGTTGTACTAATCTTTCGATAGTTTCTGTATCCATTAATTCGGTGATGGGAATACCACTTATCGTACAATAACGAGGTAATGGTAGCATTAAATCACCATGACCACCTAATACCATACTTTGAACATCATTAAAAGATACTCCTAATTCCATAGCTATAAAAGCCTGTAAACGAGTAGAATCTAAAACTCCAGCCATACCTACTACTTTATATGAGGGTAAATTAGTCGTTTTCCACACTAAATAAGTCATGACATCCAAAGGATTTGTTATTACTAAATAAAGTGCGTTAGGGGAATAAATAAGGCATTTTTGAGCGGCTTCGGTAACGATTTTTGCATTTATTTTTAATAAGTCATCCCTCGTCATACCCGGTTTACGGGCAATTCCTGCGGTGATAACTACTACATCAGAATTTACAGTATCTTTATAGTCGTTTGTGCCGACAATACTACGATGGTGAAACTCTAAACCTGTGGCTTGGGTTAAATCAAGGGCAATACCTTGGGGTAAACCTTCCACAATATCTAATAAACAAGCGTCAGCAAGGTTGCTTTCAATGATTTTTTGGGCTAAAGTTTTACCAACGTTACCTGCACCGATAATGGATACTTTGGGAAATTTATTACAGAGGGGAAAAGTTTGAGATTGAGTCATAAATTAGTCAACTAATTCGAGATGGTCTAGTTTTAACCATACACTAGGAGTAGGGGTATAAAATTTTACTAAAGCATAATCTTCATTAAAATCTAAGATTTCTCCTTTACTTTCAAAAAGATAAGAAGGAAAACGATTGTCACTGGCTTTGGCTTCTAAGCTATTTTCTAACTTTTCTCGAATTGCCTTTACAAATGCACCTTTTTTTACTTTAATTGCCATAATCTTTATTTTCAAACTATTTGTGATGATTCTGCACTTATTTTGCCATAATTTGATAACCAAGAATCAATAATTAATTAAAATCTCCTTTTTTAGCAATCTTATTTGAGTCGTAACAAAATAATCAGTTAATTTGCTTCAAAATTGGGTTAGGGAGGCAAAATTTTCACTAATAATTTAGGAATTTTATCGTCAATTCTTGAGTTAAATTAGTTAAAAAGATCTCAATGTAAGTCACGCTATACTAAAAGATTAGGTTTAACTATAATAATTTTTATCTACACAAACTATGACTGAAAAAAAACGTCTTTATAATATTACTACCTTTGGCTGTCAGATGAATAAAGCCGATTCTGAGCGCATGGGAGGTATTTTAGAAAATATGGGTTTTGAATTTACCGAAGATCCTAATAATGCTAATCTGATTGTTTATAATACTTGTACTATTCGAGATAATGCCGAGCAAAAAATTTATTCTTATTTAGGCAGACAAGCACAACGTAAACATCAAGAAACAGATTTTACTTTAGTTGTATCTGGATGTGTTGCACAACAAGAAGGAGAAAATCTATTAAGACGTATTCCTGAGTTAGACTTGGTTATGGGGCCGCAACACGTTAATAGACTAGATAGCTTACTTGAGCAAGTTTTTGCTGGTAATCAAATTGTCGCAACTGAACCTATCCACATTTACGAAGATATTACTAAACCTCGCCGTGAAAGTAAAGTTTCTGCTTGGGTAAATATTATTTATGGTTGCAATGAAAGATGCACTTATTGCGTAGTTCCAAATGTTAGAGGCGTAGAACAATCTCGGACTCCTGAATCTATTAAAGCAGAAATTGAGGAAGTTGCTCGTCAAGGTTATAAAGAAGTTACTTTGTTAGGACAAAATATTGATGCCTATGGACGTGATTTAGAAGGTACTACAGAAACAGGTAGAAATTTATATACTTTTACTGATTTACTATATTATATTCACGACGTAGAAGGTATTGAGCGTATTCGTTTTGCTACTTCTCACCCCCGTTATTTTACTGAGCGCTTAATCAAGGCTTGTCATGAATTACCCAAAGTGTGCGAACATTTCCATATCCCTTTTCAGTCTGGAGATAATGATATTCTCAAAGCCATGAAACGAGGTTACACCCATGAGCGTTATCGTCATATTATCTCACTCATTCGTCATTATATGCCTGATGCCTCTGTTACTGGTGATGCTATTGTCGGTTTTCCAGGGGAAACTGAAGCACAATTTCAAAATACTTTATCCTTAGTTAATGATATTGGTTTTGATCAATTAAATACCGCCGCTTATTCTCCTCGCCCAAATACTCCTGCTGCTTTATGGGATAATCAAATTAGTGAATCAGAAAAAAGCGATCGCTTACAACGATTAAATCATTTAGTATCTATTAAGGCAGCAGAAAAATCTCAACGATACTTAAATCGTGTGGAAAGAGTATTAGTAGAAGATGTTAACCCTAAAGATACCAGTCAAGTTATGGGTAGAGTGGAAGGTAATCGCTTAACCTTTTTTAAGGGTGATATAACAAGTTTAAAAGGTAAAATCTTACCAGTAAAAATAACACAAGTTCGTTCCTTTAGTTTAACTGGGGAGGCATTATCTTTAGTTAATAGTTAAGTTTTAATCGGTATCAGGTTTTAGGTTTAACGACAATGATTGAAGTAAAAAATTATTAAAATTTAACGGGTTGACAAAAATTAATCACCATAGACTTCTTACAGAAGTGGAGTAATGAGTAAGAAGTAATGGTGCGATTCGTTCGCTAGAAACTAGAATTATATTCTAGGGGATTAGCGGTAATGTATCAATTTTAGTACATTGACAACTTAATCATCATGTAGGTGTAAGTCCTACCCTCTTGATACTT
>Ga0210015_1002088_pt1 | contig 19116 bp, 22 predicted proteins | sample CryGeymeta201522_FD_185471 | JGI IMG/M metagenome (GOLD analysis project Ga0210015, IMG submission 185471) | Groundwater microbial communities from Crystal Geyser aquifers in Utah, USA - Crystal Geyser metaG 2015-22 (SPAdes) (version 2) | ecosystem: Environmental > Aquatic > Deep subsurface >... | reverse complement strand
CGGGTCTGATCGAGGGCACGTCCATCGAGGATTACCAGATCTATCTCAGCGTGGCGAACGTGCCGGTGGTCAGCGTCAACGCCGACAGCCCCTATACGGACTTCGCGCAACTGCTTGAGGCGATGAAGACCGAGGGCGTAACCGTGGGCACCGCCGGGGTCAACTCGTCGGGTGGCATGGCGCTGGCCGCGATCGGTGAGGCGGCCGAGGGTACGCTGGCCGCGCGCATGGTCACCTATGACGGTGGTGCGCCGGCGGTGATGGCGGCGGCCAGCGGCGAGGTGGTGGTCACAACCCAGCTGGCTGTGGAACAGACCGAGATGATCCGCGCCGGGCGGCTGCGCGGTTTGGCGGTGCTGTCGGATCAGGCGCTTGACGTCGAAGGCATTGACCCGATCCCGCCGATCACCCAGTTCATGCCGAATTTCAAGGTGGCCGCCGATTACTTTGGCATCCTGATCCCGGTCGGTGCCCCGGATGAGGTATATGCCACTGTCGAGAAGATATGGAACGAAAAGGTGGCCACCTCGCCCGAGCTGCGCGCCTATGCCACCGACCGTGGCGCGGTGTTCGCGCCATCGGCTGGACAGGCGGCGCTGGACAAGGCGATGCCGGTCATCGTGTCCGAGGCCTGTTCCCGCGTTACCCGCGGCGAGGCCGTGGTTGATCCGTCAACCATGGGAATCACTTGCCCCGCCGAATAGCACAAAGGGTGCCGTCCGTCTGTCGGACGGCACCGCCTTGCCAGATTTCCCACATCCCGACAACATGACTGGGCCGCCCCATGCGCCTTGATTCCGCACGCGCCGACCGCATCACCGCCATCGTTCTGGTCGCCCTGGGCCTGACGATGTTGTGGGCCGGTTACACCATGGACCGGCTGGAAATCCGGCGTATCCATCCGTCCTCGATCCCCGGTCTGTTGCCGATGATCCTGGGCGGTGGAATGGCCATTTGCGCCGTGTTCCTGTACCTGGGCGCGCGCGATCCCGACGACCCGCCGCCCGACGCCTCGTGGCGCACGATGCTGCTGGCGGGCGCGTGGAGCGCGGCATTTGCCCTGTTGCTGGTCGGCACCCTGCCGTTCTATGTGGCCACGGCGATCTATGTGGCCGGGTTCGTGATGATTTTCGACACCGATATGGCCCCGCTGAAACGTGCGGTCGCGGCTTGCATTTTCGGCATCCTGGCCGCCGGGATCATCGGGGCGCTGTTCCGCTATGCCTTTCTGGTGCGTCTGCCATGACCGGGCTTGCCAACTTTGCCGCAGCGATCTGGGATCTGGCGACATTCACGACCCTTTTCCACGTCACCTGGGCAACGCTGCTGGGCATTTTCGTCGGCTCGCTGCCCGGCTTGACGGCGACCATGGGTGTCGCATTGCTGACGACGCTGACCTATACGATGGACCGCGACGCCGCCATTCTGGTGCTGTTGTGCATGTATGTCGGGGCCATCTATGGCGGGTCGCGCAGCGCGATCCTGCTGAACATCCCCGGCACCCCGGCCAGTGCGGCCACTGCGCTGGACGGCTATCCTTTGGCGCAACAGGGCAGGGCCGGGTATGCCATGGGGCTGGCCACGGCCGGATCTGCCTTGGGTACGCTGATCGGTATCATCCTGCTGGTGCTGTTGGCCCCGCCCCTGGCCGAGGCGGCGCTGCGGTTCGGCAGTTACGAATTCTTCTGGCTGGCGCTGTTCGGCGTCGTCATTTCCGGGCAGCTGACCGGCGGCGGATCGCCGCTGAAGGGATATATCTCTGGGATGCTGGGGCTGATGATTGCCATGGTCGGCTCGGACGGCATCCACAGCCACATCCGCCTGACCGGCGGCTGGGATCAGTTGAACGGCGGGATCGGGCTGATCCCGGCCATGGTGGGTGCCTTCGGCTTTGCAGAAGTGCTGTCGGTGATGTGGCAGGCGGTGCCGCAGATGGCCAATAGCACGGCCAAAGGGCCCGGCCTGCCCAGCCTGATCGACCTGTGGCGCTATCGCATCACCATCGTGCGGTCGGGCATCATCGGCACGCTGGTGGGCATCATCCCCGGTGTGGGCGAAGACATCGGCGCCTGGGCCAGTTATGCCGCCGCGCGCCGCAAATCGCCCGAGCGCGAGATGTTCGGCAAAGGCAGCACCGAAGGCCTGACCGCCGCCGAAACCGGCAACTCGGCCGTGGTGCCCGGCGCGCTGATCCCGGCGCTGACGCTGGCGATTCCGGGGTCGGCCCCGGCGGCGGTGCTGATCGCGGCGCTGTTCATCCACGGCATCCGGCCCGGCCCGATGATCATGATCGAACAGCCCACCTTCATCTATTCCGTGGCCGCGATGATGGTCTTTGCCACAATCGCCATCGGCGTGTTCGGCGTGGCGCTGACGCCGCTGTTCATCCAGGTGCTGAAAATCCCGCGCGCCTGGCTGATGCCGGTGGTCTTCGTGCTGTGCGTGATCGGGCCCTATGCCCTGACCCAGCGGATTTTCGACATCTGGATCATGGTGGCCTTCGGCGTCATCGGGTTCCTGATGCGGCAAATGAAATATCCGGTGGCGCCGCTGGTTCTGGGGATCATCCTGGGCGATCTGCTGGACAAATCCCTGCGGCGCGGGCTTATCCTGTCGGACGGTGATGTGACGGCGTTCTTCACGCGGCCGATTTCGCTGGGCTTTGCCATTGTCATTGCGCTGTCGATCCTGCTGTCGATCGGGCCGGTGCGCCGGGTGATTGCCGCGAAGAACCCGTTCGCGTCGAAGGCCAAGCCATGACCGCGCGCCCGCGTCGCAGGCATGACGCCGAGGCCGCCCGCGCCGACATTCTGGCCGCCGCCCTCACTGAATTTGCCGATCACGGCTATGGCGGTGCCCGGATTGACCGGATCGCCGCCGCCAGCGGCATGAGCAAGCCGATGATCTACAGCTATTTCGGCGACAAGGACGATCTGTACGCCGCCGCCCTGCGCGAAGCCTATGTGCAGATTCGCGAGGGCGAGCGCACGCTGAACCTGTCAAACCTGGCCCCACGCGATGCGATCACCGCGCTGGTATCGTTCACGCTGGACCATTTCCTCGAAAAACCGTGGTTTGTGTCAATGCTGAACACCGAAAACCTGCGCGGTGGCGGCAGCATCCGCGAAATTGGCGATCTGAGCGAAATCCAGTCGCATCTGGTGTCGGAACTGGTGCTGATCCTCGAGCGTGGCGCGCAACAGGGCGTGTTCCGTCAAAACGTCGATCCGGTCGAGCTGTACATCACCATCGCATCGCTGTGCTATTTCCCGGTGGCCAACCGGCACACCCTGAAATCGGTGTTCGGCCGTGATCTGGGCGACCCCGATCAACTGGCCCGACGGCGTGCCCTGATCATCGACATGGTGCTGGCCTGGCTGGAACGGCGCACATGACACCCCCCGCATTGGCGCGGCCCCGCCGCCCGTATCCCCATATCTGACAGACAAAGGAAAACCCAATGGCAACACAACGAATCGGCATCATCATGCACGGCGTCACCGGGCGCATGGGCATGAATCAGCACCTGATCCGCTCGGTTCTGGCGATCATGGCGCAAGGCGGGGTGCGGTTGAAGAACGGCGATCTGCTGATGCCAGACCCGATCATTGTAGGCCGCAACGCTGACAAGGTGGCTGAACTGGCCGCCCGCCACGGCATCAAGCGCCACACCGCCGATCTGGACGCCGCCCTGGCCAACCCCGACGATACGGTGTTCTTCGATGCCGCCAGCACCCAGATGCGGCCCGGCCTGCTGAAAAAGGCCATCGACGCGGGCAAGCATGTGTATTCGGAAAAGCCTGTGTCGGAAAGTTTGGCCGAGGCGGTGGACATCGCCCGCCACGCCAAGGCCAAGGGCGTGAAGAACGGCATTGTGCATGACAAGCTGGATCTGCCTGGCCTGCTGAAGCTGAAGCGCCTGCGCGATTCGGGGTTTTTCGGCAAAATCCTGAGCGTTCGGGGCGAATTCGGCTATTGGGTGTTCGAGGGCGACTGGATGCCCGCACAGCGCCCGTCGTGGAATTACCGCAAGGCCGACGGCGGCGGCATCGTGTCCGACATGCTGTGCCACTGGCGCTATGTGCTGGACAATGTGGTGGCCCCGGTCAAGGCGGTGTCGTGTCATGCGGTGACGCATATCCCCGAGCGCTGGGATGAAAACGGCGACAAATACACCGCCGATGCCGATGACGCCGCCTATGCCACCTTCCTGCTGGAGGGCGACATCACCGCACAGTTGAACAGTTCCTGGGTCACCCGGGTGCGGCGCGACGATCTGGTCACCTTCCACATCGACGGAACGCTGGGCAGCGCGGTGGCGGGCCTGCACACCTGTTATTCCCAGGCGCGGGTGAACACCCCCAAACCGGTTTGGAACCCCGACCAGAAACAGACGATGAATTTCTTCGACGACTGGGTCGAGGTGCCCGACAACACCGTGTTCGACAACGGCTTCAAGGTGCAGTGGGAACAGTTCCTGCGCCATGTGGCCGAGGATGGCCCCTGGTCCTACACCCTTGAGGAAGGCGCCAAGGGCGTGCAACTGGCCGAGCTTGGCTATCAATCTTCTGCCGAGCGGCGCTGGCTCGACGTGCCGGCGCTGGACATCTGAGATGGCAATGCTGATCCTTCCGCTTCAGGGTGGCGGCACCGCCCCCCTGGCCCTGACCGCCGGTCCGGTGCCGGTGCCCGGTGGTGCGTGGACCCGTACCGCCTATGCCGCCGCCCATGTGGTGGCCGATCCGCTGGCCAATATCGACCCCGGCGCCGGGGTGGCAGTGGACTGGGACCGCACCCTGGCGTTTCGTCACCACCTTTGGTCGCTGGGCTTGGGCGTGGCCGAGGCGATGGACACTGCGCAGCGCGGCATGGGGCTGGACTGGCCCACTTCGCTTGAGTTGATCCGCCGCAGCATGGATACGGCGCCGGACGGTGCACTGATCGCCAGCGGCGCGGGCACCGATCACCTGAAGCCGGGGCCGGATGTGACCATCGAGGATGTGATCGCCGCCTATGAGATGCAATGCGAGGCGGTCGAGGCGACCGGATCGCGCGTCATCCTGATGGCCAGCCGCGCACTGGTGCAGGCGGCGAAAGGCCCGGACGATTACGCCCGGGTGTATGGCCGCGTCCTGTCGGGGCTGAAACAACCGGCGATCCTGCACTGGCTGGGCGAAATGTTCGATCCGGCGCTGGCGGGCTATTGGGGCAATGACGATCATATGACCGCCATGGACACCTGTCTGTCTGTCATCGTCGACAATGCGGCAAAGGTCGACGGCATCAAGATCTCGCTGCTGTCGGCGGAAAAAGAGGTGGCGCTGCGCCGCCGCCTGCCTGACGGCGTGGTCATGTATACCGGCGACGATTTCAACTATCCCGACCTGATCGCCGGGGATGAACAGGGGTTTTCCCACGCCCTGTTGGGCATCTTCGACCCCATCGCCGGTTCGGCCTGCCGGGCGCTGAACGCGCTTGCCTCCGACGATCACGCCGCCTATCGCGCGGCGTTCGATCCCACCGTGCCGTTGTCGCGGCATATCTTCATGGCGCCGACGCGGTTCTACAAGACCGGGGTGGTGTTCATGGCCTATCTCATGGGCCATCAGGACCATTTCACAATGGTGGGCGGGGCAGAATCTGCCAGATCCACCCTGCACCTGGCCGAGATATTGCGCCTGGCCAACACGGCGCAGTTGTTCACCGACCCGGAGGACGCTGCCCGCCGGGCCCGGCCGGTGTTTGCCGCGCGGGGGGTGGCGATATGAGGACGCTGAGCGCCGCCGATCTGTCGCTGAACACCGCCACGGTCAGCAAACAATGGACCCTGGCCCAGTGTATCGACGGCTGTGCCCGCCATGGCATCGGCGGTATCTCGCCCTGGCGTGACCGGCTGCATGAAATGGGGGTCGATGCTGCGGCACGGGCGATCCGCGATGCCGGTTTGGGCGTGTCGGGCCTGTGCCGGGGCGGCTGGTACACCGCCGAGGGTGCATTGACCCGCGCCGTGTTGGACGACAACAAGCGCGCCGTGGACGAGGCGGCGGCGATCGGTGCCGCCTGTCTGGTCATGGTGGTGGGCGGGTTGCCGCAAGGATCGAAAGACATCGACGCCGCCCGCGCCATCGTGACCGAGGGGTTGGCCCATACGCTTGACTATGCGCGCAGTGTCGGCGTGAAAATCGCGATCGAGCCGTTGCACCCGATGTATGCCGCCGACCGGGCCTGTGTGAACACCACCACACAGGCGCTGGACATCTGCGACCGGCTGGGCGATGGCATCGGCGTGGCGCTGGATGTCTATCACGTCTGGTGGGATCCCGACCTGGCCGCCCAGATTTCGCGGGCGGGCAAGGACCGGCTGTTGGCGTTCCACGTCTGCGACTGGCTGAACCCCACCAAGGATCTGCTGACCGACCGGGGGATGATGGGCGATGGGGTGATCGACATTCCGCACGTCCGGTCGCTGGTCGAGGCGCAGGGGTTCGACGGGTTGGTCGAGGTCGAAATCTTTTCGGCACAGGATTGGTGGACCCGGCCCGCAGACGATGTTCTGGCGGCGATGGTCGCGGTGCTGCCTGCGATCTGAGGGGCCGGGTTGCTGCGCAATTGTTGCATGGCCATCGGGCCATGCAACAGGGCAGAGCGCCGGGATGCGGCAGACACGGGTCAAGCAAGACGAAATTGCCCGCGCCGCCGCGCCCCAAGACATGACGGTGAGCTTCGAATATCACCGCAATCCGCTGACCGAAGAGGTGGATGACATGGTGGCGCTGCTGCGGGCCGCCGGAGCCGACAACCTGTTCACCTATTGGCAGCCGGTGCCGGGCCGGGGACAGCCGCGTTGAACCGGCGGTACTGCAACCATATCTGGGCGGTCTGCATGTTTTTCACCGGATCGTGACCGGGGCAGGTCAATACCGCCGCCGCCTGTGCGAAGGTGCCACCGACTGGCGCTGACCGGGCCGCTGGCTGTGCAGACCTATACCCAAGCACCTGAATTGGAACAGGCCTTGGCCGCCGCAAGCACCCTGCCGCTGGTTGCCGAACGGCTGCAGGAAAACCCAATGGTCGTTACCCCGCTGGAGTCGGTGGCGCAGTATCGCGCACCTGGCGCTCAAGGGCACGTTCGACACCGGTTGGGTGCGCCGCACCGTCGGGTATCAGCCGCCGGTCGCCTATGACGATGCGTGCACCGAAGTTGTGCCCGACGTCGCCGAACGCTTTGAGGCGAACGACGACCCGACCCAGTTCACCTTTCATCCGCGCAAGTGGCACAAATGGTCGAAAGGTGAACCCTTTACCGCTGAGGATCTGGTGTTCGCGCTTAACCTGATGAAAAGCCCTGCCTATGGCCGAGACATATTCCAGGCGCATCGGCATATCGCTGGCGGTTGAATTGATGGCGGTGGTGGTGATGTGGGCAGTGTCCATTTCCATCGGCATCTATTCCGCCGTGAACCAATCTTCGGCAGGTTACTATGTGGCGACGATCCTGGGTTTTCCGGGCCTTGCGATGCCGAATTTCCTGTTCGCGCTGGCGCTGATGTATGTCTGTTACAACTGGTTCGGCGTCCCCATCACCGGGCTGTTCTCGGCCGAATACATGACCGCCTGCTGGTCCGTGGCCTGTTTCCTGGATCTTGCATCCTATGTCTGGGCACCGATTCGGCGAGGCTCGACTGGTCCGGATTGGCCAGAAATGCCGCCTGGGCGCTGTGTAGACGCGCTTTCAGGCGGCAACATCCCGTAATCGTGCAATCGCTGCCCGTCGCGGTGAAACACCCGACGAGCGGTTGTCCGTCTTCCAATAATCGAATGACCGCCCCGATTGTCACGTCACTCGGGTCATGGGCCAGCATCGCCCCACCCCCACCGCCACGTCGCGTGGCAACAATCGCGCCCTGCGCCAGCCGCGGCATGATCTTGGTCAGGTGATTGCGCGACAGGCCAAATTCCCCGGCCAGTTCGGCGGTGGAAAAGGCGCGGTCGGGCGCGCTGGCCATCCGCATCAGCATGCGCAGGCCGTAGTCGGTGAAAGACGTCAGACACATCGTTGCAGTGGCTCCCATATAATAGGTATTTACAATACTTATTAGCAGGCCTAGTCATTTGCGCAACGCTGAACAATCGGACCTCGCCATGCACCATGATGCCCACGCGCAACCGATCCGGTCCGCTCGGCCTGCGATGACCGCTGCCCTGATGGCGGAAACCGGGCTGGATGAGGCGATGCTGGCCACGCTGGTCCACCGGTTCTACGATAAGGTCCGCCTCGACCCGGTGCTGGGCCCGATCTTTGCCGCACGCATCACCGACTGGGAACCGCACCTTGTGCGGATGGTTGAATTCTGGGGCTCGGTGGCACTGATGACGGGCTGCTATCATGGCTCTCCGGTGGTCAAACACGCAGACCTGCCAGTGACATGGGCGCATTTCGAGCGCTGGCTGGTGCTGTTTCGTGAAACCGCGGGTCAGGTCTGTCCGCCCACCGGTGCCGTCCATGTCATCGCCCGCGCCGAGCGCATCGCCCGATCGCTGAACTTTGCCATCGAAGATGCCGCGCGCGACCGCGTTGGCGGTATCCCCGACCTTTGACACCTCGATTGGAGACCGAGACGCCCCCGAACGGCGGTCCCGCCGCCTGAACGATCCCTCGCCACCCCGGAAAGGAATATGTGATGTCCGATCTCTCGCCACCCAAGGCGACCCGGGCGGATGCGGGCAAGCGCCACACGCGCGCCCCCGGCCCGGACGACGCCTGTCATGCCTTCAGCAAAGCCGTCTTTGCGCCCGGTGCGCCTGACGCACGCACCAAACGATTGACTGCGGTCGTAGTGGCACATGTCATGCATGGGCCGTGGTGCGTCGAGGGCCATGTCAAGGCCACCCACCGTGAAGGGGCAACTGGCAAGGCGATCCGGCTGACCGCCGAAATGCAGGCGCAAGCGGTCTTCGCCCACGCGATCAAGGCGTTGGAGCTGATCGGTGACAACCCTTCGGACGCGACATCGTGACGCGTGCGGTCGAGGCTGCCATCCACCTGTGCCGCGCCAATGACATCCGGGCAGGAACGGCCCCTGTGGGGGCCCGGCTTCTGATTGACTGGCTCTGGCCGCGTGGCATCGCCAAGGACGATCTGCCCATCGACGCTGGGCCGGAGAACGTGACGATGCGCCTTTCCTTGCGCAAGTGGTTCGGTTTTGGCCATGTCAGACGGGTCGATTTCGGCAGCCGCTACCTTCATGAATTGCGGGCCGTCCCCGAGGCTGAAGATGTCGGTCTGGATTGGTGCCGCAAGGGGGCGATGACACTCATCTATGCGGCAATACACACCCAGCATATCCACGCGCTGGTGCTGCGCAACCATTTCGCCGCAAGGCTTGCCGTGGACCCATCGCAGTGACCCGAATGAGGAGGCGTGCGCGGGCTCCGTGGATCGAAACACCTTGTCCGGTTTCGATGCACCCTTGTCATGCTGGCCCGTTTGACCGGGCGCCAACCCAGAGTAAACAATGACACAAGATGACACCCGCCTGCGCGGCTATGCCTCACCACCCTGCCTCGCACAGGAAACAGACCCAACCTGCCTGCACCCGATGGCGGTGGATCCAGAGCAGACCGTCGACGTGGCGCGTTGGCGTAAAGCCGCGCGCGCGCGGCTGCTGGGCGAACGCGTGGCGTTGCCGGTGGCGGAACGCCAGCAAGCGGCAGAGACGATTGCGGTGCATCTCGACGCTCTGTTGCACGCGCGATTTCCGATCATCGAAGGGCTGACAATTTCCGCCTGGTGGCCGATCAAGGCAGAACTGAACCTTCGGCACTGGTTGGAGAGTTTGCTGGCGCGCGGCGCGCGTGTCGCGCTGCCGGTTGTCGTGACGCCCGCAGCCCCCCTCGTGTTCCGCATCTGGACGCCCGAATGCAGGATGGTGCAGGGCTTCTGGAAGATTCCAGTCCCTTCTGACGGGCCAGAGGTGGTGCCCGACGTAACGCTCGCCCCCGTGGTGGGATGGGACGGGGCGAACTATCGGCTGGGCTATGGCGGGGGGTACTTCGACCGCACGCTGGCAGCCCTTGCGCCGCGTCCGCTGACCATTGGTGTCGGGCTTTGCGCGGCGCGCGTCCCCACGATCTTTCCCCAGCCGCATGACATCGCCATGGATGTGATCGTGACCGAGGTTGTTGGGCAGAGGATCACATCGTGACCACCTCCTCTGAACAGATCCGCGCCTGGAAAGGCCCCGCTATTCTGAGCTACGGGTTCCGGCCGTTCTTCCTGATGGCTGCGATATGGGCGGCGGCGGCAATGGGCATCTGGGTTGTGATGTTGACAGGGCAGGATTTCCTGCCGACTGCATTCGCCCCGGTCTCTTGGCATTCGCACGAATTGCTGTTCGGCTATCTTTCTGCCGTCATTGCGGGATTTCTGCTGACGGCGGTGCCGAACTGGACCGGGGGCCTGCCTCTGGTGGGTTGGCCGCTGGCGGGGTTGGCAGCACTTTGGGTTGTGGGGCGCGTGGCCATCGCGACATCCTCCCATCTGCCAACGATCTTGGCAGCGCTGGGCGATCTTGCCTTTCCGGTGGCGCTGACCGGGTTTCTGGCGCGGGAAATTTTCGTGGGGCGCAATTGGAAGAACCTGCCGGTCCTGGCGCTGTTGACGGCCTACACTCTTGCCAACGCCCTTTTTCACTGGGAGGCGGCGCAGGATGGCCCTGCGGCGGCGCAGGGGATCGGGCTGCGTATCGGTCTGGCGGTGGCGGTTCTGCTGATCTCGTTGATTGGCGGGCGTATCGTGCCGAGCTTCACCCGCAACTGGCTGGCAAAGCGCGGCGTCGAACGGCTGCCGGTGCCCTTTGGCCGCGCGGACGGTGCTGTTCTGGCGCTGACGCTGGCCACGCTTGCGCTTTGGGTCGCGCAACCCGACCGAACCGTCACGGCCGTGGCCTGTGGGCTGGCGGGGCTGGCGCATCTGTGGCGACTGGCGCGTTGGCAGGGCGACCAGACCGGTGCCGAGGCGCTGGTCTGGGTGCTGCACGCCGGATATGCCTTTGTGCCGCTGGGGTTTCTGGCTGTGGCGCTGGGCCGGTTTGTCCCCGGTCTGAACCCGGCAGCGCAGCATATCTGGATGGCGGGGGCGGTCGGCCTGATGACGCTGGCGGTCATGACGCGGGCGAGCCTTGGCCACGCCGGGCGGCCCCTGCGCGCGACAGGGACGACGACCGCGCTTTATCTTGCGCTGACCGTCGCGGTTCTGGCGCGCCTGCTGGCCGGTGTTCTGCCGGGGGAAAGCTGGCCACTGCATCTTGCAGCCGGGGCTTGGATCGCGGCCTTTGGCGGGTTCGCCGTGATTTATTGGCCAATTCTGGCGCGGCCGAAAAATGCCGCTCGCGCCGTCCCGCCGCAGGGGTAACGCGATGTTGTCATGATTATGCCCTCTCACAGCTTAACCCGCCGCAATCGGCACGCGGATGGAATTGCAGGCGAAGGCGAAGAACCGGTTCTGCTTGATGTTGCGCAAGGTTGCGCGCGCCAGTTTGCGTGCCCGGATGATGCTCATCAGGTCTCGGCCATTCAGTTGTTACCTGGGCTTAACAACTGGTCCGAAATTCTGCGACTACCTCTGTTCGGCCATGAACTTATGGAATTGCGGCCGCACAGCTTCTTCCGGTACTTCACAAGTGCGGTCAGCGAAGGCCAATGGACCTCGAAAACCGCCTTTGCAAGTCCACCCCAATCATCGCCTCTTTACGTCATGGTTGTCGTCCCTCCCGTTCCGTGGCTGTAACACCACCATCTTGGCACATTGCGATGCGGACAAGGGAGGGCTGCAATCACTCCGTCTTGGATCAGGCATTAAGAAAGCGGACATTCAGGTTTTTCTTGAGGCGCCTTTATGCGGCGCCTTTCATTTCAACTATTGTGCTGATGCTCGCAGGCAATAAACACATCTGCGCCTTGGGTTCTGTAAGCAGTGCTGATCGCAGAAGGGGTGGCGCTGGCGGCGCACGCCAGCGCTCAGAGAATCTAGGCGCGATCCAGGCGTACGATTTGCTGTTTAAGATGCAATTTTTGTTTCTTCAGGGATTTCAGGTGCAAAGCATCCGTCGCAGGGCTGCGTTGCGCCATTTCGACCTTGCTGGACAAAACCTCATGTTTTTTGCGAAGTACCTCAACGTGTGAACTGACGGCCATGCTTGTCCTCCTCTTTGAGTTACGATGTCTTTAGTCCACCACAGTTTCATCGTTCTGTCACCTCCCCGTTACAAGATCTGTCTGATTTTGGGTGGACAAAGTGTCTCAAATCAAGGGTGATCCATCTCGGAGGATAGTGCGAATCGATTCGGTGTATGATTCCCTATCACCTTCGTGCGTCAAACCTTTGTTCAAAATCAACGGATTATCTAGAACAAGAGGCGTCTTTCCGCCTTTTCGTGCGGATAAAAGCACCAGCTGTGCCGGTTGGCAGGTTCTTGCCTGTATTGGTCGAATTTTAAGCGTTCCCAACCGCCCGTCGCACCCGGCCAGCAGATCGCGCAGGCGATCGGCCCGCTGGATCATCGTCAACAGGCCACCCGGACGCAGGCGCCGCGTGGCCGAATCGATCCAGGCGGTCAGAGGTGTGGGGCCGGCCTGGGCGGTTTCGCGCCCGGCATCGCGGGCTGCGGTGCGGGACGGGGCATGGAAATAGGGCGGGTTGGCAATCACATGGTCAAAGGTCTGCTGGCGCAGGGCGCTGGGCATCGCTGATAGATCGCCGGTGTGCACGGTCAGTGCGATGCGGTTTTCGGCTGCGTTTCGGCGGGCCAGATCCGCGTAAGCCGATTGCACTTCGAGCCCGCAGAGCGCCAGGCCGGGAACACGCCAGCCGAGGCACAGGCCCGCCACCCCCACACCACAGCCGAGGTCAAGCACCGATTGCCCCGGCTGGGCGGGCACGGCCGCAGCCAGAAGCACGGCATCCACCCCTGCACGATAGCCCGCGCGCGGCTGCCAGATCTGCAATCGTCCGCCGAGAAATCCGTCGCAGGTCAGGCCCGGATCAGGCGCCAAGGTCGATCCCATTGTCCTTCAACACCGCGCGGGCGCGAAACAGGTCGCGGTCCGGCACCATCAGGCGCCGCGGCAAGACCCCGATCGACCCTTCAAGGACGCTCATATGGACGTCCAGCTCAAACCAATCTATATCCTCGCCTTGAAGAAGCGCGGTTGCGAAAGCAATGAGTGTCGGGTCGCTGGTGCGGATCAGTTCCTTCATATGCGCGAGTTAAGGGCAGGCCATCCGGTTTGTCGAGCCGTCAGTTACCCAAGGGATGGAATTGCCCCGCATGAGCCTGGATCACGCCGCCGTCAAACCCCATGAGCGTCTTGCCTCGGCGCTTGCGCCGGAACTTGTGGCGGTCGACGCCCTGATCCGGGCCCGCATGGCCAGCGAACATGCCCCGCGTATTCCCGAGGTGACGGCGCATCTGATCGAGGCGGGGGGCAAGCGGATTCGTCCGATGCTGACCTTGGCTGCGGCGCGGCTGTGCGGCTATGACGGGCCGTTCCATGTGCATCTGGCGGCAACGGTTGAATTCATCCACACCGCGACGCTGTTGCACGATGATGTGGTGGATGAATCGGGTCAGCGGCGCGGTCGGCCTACGGCCAATTTGCTGTGGGACAACAAATCTTCGGTTCTGGTGGGCGATTATCTGTTCGCCCGGTCGTTTCAGTTGATGGTTGAAACCGGGTCTTTGCGGGTGCTCGACATTCTGGCCAATGCCAGCGCCACCATTGCCGAGGGCGAGGTGTTGCAACTGACGGCGGCGCAGGATCTTGCGACACTGGAAGACACCTATCTGAAGATCGTGCGCGGCAAAACGGCGGCGCTGTTTTCGGCCGCCACGCAGGTGGGCGGTGTCATTGCCGGGGCCAAAGAGGCGCAGGTGCAGGCGCTGTTCACCTATGGCGACGCTTTGGGCGTGGCGTTCCAGATGGTGGATGACCTGCTGGACTGGACCGGCGGCGCAGGCATCGGCAAGAACATCGGTGACGATTTCCGCGAGCGCAAGCTGACCCTGCCGGTGATCCGCGCCGTGGCAAAGGCGGATTCGGGCGAATGGGCGTTTTGGGTGCGCACCATCGGCAAGGGCCGCCAGGACGAGGGCGATCTGGACCGCGCCCTCGAGTTGTTGCGACACCACGCCACTTTGGACAGCACCCGCCAGACCGCTCTGGATTGGGCGGCGACAGCCAAGGAGGCGCTGACACCGCTGCCCGACTGCGAGTTGCGCGAGATGCTGTGTGATCTGGCAGATTACGTCGTCGCGCGAATCAGCTGAGTTTGAAACAAAGGTGGCGCGGACGCGCCACGACATGCCCCCACCCCCGGCTTGCGCCGGGTGCGGGTCCGTTGGCGCACCCGATCAGAGGGTTGGCGCACCAAGGCGGGCGGGGGCGATCCAGGCGCCGGGTAATTGCGCCGCAAGGGGGTGGGCCGCAGATTGGGCCGCGGCCTCGCTCGCAAACAGGCCAAAACAGGTGGCCCCCGAACCCGACATGCGCGCCAGCAGGCAACCGGGTGCGGCGCGCAGAAATAGCAATACCTGGGCAATTTCCGGGGCCAGGCGACAGGCCGCCGGTTCCAGATCATTACGCTGGCTGGCCAACCATCGGGCGAGGGCAGGGAGATCGGGCCAAGCGGGCAACGCGGCGGGCATGGCGGGGTTGTCACGCCGGCGCAGGGCGCGGAACACGGCGGGTGTCGATACAGCGCCGCCGGGATTGACCAGCAGGGCGAAGAAGGGCGGCAGAGGCGGCACATCCGACAGCCGTTCGCCAATACCGGACATCCGACAAGGGTTGGCGCGCAGGCACACCGGCACATCGGCGCCAAGACTCGTCACATCCGGTGGCATCGCCCGCCCATCCAGCCGGTTCAGCGCGCGCAAGCAAGCGGCAGCGTCGGCGCTGCCGCCGCCGATGCCTGAAGCGGTGGGCAGGTGTTTGACCAGCGAAATCGCACAGGGCCCACCCCCGGTCAGCCGCGCCGCGCGCAACACGAGGTTGCTGTCATCCGTTGGCACCCCGCCAGCCATCGGCCCGGTCACCGACAGCGACCAATCGAGTGCGGGCACGACGCGCACCACATCACCGACATCGGCAAAGGCCACCAGTGAATCCAGCAGGTGATAGCCATCGGCGCGTTGGCCCGTCACATGCAGGGTCAGATTGATCTTGGCCGGAGCAAAGGACTCAGCCGTCATGGACCACGCTCAGGGGCGGCGCGCCTTCTTCCTGCAACACCACGTCCAGCCCGACCTCAAGCTTGCGCTTGATGCGCAGCGGATCCGCTTCGCCGTCCGTTTCCGTGGGGTCGATGAAGGACAGGGCGCGTTTCCACTGGAATTGTGCCTCGCGTTTGCGGCCCACGGCCCAGTAGACATCGCCGAGGTGGTCGTTGACCACCGGGTCCACCGGCATCAGTTCGACCGCGCGCTCCATCGGCCCGACCGCATCAGCATAGCGGCCAAGGCGGTAGTAAACCCAGCCAAGGCTGTCGGTGATATAACCACTGTCGGGCTGGGCGGCGACGGCGCGCTGGATCATGTCCAGCGCCTCGTCGAGGTTCTGTTGTTTCTCGACATAGGAATAGCCCAGATAATTCAGCACCTGCGGCTGATCCGGTTGCAACGTCAGCGCCTTGCGGAAGTCGGCCTCGGCCTCGGTCCAGCGGTCGGTGCGTTCGCGGGCGATGCCCCTGGCAAAAAAGATGATCCACTGGCCCGCGGCCGGTTCGCCGATCAATTCAATCGCCCGGTCGTAGGCGCGCGCCGCATCTTCAAAGCGGTTCAGTTCGCGCAACGCGTCGCCCAGGGTGACATGAACCAATGGCAGATCGGGGCGCGTCTGGGCCAGCTGTTGAATGGCTTCAAGGGCGGCCTCGACCTTGCCGGATTTGCGCAGCGCCTCGGCCCGACCCAACTGGGCAGCGTCCGAAGCGGGGTGATCGCGGGGCACCCGGCCATAGCTTTCTATCGCCAGGTCAAAGCGTTGCAGATCTTCCAGCAGGCCCGCCGACAGCAGCGTCGCCTCGATGTGGTCGGGGCGCAGATGCTCGGCCATCCGGGTATAGATCAGGGTATAGGCTTTGTTTGCCTCGTTTCCCAACGCGCTGGCGATGGTGAAGAACACCTCGGCCACACCGGCGACGGCATCGGGGGCGATGTCGAAGGGCACGGTTTCGCCCGCCTCCAGCGCTGTGATCAGCTGTTCCAGCGCGCGATCAACATCGTCACCGAACACGTCGCGCAGAACCGTCACCGCCACGTCCTGTCGGCCCAGCTGTGACAGGATCTGTGCCCGCGCGATCAGCCCACGCCGGGTGAGGCGCAGATCAGGGTCGGCCAGAACGGTTTCAGCCGCCGCAAAAGCGCCGGTTGCAGCGAGGGCAAGCGCGCGGTGGTATTGGCCAAAGGCACGCACCCCCTGGGTGCTGCTGACCTGTTCGAACGCCGTCAGGGCGGCCGCCAGATCGCCCGCGCCCACCTGCGCCCAGCCCCGCAGCAAACCGTCGAACAGCGGCCCCACGCTTTGCCCGGCGTCCAGATCGGCCAGGATGTTGGCCCATTTTCCCGCCTTGGCAGCGTCGCCGAGCAGCACCATATTAGCCACCTGGCTGTCAATGGCGGTTTCGATCATCCGGCGGGCGATGGTTGCGGCACTGTCGATCTGTCCAAGGCCGACATGGGCGGTCATGCTATATTCCATAACCTGAGCATTGCCGGGATCGCGTGTCAGGGCGCGGCTGAAGTATTGCGAGGCGGCGCTGAAGTCAAAGTCGGTCGCGGCCTGCCGTCCGGCCAGATAGGCCCCGGCGTTTACATCGGCCAGCGCCGGGGCGGTGATCGGCCCCAGGGCCGCAACAAGGGCGATCAGACGCAGGTGTTTTCCGACGGGCATGGGCCAACCTTTGTTTGAGTTTTGGCGGGCTGTCCCGCCTGCGCACGAAGGTAGAGGTTTGCCCCCGCCCTGTCCATGCGGGGCGGCGCGATGCCGCCCCGTGATGACGCAAGCTTTACATGTTGGGATAATTCGGCCCGTCGCCGCCCTGCGGCACGGTCCAGACGATGTTCTGCGCCGGATCCTTGATGTCGCAGGTCTTGCAATGCACGCAATTCTGGAAATTGATGACAAAGCGTGTCGGCTTGCCCTCTTCCTTGATGAATTCGTACACCCCGGCCGGGCAATAGCGCGCCGAAGGCCCGGCATAATCGGGCAGGTTCTGCGCGACGGGAATGTCCGGGTCGATCAGTTTCAGGTGCGGCGGCTGACCTTCGGCATGGTTGGTCATCGCAAAGCTGACGTTGGTCAATCGGTCGAAGGACAGCACGCCATCGGGCTTTGGATAGGCGATCGGTTCATATCCGAAATGCTTGCGCGTTGCGTCGGCGTCGGATTTGCCGTGCTTCAGCGTACCCAGCGCCGATGTGCCCAGCAGGTGGTTTGTCCACATGTCAATGCCGCCCACGGTCAACGAAGCGACAAGGCCATACCTGCTCCACAAGGGTTTGACATTGCGCACCTTTTGCAATTCTTGCCCGACCGCCCCTGATTTCAGCGCCTTGTCATAATCGGCCAGAACATCGCCCGACCGCCCGGCGTTGATTGCGGCAAACGCCTTTTCCGCGGCCAGTTTGCCCGACAGCATCGCGTTGTGGTTGCCCTTGATCCGCGGCACATTGACCAGACCGGCGGAACAGCCCAGCAGCGCGCCACCCGGAAACGCAGTCTGCGGGATCGACTGGAACCCCCCCTCGGAAATGGCCCGCGCGCCATAGGCCACCCGTTTGCCGCCTTTCAACAGGTCGGCCACCATTGGGTGATGCTTGAACCGCTGAAATTCCATATAGGGAAAAACATAGGGGTTTTCGTAATTCAGGTGGACCACGAAACCGACGTAAACCTGATTTTTGTCACTGTGATAGATGAACGACCCGCCGCCGGCATTGCCGCCCAGAGGCCAGCCCATCGTGTGGGTTACGGTGCCGGGGCGGTGCTTGGCCGGGTCGATTTCCCAGATTTCCTTCATGCCCAGACCGTATTTCTGCACGTCGCTTTTGGCGGCCAGGTCATAGCGTGCGATCACCTGTTTGCTGAGGCTGCCACGCACCCCTTCGGACAGGAACACATATTTGCCGTGCAATTCCATCCCCGGCTCATACCCCGGTCCTTCGCTGCCGTCGGGTTGGCGGCCGAATTCGCCGGCGACGACGCCTTTCACCTCGCCTGTGTCACCGAACACCAGATCGCTGCACGACATGCCGGGAAAGATTTCCACGCCCAACCCCTCGGCCACCTCGGCCATCCAGCGACAGACATTGCCCATGGAGACGATGAAATTGCCATGGTTGCTCATCAGTGGCGGCATCAGGATGTTGGGGATGCGCATCTTGCCAGCCGCGCCCAGCATGTAAAAGTTGTCTTCTGTCACCGGCACGGTGATCGGCGCACCCATGTCGCGCCAGTCGGGCAGCAGGGCATCAAGACCCGACGGGTCAAGCACCGCCCCCGACAGGATATGCGCGCCCACTTCGGACCCCTTTTCCAGAACCACGACGTTCAGGTCGGAGTCCAGCTGTTTCAGTCGGATCGCCGCCGACAGCCCCGCGGGACCCGCCCCCACGATGACCACATCGTATTCCATCGACTCGCGCTGTTGGGCCATGCTTCACCTCCTTGAATCCGACCGACTACCGATAGCCAAATGGGGCGCCTCGGGTCAATCGCAACCCAGCGTCGAATTGGCGCACCGCGTCACCGCGCAGCACCCTTCGACGGTGTGCGCCTGCCCAGCGCATTGCCCGCCCCTTGACTTTGCAGGCCCAGCTTGGGTTAACAGGACGAACCGCCACGGGCTAAACCGAAAAGACAGATCCGCATGGAAAAAATTCCGTTGACCAAAGCCGGGCAAATCGCCCTGAACGCCGAACTGAAGCTGTTGAAAAGCGTCGAGCGCCCTGAGATCATTCGCGCCATCGCCGAGGCGCGCGAACATGGCGACCTGTCCGAGAACGCAGAATACCATTCCGCCAAGGAAAAGCAGAGCTTTATCGAAGGTCGGATCAAGGA
>Ga0210015_1002085_pt1 | contig 19128 bp, 15 predicted proteins | sample CryGeymeta201522_FD_185471 | JGI IMG/M metagenome (GOLD analysis project Ga0210015, IMG submission 185471) | Groundwater microbial communities from Crystal Geyser aquifers in Utah, USA - Crystal Geyser metaG 2015-22 (SPAdes) (version 2) | ecosystem: Environmental > Aquatic > Deep subsurface >... | reverse complement strand
ATGAGAGTGACATTGAGAGGCGTAGAAGCATTGCATGATGGAAAACTAATTAAAAGATGGAAATATTGGAAACATGTTCTAAATATTGCTGTTGATTATAGCCTTGAAAAACACTTGTTATAGTACAAAGAAGATGTATCAATAACATAAATATTTCCTGTCATGTTATTCTCTTATTTTAGATAGTATTTTTTTGTCGAGATTTTTAGATACAAGAGAGATGAATTTCTCTCAACTTAATTCTTTATAATCTAAATTTTAGGATTCACCCTTCCTTCTGCCTTCAAATTTTAGATTCTCCACAATCTCAATTGATTTTTCCTACTCATTGATAATACCTTCACCTTCAAAAAATTCCATCGCTTCATCAAGTGTAATATCATTTAAAGGAATTACATAATCGCTCTTCTTAAAATTTACTGCCTTTCCTTTTTTGGCAATCGCTTGCATTTTCTCTATTTCATTTCTTATTTCATCCTGCAAGACCTTTGCCTTTTGAACATACTCTGCAATTTTATTATCATCTACATTCATTTTATCAAGAAGTTCCTGTGAAATTTCGTATTCCTCACTTTCCCCTAATAATCTGACAATAAATGTCACCATTTTAAATTTATTTAAAATTTGTATTTTTTTAAATTTTTAAATTTTATATCTTAAATTTTCATGACTTAAATTTTATATCTTAAATTTTACTTTTACATTATTACTTTCCGAGCTTTGCCTTTAATGCCGCCAGTTCGTTATTAACCGTACTGTTGCCTCCAATCTTTGCAAGTTCCCTGTCAATATCGTCCTTCTTTTCCAGGCCAAAATCAACCTCTGCAAGTGTTCCTTCACCAACCATTGTTGTTATCGCATCTGCTCTCGCCTTCTGCTTTTGTATCTTTTCTTCAACCCTGTCAACCGTTGATTTGACATCCATTATATCCTCGCTTAATCCGGTTAATGATTCCTGAACCTGAACTGTCGCTTTACTTGCATCATATTGCGCCTTTAAAATTTCCTTGTGCGCCCCGAACTGCTGTATTTTTATCTCTAACTTCTGTTTTGTTGCCTTTAAATTTTCCAGATTTTTATCCAGACCAGCAATCTGCTGATTTAAATTTTCAATTGATTGCATCGTTTCCTCCTTTCTGTTCAATGCCAATGTTGCCAGATCATCCCTTCCTGCATTTACAGATGCTTCTGCCTGCCCTTGATATTTATCGCATGCAACCTTCAGCTCATTCCTTTTTATTTCAAGCTGTTTTTTTGCGGTCATAACATCAGCAATTCCTTTGCTTACATTCTGCAATAATTCCTTTTGTTTTTTGTAACTATAATCCAGCATTTCCTTTGGATTTTCCGCTCCTTCCAGCAACCCGTGTATCTTCGCAGACAAAATATTCGCTGTCCTTTTTAGTATGCCCATTTTTGTTTCGCTTTTATTTAAATTTTTTAAATTTTATTAAAATTATATTTATACAATTAAATTTAAACATTTAAATTTATACAATTAAATTTAAACATTTAAATTGAGCAAATCCCTGACCGTGCCAAAATGAAAAGTTTCAAAATTTTCAACTCCGAAAACATCAGAATTTTCTATGCTTTCCGTATTTAAAAACTGAGACAATAAATTTCCCTGCAAAACATCCGTTCCTTCGGTAATAAAATTAAATGCAGGAATGACGATTAAATTTTTATCCCCAAATTTACCCTTTAAAAAACACTTCATTTTTTCGGTTCTTTCAGATGTTCTCAATCCAACGCAGGGATGCCTGTGAGCAATAACAACGGTCTTATTTTCAGCTAAATCATCAAAACCTTTTGGAATTTTATCGCCGTGCAATATGAAAAAATTTTTAACTGCAAAATTTTCACAAAATTTAACATTCAGGGACTCTGCCATTCCTTTTATAAAATTATCGTGATTTCCCCTGATTAACACAATTTCGCCTGTGTAGTGCCTTAAAAAATTTATAAGTTCTGATGTCTCCTTATATTCCTGCCTGCTTTTCCTTCCGAATTCGTGCTTTAAGTCCCCGTTAATTATAAGTCGTTTTATTTTGTGGTACGAATTTGCCTTCTGAAAAATTTCTTCCAGTCGCTTTATTATCTTTTTGTACTGGAATTTGGGAATAAGGATTCCTTCGCTTATTAATGCATTTTCATAGCCCAGATGCAAATCAGCGATAATTAAATTTTCATCAATCTGCAAGGCCATATCAATAATCCTCGCCCCATAAAGTTCAACATCTTCCACATCTTTCATATAAAATTTATCCAACATAAATTTAATAAATTTTTATAAAATCCCTAATTCTCTTTCAATATCAAGAATACCGTAATCCAGTCTATAGTCCTTCTCAGCCAGATATTCCTTCATGCGCTTCATCGTAAGTCCAGCCATTTTCGCTGCTTCGGAAAGGGATATTCTCCCTTCTTTGTATAGTTTTGACGCTTTTGCCTTTCTAAACTCTCTCAGTCCAAGTCCAATCATCTTTTTAACTATTACTTCCTTGTTACTCATATCCTCTTCGGCTATCTTGTCAATCTCTTTAAGTATTGATTCCTTTATGGAAAAACAAAATATGCACTCGTTTTCCTTTTTTTTATTATCTTCGCATCCCATTTAAATTTAAATTTTTGTTGTTGTTAATTATTCATAATCTATCAAAAACATCATCTAATTTGCAATCTGTGATATCTGTCAGTAAAAATTCCTGTCATTCAACTGCCTTTTTCTTTTGTCTGTTGTATGTGTTCTTGTTGCATACGCATCAACTTAGATTTTAAATCTGGTTTTACCCAATTTTTTAAGGTTTTATAAAGTTTAAAAAAATATTTCAGGCGCATTCCATATCCTTGCCTTATAGATTTATAATTTTTGTTTGAATTCCACAACTTTCTTGCTCCGAGCAAAACAAATTCTGAATTTATCAAATATGTCTTTTTGCCAAAGCACATTAAGGTGATCATCCCTTTAAATTAGGATGGTTATTTTGTGAGAGATCTTTTAAAAATCTGCTTAAAAATTAAAATTAGATAGTATAAGTTTAATTTTAAACATTACAGGACTTGCGCAAGGCAGATATGAATTCTTGACTTTTTATGTTCATTTACAAAATAATCTAAGTAAGGACTATAACTTATAAAAATATTAGTAAAAAAACAAATATATAGTTATCCCAATTTTAGTGGGGCAGCACCGAGTAGTTAGTATAAATTTATGTTTCCATTTATTTGACACTCAACCGGTAACCGTTAATTTGGTCAAAATTTAAAAAAGCCAATAGTCGTGTATATTAAATATTAAATTTAAGGTATTAGATATTTAAATATCAAGGCCATATTTTTGATATCAGGATATATTCAAAATTTAGCCAAAATTCTATTTTTGTTTTATCTGCAACCATAATTCATTAGTTAAAATAAAAGGATTATTTTAATCCTCTTTATCTTTATACTTTTCATACAACGCCTTCTTTTGCATTTCATAAACCTTCATAGCACCATCAACTACCAAATCAAACGCTTTGTTAAATTCTTCCTTTGTCAAAATCCCGTCCATCTGCAACAACACAATTTCCTTATTTTTCGGAATAATTGCAACTGGCAAATCACAGTCACCATAATTGTCTTCTTCTTTGCACAAATCCATAACAATTTCACCATCAACCTTTCCAGTTGTGCATCCTGCAACCAAATCCTTCATTGGAACTCCTGCATCCGCCAGTGCTAATGAGGCAGCAGTTATTCCTGCAATCCTTGTTCCGGCATCTGCCCTCAATATTTCAATATATACATTTATCTGTGTATTCGGGAATTCTTCTGCTAATACTACAGAGGATAGTGCTTCTGTTATTACTTTTGAAATTTCAACTGATCTTCTGTCAGGGCCCGGTCTTTTTCTGTCTTCAACACTAAACGGTGCCATGTTGTATTCACACTTTAAAATGGCTTTGGTAGAGTCCTCTTCAAATCTTGGAATTACTTCTCTTGGCCCATAAACACCAGCAATAACTTTATTCTTTCCCCACTCAAGAGACGCCGAACCCTCTGCGTTCTTCAAAACGCCGACCTTCATTTTTATGTCCCTCAACTCATCCCATTTTCTTCCGTCAACTCTAATCCCGTCCACAATTAATTTTTTTTCTGTTTCCATATTATAACATAATAAAATTTAATATTCAAATATCTAAAATTTAAATTTATAAATTATGAACAAATTATTAATAATCCAGTAAAAATATTGTAATAAATTGAGTACTACAAGAGAAAAACATAAGATTATGGCAGATATTTCAAAAAACAATCTGGTTTTAGACCTGTAAAATCCACGGACTAATTGATTGTTACAAAGACAAAAAACCTTTTCAAAATACATTCACTAATATTCGTACATTTTTAGACAGGTTTGGAAATAACCTTACTTTGTTTGGAGATTTTCAAGGCAAGCTTGAAAATGACTTCACAGGTAAAAATATTGTTATGTCCGGATAATCAATAGACATGTTGCAAAATAACTTTTTTGCCTTATAATTTTATTCTTTTTTGGTATTTGTTTATCTAATTAAACTTTTTCAAAATACATTCACTAATATTCGTACATTTTTAGACAGGTTTGGAAATAACCTTACTTTGTTTGGAGATTTTCAAGGCAAGCTTGAAAATGGGTGCTCATCCCTTTAAGTTGGGATAATTATTTTGCGAGAGATATTTTAAAAATCTGCTTAAAAATTAAAATTAGATAGTATAAGTTTAATTTTAAACATTACAGGACTTACGCAAGGCAGATATGAATTCTTGACTTTTTATGTTCATTTACAAAATAATCTAAGTAAGTCCTATAACTTATAAAAATATTAGTAAAAAAACAAATATATAATTATCCCAATTTTAGTGGGCCAGCACCAAATTTTTAGACGAAAAATACAACTTTGAAGGGAGTAAAAAGTTAGCAAAATGACTATAATTTCTTTCAGAAAAATTTAATTACTTAAAATGCAGATTTCAGAATTACAATCGCTTATTCATTCGGGAAATTTTTGTAAGAATGATGTTATGAGATGTATCTTTGGTCTGAACGATATTGAGATTAAAATTTTCTGCAGTATTATGGAAAAAGAGTCAGATATAATGGAACTGGCAAAGAAGGTAAAAAGAAACAGGGCAACTGTTCAGCGGGTTATAAAAAATTTAATTGCCATCGGAATAGTGGGCAGAAAAGGTCTGAATTCAAAAAGAGGAAGAAAGTATGTGTATTTTGCAATAACAAGTGACAAACTAAAGGAAATACTTGCGGCAAGGATTGATGAATATTGTAAGTCATTGAAGAACATGGTGAATCTGATAAAGTAGGAATAATATGCAGTAAAATAATATGCAGTAAAATTTTGAAATTTTGACATCGTTTAATCTTCTGTTGTTATAAATTATCCTCAAATAGGAATATATGATTCTCTCTTTTCTTTCTTTTCTCTCTTAGTTATGCAAACAGGCGAGCACCCAAATGACTATATTTAAAATTAAGTGCCCGCACTGTGGTGCATACCACTACATCAAATGGGGTTCTTGCTCCAGAGATGTAATATATATAAATTATGAACAAAAGAAAATAAATGTGCAAAGATATAAATGTAAGGTTTGCGGAAGAACATTTAGCAATCTTCCTGAAGATGTGCTACCAAGGAAAAAATATAGCAAGTCAGCAATAATTCAAATGCTTGAGTGGAAATATTTACACGGAACGGGACTAAGAAAAACGGGCAAAATATCTGATAGAAAGACAATATATCCCCCTTCAACAATATGGAAATATATTCAATGGGTCGGGCCAAAAAGCAAAAAGGCATTGGAAAAAATTAAGATTATATTTTCCGGAGTAATTAGCACAGATGAAATTTATTATAAATGTAATGGTGGCACAGGAGTGCATATTGTAGTTTCGGCTGTATGCGAAGATAAGAATGGAAAAAATACACCGTGATAATTGGTAGCGAAGACTTCGAGATAGAACTTTCTGAAGAAGATAGGAGCGATAAGCGAAAGATGAAAAAGGAAGTTGGAGATGTGTTATCTGAGCATATAGAAAAAGTGCTTCAAGATGTGGCGGAGCAATATGGTGTTACATGCATCAAAATAGTGTTATCAGATGACGATCCTATATATTCAACAATTGTTCCGAAGATTTTTCCATTTGCAATACATAGAATATGTTTGTGGCACATATTGAAAAACTTTCTCAAAGCACTTGAAAAAGCACACATAAATTCAGAGATTTTTCAAAAGGCAATGTCAACAATAAACTGTCTATGGCATGTAAACAATCAAAAAGAAGCAATGGAAATCGTTGATAAATTACAGTCTATTTTGAATGGCACAAATAAAAAAATCATCAGAAGACTTGCTAAGATTATGGAAAGAATAATTGAAAATAGGATTGGGTTGTTGGATTTCAGAACAAACAACCCTTCTGAATCGACATTTGCGAGAATTAAGCCACTGATTAAAGTAATGAAGAGCTTTCAATCTGGCAAGGGAATGAAAAACTATCTCTATTGTATGGTAATGGGGTATAATACTTCTTCCTTCGTTGATGGTGCACATAAAAATAAAAGCCCGATAGAATTGGTATGCCCTATAGGTGTGGGTGATAAAATGACTCCTTTTAGTTACATTTAGGAGTCAAATAAATCAAGGATTATGAAAAATTACAACTAAAAGCATCATGTTAGATTTGGTTTTACAGCGATTTTCATTGCCCATTTAATTCTCATAATTTCACCCTAATTAAGAAATCCATTTGTAACTTAAATTCTTATTCCTAAACCATGGAACTTTCAATGGTTTGCTAAAACATTTTACTTGATTTTAGGATGAGAGTGTGTGCCCTTTTTTTTCATGTTTACAACCACATCATCATCTTTAACAACCATATTTTTTAATGTCCATCTTTAAATATCAATATATAATTATGAAAATTAAAATATAAATACTTTATTGCTAAATTTTCAAAAATCGTTAAAAAATCGTTAAAAAAATAAGAACCCATTAAACAAAACTTATAAATTTTGGTAGAATTAGAAAAATTTAGGTCATAATTTTAGAAATTATAATTATCAGAATTTTACTTTGCTAAATGTATTCAATAATTTGTAGAACACTCAATGTAGGACAATGATTTCTAACAGGCAAATCAGGGTGTACTTATGATAATTAAACACCTTACGAAAATCGGTGTTTAATAATTTAAATTTTCCCAAAATATTTTTTTATTTTTTTACTATTTTATTTTAAATTATTTTTTTTATTTTTTTACATTTTTAATTTCTATCGGGTCGGACAGGTCTTCCGCCATACACAATCTCGATATATCAGCGATATTCCGCAGAGGAATTCGCACATTGCGATTAGTGCTTATGAGGGCGGTTTCTCACTTTAAATAAAGAGATAGTCTGAAAAGACTTCTCAAAAAATTTAGAGATCCTGCCGACCCTTCCGATGATATTTTTTGTTTTAGATTTATTAAATTTATTAAATTTATATCTTTATTTGTATTTTAAATTTATTTATGAAAAATTTAATATAAAAGAGGCGGCTCATCAGTCTAAGTACAGAGGTAGCTTTTAAAAAAGCTCCATAAGATTTATATAGATGCAGCCACCACTTATACACAGATTATTACACAAGAATACGATCTACTTTGTAGGTAGGTTATTATAGCAGTCTAATTTGAAAACTAATTTTTAAACTTTAATTTTTAAACTTTAAAATGTCGGATTCAGATGCAGTGCTTGTTTTGGCAGATGGAACAGTAATAAATGGCAATGGCTTGGGATGCCATGGCAATAAAGAAGGAGAGGTTGTATTTAACACATCAATGACCGGGTATCAGGAGGCATTAACCGACCCTAGTTATAAGTATCAGATTTTGACCTTTACTTATCCATTGATAGGTAATTACGGAACAAACGAGACCGACTTTGAGTCAGATAATGTACATGTCAGTGGAGTTGTTGTTAAGGAATCGTGTTTATCTCCATCGCATCCATTTATGAAAAAATCAGTTAATAAATTTTTTGAAGAGCACAAGATTGTGGGAATTGAAGGAGTTGATACAAGGGCTTTGACGAGAAAGTTAAGAAATTTCGGGGTTATGAATGGAATTTTAAAATTTCCTTATGATGAAGGCGAGATTGATGAACTAAAAGAAAAGGCAAAAAGGGCTGCGGGTATTTCTGACTATGACCTTGTCACTATGGTAACGATAAAAGAGCCAAAAATTTATAATGTCCATGGAGCAAAGAAAACGGCTGTAATGATTGACTGCGGGGTAAAGGAAGGTATTGCCAAAAATATCACAGAGCGAAAGATAAATTTAATAAAGGTGCCTGCAAATTTCAGTGCGGATAAAATTCTTGAATACAATCCTAATGGAATTATTGTCTCAAACGGCCCTGGCGATCCAAAAAGGGCTGATTATATAATAAAAACGGTTCGGGAACTAACGAAAGAGAAAATACCTGTATTTGGTATTTGTTTAGGCCATCAGATTTTGGCATTATCATCCGGAGCAGATACCTATAAATTGAAATTCGGACATCGTGGAAGTAATCAGCCGGTGAAGGATCTAATAACAGGAAAATGTTATGTAACTTCACAAAATCACGGGTTTGCGGTGGATGCGAAAAGTGCAAAGAATGCAAATTTAGAAGTAACGCAGATAAATTTAAATGACGGTTCTGTTGAGGGCTTAAGGAGTAAGGACTTAAAGATGTTCAGCGTTCAGTATCATCCCGAAGTGCATCCGGGACCTTATCTTTTGGGGCATGTTTTTGACGAGTTTAGGGAAATGCTTTAAACGGCCATATAAATAGCCATATTAAAATTTCATCATTATGTTAAAATTTAATGAAATCATAATTATTAAATTTATAAATTTTATCTTTGAATGCTGAGGTGGCAGAGTGGTTATCGCGCAGGCCTGCTAAGTCTGTGCCCGCGAGGGCTCCAGGGTTCGAATCCCTGCCTCAGCGTTTAGAATATTTAATTTGTTAATCTGGGCTCGTAGCGTAGCAGTATCGTGCTTCCTTGGCGTGGAAGATACCTCGGGTGCGAATCCCGACGAGTCCATTAAACCAGCAAATTTTTGACATTATTAGTGGTTGAGTGCCAAATAAATGTAGGACACTAATTTAGTAAATAAAATTTACTTTTTCCTCGGTTTTAGGAAAAGTGTAATAAGTAAAATCAAGTGCCACCGATATTATTTCTCTGGCATTTAATAATGTGAAACACACTAAATTACCTACTTCTTATGTCTTCCATAAGTTATTTGATTTTGAAGTATATATTTTTAGAGGCATAAGAGAAAAGTGTCCTACTTTCATAAGTTACATAACCATAACCGTTAGTCAGCAAAATGAAGCAGAAAAACAAATCATGGAAACCTGCAGTTGTTGGATTTTTTATTATATCTGTAATCTGTTTTAGCGGGTGTATTGATACATCAAAATCATGTAATTATAAAGATATATGTAACAATGCTAATTTAAATGCTTCTTCATTGCCATCCAAATTTGACTGGCGAGACTGCGGAGGAAACTTTCTCACATCCGTAAAAGATCAGGGGACGTGTGGTTCCTGCTGGGCATTTTCTTCTGTTGGAGCAATGGAATCCAGATACAAAATTGAAAATAATAATTCCTCTTTAAATTTGGATCTTTCGGAACAATATCTCGTATCAGATTGTTTTAAAGAAGGAGATTGTGATGGTGGCTGGCCGGCGGATGCATTAGAGTATATAAAAAATAGCGGCATTTCAAATGAACATTGTTTTCCCTACAAGAAAAGCAATTGTGCCTGCAATGAGAGTTGTTCAGACTGGACAAATAACATGTGGAAAATATCTGATTATAAACGGTTTTATACTACTACTAACAACATAAAAAAAGAACTGGTTTGCAATGGTCCTCTTATTACATGCGGATATGTTGGAAGTGATCTTCATTGCGTTGTTCTGGTTGGATGGAATGATGATGAGAATATCTGGATAATCAAAAACAGCTGGGGAACCGGGATAGGATATAATGGATATAGCAAAATACCTTATAATCATTCATTAATCACTTATAATTATTTATTTGGCGTTGGCGGAATAAAAAAGGACCAAATTTAAATTTAAAAAAATAAAACTCAACGATTTTAAAATGACATTACTTCGTTTGGACATTTCAAACAGGTTTGAAACGGATAAAAATTTAAAAAATTTATGTATTTTTGCATTTACATTAATGTTTGCAGCATTGATTTTAAATTCATCTTTTGCAATGAAAAATCCCTCTGCTGTTTATTGTGAAGGTCTCAACTATACTTATGTGATAGAGGATACAAAAGAAGGGCAGCACGGAATATGTATATTAAATAACAAGACAAGGATAGACGCGTGGGAATTTTTTAAGGGAAAGGTTGTTAAAGAATATAGTTATTGCAGGCAAAAAGGATACGAAATAAAGACAATAAAAGACAGAGAAAAATGCGGAAAATTTTTGACTGATGAATGTGCGGTCTGCATATTAGAAAATGGAACAGAGGTAGAAGTAACGGACTTGATGAATCTGTCATTTAGAGAAACTGTTTGTGGAGATGGAACCTGCGGCATGCCTGAAAATTATGAAACCTGTCCTAAAGATTGTCCGTCCGGAAGTTACGATAACTTTTGTGACGGGATTAAAGACGGAAAATGTGACCCGGATTGTAAAGAAAAGTACGGTGAATCCGCTATAAAAATGGATCCGGATTGTGCTGAAATATTAAACGAAACAATATGCGGCAATCAGCGATGCGATTTTCCAAAAGAGAATTATGAAACCTGCCCTGAAGATTGTCCGTCCGGAAGTTACGATAACTTTTGTGACGGGATTAAAGACGGAAAATGTGACCCGGATTGTAAAGAAAAGTACGGTGAATCCGCTATAAAAATGGATCCGGATTGTGCTGAAATATTAAACGAAACAATATGCGGCAATCAGCGATGCGATTTTCCAAAAGAGAATTATGAAACCTGCCCTGAAGATTGTCCGTCCGGAAGTTACGATAACTTTTGTGACGGGATTAAAGACGGAAAATGTGACCCGGATTGTAAAGAAAAGTACGGTGAATCCGCTATAAAAATGGATCCGGATTGTGTTGAAATATTAAACGAAACAATATGCGGCAATCAGCGATGCGATTTTCCAAAAGAGAATTATGAAACCTGCCCTGAAGATTGTCCGTCCGGAGGTTACGATAACTTTTGTGACGGGATTATAGACGGAAAATGTGACCCTGATTGTAAAGAAAAGTACGGTGAATCCGCCATAAAAATGGATCCGGATTGTGTTGAAATATTAAACGAAACAATATGCGGCAATCGGCGATGCGATTTTCCAAAAGAGAATTATAGAACATGCCCTAAAGATTGTCCGTCCGGAGGTTACGATAACTTTTGTGACGGGATTATAGACGGAAAATGTGACCCGGATTGTAAAGAAAAAGAAGATGTTGATTGTGTTAACAACCAGACAGATATGCCAAAGGTATTCCATTTAACAAATACCGGAATTGACACGGGAGTTTTAACATTAGCGGTGGTGGTTGTTGTTTTAATTGCATCAGGTTATGGAATTAGAATATACATTAAAACAAGAAACTCGGTTCCCAAATAACGGGTAAATTTAAATAATTTTTCAGTTACACCTGCCTTTATTTTCACAAATTTCACATTTCCAATTACACGGCTCAATATGAAATATTACATTGATTTTTCTGATTTTTTTAATTATGTCTCTTTTAATATGTTCTGCAATATTGTGTGATTCTTCAATACTCATCTGCATAGGGAATACAATAAGGAAATCAATATACTTTTCCGCACCTGAACTTCGTGTTCTAAGTTTATGATAGTCAATAAATTTTTCCCTGTGGGAATCCAGTATTGCTATATAGTCATTTTACTGACTTTTTGCAGTAAAATGACTATACTCGTAAATTTGATAACGGTGCAAAAAGTTAGCAAATTTACTATAATCTTGTCCTCTTCGGTTTTTGGCAGTTTTATGTCCATTAAATTTTTCCCTGATTTCAGTATCATTTTAAGAGCCGCTCTGATGATAATTATTGCTACGGCAATTGCGATTATTGAATCAAGAATCAAGATTTCCGTAAATTTTACGATAATTAATCCGAGAAAGACACCCAATGCTGTATACACATCTGTCCTCAAATGTAATGCGTCTGCTTCAAGTGCCGGTGAATTCGTTTTCTTTGCTGTTGAATGAAGATACTGCGAAACAAAAAAATTTGTAACCGCGGAAATTAGCATAATTGCTATTCCCATATCAATTAACTCTATCTCAAATTTCCCGCTTATAATTCTTCTAATTGCTTCGTAAAGAATAAATATTACTGCAAAAAGTATGAGCATTCCTTCAATAAGTGCCGAAACATCCTCTATCTTTCCATGTCCGTAGCGATGTTTTTCATCAGGCGGTTTTGATGACTGGCCAAGTGAATATCTTGCAATCAGGGAAGCAATCAAATCATTTAATGAGTGCAACGCTTCTGAAATTATACTTACTGCTCCTGTGGCAAAACCAACAATAAATTTAAGCAAAACAAAAATTAAATTTGAGGCAATTGATATATTTGCAGCACGAAGTTTTTGCCTGTCAGATTTGTTGCTGCTGCTTTTGTCAGTGTTTTTTTTCCATATTAAATTTTAGGTAATCATCCCTTTAAATTAACCTCATTTGTGAGATATTTTTAAAAATCTGCTTAAAAATTAAAATTGGATATTATAAACAGGGATTCTGGATCCAAAATATTCTTTACAAATTGCATAGATAATTTCAATCTCAATTGTAGAAATTTCAGAATTTTTATACTTGTCCGGGTAATTACTTCATTAAATAAAATCTGTAATTTTTTGTTTCTATTTTTATAGAAATCTAAATTTTTAACAGATCAAAAAATTGGAACAACCCTACAGTTGGACAATCTCATATCATATTAACAATGCAAATAAATTTCACATTTTAAATAAAAATTTATCAAGTGCCAGATGAGAAAAGAATCCTGTAATAAATGAAATCGCTGTTATTACTGAAAAATTTTGATTTGAAAAAATATAATAAAAGAGCAGAAATAATAAAAACCCGGCAAGCATTCCAAATATTTTTTTGTGGGTTATGCCTCTGTGAGCGGGCTTAATAATTTTAAGCGTTATTACTGACAAAATTCCAGCAGTAACCGCGATTAGAACGGCTATGAAAAATTTTATTACCTCGCTGCTAACATTGACAGGAAAAATTGTGAAAAGATATTCTATTATTGCATTTAAAATTTCAATATGCTCAATCATAACGCCAAGACAACCAAAAAAGAAGAAAAGAAAAACCAGTATTTTCAGGGTTCTAAAAGGAATTGATGCGTGGTGGTCTATATCTGGAAGGACAGAGCCCAAAATTGCCGAAAGCAAAGGCAAGAAGATTAGCAGGGAAAAGCCCTCATAAAACAAAAGGACAACCGAAAATGCAATTCCTATACACGTGCCAAATAAAAAGTGTTCCCTGAAATTCATTGTGAATATTTAAATTTTTAAATTTATTTGTTTAAATTTATATATAAAACTTATAATAATTTACAATAATTTAATAACTTATAAAAAGGGCTATGGCAAAATTAAATTTTTACGGAATTTTCACGGTGTTTTTGGCGCGTATAATATTCATTCTATTACTATGCGAAGCATCAGCAGGCGAAATAAAAGGAAAAATCATAAACAATGACAGAGAAAATTTAAAAGGAGTAACTGTAAAGGTCTATCAGGAAGGCAATTTGATTTCGGAAGAAATAACTAACAAAAGCAGTTATAAAATAAATTTATATAAAGGAAATTATTATGTCGTGATAACGCTACCATGGACTTTATATTGCCCGTAGTAAAAAATCAGCAAAAAGAGGGCGACGATATAATTTCATTACTTTCAAAAATAGACGCAACAGATACGACTCCCTAATCAAAGATGCATCATTCAAAAGACGAATTAAATTTTTCAGTGATATTGCTGATAATTTTCATAATTTTAATAAGTGCATTTGTTTTATATCTTCGCAGGATAAGAAAAAATAAATTGTAAGTGTTCGGGAGGGGTATTTCAAAAACCTGAAATTTTTAAAATTTTTTAGAAATTTAAAATCTCCAAACAATAAATTTTAAAGAGAAAATAAATTTTAAAAATCAAGTGAAGTATCGTATTTCAGCTTTTCCTTCAGTTTTTCAAATTTTGTCTCATAACTGCTTTCTTTCATTGTAAAGGAAATTTCCTTCGCTGTAATGTCACTATTTTCAAATCCGTATCTCCTCCTGTCCTGAAGTTCTTTTAATTTCCCTTTATTCCATCCCTTTATATTCTGATAATATCCTGTAATCCTGCTCCACCAATCAACATTTTCGGAATTACAACTTGGACATTTGTTATGCAATCCCCCGGTTACAAAATTACAGTTGCTGCAGACAGTTAAATCCTTTGTAAAAGCCATATACTGGATCGCTGTTTTTGTGGCAATCTTTTTTGTCAGGGATAAAATTCCTTCTGGATTTGGATTTTGTTCACCGAGCCAGACATGACTGTTGTGATTTAAAATCCCTTCTTTTGTAAAGAAATTTCCTGTTTCGGTTTGTATGTCATAAACATATTTAGATTCCGATTTTATAATTTTTATATCTTTTATCGTATCAAATCCAAAGTTATTTAAGATGTTTTCAAAATTTTTTAATTTATTTTCATCCCGGTTTATTTTCTCTTTCACTATCTTACCATATTCATTTGCTTTTGTGATGACATTGTTAAATCGGGCTTCGGAAAAATAGTTGTTTTTTATATATTTTTTGTTTTTTCTAAACATCGCTATACTTCTCCAAATGACCTTATAGGGAATATCTGTATCAAAAGAAATTTTGTCTTTATAGTATAAATATCCGCAAATTGCATCGTCTAATGCATTTAAAGCCTTTAAAATTTTTATCCATCTATATGAGACATTTTTCGCTTTATTGCTGGTTATTTTGTTTTCGTGTAACAAATACGACATTTTACGCAGTTCGTTTTCATGAGTGCCAATGAATCTTCCGATCCTCTTTCTGCCATTTATATAAAATTCTGAAAGGTTTTTAAATGGAGCGGCGTTATAGTCCAATAAAAATCCGTTCATAATAGATTTTCTTTGAGGTATATCCTTTATTTTGATTTTAAACAATTTTGAATTATTTATAAAATTATTTCCCGAATCCCGCAAAATTGAAACACAATAAAATTCTCTTTTATCTTTTCTTTTTACATGTTCTTTTGAATTTTCATAACCACAAAGTGAAGCAACAAAAGAAACATCATCGGCTAAATTGTTAGATGTTGTTGCATAAATTTCAACATTTTTATTTTCTCTTCTATCAATACTTCCATCTCCGGTAAAAAGCGAATCCATTATACCTTCTAACGCTGATTTATTAGAAAATGTAATTTTGTCAGGCATACTTCTGTTTTTACAATCTATACCTATGTTAAGTATACGCGAAAAAAAATAATGCAAATTTTTATCGTTTTTAGAAATTCCTATACAATGTCCTGATCTATTCTTACATTTTCCAAAACTTTTTCCGAAAATATTTTCAACCAGATTTTTGAAGTAATTTGCGTAATAATCTTCATGAAAACCAAAAGTTGCACTTACATTATAAGCACTGTTTTTTATTGCGTACTCGCTTTTAATTACAGAGCCCTCAGAAAGCATAAATCCCATCATTTCGCCAAATTTTCTATCTGCCTCAAATTTGGCTGGATAATAATAATTTGTTCCTTTTAACTTCCACATAGATTTATTCCCATTAAACATTATATTTGTATCTTTAGATAATTCCGGGGCAATATCAAGAGCATTAGTACTATTTGCATCCATGTCTTTAAACATTAAAACAGTGTCGTTTTCTTTTATATCCCGGACAAAGACCTCTTTTATTTCTCCGTCCTCTAACTTAAATATTTTGTGCCTGCCAACAGCTTTTAGACCTTTGTTGTTTTTTGTTTTTATTTCAAACATATTGTTATTTTCAAGAACAGGTATTTTCATTATCTTTTCTACTTTTATTTTTCTAATATTGTTATCTTTATCAGCGCCGAATGTTTCAAAATCTATTATATTATCAGATATACTGCCATCTGAAAGATATTTTTTGTTCTTCAGGTTTTGTTCTACAAAATCCCCTATTTTTACAATATTGAAAATGTTATTCCTGCCAACTGTAATTTTTTCGTTGTAGTCCAAGCACATAGCCCCCCCATCAGTCAATGGATGGAATGCACCCTCAACCGTCAGTCGTTTCCATAAAGGTACATTTGCCGATGGCTTGATATGAAAAGAATTCGTGTAATATGCATCCTTTTCTTCTCCATTCGCAATAAATTTATCAGGAAATCTTCTGCTGTCTATCTGTGCCAGGCGATATGAACAACTTTCAGCAGGTGTTCTTGCCAGAGAGAAATTTAGACCAGTTTCTTTCCTGATATCGGCAACAATGCCCTTCATTGCATTCATAACCTTCAGTCCGAACTTCCATCCTACATCTTCATGCAATTCACAATCGGTCATAAATTTAACACATTCATTCATTCCAACCAATCCTACAATAAAGCTTTGTCTGTCAACCTCTAAATATTTATCTCCTTTCTCATTAACAATCTGGGACATAAAAGGGAGCATCTCCAAATTCTGGTTTTTCTTTATAATTTCCCGCTTTAGAAGATGCACATTTTTTGTTTTTTCCATTCTGTCTTTTAAAATTTCATTAAATTTTTCTTCGCTGCGGTTGCTTTCATAAGCAATTTGCGGGAGATTTATCGTTACTACCTGCAATCCGCCTCCCCTGAGTGTTCCGTCCCGGACATCATCTTCCGTATTTGCATCCGTTAAGGGCATAAGAAAAGAGCAGCACTGATAACAAGCATACAGCGGCATATATGGTTGATTGATAATGTAATAAGGCGTTCCAAATTTTGCTGCTAATTGCGAAACCTTTAAAAGCATATCTACATTTTTGTCTATTTTCTTTGGATAAATTTGAACCTCAAATTTTGGAAAATTGAATGCCTTGCCTGTGAAATCACCTTGCAGATAAACATCAATCAGCGCATTAAACAACATCTTAACTTCATCTTCAAAATCAGAATATGTTGTACTATCTTTAACTATTCCACCAGGTAAAACAGCAGGGGTGTCTTTAAACTGTTCTGGAACTTCCATGTCACAATCAATACTTGAAAACACCGTTTGTCCTCCCCTTGCTACATACATCATTGACATTTCATAAATAAACATTTGCGCTAACTGTTTAACCTTTTCATAAGGTAATCCAGCAACATACGGTGCTAGAAATGTGTTAAAATAACTGAAACCTTGGCCCCCGGCGCAATTAACCTGTGCAGAAGCTAAAACCTTTGCAGCGTGCAAAAATGCAACATCCGGCTTTCTTGCCGGTCCAGCAACAGCAGTATGATTTCCTACGCCATCTACCTTTAGTCCATGCTTTAAGAAAAATCTTATATCATGACTGAAACAAAACGGACGCGTAGAATTATGCACATAAACAGGAGATGTACCAACTAAATACCTTCTTGCATCGGGACATGATAAATCATACACATATTCGGGTTTATCAGATATTGTCTTTTCTTTTACACAAATGAAATTTGCCTCTTTAAAAGAAACATATTTATTCCCGGATTCTTTTATAATAATTATATTTTGTCGTTTCTGAGTTAAACATCCCTTTCCAAGACGTCTCAAAAGCCATTTTATCTGACTCGCGAGATCTTCTGAAGAAGTATAATATTCATCTATACCATTTCCATCACATTTTTTAAAGAAATCAAGTAAGGACTTAATATTATCTTTATTAAGCATTATTGCAAAATCAGGGAGCTTTTTATTTTGAGCATATTCGCCAGTTGAAAAAACGTATTTAAATAAAAGGTACGTTATCTTTGACCCAAAAGTAACTGTAGTAACTCCATTTTCTCTTAAATAATTTTTCGGATGTTTTCCAAAGATGCTTTCTGCTGCATGACTAAATTTTTTAATAATATTTTTATCCTTATTTGAAAAAGATACGCTATAAACGGGCTTTCTGTTTTTTAAGTGCGTTTTGCCTAACCATCCTTCGGTAACAACCCCTGCAATAATAGTTACGAGACCTTCATCAATTTTTAAAACTACCGGAATAGAATAATTGATTTTTGGGTTATAGTTATAGGCAACAACGATCTCCATTTCCTGCCCATTTATTTTATCAAGACCTTCAAGAGACCTGATAGTTCCACCCTTATATTTTACCCATAAGTTTTTTATAAGAAATGCATCTTCTTCAAGGATTTTACTTTTGTTTTTTATTAGGTATTCTAGAATATTGATTTCCTTTATTTCCTCCTTCTCATCAATCACTATTTCTCCTGGAACCTCCACAAGCATACTCTTTTCTAAATTATCAGCAGTGATTTCTTCAACATCCATATAATTGCACAACTTCATTAAAATTTCATACCATATCTTTGAATTAATAACTATATTTTTTGTTTTAGTCCTTTTTGAAGTATATTTCTTTGTGAATGGAATTCCCAAATTTTTTAAGGCATCTTCAACAACATCATTAAAGACAGTTCTAAAGATTATTCTTTTTTCTTTGTCATCATTTCTTCCATATAAAATTTGATTAAGAATTATGTCCAAAAATTTAGATGATTTTATTTTTTCCGGTACTTTAAATTTACTTCTCTCCTGGTTGTAAAAGCCATCCTTCACGTGTAAATTGCTTAATTTATCAATAAAGGGATATATCAAAAAATCCTTATTTTTTAGGACTAAACCAAAGAACCTGTGCTGATTTGTGACTTTTATGTCATCTCCATTATCCAGAGAAATTTTACAAAGGTTCTCATCATTTTTTCTTTTAAATAATTCTGAAGCGTAAGCCGGCTTTGCAATGCCTTTTGCACCGGAAAATATCTTAAAATGGGCATTGTTATTGTTGTTATTATTGTTGTTATTATTGTT
>Ga0210015_1002084_pt1 | contig 19138 bp, 19 predicted proteins | sample CryGeymeta201522_FD_185471 | JGI IMG/M metagenome (GOLD analysis project Ga0210015, IMG submission 185471) | Groundwater microbial communities from Crystal Geyser aquifers in Utah, USA - Crystal Geyser metaG 2015-22 (SPAdes) (version 2) | ecosystem: Environmental > Aquatic > Deep subsurface >... | reverse complement strand
TCTCCCTCCGCCACAAGAACCCAAGACACAAATCATTTTGGATTTTGGATTTTGGATTTTGGATTTTTCAGAAAGTATAGAATACACTTTCTGGAGAGCATCGGGAGTGTGAGCATAGTCAACAATAACTTGAAAGGGTTTCTTTATCGCAATTTCCATCCTTCCGGGAATCCCAGAGATTTTTTCCAGGGCTCTTTTGCAAATTTCCAAGGGTACTCCCTGAGAAATCCCGATACAAATTGCTGCCAAGGCATTATATATATTAAACTCCCCTAATAGCTTAAGGTTAAATTCCAGGCTGCTTACTGAAAACTTTGTGCCAAGTGGTAAAACTTGAGTATTCTCAGCTTTAATTACTAAAGACTTTTCTTGAGAAAAGCTACTTACCATTTGCTGGTTGCTGATTGTAAAACCAATTTTTCTTTTGGCTGGGAATTGGAGGAAATAATTTACATTTTTATCATCTAAATTTAAAATATGAACTTTCTTTGTCGCTCGGAAAATCTTTCCTTTGGCGGCCTTGTAATTTTCGAAATTACCATGTCTCTCAATATGCTCTGGGTAAAGAGTGGTAAAGACGGCGGTATCAAAATTAATAAATCTGTGACGGTGCTGTAAAATTCCTTCCGAAGTTACCTCAAGAATGACATATCGACATCTTTTGTCTTGGGCTTTCTTTAAAAAACTCTGTAAATATCCTCTACCAGGCATGGTCATCTTAAAAAGATTTTCTTCCTCCTTATCTCTAATTTTAATCTTAATTGAAGACAGGGCAGCAATTTTATATCCTGCCTCTTCTAAAATGTTACTTGTTAAGTCCACTACTGTTGATTTGCCTGAAGTGCCAGTTACTCCTATAACTTTCATTTTTCTTGAAGGGAAAGAAAAAAATAGGGCTGAAAAAAAAGCCCACAAAAAGTGGTATAAATTTGAAAGATAATTTTTCATATATCTTTCACTAAATCGTATATTCTCTAATATATGTTTTCATTTTACCAAGGCCAGAACATTGAATTTTCTGTTTTAAAATAAGATTGGGGAACGGGAAACTATTTGATATTATTCGTGTGCCAGGTCTTAATTCTTTTTGAAATTTTTTTTCAAGTTTTACCTGAATGCCTGGTAAAAGATAGGTAAAAATAATTGTTGCTTCTTTTAAGTATTCTTTCAAAAAATTACCTTGTTTTATCTTGATTTTGCCCTGAGTTCCGGAAAGAATTATTTTAATTTTACTTAACAAAGCCAAAATAGGATTAATTTCCACTCCCCAGGCCTCTTTAAATCTATATTTTTTTGCCGCTTTTATAAGGAGAGCCCCGTCTCCCGAGCCTAAATCAAAAATTACATCATCTTTTTTAATCTGAGCAATTTTTAACATCTCTTCCATCGCTTTCTTTTTAGATTTTACATAAGGAGCGCCAAAGAAAAGAGAAATTACATTAAAGCAAAGAAAAATCAAAAAAAGAAGACTAAAAATAACAAAAATTCCTAAGACAAACAATAAGAAATTATTTAAAAAATCCATCAAGTCTTTTTTACAATTTTATATATCCAGGTTCTTTACCTCCTTGGCGTAAGTTTGAATAAATTGCTTTCGAGGTAATACTTCCTTTCCCATTAAAATATGCAAAAATGTCGCTTTGCTCTTTAAAACCCTTCGGTTTTAATCTTTCCGCCACGGAGAAACTCCAGTTTCCCCGACCCCTTTCCCAATTTTTGATATTTTAATTTTTATATATCCAGGTTCTTTACCTCCTTGGCGTAAGTTTGAATAAATTGCTTTCGAGGTAATACTTCCTTTCCCATTAAAATATCAAAAATGCGGTCAGCTTCTTGGGCGTCGGGAATGGTGACTTGTTTTAAAATCCTTCTCTGAGGATCCATTGTTGTCTCCCAAAGTTGCTCAGGATTCATCTCTCCTAATCCCTTGTAGCGCTGAATAGAAACGGGCCTTCCTTTGAAATCTTTCAAAATCTTTCCATTTTCTTCTTCGGTATAAGCATATTTAATCTCTTTACCCGATTGAAGCCGGTAAAGGGGTGGTTGAGCAATATAAAGATATCCTTTCTCAATTACTGCTCGAAAATGTCTGAAAAAGAGTGTCAAAAGAAGTGTTCGGATATGGGCACCATCGGTATCGGCATCAGTCATTATCACATTTTTGTGATATCTTAATTTTGAGATATTAAAATCTTCGGCAATAGCTGTCCCCAGAGCGATAATTAAAGATTTTATTTCTTTGGAAGAGAGAACTCTGTTTAAATGAACTCTCTCTACGTTTAAAATTTTTCCTTTTAAAGGTAAAATTGCCTGAAAACGTCTATCCCGACCTTGTTTTGAACTACCACCGGCTGATTCTCCCTCGACAATAAACAATTCTGATTCTTCAGGTTTTTTTGAAGAGCAATCGGCTAATTTTCCTGGCAAAGCCAGTCCTTCCATTATTCCTTTTCTTAAGACTGACTCTTTGGCTGCTCTGGCTGCCTTTCTTGACTTTGCCGCTAAAAGACATTTTTGGATAACAACCCTGGCGTCTCTTGGATTTTTTTCTAAAAGATCAGGCAAAACTTCAGAAACTACTGTTTCAACAGCTGACCTTGCCTCGGGATTCCCCAGTCGTCGTTTTGTTTGGCCTTCAAATTGAGGATTGGGAATTTTAAGAGAAACAATGGCTATCAACCCTTCTCTGATATCTTCTCCTTCTATTTTCTCTTTGTCATTTAAAATTTTGTTTTGCTTGCCCCAATTCTGGAGTGCTCTTGTTAAGGCCGCCCGAAAGCCGGTAAGATGTGTTCCTCCTTCTTTGGTATGGATATTGTTAGCAAAAGATAATTCTTCGCATTCAATATTGTCAGTATAGCAAAAGGCGATTTCCACTAAAATTTTATTACCCTCATCTTTTTTAGCGACTGGTAAAGTAAACTCTGTTTCTTTTTTAATATAGAAATTTTTTTCTTGGATTAATTTTTCGTTTTCAGCCAAATATGAGAGGAACGATTCAATCCCTTTTTCAAAATAAAATGTGTAATCTTTAATTGGTTCTTTTCTTTTATCTTCTATTTTAAACTTTACCCCGGGCGTAAGATAGGCTTGTTCACGGAGGTGGTCTAAAATTTTATTCCAAGAGAATTCAATTTTTTTAAAGATTTCCGGATCAGGGGTAAAAGTAACCTTTGTTCCCGTAACCGAGCATCTACCAATTTCTTTAACTTTAGCCGTCGGTTTTCCTTTAGAATATTCTTGATAATATTTTTTACCATCGCGACATACCTCGGCCCTCATCCAAGAAGAGAGAGCGCAGACTACTGAAACTCCTACGCCATGGAGTCCACCGGTAACACGGTAGACCTTTCCTCCAAATTTTGCTCCAGCATGAAGATAGGTCATTACGGTTTCCAAGGCTGATTTTTTTGTCTGAGGATGTTTTTCTATAGGAATTCCTCTCCCATTATCTGAAACCTCGATTCTATTTTGAGGCAAAAGGAAAATTTTAATCTCGTTAGCATAACCCATTACCGCCTCGTCGATACTATTATCCACACACTCCCAGATTAAATGGTGTAGTCCTTCCGAACTAGTTGAACCAATGTACATAGCTGGCCGCCGACGAACCGGCTCAAGGCCATCAAGGACATAAATGTCTTTAGCGGTATAGTTTGATTTTTGAGAATTCTTTGTCATATATTATTTTCTTACTTCCCAAGAAGGATTTTCTTCTAATAAGTTAATGATTTTCTCTTGAATTTTATCTACTTCTTTTGAGCTTAAAGTCCTGTCTCTGGCTTGATAAATTACATGAAAAGCTAAGTTCTTTTTCCCTTCGGGTAAAGGAGGCCCCTCAAAAATATCAAAAATTTCAACATCCCGGATAAGTTCTCCTCCAATAAGATGGATTTTTTGAATTACTTCTCCGGCTAAAGTTTTTTGAGGAACTAAAATCGCTAAATCTCGAATTGCTTCTGGGTATAAAGACGGGGATTCATATTCGTGCTCTTCAACAGCAAATTGTAAAAGTTTTTCAAAGTCAATTTCGAAGGCATAAACAGAATTTTCGATTTGATAAAAATTAACAACTTCATTAGAAATCTGTCCTAAAAACCCAACTTCTTGGCCGTTGATTTTTATCTCAGCAATATTTTCTTCTTGCCAAAAAGGAAAAATAATTTTTTGAGGCGCTGCTCGATAAGAATCAAAATAAGTATTTGTCAACCCTAAGCTTTTAAGGAGGGCTTCAATTTTTCCTTTTAATTCGTAAAATCCATTTCCGCCCAAAATTACCCCTCCGAGTATTCGTTTCTCAAAGGCCTCTTTTCTATCGCCTCTTTTAAGATTTAACTGAAAAGTTTTTCCGATTTCAAAAATATTGATATTGGAAAATCTTTTTTGATTATTTTTGATTACTTTCAAAAGATTGACCACTAGGGAAGGACGGAGATATTTTGTGTTAGAACTTGTTGGGTTTTCTATTTCTAATAATTCTAAATTTGGCTTTCTCAGTTTATCAGCGGCGAGTTTAGAGAAAAATTTAGCATCTTTTTCGGAAATAAAAGAATAATTATAGACCTCGGTAAAACCCAGGCTTTGGATTATTTTTTTAATTTTGTTTTCCCAGTGCAATACCCTGTTTTCTTTCGGGATGACAATAGGTAAGACAGGAATATTCTCTTTAATTTTTGTATACCCATATATTCTTCCTATCTCCTCTATTAAATCTTCGGGAATGATAATATCCTGTCGAAAAGTGGGGACTTTAATCAGAAGTTGAGAAGCCGTTAGAGAGGTTCTTGGGGAAATGATTTGAAACCCCAAATCTTTCAGAATTTTAATCACTTTCTCTTTAGAAATCTCAGTTCCTAATAAACTCTTTAAATAATTTAAGTCTAATTTAATTTTCTTTGGAAAAATTTTCTTAGGATAAAAATCAATTTTCCCTTTTAAGACTCTCCCTTTGGTAAGTTTTTGAATAAAAGCAGAAACTCTTTGAATTCCTTCCTCGACTAAATTAGGGTCAAGACCCGAAGAAAAGCGTAGAGAAGCATCGGTTTGAAGTTTTAATCTTTTTGATGTCCTGTAGATATTCGCTTGGTTAAAATTAGCCGCTTCCAAGACTATAGTCTCAGTGGAATTAGTTACCTGGGCTTTTTTGCCCCCCTTTATTCCGGCCAGAGCAACTGAATCTTTAGAATCGGCGATAACCAAGTCTTCACGGGTTAAATCAAAAGTTTTACCATCGATAGTAGTAATTTTTTCTCCTTTTTTTCCTAATCTTACAATTATTCTGCCTATTTTTTTTGAATCTTTTGTAAGCCTTCCTAAGTCAAAAGCATGAAGTGGCTCTCCTGTCTCTAACATTACATAGTTGGTAGTGTCGACAATATTGTTGATTGGTTGTAAGCCACAAGTAACTAATCGGTTTTGCAACCATTTTGGAGACGAAGAAACTTTAATATCGGTAATAACCCGAGCAAGATAGCGAGGGCAAAGATTTTTATCTTTAACATCTATCTTTAGAATATCGTTAATATCATTCTTTTTGTCCTCTTTTAGATTATAAACTGGCAAGTGAAGCTTTAAACTTAAAATTGTTCCTATCTCTCGAGCAATTCCAAGATGAGAGGCACAGTCAGGAATTCTGTTTGGTAAAACATCGATATTTAAAGCAAAATCATCTCCCACTTTAGTTAATTCTTTGACTTCAAAACTACGCATTGTTAAAATATCAGCCAATTTTTCTGGTGAAGGTAATTTCTTTTTGAAAAAACTTTGTAACCAATTATAGGAAAATTTCATATTACTACGAATTACAAATCTTTACGAATATACAAATAAATTATTAAAATTGATGAAGAAATCTTAAGTCTCCGCCGTAAAATAATCTTATATCGTCAATTTTATATTTCATCATTGCTAGTCTGTCTACCCCTATCCCAAAAGCAAAACCCTGCCAATCTTTCGGATTTAATCTTGCTGCCTTAAAAACATTAGGATGAACCATCCCTCCACCCATTAATTCCACCCACTCTTTTGTTGTCTGTTGCTTGTTGTCTGTTGCTCCTCTTATATCTACTTCAAAACTTGGCTCTGTAAAAGGGAAATATCCGGGGCGCATTCTAATCTGAACTTTTTTCCTAAAGAATTCTTCTAAGAAATTTCGAATTATCCCTTTAAAATTAGCAACAGAAATATTTTTATCAACCATTAACCCTTCTAATTGATAAAATTGGATTTCGTGGGATGGGTCAGTGGCTTCGTACCTAAAAACTCTACCCGGGACAATAATCCGCGAAGGAGGATTATTTTTTTCCAAATAACGAACCTGGACAGGTGAAGTATGCGTCCGCAAAAGCAACTTACCACTACCAACTGACAACTTACGACTTTTGTTGTTTGTTGACTGCTGACTGCTGACTGCTGACTTAAGCCACAGAGTGTTCCATAAGTCTCTGGCTGGATGGTCCTTAGGAATATTTAAAGCGTCAAAGTTATACCATTCATTCTCAATTTCTGGTCCTTCAACAACGGAAAACCCCATCTTCTCAAAGATCTCCTCGCAACGTAAAACTACCTTTGTTAGCGGATGGAGGTGCCCCAAAGAGATTTTTTTCCCAGGCAAAGTAACATCAATCTGTTTAATTTTTGCCGCCTTTAAAAAAGCCCTCTTTTTATTTTCTATCTGAGTCTTAACTTCTTTTTTAAGTTGGTTTAACTCTCTACCTATTTCTTTTCTTTTAGCTAGGGAAAGATGTCTAAGGTTGTCAAAAACCAAAGAAATTTTACCTTTTTTCCCTAAATATTCTCGGTAAACCTTATCTAAATCTTCCAAGTTTTTAGTCTTGTTAAGCACTTTTGATGACTCTTCTCTGAGATGTTTTATCTCCATAATAGGGTTATTTTATCTTATTTTTCCTTATTTTGCAACGAATAATAGGAAGCTAAAGGAATAGAAAAAGCCTAGCGGAAATAGCTAGGCACGGGGTTTTTTGGAGACGGTAGGCACAGAAATGTGGATATTTATGAAAGCACTTTTGGGATTGGTATCGATATTCAGCGATATGCCACTGAGAGGCTCTTCAGTGAATACCAGAAAAGGTTCCAGGGCCCCAACTTTCATCTCCCCCTTCTCTATTCTAGACTTGATTGCCGCTGACACCTCGTCATATGCCTTAAGACCTTTTAAAGCTAAAGATTGGGCTTTTTTGAATTCATCTGTTTCCATCTCCGATTTTTTCTCGGATTTTTTATTGTTCAAGTTCTCACCTCCATTATTTCTATATCATAATTTTGATATAAAGTCAATATTTTGGGAGGAAATTAAAACCCACCTTTAAAATGAGAAAAAAGTGGGTTGTGGAGAGGGTTTTTGAATCACCAAGGGACTTTATTCGCTCGCTTTAGTGCTTGGTTCAGGTCGTCTCTAGAAAATTCGGCTTCTCTCCTCGCGGCTTCAGGAAATTCTGTAGGATCGCATTTGAATTTTCTTTGGTAAGCATAGTCAATGTCTCGCGAAGAACTCACTATACAAGGCCATCCTTTAACCGCATCGTCGGCAGGCCCGAGTTGTGCTCCATATCCAGGAACCAGTTTGAAACAATTGGGCAAAAGTTTTGCCATTATTTCCGCTTCTCCAGGATAAGTGGCACCCAGGACCACACCAACATTGTTAAAGCCGCACTGTCCCTCACAACCTTCGCTCCATTGTTTGACTAGCAAAGCCGTCTCTTCCCAGACTTTTCGTCCGCTAGTTGTTACGAGTTGCTCAATCTCAGAGTTTGGCTTGAAAGAGGTCTTGTCTACGACAAAGATTCCTTTGCCGTTTCTTTTGACTAGCTCTATGAAAGGTGTCAGACAAGAACTGCCTATCCAGGGGACAACGGTCATGGCATCGATGTTAAATATCGAGAACTCCTTGACGAATTCTTGCTTTCTCGGGTCCCAGACATCTACCGTCCCCAAATGTCCTTCGGCGTAAGCTACAGCGGTATCGCCACCATCGCAACGTTTGGCATCTTCGATAACCAAAAGGTTGTTTTCTCTGCAGGCCTGGACTACTTTTTCAAAAGCCCAAACTCCCCAATGGCCATAGCGTTCATAGAAAGCCATTTGAGGTTTGGTAACTACCACGTAGGGAGCAACTGTCTTGATAATCTCTTCAAAGTAGATAACGAATGCTCGAGCAATTGGTTCGAATTCAAAGGGATGTCGTGCTTGGCGATATCCTTCTTCCAGAATATGCGTCGGAATGTATTTTAGTTGTGGATCGAGGCCCACACAAAGAATGCTCTGTTTTTTCCGAATTTCATTCATCAGTTCATCGACAAATGTTTTCATTCTTCTTTTCTCCTTAATTTTTAAGAGATACAAACCTCCACTGAATTTCTAATGGAAAAGTTGAGATTTGTCAAGTTTTTAAAAAGAAAACCCACTTTCAAAAAAAAGTGGGAGGGGTTTAATCTTGGAGATTATTATTCTAGAGTTTTAGACAAAAACCATTGCAGTTGACAGAAAATAAGCAGCCGTCGCATCTGACTATAATTGTTTCCAATTGAGAACTTTCGTTCCGTCAGCAAAAGAAGCTTTTACTCCTTGAGAAAAAGGTTTTCTCAACGAGTGGAGGACTATCGCATTCTGGACCTTGACTACTCTTCCGTGATTGACGGTGATTTTATCACCATTTTTGGTGGCAAGAAGGCCCTTACCAGGACCCAATGGTAGATCTTTTACTACTTTATAAGGTTTTTTTCGCGGCGACTTTCGACTAGATTTTTTCTTTTTCGATTTCATCACCCCCTTTCAACGTTAACGAACAGCATTATCTCTTTATCATAATCTCAGGTTTAAGTCAACCCCGTTAGAAACATACTCCACCGCTTACCCATTAGAAGTTTAGAATCTTTATCTCCTCAGATAAATGTTTTGTTGTGGTATTAGAATACAAGACTTCTAACGGGGTCAATAATATCTACATTCGCTTAGGAGAAGAAATCCCCATTAAAGAAAGGAGGTTCTTTAAGACAATTTTTGTAGCAAAAACTAAGGCCAGGCGATTTTGACTAAGTTTTTTATCTTGGTTCAAAACTTGGCAATCTCGATAAAACTGGTGGAAAGCAGAGGCCAAAGTTCGTCCATACTCGGGCAACCTTTGAAGTTGGTAATCTTTCGAGGTATCTTCTATTATCTCAGGAAGTTTAATTAATTCGCGAATAAGAACTAGTTCTAAGGGATGTTTCAATAAGTTATAAGATGGGAGTTCAAAGTTAAGCTTTTTTGCTTTCTTGAGAATACTCTCTGCTCTGACATAGGCATATTGAATATAAAAAACTGGATTTTTCTCTCCTTCTGTTTTCGCTAAGTCCAAATCAAATTCCATTTGAGAAGAAAGGGATTTGGAGAGATAAAAGAAGCGCGAGACATCTAACCCAACTTCCTTGATTAAGTCATTCAGTTCTATAATCTCGCCCTTTCTTTTGGAAAGTTTTTTACCGCTCTTTAACCTTACCATTTGAGAAATTAAAACCACAAACCCACCTTTGTATCCTAACATCTCCATCGCAGCTTGCATTCTTTTTATATGACCTTGGTGGTCGGCTCCCCAAATATCAATAATTTTTCCGTATCCTCGTTGAATTTTATCTTGATGGTAAGCAATGTCAGATAAAAAATAAGTTGGCTCGCCTGTTTTTCTTATTAAAACTTCGTCTTTAGTATCTCCAAATTCCGAGGTTTTTAACCACCAAGCACCTTCCTTTTTATAGAGTAAGTTCTTCTTTGAAAAATAATCAAAAACTTTTTTCACTTTGTCTTCTCGATATAAATTTTGCTCTGAACTCCAACGATCGAAGTTAATCTTTAACTTCTCTTTAATAAAATTCTGAATATTCGCTTGAATATTTTGAGCTAAAAAATATCCTGCCTCGCTTTCGCCCTTTAGTGTCTTTAAATGAGGTCTTAATTTTTGAAGCAGGGACTTAAGAGAGGGTGTTAAATAGGCTGTTCCTTTCCCCAGAGCTGTCTTTCCTAATTCTTGAATTTGGATGCTAACTTTGGCGTCGTTAATATAATATTCTCGAGTTACTTTATATCCTACTGTTTCAAGAATTGTGGCTAGGGTATCGCCAAAAAAAGCTCCTCGTCCGTTACCAATATGGAGGAGGCCAGTTGGGTTAGCCGAGATAAATTCTACATTGGCCTTTCCCCCTTTTCCTAAATTCAATTTTCCAAAATTCTCCTCTTTTTTAATAATCTCCCTAACTTGCTTTTGAAGATAACTTTCTTTAAGAAAGAAGTTAATAAAACCCGGTTTTTTGACTTCAGCCTTTTCAAACATATTAAGTTTTTGCTTTAAAATCTGGGATAAGATATTTTGGGCAATTTTTAAGGGGTCTTGTTTAATTTCTTTGGCTAACTCTAAGGGCAAATTGGTTGAGTAATCGCCGTATTCTTTCTTGGGAGAGTATTCTACCCTAATCTTTTGAGGTAATTTTTTGAAAAGAATTTTACTACTCTTTTTAAGGAGATTTTCTATTTTCTTTTTAGTCATATTATTTAAATATAACAAAATCTCCGCTTTTTAGAAATCAGGAGGTGGATAGATTCTTTTAAGGCCGGCCTTTTGGGCTAATTCTCGAGCCTTTGAATATTCTTCAGGGGTAATTCTCCTATCCAGGGGCGGAAAATCATTAGCTTTAAAATAAGGACGGTACTGGTCCATAATATTAACGAAGGTATTCTTTGAAATTTCTTTTGCTAAGAATTTCACTATTTCTTTGGTTCCGGCGATATTTTCTGGTAAGACAAGGTGTCGAACTAAAAGGCCTCTTTTGGCAATTCCATCTTTACCTATTATTAAATCCCCTACCTGACGATGCATTTCTTTTAAGGCTTTTTTAGCAATTTCCGGATAAGCTGGGGCGAAAGAATATTTTTTAGCCAGAACCTCGTCGCTATACTTAAAATCAGGCAGATAGATATCTACTATTCCTGCCAAAATCTTAAGGGTTTCAACCGAATCATAACCACTAGTGTTATAAACAAAGGGGAGTTTTAAACCTTTTTGAATAGCAATTAGAAGGGCTGATAAAATTTGGGGAGCTTGGGGAGTGGGAGTGACTAAATTAATATTGTGACAACCATAACTTTGAATTTTGAGCAGAATCTCGGCTAAGTCCTTGTCTTCTATCTCTTGTCCTATCCCCAATTGGGAGATTTCGTAATTTTGACAATAAATACAGCTCAAGTTACAACAGGTGAAAAATATCGTCCCTGAACCCTGACTACCAACTAAACACTCCTCCTCACCAAAATGAGAATGGTAGGAAGAGACCATTGCTTTTTTGCCAAGACGACAGAAACCTCTTTGGTCTTCTATACGATTGACCTGGCATTCTCTTGGACAAGTCCGACAGGATTCCATCCTTTCAAAGGCAATATTTTTGCGCCTTTTTAATTCTGAAATTGTAAAATTAAGATAAGAGGGATACATAAAATGGCGTTTTATCTTTTTATATTAAAAAACAGCCCTAAAAGGAAGCTGTAAAAAAAATAAGGGAAGAAAAATCTTTGTTCCAAGGAGATATCGGGAAGATAGAAGTTTTCATCATATTAAAGGTAACAGGAGAAGGGAGAAGAAAAAACAAATCAGAATCTCTTCCCAATATATTCCTCTTTGGAAAGATTGTCTTCCCTAAAAGGCTAAAGGAACCTTTTTAAAAATTATACCTTTTTCGGAAGATTTATCAACACTTCTTGGATTAGTTTCTGAGTAATCCTCGGGTCCATTTTGCCTTTTGTTTCTCTCATTACCTGACCTATTAAGAATTGGATGGCGTTCTTTTTTCCTCTCTTGTAATCCTCAATAGCTTTTGGGTTGTCTTTTATTATTTTTTTGATAATCTCTTTAATTTCCTCCTCGTCGCTAACTTGTTTAAGATTTTTTTCTTCAATAATATAAGTAGGATCAGCACCTGTCTCAAACATTTCTTTTAAAATAAATTTTCCTGCCCGAGAGGAGATTTCATTTTTCCATAAAAGAGTAATTAGTTCAGCAAAATTTTCTGGAGTAATTTTGACCTTATTAATTCCTTTTTTGTTTTCTTTCATTAATCCTAATAAGTCTACTTCTAAGTAATTTACTGCTGACCTTATTAAAGAAGGCAATTTTGATTGCGGAACCTTCTCTATTTTTTGCCAATTCCGAAGCTCTGAAATGACATTTTCAAAATAATCGCTGAATTTTTTATCTTTAACTAAAATCTCGGCTTCCTTGTCAGAAATTTGGTATTCTTTTTTGAATCTTTCTTTTTTTTGTTGAGGAAGTTCTGGCATATGTTTTAGAATTTGAGATTTAAGATTTAAGATTTGAAGGGGTGGTAAATCTGGTTCTGGAAAATAACGATAATCTTTGGATTCTTCTTTTACCCTTTGACTTAACGTTTCTCCTCTTAATTCGTCCCACCCTCTTGTCTCTTGGATAATTTTCTCACCTTTATTTAAAAGCTCTTTTTGCCTTTTAATTTCAAAGTTTAGAGCTTTTTCTACAGCTAAAAAAGAGTTTAAATTCTTTATCTCGACCTTTGTTCCAAGTTTTTGGATTTTGGATTTAAGAGTCTTGGTCTTGGGAATTAAACTGATATTGACTTCCACTCGCATCTCTCCTTTTTCCATATCAGCCTTAGAAACTTCCAGGTACCGCAAAATTAGTTGAAGCTCTTGAGCAAAATTTCGAGCCTCTTTTGCCGAACGAATATCTGGTTCGGTCACTAATTCCATTAAAGGAATTCCTGCCCGATTAAAATCAACCAAAGAATAATCTTTCCTTTCTGGATGGAGTAGTCTCGCTGTATCTTCCTCGAGGTGAATCCTTTGAATCCTTATTCTCGCGAATTTTTGCGAATGAAGTTGCGAATTTCCACGAATATCAAGATATCCATCATTGCAAATTGGAGCTTTGTATTGACTAATTTGGTACCCCTTGGGTAAATCTGGATAGAAATAATTTTTCCTTTCAAAATAAGTTTCCTTTTGCATCTTACAGTTCAAGGCAAGACCGGTCTTCATTACCATGAAGATTGCTTCTTTGTTTATGGAAGGGAGAACTCCTGGATTCCCCAGACAAATAGGACAGATATTAAGATTGGGGCGAATCTCGCCAGAATCATTTTTACAAGAGCAGAACATTTTTGTTTTAGTTTTAAGCTCTGTATGTATCTCAAGTCCGATAATTGGTTGGTAGATTGTAGATTTTGCGATTTTCGAGCTCATATTAAAAACTTAATTGATTGATAAATAGGGAGTTAAACACTGAATAATCTCTTTAAAAACCTCACCTTTCGATTTTTCACCATTAATTACTAACCACCGTGATAAGACTTGATTTTTGATTAATCTTTCGTAAGCCATTGTCACTTTAGTTAGTAATTTTTTATTACTTTCATTTCTATCTAAATTTTGCTTCTCTTTTAATTTTCTCTTGATAGAAGTTTTTGGCGATACTCTAAGATAGACTATAAAATCCGGCTTGGGAATTTCAAAAAATTGAGCTATCTTTAAAGCTTCCTTTATAGGAAAACCTTGTAAGCCCTGGTAAGCAAGTGCCGAAGAAAAATATCTGTCACAAATTATAATTTTACCTTCCTTTAACCATTGATTAATTTTCTCCTTATCTTTTACAAAATCAGAAAAATATAGCAAAAACTGAATTTCGGGAGAAAAATCATATCTTTTATGAAGAAATTGATGAATTAATCTGCCTATGGGGCCTTGGTAATCAGGATATTCTAATTTTTGCAAACTTTTTTTGTTATTTTTAAGAAAATTTATCAATAGATTTGTCTGAGTTTCGGCTCCTGCTCCTTCTATTCCTTCAAAGACAATGAATTTTCCTAAATTTTTAGGCATCGTCAATTCTTTGTGTTTATTATAATTATTATACTAAACTCCTCTCCAAACAAAAAGCCTGTTCAAAAACGGGCTTTAAAAATAAAGAGGGTCTATTAAAGTGGTATCTATAAATTGAATTTCTTCTTTGCTTCCTTGTACATATCCTGATAAATCTGCATACTGACAGAAAAATGAGTATAACTACCAGTCTCAACGCCTATTTCATCTGCCATATACTTTTGGAGGGTAGTCAGGGCGTAGGCATTTTCTGGCCAGGCGTTATATAAATCATTTGTTTTCATAACCACAAACATATGAAATTTTCCGTCCACAAGCTGAGGATAGACTAATACCACGCAAGGAGAGGAAGCATTTTCTCTTTTTGGTCCAAATTTCATCAAATCACGGTAAGGAATCCAGGTATGCATCACCACTGTCCTTCGGCTGGGATCTTTTTTGAAAATTTTTATAGCTTTTTCTACCTGGTCGATTCTTTCCACTACACATTTTCCATCTGGAGAAATCTTTTTGACCTCTTCTTTTAATTCTTCATCAGAATCAGTAACGCTGGGTAACCAGGCTCTTACTTTGCAATCTGGATAACAGCGCAACCGTGAGTAATAGGTGTAGTCAAAACTATTTTCTTTTTCTTTGCCACTACCAAAGATGAATTTTTTCGAGTAGTCGTCAGCTTGCTCTCTGGTAGTATTAACTTTTGGAGAAAGTCTTGGTTCGGAAAAAGGTTCTGAAACTTTTATTATTAACGGTAGGTCTTTTGTCATTGTTTTATATTCTGGCGCTTCCACCCAGCGGTCATGGCCCTCTCTCATCATTAAAATGCAGGCCTTCTCCCAGGCCTCACCTAAAGTTTTTGCCTCAATAAGTTTTGTTTCGTACATGTTTTTACATTTATAAGCTAAAGTTATAGTTTTATAGCTTAATCATGCCAATTATATTCATCGTTTGTTTTTTCTCCTTGTTCGACCTTTCCACTGGTTATATTTAGTTCGCTATCTTGCTCGAAATTGATGTTATTTTTCAGGGCGATTTCTGCTTTTTCAAGCTCTCGAGCAAGGTACATGGCATGTTCTAATTTCTGTCCAAAATTACCTATTAAATTAAGTTTAGCTACTGTATCACAAATTTCTTTGGCATTATTTCCTAAGATTTTTTTATTAATTTTTCCTTCTTTGTAATGCTCAACTATAATTTTCCTTCTTCCTTTATCGAGAGTTACCAAAAAATAACCATTAGGATCAGATACCCATCTCACGGACTTTGCTTCAATTTCTTTTACTTTTTTAATCTTTACCGCTTTTGTCTGAAATTTTTCTCGCTTTGTTTTTAAAATTTCATCAATAATTTTCTCGATTTCAAGAGGGGAAGTTTCTCCAACAAGATTAATTATTTTTATTTGGGTCCTGAAAGTTTCTATCACCTTTTTGTCAAGATTTTTTAAATAAGGCATATTACCTTTCGCACCGACGATTCTTTTTTCTTTATCAACTCCGTTTTTGAGTAAAGCCTCTATCGCCTGGGCAACGAAATGGCCTTTGGAATCTCTACCACAAAGGACTAAATAACGAATACTGGGATTAGAAGCTATATTTTGGATGATTTTTTCTATTCCGATATTCTCGGTAACGCATTTTCCAATAATCGCTACTTTTTTAAGATCTACTTTTATTTCATCAATACTGGCATTGGTACAAACAGCAACCGGAGAATTTTTGTTTCCCACCTTATATCGTCCTTCAATTGGTGGCCAATTCTTAAGATCTGCCTTCGTTTGATAAGCGGCTTTCATAACTTGCCTAAGTTTTAACAAAAATTATTTTTTAAATTCTTGATTTATCTTGCTTGCTTGGGGAGATTTTTGTCTGCCGTATTTTTGTCCTTTCTTTTTTAAGTATGATATCTCGCAAGAGCTAGAGAGCGTCTCGAATGTAAGAGAACAAATTCTCATTCCTGAATACAAAACAACGGGCATAATTCCTAAGTTCCCTAGTTCCATCACTGCTTTCCCTCGCCAACCAGGATCAAAACGAGCGGCAGTGGAATGAACAACTATTCCCAATCTTCCCAAAGAGCTTCTACCGTCAAGTCGGGCCATCAAATCATCGCTTAAAGAAAATTCTTCTCTCGTCATAGCTAAGATAAAATCTTTTGGCTGTAAGATAAAAGGAGCACCATCTTTTACTTCGATCTCTTCCATTAGCTCTTCAAAATTAGTGCTCCTTTTTAAATCCAAATAAGGATATTGGGAAGGCCGAAAAGTCTTAAAAATATTCCCAAGATGTAAATCTAAGGAACAAGGACCAAGCTGTTCTTTGATATTGGGTTTGGGCTTTATCTTGATTTTCCCTTCTTTTATATATCTTTTGATGTCTTTGTCGGAAAGAATCATAGGAATTAGTTTTTTGGCTTAAAGAAAAGCAACTTTTTAGATAAGTTAAAGTTTAAAACTTTATCGAAGATTAAAGAAAAAATCAAACTAAAGCTAGGAACGAAAATTAAAACTGAGATTAACTGATTTCTCAAAAAGGGCAAGCCAGCAATATAGCATTGGATTAAACCTTGGAAAGTCATTGGATACATTCCAGAAGTCAACCACCAACCAAAATTGGTATAGATATAAAAAAACAAAACAGAGATAATACCCATCGCTGTGATTTTTAAAAAGTAATATTTAGAATTTCTCTTTAAAAGAGCACCCAAAATACCAATTAAGATAAAAGCCGACCAAGTAAAAAAGTAAATTGGAGTGTTTCCAAGACGAAGTTCAGTTGGAGGGTTTCCCAAAGGAATATCAGAAAGAAAAATAATTGAAAGAGGAATAAAAATACTATAAAACCCACCGAAAAAAGAGCCAGAGAGCAGGGAAAAAGCAGTTATCGCCTCAAAATTGGGAAGGCTAATTTTTTCATTTAAAAAAATTCGAAAAATCACCCCAAAGAAAATAACAAAAACTGCTAAGATAATTTTTTTCTTATCTTTAAATATCATATAAAATTCTAAAATTTGGTTTAAAAAGCGGGGACTTCAAATCGCCATTCTATCTTATCACCCCCTTTTATTTCTTTTTTATCAGCGGCTACCTCTCCTAATTTATCATTCACCCAATATTGCCAGTATCTCCCGTCAGTCCCATTTTTAACTCCGTTAATACTTTCTATGAATACACCCATCCCAGGGTATATAGTTGATTTTACCTCAAAATCTTCTCTCTTGGCAAGTTCTTCCAGTAAAGAAAAAACTGTTGAATTTTTCTTTGGCGTTATCCGATAATTTTTAACCTCTCCCTTCTTTTTATTAATCGTGTACTCAACCGTTTTTTGGGAAAGTTCTTGCAGGGTTGCTTGATATCTTTCCTGACTAATTTTTACTTGTTTTTCCAAAGAAATCTCTCCAGAAATAAAAGAGAGGATAGAAAGAAAAATGAGAAAAACAAAAATTATTCCTATCCTTTTTAGATTTAATTTTGCCATAATTTTAAAAATTTATTTTTGTCTTTTCGACCTTTAACTAATAAAAAGACCGCCTTCTTCGAGCGGTTTTTCTTTAGTAATCCTAAAAAATTACTTTGAATAATTTAGGACTCCAATCCCTCTTTGCTCGAAGAGAAAATTAGAATTTTTGATAAAAACAGTATTCGGGCTTCCGAGCACATAAAACATTATGTGCTTGGTTTACCGTTGCGGCACAGTGCCGGAATGAACCGGACTTTCCTGTTTCTTTTATTTTAGAAGATATTGTATTTTTGTCAAATATTAACCTTCGATTATAATTCCCATTGACTTGGCTATTCCTTCAATAATCTTCCTTACTTTCTTAATGTCATTAGTATTTAAATCTTTCATCTTTATTTTAGCTATCTCGTCAACCTGTTTTATAGTAACCTTTCCTACTTTATTTTTTGATGGTTCGCCCGATCCTTTTTTGATCCCGGCTGCTTTCTTTAATAAAAAAGTAACCGGTGGAGTTTTTAATTTAAACTCGAAGGTTCTATCTCCAAAAATAGTAATCTCAACAGGAATAAGATCACTCCCTTTCTCTTTTGTAGCTTCGTTAAATTTTTGACAGAATTCAATTATATTCAAGCCATGCTGTCCCAAAGTAGGACCAACGGGTGGCGCAGGATTGGCTTTGCCAGCCGGAATTTGAAGTTTTACAATAGCTTTAATTGTTTTCATAAAACCTCGAATTTACGAATATATACTAATGTACTAATATTCGTATATTCGTAATAATTTGTAATTTTGTAGTGATTAAATCTTCTTTATCTGCAAAGAATCAAGCTCTACGGGCGTATCTCGTCCAAACATATTTATTAAGACCTTTATTTTTCCTCTCTCTTCATCAATTTCCGAAATTTTTCCATCAAAATCTTTAAACGGTCCGTCAACAACTTTTACTAAATCTCCAATTTTGACATCAATCTTATATTCAGGCTCTTTTTTACCCATCCTCGTCTGAAGGGTTTCTATCTCTTCTTTTTGAATAGGAATAGGGGTGGTGCCGGCACCAATAAAACCGGTAACTCGGGGGGTATTCCTGACTACATACCAAGAATCATCGGTAACAACCATCTCGACTAAAACATACCCCGGGTAGATTTTTTCCTCAACGATCTCTTTCTTACCTGCTCTTATTTTAATTTTCTTTTCTTTGGGGACAATTACGTTAAAAATCTTATCTTCCATTTCCATAGATTCAATTCGCTGTTTTAAATTACGACCAACAGCTTCTTCATAGCCAGAGTAAGTGTGGATTGCGTACCAGTTTCTCCCTTGTTGAATTTGTTGGCGAGGCATAATTTTTCCTCCAGAATTGTTATTCACTTCTGGAGATATTCTATCTTATTTTAATAATTTTGCCTATTAGCCAAGTAATAATCGCATCTAAGCCTCCAAGGTAAATAGCGATAATGGCTGAAAATCCAATGACAATTAAAGTATTAATCAGTGTCTGCTTTTTAGTAGGCCAGCTAACCTTTTTTATTTCTCTTTTGACGTCAGAAAAAAAAGATTTTATCGAATGAAAGATATTTTTAATTCTCATACACATGGTTTTAAAAACTCCCCGAAGGGGAATTAATTAAAGTATAGATAAGTTTCTGAAAAAGTCAATCTTTCAAAAAAGCGCCTCGAAAAAGGCGCCACATCTTAGGAAGGGGTTTTAAATGTGCGATATATCTCATTCTCTCGATGGCGCTGAGTTTTTGCTCCGTAGGCCACTAGTACTATCCCTGCGCTTATCAAAA
>Ga0210015_1002082_pt1 | contig 19157 bp, 17 predicted proteins | sample CryGeymeta201522_FD_185471 | JGI IMG/M metagenome (GOLD analysis project Ga0210015, IMG submission 185471) | Groundwater microbial communities from Crystal Geyser aquifers in Utah, USA - Crystal Geyser metaG 2015-22 (SPAdes) (version 2) | ecosystem: Environmental > Aquatic > Deep subsurface >... | reverse complement strand
CCGAGACCGTAGGTCCGAATCCTACCATGCGCACGTCCCCATTACGGGCGGTTAGCTCAGTTGGCAGAGCGCCTACTTGACGTGTAGGAGGTTTCAGAGGTTCGAGCCCTCTACCGCCCACCAGATTGGAAATGTCGAATTTCTCGCGTCGGATATTTCTTTAAATATAATTTAATATTTTAAAGTCGAAAATATTAAACGATAATTACTAACCGAAATAAATTATGAATAATCAATCTCGCACAAAAATTTGGATTATAGTTATTATTATTTTAGTTGTTGGGGGAATTTTAGCTTGGCGACAATGGTGGCAATATCAAAAAGAAATAAAGACGCCATCAGAATACGAAATATCGGGATATAATATCTATAAAAAATCAATAACTAAGGGTTATGTTAAGGAAACAAGAATTTATTATAAGGGTGAATTTCTGGAGCCGGGCTTTTATAAATTAGAAGATTATTGCTATATTGACTATCCAGATAAATCCTTTTCAAGGGGTAATTACTTAAAAGAATATTTTGTTGTTGATGGTGATAGGATTTCTTTTTCTGACAGAAGATGTAATTGCATTGATGGTGCTTGTGTTAAACCAGTAACCGTAACTAGTTGTGTTGAAACAGACGAAGGCAAGGATATATACACGAAAGGGAAAGTGGTGGGTATATACAAAACTGAGGGCTTTATCTCAGAATTCGAAGACTATTGCGATAATGAAGGATCTATGATTTTAGAAAGTTTTTGTACTGCTGGCATGAATTATGATATGGACTGGGTGCCTTGCGAAGCTGGGTGCGAAGAAGGAAAGTGTTTAAAAGGAACTCCCGATTTTTTACCAGCCAATTGGCCTCTTGATAAATGCTACGATTCCGATGGCGGAGAAAGTTATTATGTCAAAGGGCAGACATACGGTGATTATGAAGGAGATATTTTTGACTCTTTTGTCGTCCAAGAAGATACTTGTCAGAATGAAAACCAACTTAATGAAGGCTTCTGCATAAATGATAAACAATCTAGTGGTGTGGGGGTGAAATGTCCATGCGTTGATGGGGCTTGTGTTCTGAAATAATCTTTGCTATCGATTTCTCATTATTCATCTTATTTTAAATGAAATTTAATTGCGCACGTAGTTTATCTGATTAAAGCCTCTCCCATCAATTATGGGTGTATAGCTCAGTTGGTTAGAGCGCTACGTTCACATCGTAGAGGTCTCCCGTTCAAATCGGGATACGCCCACAATTTATACAAATTCCTTTTTAATTGGAATATATTAGAATATAATCAGTTTTAAAAGCCTCATTAATGAGGCTTTTAAAACTGATTTTGATAAGATTGGAACCTGTGATATACTAATAGGATAGAAATAATATAAATTATTATTATGACTAACAAAATCACAACTTGGGTTGATAAATTACCCAGATTCACTTCCTTAATTTTTTTTATAGCATTAATTCTAAATGTAATAGTTACTTTTCGTGAAACTAAATTATTTTTGTATTTTTCAGAACTTGTAGCTAAGTACGGCTACAGTGTCGCTATAGGTTATTCAGTGGGATTATTTTTGAGGAATATAATACCTTTATTTATATTGTCTTTGCTTTTTGCGTGGGTCGTTTACTTATTATTAAAACCTACTATTAAGACACATCGCTATTGGAACTATGTTTCTTATATGTTTTTAATTTTCAATATATTATTGATATTAAACAAATTATAAAATCATATGAAATATCCATACTTAACTTTATTAGAACTCATTAATATTATAGGTATAGCCATTCTGGAAATGGTTGCTTTTTATATTTTAATAAAGCTGTTTAAGAAAGAGGCTAAATTGAAAACTACTATAAAGTCTTTCTGGTTATTCGCTTTAATTTCTATCATAGTATCAATTATAGTATTAATTTTAAATTTTAAGTTTGCTTTTTATATGTTTTTCGCTAGATTTAATCTTGATCCTATAATTATTGATACTGGTCTATTTTTAGCTTTTTACTATATCTTAAAACAGTTTTTATCAATTAATTGGAAGAAATCATTGCTTATATTTTTTATTTGTTTCTTTTTCGTATTTCCATTAATATCTAATTCTGTTATTTTCCTGACTCAGTTTTTTATGAATAAATCTCCTTTCAGAGAAGATTTCAAACAATTAACAAGCGAAATTGAAACCTATTTTAATCTTACTTCGTTAAATCTCACTTTTTTTAATCTCTATTCGTTAATACCTTGTAATTATAATATCCGCACGCCAATTCTTGGTTTTTATCCATGGAATCTTAACTTAGTTTACGCTATAGAGAGTGGGTTACATGGTATCTCTTCGACGGAGATGTGCCAGGATATGATGCTTGTGATTTCTGGTATAACTAGACTAGTAGAGCTATTGAAGCCTCCTCCATACTAAGGATTAAAACGTTGCTTATCGAAATCTGTAATAGAGGGTTATGAATATACAATGCAATGGGTTTTCCTTAGCCTTGGATTTTTAGAGGTTTTAACATGGTCTGTTAGCTAACCCTGATAAAGAAAGTAAGTAGTCTGTATTCAGAAATAAAAAAAGACTACTGGTTAAATCATACAGTCGTTAATTAAAATAGATGAGTTTGTTGTCTTGTGAAACTGGATCTCTGGGCTAAATCTTTTGTATGCGTTCCTTATACCATAAGTTATAAGAAGTGCAATGGAACGCTTTACCTCGTTTTATACCAGCAGTTTGAAGCGTACCATCATTTTTGTTCATTATGAATAATAAGTTTGATATTATTGTTATTAAGAAAGGTGAAGATCAGATACGCTTGGACAAATTTCTTAAAGAAAAATTACCTGAATTTTCGCGGCATCAAATAGCTCAAGCTATTAAAAAAGCTCGTATTTTAGTTAACCATAAAAAAATAAAACCTAGTTATTTACTTAAAGAAAATGATGTAGTTTTTTATCAATTAGAGAAAGAAATTCCAACACAAGAATTAAAACCCCTGACTTTATTTCCCGAACCACAAATCCTTTACGAGAATCAAAATTTTTTAGTGATTAATAAACCAGCCGGAGTGAATACTCATCCCACTCTAAAAAATATTAATGAGCCTTCAATTGCTTCCTGGTTTTGTTATCGTTATCCTCAAGCTAAAAAAGTAGGTGAGGATAAATTGAGGCCAGGCATTGTTCATCGTTTAGATAGAGAGACCTCTGGAGTTTTAATCCTGGCTAAAACCAATAAAACATTTTTCTATCTAAAAGAGCTTTTTTATAAAAGAAAGATAGAGAAAAAATATTTAGCTTTAGTCAGAGGAGAAATTAATAAAGAAAAAGGCATTATTGAATTTGAATTAACAAGATCTTCCACGTCTGGTAAAAGAAAGATAGTTTTACTTCAGAAGGGAAAAAGCACAAAGAAGACAATTAAAAAGACAAAAGTTGCTCTTACTCTCTATGAAGTAGCGAAAAGATATCAAGGTTATACTCTTTTAAAAGTGGAACCCAAAACTGGCCGTACTCATCAGATTAGAATTCATTTAGCTAGTATTGGTTTTCCAGTAGCTGGTGATAAAATCTATGGTTTTAAAGAGGCTTATGAAGGAGTATTCAAAAGGCAAATGCTTCATGCCCAAGTAATTTCTTTTTTGACTCCTCAAGGAGAATTCTTAGAAATCGAAGCGCCAATGCCCCAAGATTTTGCTTCTGCTCTTCGGCGATTACTCCCGATTGCTAAAAATTAATTTTTGTGATAAATTAGAATAAAATCAATAAAAAACTTTTTAACTGAACATGAAAAAAATTAACATTCAAGATGTCAAACCAGGGATGTATGTCAAAATCCTTCAAAAAATACCTACCTCCGCTAAAGCTACGGCGGGCAAGAAAGAAGATGATAAAGAAAGAACCCAGCAAATAGAAGGATTAATTTTGAGTCGAAAACATCATAATGAGCCAGGAGCGACTATTACCCTAAGAAGGATAATGGATGGCGTAGGAGTGGAGTGGATTATTCCTCTTTCTTCACCCTTAATTCAAAAAGTGGAGTTAATGAAAGCCTCACGGGTAAGAAGGGCAAAATTATATTATCTGCGAAATAAATCTTCTAAACAAATCAGAAAGAAATTAAAAATAGCTGCTAAGGGAGAAAAGGTGATTGATACTAAGGCCGCAAAAGAGACAGAAAAAAGTGAAAGTGAAACCATTAAAGAAAGTTAATAATAAGTAATCATTGAATTATGCGCGGGTGCTGTAACTTGGTAGCCAGGCATCTTTGAGGTGGATGTGTCCGTAAGGACGTGGAGGTTCGAGTCCTCTCCCGCGCACCAGAATTAAAATTTATGATTTTTATATAATTTACATTGAAAGATATTAATATATAGAAAACATAGCGGGATTAGTCGATCCTTCTATAAAATAACAATTTGTAAAAATTAATTAAAAATTTATGTCTAAAGAGAATCTTTCTAATCCTTATTCTGAGGATGAGGCATTCGAAGAGGCTTCTGAAATGAAGAAAAAAATAGAAACAGGTAAAGCTACTTCTTATGGAGAAGCAGAACAATTAGTAAATCAAGAGAAAACAGAAAACGAGGAAGTGACTACTAAAGCAGAAATTGATGATGCTGTAAATTTTGCTCGTTCTCAATATGAAGAAGGGCTAATTGACGAAAAAGAGTTAGATGATGTCCTTAATCTCCATCGTAATCTTAATGATTCTAGAATGAAGGAGAAAGCTTTATCTCAAAGGGATGGAGACCTTCTAGAAAAATGGCTATCTCTTAATATTGCTGAAAAAATGAGAAAAGAACGTGAGGCTGAATATAGACGAGATTTTAGAAAAAAGTTTAACCCCGAGATGTTAGATAAGGTAGAAGGCGGTATTCGAGAGATTGAGAGTACAATAAAGCGGCATATAGGTAATGCTGGGAGTATTGAGGAAGCAAAGAAATTAGTGAATCTTTGGGGTGATTTTATAGAAAATTCCTGGGTTCGTATTACGGATGGTCGATATGTGAATGATCCTAGACGGGGTCGAGAAAAAGTTGAAGCTATACTAAAGTTAGCTAATGCTTTTTTGCTAACAGAGGCTGTCAGGGGAGAGAGATTTAGAAGGAATAAAGAGATAGAATTAAGTCCAGAAAAAAGGGAGAAAATTGAAGAGGAAGAAAAAAAAGAGATTAAGAAAATTATTGACGATATAAAAGGGACACTCGGTATCGATTAATATTATTTTGTTGTAGACATAATTTATGATTTTTATTTCTAATGAATATCAGCAGACTATAAAAGCAGTAGAAAAAGCTATTCCAGCTGTTGTGGCTATTTTAATGTTTAAATCTCCTGAGCAGGTAAAACAAAAAATTGATAAAACTATTTTTGAGCAGTTGCCCCGAGATAAAAATGGTCTAGTTCGTTTAGGCAGTTGCTCAGGTTTTTTTGTTTCTGCTGATGGTTATGTTTTAACTAATCGCCATGTCGTTGAAGATGAAGAAGCTTTTTATGAAGTCGTTTGGAAACACCGTCATTATCCCTGCCAAATTTTAGCCAGAGATGAAATGACCGATTTAGCTTTCTTAAAAATTGATGGCAAAGATTTTCCCTATTTATCATTAGGTGATTCTTCCAAATTAAAATTAGGTCAAACAGTGATTGCTATTGGCAATGCTTTATCTGAATTTGAAAATACTGTTTCTCGAGGTATTATTTCTGGCCTCTCTCGACATGTACAAACTGATTTAGAAAATATGAATCGAGAATTTTCTGGATTAATTCAAACTGATGCAGCTATTAATCCTGGTAATTCTGGCGGACCTTTAATTAATCTTTTTGGTGAAGCTATTGGGGTGAATACAGCTGTAGTTTTAGGGGTAGAAAATATCGGTTTCACCATTCCCATTAATCAAGCCAGAGTGATTTTAAAAGACATAAAACAATACGGCAAAATTTATCATCCTAATTTAGGAGTGAGATATTTATTAATTGATAATGACTTACAAAAAGAACATCAATTACCCTTTAACTACGGCGCTTTTGTCATTTATGAAACTCTTCCTGGTCAAAAAGGCGTTCTTTCTGGGGGAGCAGCTGAAAAAATTGGTTTAAAAGAAGGTGATATTATTTTAGAAATTGATGGCAAAAAAATAAACAAAGATTATAATTTAACCGATGTCTTAAAGGAACACCAGGTAGGTGAAAAAATAAAAATTACCTTTTGGCATCAAGGCCTGTCTGCGCAGGCAGGCGAAACCAAGCAAGGAGAAATTAAATTAGAATAGTTATCCCTTTCTATTTTCTTTAATAAAATCTTTAAAAGTGGCTGAAAACAAAGGCCATTTTTTTAAATAGTAATCTTCAACAAGAAGGTCTTTTGCCACTTGGTGTACTTTTTCAATCATTTCTTTATTTAAGAGAGAGTTCATTAACAAGTCAGGAATACCAGATTGTTTAGTTCCTAAAAATTCTCCAGGCCCTCTTAAAGATAAATCTATTTCTGCTAATTTGAAACCATCATTGTATTTCACTAAAGATTCTAAGCGAGAATAAATTGTTTTAGATGAAGATTCTGCAAAAAGGAAACAATAGGATTGATATTTAAAGCGGCCTACTCTACCCCTAAATTGATGAAGTTGGGCTAAACCAAAATGTTCTGCACCTTCAATCACCATCACGGTGGCATTAGGAATATCTATGCCGACCTCTACTACTGAAGTAGAAACCAAAATATTAATTTTATTTTCCTGAAACTCTCTCATGATTTTTTCTTTTTCTGGAGATTTCATTTTGCCATGGAGCATATTAACTTTTAAATCAGGAAAAATATCTTCGCTTAATTTTTTGTATTCCTTTTTTACGGCCTTGACTTCGTAATTAATTTTTTCTGCCAGAGAAATAAGGTTTTTAGCTGAAAAAGTCAGAGGAGAAATTTCATTTTCTTCTATTCTAGGACAAATCACAAAAACCTGTCTTCCTTTTTTAACTTCTGCTCGGATAAATTGGTAAACTTTTTCTTTATCTTTTGGCGGCACTACTTTGGTAATGACTTTTTTTCTTTCTTGAGGCAACTCATCTAAAATTGATAAATCCATATCTCCATAAAATACCAAAGCTAAAGTACGGGGAATAGGAGTAGCAGTTAAAGATAAGAGATGAGGTACTTCTTTAGTTACAGCGTTAGGAGAAAGCAATTTTTTTCTTTGTTCTACGCCAAAGCGATGCTGTTCATCAACAATCACTAAACCCAATCTATTGAAGTGGATATTTTTTTGGATTAGAGCATGGGTGCCAATAACAATAATAGGGAGATAAGAATTGATAATTGTGTTTAAAGCTCTTTTAGAAATTTTACCCTCCAGTCCCTGGTCGTATATTCTGGCCTCAGAAGAAGTTAAAAGAGCAATTTTCACCCTGTAGTTTTTGGTAAAAGATTTGAATTTTTCAAAATGTTGACGAGCTAAAATTTCCGTCGGGGCCAGAAAAGCTACCTGATATTGAGAATTCAAGGCGAGAAGGGAAGCGGCAAGAGCAATGACAGTTTTACCTGAGCCAACTTCGCCTTCCAATAATCTATTCATCAGTCGCTCCGTCAGATTTTTAGTTATTTCCCATAAACTCTTTCTTTGAGCTTCGGTCAAAGAAAAAGGCAAGGATTTAACGAATGATTTTAAAAACTCAATATCTAATTTGATTTTTGGGTAGGCTAAGAGACTCACCTTTCTTTTTATTTTTAAAAGATAAAGTTGGGAAAACAAAAGAGATTCGAAAATGAATCTTGTTTTAGCTTTTTGAGATAAAGCTAAAGAACTAGGGAAATGAATTTGCTTAAGGGCTGTCTCCAAAGATGAAAGTTGGTATTTTTTTAAAAGAAAATCAGGTAGATATTCAGATAAATTTAAAGAAGAATCAAGCAATGGTTTGATAAGATAACGAAAAGCTCTAGAACTGAGGCCTTCGGTCTCAGGATAAATAGGCACTAAACGGCCGGTATGTTTCAAATCCTCGAAGAAATCTTCATCTAATTTTTGACGGGAAATTATTTCATAAGCAGGGCTAGAAAGAATTAATTTTTTTCCTTGAGCTTTTATTTTGCCAGATAAAGATAAAGTGGTGCCCGGAGGAATATTTTTCATTAAATATAATTGATTAAACCAAATAATATTAATGGTACCGGTATCATCAAAAGCTTTAGCATTAATAATAGGCATTCTTTTTCTTAAACTTCGATAAACATTTATTTTATCAATCGTAGCAATGATGGAACAAGTTTCGTTAGGTTGAAGGTCTTTAATTTTTTTTATTTTAGAAAAATCCTCATAGCGAAAAGGAAAATGCCACAATAAATCTTTAACTGTTTTTATCCCTAACTTATTTAAGTATTTTAAATAACGCGGTCCCACACCGCGTACTTCAGAAACAGGGTCAGAAAGTCGAAGTTCCATAATTTTGGAAGGGTGCCCCCCTCACTTGGAAAGCACAAGATTTTATCTTTTTGGGCAAAGCCCCTCACTTGAAAAAGATCGGCTATCGCCAGAAAAATAATAAAATTAATCTTTTCCAAGTGAGGGGCAAAGCCCAGTGCTTTCCAAGTGAGGGGGTGCCCCCGGGAAGAATCGAACTTCCATCACAGGCTCCGCAAGCCCGTATTCTATCCGTTGAACTACGAGGGCCCAACTACGCTCCGATTAACATCGGAGCTTCGATGGGCAAGCATACTTATCTTGAGGCACTGCTTGTCCTTCCGAAGCTCAAATGCAAATTTGAGCGAAGGAGGAAACTACGAGGGCCCAACTACGCTCCGATTAACATCGGAGCTTCGATGGGCAAGCATACTTATCTTGAGGCACTGCTTGTCCTTCCGAAGCTCAAATGCAAATTTGAGCGAAGGAGGAAACTACGAGGGCCCAACTACGCTCCGATTAACATCGGAGCTTCGATGGGCAAGCTTCTTTTTAAATTATATCGAAATTTTGTAATGAAAGCAAAAAATTGTATACTGAATAAATAATACAGATATGGATTTTTATTATGAAATATTATTCAACTGAGGCCTTTATCTTAAAGAAAGAAATTTCTGAAGAAAAAGATAACATTTACCATTTTTTTACCAAAGATTTTGGTCGTCTTAATCTTTTAGCCAAAGGCACCAGAGATATTTTAGCCAAATTAGCTGGACATTTAGAAATTCCGGCTTTAGTAGAACTTAATTTTTCTTTAGGCTATCGACCACGGCTCATTACTGCTTTAGAGAAAGAACCTTATTTAGAGGTCAAAAAGAACGAAAAAGCCTTAAGGGCTGCTTTTCAAATGATGGCCTTAGTTGATGAACTGACTATTATTAACCAAAAAGATTTAGAACTTTTCAAACTCTTGTTTGATGTTTTATATTTTCTGGAGAATAACTTTCGCCAATCCTCAAAAATTGTTGATTTTAGTCGGTTATATTTTGGGGCTCAATTTCTGAAACTTCTGGGCTATCAACCATTTTTAGATGGCTGTGTAGAATGCGGCAATAGGGATACTCATTATTTTAGCTTTCCTAAAAGAGGGTTGGTTTGTTTAAAGCATTTTTCAAAAGGAGATTTATCCGCGTCTGCGATTCAAAAAAAATATTTAAAATTTCTTTTTGATTTACCATTAACCAAGTTTTCATCACTACCTTTAATTACTCAGATTTTGGAAGAAAAAAAGTTTTTAGAAGCACTTTTAAATCAATTTACTTTAATAGTAAAATCTGATATATTACAAATAGACGAATAAAAGATATGAGAATAAAAAATTTTCTTCATAGTTTTTGGGGCGGAGCAATCATCGTTATTCTCATCATAATTTTAGGTTATTTTCTTTGGGGGATGTTAACAAGCGGAGGGATTGTTTTCTCGGTTTCGGGACCTGATAATATAAAGTCTGGAGAAATCGGAAATTTTCATTTGGAATATGTCAATAATTCAAGAGTAACGATAGAGGATTGCTCAATTGAAATAGAATTACCAGAAGGAATTATTTTGAGAGAAAATCCTGCTAAAAAAACCATAGTTTTCGAGATAGGAGAAGTCCCGTCTAAAGTATCAGGCGAGAAGATAATTGATTTGCTGATTACCGGAGAATCCAAAACAGCAAAAAATATTGAAGCGACTTTCAATTATCGACCTAAGGGACTTTCTTCTAGCTTTTCCAAGAAAGACATCAGGACAGTTCTTCTTAGCGGCTCAAGTTTTAACTTAGAAATCAATGTTCCTAAACAAGTTTTTATAGACCAAACTTTTCCTTTTGAAATTAATTGGCTAAATTTAACTCAACAGACATTTGAAAACATAGAGCTAAGAGCAGAATGGCCAACTGGTTTTTCTTTTGATAGTGCTAACCCAGACATTACCAGAGAAGAAGGAAGTAATAATAAATGGGTGCTGGGAGTTATTAACGCTTCTGGCCAGGGGAAAATTAATATCAATGGTTCTATTTCCGGCCAGGATGGAGAAACTAAAAGAATAATGTTGACTTTGGGCTTAGTTCAAAATAACAACTTTCTTCCTTTAGCTAAAACCGAGGGGCTTTTAAGCCTGATGGCTAATCCTTTAAAAATTTCTAGCTTTGTTAATGGAGATAGTAATTATAACGCTGATTTAGGAGAGAAATTAGATTTTACTATTAATTACGAAAATAATTACTCTTCCAGCCTTCGTGATTTAAAAATTACCACCCAATTTAATGGCGATGTTTTTGATTTTTCTACCCTCAAAGCGCCAAATGGAGTGTTTTCTACCAGGTTTCAAACTATTACTTGGACAGGAGCAAGGGTAAAAGAATTATATGTGCTCAATCCTGGCGAAAAAGGTACTTTGAATATTTCAGTCAGATTAAAGAAAGATTGGCCAATGCAAAGTTTGGCACAAAAAAATATTGTTCTTGAAGTCAAAACTACCATCGAAAGCGCCAGCGTGCCAGAAGAATTAGGTTATCAAGGATTACCTCGGGCTCAAGCTTTAGATACCATTAAACTTAACAGCAATTGCGCTTTAAATATCGAAAGTTATTTTTGGGATGCGCCTAGCCAAATAGTGAATACTGGGAAATTACCCCTTAAAGCTGGAGAACCTACAGATTTTACTCTCCATTGGAAAATTATTAATACCTATAACTCCCTTAATAACATCGCAGTTCAAACTACTCTTCCTCTTTGGATTGAATGGACAAATCAGATTGCTGGTAATTATGGTGATTATCCCCCTGTTTACGATACTAAAAGTCGTCAAATAACTTGGACTTTAGCTAGTGTTCCTGTTGGTTCTGGTACGGTGTTGAAACCTTACGAAGCGATTTTTCAAGTGAAAGTGACCCCTTTGTCATCGCAAGTTAATCAAGGGATTGATTTGACTAATGAAATTACTTTAACAGCTACTGACGCCTTTACCCTAAAAAATATTAATTTTACCTATTCTGCTGTTAATTCTAATAAATTAACTGATCCAGCCATGCCTTATAATGGCGGTCTCGTAAGGCCATAGTTAATAATTTTTAATTTTAAATTTTAAATTTATTATCGTGGAAGATTTAATGGAGAAAATAGTTTCTCTTTGCAAACGTCGAGGTTTTATTTTTCCCAGTTCTGAGATTTATGGGGGTTTAGCTAATACTTGGGATTTTGGTCCTTTAGGCGTAGAAATGAAGAATAATGTCAAAAAAGCCTGGTGGAAAAAAATAGTTTTGGAAAGAAAAAATATTATTGGTTTGGACTCAGCAATTATTATGAACTCGAAAGTTTGGGAAGCCTCTGGCCATGTAACGGGTTTTGCTGATCCTCTTGTTGAATGTAAATCTTGCCATACTCGTTTTCGAGTTGACGATTTAATGAAAGGGAAATACGGTGAAGTTACAATGAAAGATGGCTATCCTCATTGTCCTTTATGTGGCGGGGAACTAACCGAAGAAAAGAAATTTAATTTGATGTTTAAGACTTTTTTTGGTCCAGTGGAGGATAAGACCCATCTCGTTTATTTAAGACCGGAGACCGCTCAAGGAATTTTTATTAATTTTAAACAAATCGCCACTACTAGTCGCCAAAAGATTCCTTTTGGCATTGCCCAGATAGGTAAAGTTTTTCGTAACGAAATTACTCCTGGTAATTTTATCTTTCGCACTAGAGAATTTGAACAGATGGAATTAGAATATTTTGTTAAACCTAAAGAAGATAAAAAATGGTATGAATATTGGCAAAAGGAGAGAACAAAATGGTACGAAGATTTAGGTCTTAAAAAAATAAACCTTCGACTACGAGAACATGCTAAAAAAGAATTAGCTCATTATGCTAAGAATTGTGTCGATATTGAATATCAATTTCCTTTTAGTAATGAAGATGGTTGGGGAGAGTTAGAAGGAATAGCTAATCGCACTGATTACGATTTAAAAAATCATCTTGAGCATTCGGGAAAAGATTTAAAATACTTTGACGAAGAAACAAAAGAAAATTACTTGCCTTATGTCATAGAACCTTCAGCTGGAGTAGAGAGATCATTATTAGCTTTTCTTTTGAATGCTTATCAGGAAGAACAAGACGAAAAAGGGGAAAAGAGAATCGTTTTAAAACTCCATTCTCAGTTAGCTCCGATAAAATTGGCTATCTTCCCGCTTTTAAAAAATAATAAAGATTTGAAGAACTTAGCCCAAGAAATCTACCAAAAATTAAAATTAAAACTGAATTTTCCTATTGATTATGATGAAGTGGGTTCTATTGGCAGACGTTATCGTCGGCAAGATGAGATCGGTACGCCTTGGGGAGTGACTGTTGATCATCAAAGCTTAGAAGATAAAACCGTGACCATAAGAGAGAGGGATACGATGAAACAAGAAAGAATCAAAATTGAAGAAATAGAAAATTTTCTCAGAGAAAAACTAGCCAACTTTTAATTACTCATCCGGTGTATAAATTCCAGCTCAAAACTTTTCCTAACGGTTTGAGAATATTAATGGTTCCTTCAAAGGAATCGCTTTCTTTTCAAGTGATGGTTTTGGTTAACACTGGTACGGACTTTGAATCGAAAAATACCAATGGGATTTCTCATTTTTTAGAACATCTCTGTTTTAAAGGCACAAAGAAACGATCCTCTAACTTAGAAATTACTCAAGTCTTAGATAATGTTGGAGGCTCTTACAATGCTTTTACGAGTGACGAGATAACTGGTTATTGGGCAAAAGTTGCTTCTAAAGATAAAAACTTAGCTTTGGATATTGTTTCTGATATTTATTTAAATTCTCAATTTCCTGAAAAAGAAATAGAAAAAGAAAAAGGAGTAATCATAGAAGAAATTAATATGTACCGAGATATCCCTCAATATTACATTTGGGATTTATGGCATAAATTGCTTTATGGTAATCAACCAGCTGGCTGGTCTACCTTAGGAGTAAAACAGAATATCAAAAAATTTCGCAGAGAGGATTTTTTGAAATATCATCTAAACCAATATCGCTCGAAATCTACCTTAGTGGTCATCAGCGGTAATTTTCACAAAAAAGAAATTATTGAGAAAATAAAAAACGGATTTGAGAATATGTCTCAAGGAGAAAGACAAAATAAAATAGGAACCAAAGAAAAACAAAATAGTCCGCAAGTTCTTTTAGAAGAAAAAAAGACAGATCAAGCTCATTTACTTCTAGGGGTAAGAGGAATTAACCTTTTTGATAAAAGAAGATACGCCTTAGATATTTTGGATGCAGTTTTTGATGGTGGGATGTCAGGAATTTTATTTCAAACCGTAAGAGAAAAATTAGGAGCAGCTTATTATATCAGTAGCATTGTTTCTTATAATACTGATTATGGTTTTTGGGCTGTTAAAGCAGGAATTGATAATAATCGTTTAGAGACAATTTTAGAAGCTATTTTAAAAGAGTGGAAAAGATTAAAAATCAGTCTTCTTGCCCCAAAGGAAATAACAAAAGCGAAAAATTATCTTTACGGAAAAATTGCCTTAAGCATGGAAAATGTTCACGAAGTAGCTAATGATCTCTCCTATCAAGAACTTTTAAAGAAAAAAATAGAAACCCCCCAAGAATATTTACAGAAAATAAAAAAGATTACTGTGTCTGACTTGCGAAAAGTAGCTCAAGATTTACTAATTCCTCAACATCTTAATCTTAGTCTTATTAGTCCTTACAAAGATAAGGAAAAGTTAATTAAAATCTTAAAAAAGAATTTTTAAAATAATTTTTTAAAATAATAAAAATTTTTAATATGTTTGAGAATTCAAAAAATCAATTGGATATTTCCTGGCAAAGTATTTGGCGGTTCTTTCTTGTTCTCCTTCTTTTAATAGCTATTTGGTTTTTCCGCCAAATTATTCTTTTTATTCTCGTAGCTTTTATTATAGCTTCTTTGTTAGAGGAGCCAGTTAATTATCTGTCATCAAAAATTAAAAGTCGTTGGTTAGCTACTTTGATTATCTATTTGATTTCTTTGTTTTTAATGGGTTTATTAATTTATTTAGCCATTCCTCTTATTTCAGAAACGATTATCGACCTTATCCCAAAATTTAATTTGAATATTAATCCTGAAATTATTCGTAATTTTATTCAAGAGTGGGAAATAACAGGGGTCCCTTTTAAAAATTTCCTCTCAGTCCTTGGTCCCTTAAGCAACCAATTTCTTGATTTTTTTGCTAAGTCCATTAGTTTTCTGGTTAAAATAGCCGGTGGAGTTTTTTCTATTTTTTTCATTTTTCTTTTAGCTTTCTTTTTAAATACCGAAAGAAATGGCGTCGAAAAGGGATTAAGATTAATTACTCCTAAAAATTATGAGGAATATGCAGTTTATCTTTGGGGAAAAGCCAGAAAAAAAGTTGGCGGTTGGTTTTATAGCCAATTGATTTTAAGTTTGTTTGTTGGTGTTTTAGTCTTTATTGCTTTTAAAATTTTAGCTCTGCCTAACCCAGAATTCTTGGCCATTTTAGCAGCCCTTTTGGATTTTATTCCTTATCTTGGGCCCTTTATTGCTGGTTTTATAGCTACAGTTTTTGGTCTTGGTCAGAGTCTGCTTTTAGGAGTATTGAGTTTAATAATCTTTATTACTATTCAAATTTTAGAAAATATTATTGCTCCTTCGATTCGTTCTCGAGCGATGCAGATTAATCCTTTGATTATTATTTTTGCCATTCTTTTTGGTGGAAAATTAGCTGGAACTCTTGGTATTGTTATTGCTTTGCCTTTAGCTGCTACTCTGATAGAGTTTATTCGAGATCTCAGAAGCGGGAAAATTAATAGTTATCTACCTCAGAAAAAATTGTTGTAAAATAGCCGCCAGTTTATATGAAGTCTATTTTAATTTCCAAGGTTGATTTAAAAAATCTATATTTAGATAAAAAATTAACTACCTATGATATAGCTAAATTTTATGATTGTTCTCAAGGAACAATATGGAAGAGGTTGAAAGAGTTTAATATAAAAACAAGATCTTCTTGGAATAAAGTTGATCTTTCTAAGACAAAATTGAGAAATTTATATATTAGAAACGGATTATCTACCTGGCAAATAGAAAGACGCTTGAAAATCTCTAGAGGTACGATCTATAGGAAGCTTATAGATTATAATATCCTGGTAAGGAATCGAGCTCAATCTCACATTGTTTATCCTCGGAAGAACTTTAATGGGAACAAGACAAAAAAAGCTTATCTTATTGGTTTTTCAATGGGTGATTTGAGGGTAAGGAAGATATATAAAAATAGTGAAACAATTCATATTGATTGTGGTTCGACCAAAAAAGTGCAGATTAACCTTATTTCAAAATTATTTAAAGCTTACGGAAGAATCTGGATTAGTAAACCAAATAAGGTAGGAGCTACTCAGATCGAATGCTTCTTAAATAATTCTTTCAATTTTTTATTAAGAAAGCGGGTTTTGATTGACCATTGGATTCTCAATAACAAGAAGTATTTTGCTGCTTTTCTTGCTGGATTTACTGACGCTGAAGGGTGTATTTCTATTACTCATAAAGGACTAGCTTTTTATTCTTTAGGAAATTATAACAGTCGGCTTTTATCACAGATTCGAAATCAACTTCTAAAAAGTGGAATAGAAAGCCCTAAACTAACCGAGGGAAAAACCAAAGGATACATTGGAAAGGAAGGATATGCAAACAATCAAAATTACTGGTCGCTGCGCCTTAACAGGAAAATTCATTTATTAAAACTTTTTGTTTTAATTGATCCTTATTTAAAACATCCCACCAGAATTGAGGGAGTTAAAAAAGCAAAAGAAAACATAAAAATGCGGAATAAAAAATATGGAAATATTAATATGAATTCAAGGGAATATGAATAAAAAAGTTTTTTTCATCTCTACAGCAATTGATTACCCTTCGGAAAAGCCGCATTTAGGTCATTGCTTGGAGAAAATTCAAGCCGATGTTATAGCTCGATATAAAAGACTTCAAGGATTTGATGTCCATTTTAGCATTGGTACCGACGAACACGGGTTAAAAATTCAAAGATATGCCCAAAAGGCGGGTAAAAAACCGCAAGAATTTGTAGATGAAATGAGCGGATATTTTAAAGATTTGTGGGAAAAACTTAATATTTCAAATGATGATTTTGTGAGGACGACAGAGAAAAGACATATAAAAGTTGTTCAGGAAATTATTAAAAAAATTTATAAAAAAGGCGATATTTATAAAGGAAAATATAAAGGATTATATTGCGTAGATTGTGAGAGCTACTATATGCCAAAAGATTTAATTGATGGAAAATGCCCAATTCATCATAAGCTACCGGAATTAATAGAAGAAGAAGGTTATTTCTTTAGGATGAATAAATATCAAGAAGCTCTCATAAGATATATCGAAGAAAACAAAAATTTTATTATTCCTGATAGTAAAAGAAATGAAATTTTAAATAGATTAAAAGAACCCCTTCAAGATTTGAGTATTTCAAGGACTGCAGTTAAATGGGGAATTCCATTGCCCATTGACGAGAAATTTACCTTATTTGTTTGGATAGATGCTTTAATAAATTATCTCACAACTATAGATTATCCAGGCAAAAAATTTAAAAAATTTTGGCCAGCCGATGTTCATGTTATAGGCAAAGACATAGTCTGGCATCATAGTGTAATTTGGGCTAGTTTGCTTTTGTCTTTGGGGTTGCCATTGCCTAAAACTATTTTTGTTCATGGCTTTATTACTGTTAAGGGAGAAAAAATGTCAAAATCTTTGGGGAATATTATTAATCCTGTAGGGTTAGTAGAGAAATATGGCAGAGAAACAATTCGTTATTTCTTTATCCGGGAGTTTTCGTCTTTTGAAGATGGCAATTTTTCTGAAGAAAGAATTAAGGAAAGATATAACAGTGACTTAGCTCAAGGAATAGGGAATCTTTTAAGTAGAATTTTAGCTTTAGGAGAACAATATCAAACGTCTTTAATTTTAAAAAAGAATGGTTTACAAAAACTCATTGACGAAACAGAAAAAATTTATCATCAGAAGATGCAGGAATTTCGTTTGAATGAAGCTTTAGCCAGAGTTTGGGATTTAGTAAACGCTTTAGATAAATTTATTACCGAGGAAAAACCTTGGGCCAGTTTGAAGAATGATCAAGAAAAATTTGAAAAAGATATGGCTACTTTAATTATTTCTTTAGGAAAAGTAGCTCTTTCAATTGCTCCGGTTATGCCAGAAACTTCAGATAAGATTTTAGCTTCTCTAGGATTTAAGAATATATCAGAGAAAGATTGGCAAAATTTAAAAGTTTCACTTAAAACAGGAATTCCTCTCTTTCCAAAACTGTAATTTGTTTTTGTTTTAGAATTTTGGATTTGTTTAGAAATTAGGATTTAGAAATTAGAAATTTTAATTTTATGCTTTTTGATTCTCATACTCATTTAAATTTAGCAGCTTTTGATAGTGATCGCGATCTCATCTTAAAAAGATACCTCAAAGAAGGTATTTTTTTGGTGAATGTTGGTACCTGTTATCAAACTTCTAAAAAAGCGATAGCCATCGCTGAAGAATATCAGAATTGTTGGGCTAGTGTCGGTCTTCATCCAGCTCATACCTTTCCTAAACCCATAAGTCAATTAGATCAAAATGAGTTTAACAACAGAGACAATTCTCAAGACGTTTTAAAAGGAGAAGAATGCGATTTTAAATTTGAGGATTTGATTCAGAAAAACAAAAAGATAGTGGCTATTGGAGAATGTGGTTTAGATTATAGTTATTTGAAAGATTTACCAATAGAAAAACAAGATGAATGTAAAAAATTAGAAGAAAAAGCATTTAGAAAACAAATTAGGATAGCTAAAGAATATAACTTACCATTGATTTTGCATCTTCGTAACTTATACAAAAAAGCATTAGAGATTTTACGGGAAGAAGCTTTTAATGGCCAGCTAGTTTTTCATTTTTTTACCGGCTCTCTTGAAGATTTAAAATTAATTCTTCAAAATCCTAATTATTTTATTGGTTTTTCTGGAGTTATCACTTATGGAAATAAATTAGATGAAGTTATCAGAGAAGTTCCTCTAGAGAGAATTTTAATTGAAACAGACGCTCCTTATGTGGCGCCAATACCTTATCGAGGGAAAAGAAATGAGCCAGCCTATGTTATTGAGGTAGCTAAAAAAATAGCAAAAATAAAAAATTTACCCCTGAAAGAGGTAGAAAAAACGACTTTTGAAAATACTTTAAGATTTCTTAGGATTCAATTAAAAGAGGAGAAAGAAGACTTGATATTACGGAATTAAAGAAGATGGTGGATATTTATAAAAAGTCGCTTGATTACTTTGTAAAATAATATGAACTTAAAAACTCTAAAAAAGAAACTTCAAAATATAAAAAAACAAGGCTTTGTGAAAAGTCATCGTGTTGGCGATACTGGAATTGGCAAGACGTTAGAAGATTTACTTGGTATCAAGGAAAACAATATTCCTTTGCATGATATATCCGATGTGGCAGAGCTCAAAGCGTATCGGAAAGATGCGACGTCAATGCTTACGCTTTTTACATTGGAACCGCTACCAGAAGGTGGGGATCGTGATCGACTATTGCTCGATAATTTTGGTTATTCAAAAAGAGATAATCAAAGATCAAAAGAACTACATAGCACTCTTTCCTGCAGGCGATATAATAATCAGGGGTTAAAACTGTCAGTTGGAAAAGACAAGATTAGAGTTCAAGGGAAGGGAAAAAGATTGAATATTTATT
>Ga0210015_1002081_pt1 | contig 19160 bp, 16 predicted proteins | sample CryGeymeta201522_FD_185471 | JGI IMG/M metagenome (GOLD analysis project Ga0210015, IMG submission 185471) | Groundwater microbial communities from Crystal Geyser aquifers in Utah, USA - Crystal Geyser metaG 2015-22 (SPAdes) (version 2) | ecosystem: Environmental > Aquatic > Deep subsurface >... | reverse complement strand
TGTCTATGGAGTATAAACATTCCCAAAATAACAGTTGTCGTAATTATCACGACTAATATTAAGAACCGATCACGTAAAAATCGCATCACCACACTCCAAAAAGGCTTCGTCCAACGTTTCGGCTAACATTTAAGCTTCTTTCTGAAGTCATATGATAAGAAGACGTGAAAGTATTACGGAGAGGCGAGATTTCTGAAAGAAGCAAGTTGAACGAAGCCGCTGCGTACAGCCTATGGAGTTTCAATCCCATCCCTCCTGTCTTTATCCGTAAAAAGGGCTACGGGTTCATCGATCCAAAGCGGCTGATTGACTGGAATTGCCCCGACACGGGAAATCTCAGCAATTGCCTTGCCCTTGCTTTGCATAAAATATACAGGAAGAAAGGGCTTTTAGGCAATAGGAAAGTGTGCCGGAAACCGGGGCGGCTTTCGGAAGGGTGTTTACAAAGGGATCTTTTTGAGTTCATTACCATAACCTTAAGGGGAGCGGCTGCATCCGGCGGGTTCCAAGACCTCGGTCGTATGCATCCTGCCTTTCTGACAGACGGGGCATTTCATAACATCTACGCCGGAGATGCGAAACAGCAATTCCTGCCACGTTTCGGACTGAGCATTGTTGTCCTTTTCTGCTTTGCATACGTGGAGGAGTTTACGGCACAAGGTTATGTTGTTTTTACAGTTTCTGCTGCCCAACAGGCCGTAATGCCTGATCTTTACGAACCTGTCGGGCAATATGTGAAGCAGAAACCTTCTGATGAACTCAGAGGCGTCAATTGTCATTATCTTTTTCTTATTGCCATCGGAGTAATCGCGCCACCAGAATGAAACCCTGCCGTCTTCAACGTTTATAATCCGGTGATTACTGATAGCAATCCTGTGAGTATATCTGCCGAGATACCGGATGACCTCCTCAGGGCCGCCGAAGGGGGGCTTGCTGTAGACGACCCATTTTTTACGGTAAAACTGTTTGCGGAATCTTTCGAATACCTTCGGCTCTTGCAGGTAAGCGATATCGCCCGGAAATGCCAATTTCCCTGATTCACAACTCCGTTTAAGATAAGCAAGGGACTTTTTCTTAAACAGATCGCGCAGGACATTGACATGAATAAAGAACTTCTTTCTGCAGGAAACCCATTTGTGCCTGATAGGGGACAGTCCGCCGCCGGGGACTATGCAGTGGATATGTGGATGATCCATAAGATTCTGTCCCCATGTGTGAAGGACGCCTATGAACCCAATATGTGCGCCGAGATGTTTAGGGTCTCTTCCGAGTGTGATAAGCGTCTCCGAATGGCCGCCGAGTTCCGCCGTCCGGCAGACCTCGATCGCACGCATAGCCCGCAGTTGGTTGCGGGGCATGGGATGGGTCTTTCTATTGTATGTGATGAAGGTCTGTTCCGGTCTCAAGCAGGTGAGTAGCGAAGCTATGTCTGAGGGTATGCATCGTGGCCGATTTTGTGATGCCTGTACGTTTCTTTGCAATCTCGAATATCTTTTCTACTGTACGTTCTGCTAAGGGGCTGCCGGGACGTTGACCCTCGAACAACCAATCCTTGGGACGATACTTCCTGTAGTATTGTCTCAACGTCTCAAGGGCGACAGAGGAGAGTATGCTGTAGCGGTCTTTCCCGCCTTTGCCGGTGACCCTTACCATCATGCGTTTGCTGTCGATGTCGGTGACCTTCAGATGGGATGTCTCCGCCAGCCTCAGTCCCGATGAATAGGTTATCATTAATATGGCCTTGTGCTTGAGGTTCTTTGTGACCGAAAATAACGCCTCTACCTCCGAGTGGTCCAGGACAACCGGAAGTCGCCTTCTGGTCTTCAGGTAGGGGATTTTAAAACCCACCCAGTTACGTTTCAGGGTGGTTTCATAGAGGAATTTTAAAGAGCCGTAAGTTTGTTTGTACGTTGAATCGGACGCCTTCTTTTCCTTCAGGAGATAAAGCAGATATTTCCTTACCTCGATTTCTCCCAACTCTTCAGGCGACTTGTCGAAGTATCGGGCAAAATTCCTGACCTGATCGAGATACGCCTTTTGCGTCTTTGGACTGAGCCCCCTTAATTGCAAATCCCCCTGAGCTATCTTTTGTTAACTGTTACTACCCCTCTACGAGCCATCGGCATAAATAATACCTCTATTGAAAAGGTGTGTTTTGCATGGATTGATTATTGATTAAAAAACTTTGTGTTGTCAAGGATTTTCTCATGGTTTTATAGGGATTTCTGAGATTGCTTCTCCCGATCCCGAAAGCATTCGGAACGGGATCGCAATGGGGAATTACACACCCCTACACCCCTCTCAAGAGGGGACTCATTAGCAAATTTCGGATTAAGACATACCTTGCTATTGCAATAGTTATCAGGATATAGTCAATAACAAATGATTAAACCTTCGAAAAAGGATTTTTTGCAGCTCGTAAAGGATGGGACAATTCCACCACTTTATGAGGAGATACCATACTCATCTCCCTGTTCAATTTATAAATCCTTAGCCTCAAAAAACAGCTTTCTTCTTGAAAGCGTTAAGGGCCATGAAAAGATCGCTCGATATTCGTTTATAGGATTCGAGCCATGCCTTGTATTCAAGGTAAAAAATGGAATTATAGAAATAGAAACCTCAGATATAAACCGTACGGATAAAAGCCTCATAAAAGATTATAAAAATTATCACCCTCCCTCAATCCCTCCCATCGAGGGAGGGAAGGTTTCCTCTTCATATGCTGCAAAAGTTAAAGGAGGATTTGAAAGTGCATTTTTGAGACAAAAGAATATATCTTCGAGTAAGCCATTAAATGTGCTGAAGAACCTTCTTAGCTCATACAAACAAAAACCTTTTGAATATCTCCCTCCTTTTCAGGGAGGCGCTGCAGGGATACTAAGTTATGATTTTGTCCAATATCTTGAACAGCTACCAAAAAATGCTGTTGATGACATCAACCTGCCTGATGCACACTTCTTGATGATTGACAGATTAATTGCTATTGACCATATATATAAAAAGTGTTGGATTATAGTCTGCCCGGGTGTAAAAGATTCGGTGGTAGGTGATGGGGTAAGAACGGTAATAGATTGGGCGGAGAAGTACGATGAGGCAGAATATGAGATCAAAAAAATAATGTCATTAGTCAATAGTCAGCAGTCAAATCCCCCCTTACCCCCCTTTACTAAAGGGGGGCAGAGGGGGATTAATGACCAATGTCCAATGTCCAATGACCGAATAGAAGTCATTTATGAAATAAAAAAGAACGAATATATGGATATTGTCAAGAAAGCCAAAAAATATATAGCTGCAGGAGACATCTTTCAGGCAAACCTCTCACAGAGGGTTTCAGCACATATCAGAGATAAAAACCCTTGGAGCCTTTACAGAATACTGAGTTCTATAAATCCATCTCCTTTTGCAGCATTTATTGATTTTGGAGATTACCAGATAGTAAGTTCTTCACCTGAAAGACTTCTGAGGGTTAATGATAGAACAATCGAGACAAGGCCGATAGCAGGCACAAGACCGCGAGGGAAAGACAGTAATGAAGACGAACTGATGCGCGCAGAACTGCTTTTAAATGAGAAGGAGAGGGCGGAACATATAATGTTAATAGACCTTGAGAGAAATGACCTCGGAAGGGTTTCAGATTATGGTACTGTCAGGGTTGATGAACTCATGATTACCGAAGATTATTCACATGTGATACATATAGTTTCAAATGTAAGAGGAGATCTTGCATATGGGAAAGACTGTTTCGATGCAATAAAGGCTGCATTCCCTGGAGGTACTATAACAGGTGTTCCAAAGGTAAGGTGCATGGAGATTATTGATGAACTTGAACCAGTAAGCCGCGGGCCGTATACCGGGTCAATTGGGTATATTAGTTTTTCATGGAATATGGATTTAAATATAATAATCAGGACATTTGTTATAAAAGGCGAAATGGCCTATGTTCAGGTAGGTGCTGGTATAGTTGCTGATTCAGAACCGGAAAGGGAATATTACGAAACGCTCAAGAAGGCAGAGGCATTGATAAAGACTTTGGAGAGGGTTTAAGTGATTCAGGCATTCATACCACAGCATTTCTTAAATTTTTTCCCACTTCCACAGGGACATGGTTCATTCCTGCCAACCTTTTTGCTGCGTCTTACTGTTTGAACTGCAGAAGAACCTTCACCCCTGTTGTAGTTTAACCTTGCCTGTCCTGCTGGTTCTTTTTTTATAGTTTCTTTTTTCTGAACCTGGATTTTAAAGAGCCTGCTAATGACCTCGGTGGATATTCTTGATGTCATATCTGCAAACATATCAAATGCCTCTTTTTTATATTCCACCAAAGGATCCCTCTGACCATAGCCCCTGAGACCGATGCCTTCCTTCAGGTGGTCCATAGCAAGTAAATGGTCTTTCCACTGCGTATCAATGATCTGAAGCATAATGACCTTCTCAAGGTATCTCATTATATCACTGCCAATTTCTGATTCTTTCTTTTCATATGCATTTTTTACTTCTGAAATCAATACCTCCCTTAATGAATCCAGACCCATAGGTGCAACGTCAGGCATGATAGAAAATATACCGTAGACTGAATCCTTGAGCCCCTTTAGATTCCATTCTTCTCCATGTTTTTCTTCAGGACAGAAAATAAAGAGTAGTTCATCCACAACCCCCTCTATCATACCGAAGATGCGGTCATTGAGATTTTCACCCTGGAGGATCTCTTTTCTGAAAGAATATATTTCTGTCCTCTGCTTGTTCATGACATCATCATATTCAAGGAGGTGTTTCCTTATATCAAAGTTATGTGCCTCGACACGTTTCTGTGCGTTCTCTATAGCCTTTGTTACCATTTTATTTTCTATGGGCATATCTTCATCCATGCCGAGTTTGCCCATAAGTCCTGATATCCTATCAGAGCCAAAGATCCTCATGAGGTCGTCTTCAAGTGACAGATAAAATCTCGAAGAGCCAGGGTCACCCTGTCTTCCACAACGACCCCTTAACTGATTATCTATCCTCCTTGCTTCGTGTCTCTCTGTACAAAGTATGTGAAAGCCTCCGACAGATAACACCTTCTCCCTGTCATTCTTGCAGATATCTTCAGCCTTTGAAAATGCTTGTTTCCAGTCATCTTCCAGATAATCCTTTTTGTCCTTCAGAAAATCTCTGGCAAGGCCTTCAGGATTACCTCCGAGTACAATATCAGTTCCTCTACCAGCCATATTAGTTGCTATTGTAACTGTGCCACTTCTTCCAGCCTGGGTAATAATTTCTGCTTCTTTTTCATGGTATTTTGCATTAAGGACAGAATGCGGGATGCCTTTCTTCTTTAAAAGATGGCTCAATATCTCAGACTTTTCTATAGAGATAGTGCCTACAAGGACAGGCTGACCCTTTTTATGAAGTTCCTCTATTTCTTTTATAACAGCATTGAATTTCCCTTTTTCAGTCTTATAAATCACATCAGGATAATCATCCCTTATCATAGGCTTATTTGTAGGTATGACAATCACCTCGAGGTTATAGATCTTTGCAAACTCTGCCGCCTCTGTATCAGCCGTCCCTGTCATGCCTGCTAATTTTCTATACATCCTGAAGTAGTTCTGAAAGGTGATTGTTGCAAGGGTCTGATTTTCGCTTTCAATCTTCACACCCTCCTTTGCCTCTACTGCCTGATGAAGTCCATCTGACCAGCGCCTGCCAGGCATGAGCCTGCCTGTAAATTCGTCTACTATAATTACCTCGCTGTTCTTGACAACATAATCAACATCCCTTTTAAAAAGCGTATGCGCCTTGAGTGCTTGTAGGACATGGTGTACAAGTTCAATGTTTGATGGATCATAAAGGTTGCCTGCGCCGAGCAATCTTTCTACCTTAATGTTGCCTTCTTCTGTAAGGATTGCAGTCTTTGCCTTTTCATCAATCGTGTAATCACTATCTTTTTGAAGCCTTGGAATAATCTTATTCATCTTGTAATATTTGTCCGTTGATTCCTCTGATGGTCCTGATATAATAAGTGGCGTCCTTGCCTCATCTATGAGGATACTGTCAACCTCATCCACTATTGCATAGTTCAATTTTCTCTGACAGTAATCGGATATCTCATATTTCATATTATCCCTGAGAAAATCGAATCCAAATTCATTGTTAGTCCCGTAAGTTATGTCTGCTGAATAAGCGTCCTTTCGTGAACAAGGTCTGAGAAAGTCCAGTTTTTTATCTGTTGAAAAGTAAGATGGGTCATAAATAAAAGAACTGTCATGTTGTATTACTCCTACTGACAGTCCAAGAAAGTTATATATAGGCCCCATCCATTGAGTATCCCTCTTTGCAAGATAATCGTTTACAGTAACAACATGGACACCTTTGCCCTCAAGTGCATTCAAATAAACGGGTAGGGTGGCAACAAGAGTCTTACCTTCACCTGTCTTCATCTCTGCGATTTTACCTTCGTGGAGTACAATTCCACCGAGTACCTGCATATCAAAATGTCTCATCTTAAGTCTCCGATTGGATACTTCACGTACTAATGCAAATGCCTCGGGAAGTATGTCATCAAGGGTTTTACCTTCCTCAAGACTTCCCTTAAATTCTCCGGTCTTATCTTTAAGCTCGGTGTCTGAGAGACCCGCTATCTGTGTCTCTTTAGAGTTAACATGTTCGACCAATGGCAACAGCCTTTTTATCTCTCGCTCATTTTTCGTCCCGAAAACTTTTCTTAGTAGTGTTCCAACCATGTTCTATAATAAAATTAAGAGGTTTAATATTTCAAGGAAACTTCTTGTATACCGCATGCTTACAAACGGCAAGTTTAGTAATTAAAGATAAGTAAGGAACCCGCCGATTCTAAAATAACTCAAACAAAATGCTATACTTTTATTAATTATAGCATCACTATTGATATATTTAGAAGACCATCTTCAGGAGGTGGATATCATTGATGGAAATTCCTTTTTCCAGGTGGTATGCTGCGATTGTAAGACGGAGGTCTCGACGTCTTTTTGACCCTAAACCAGTCGACCCTTATTTACTTGCAAGACTTAGTGCAGTTTGTGAAGAATTCAGACCTTTCACAGAAGTCCGAGCTGTCTTAGTAGGCGACTCATCAGATAAAGTTTTTAAAGGTGCTATTGGCCATTATGGTAAAATTAAAGGTGCCCCTGCCTTTATTGCCTTTGTTGGAAATATGGAGGATCCAAATATACAGGAAAAGGTGGGTTATTTAGGGGAGGGTATCATCCTGGAAGCTACATCTCTTAACCTCAGCACTTGTTGGGTAGGCGGGTTTTTCAGACCGGAAGTAGCCGCTTCTCTTGCAATAATTAAAGAAAATGAAAAGGTTTTTGCAGTAACACCTGTTGGTTATGTTATGGAGGCATGGTCACTTGAAGAGAAAATCATGACAGGTTTTGGATGGACACATAAACGCAAATCCCTCACTGAACTGGTAACAGGTGTAGAGGAGCTAAAGTGGCCTCTGTGGCTAAAGGCAGCATTGGAAGCAGCCAGGGTCGCTCCTTCAGCGGTCAATCGTCAGCCATGGCGATTTAAAGTCGAAACTCATAGCATCACTATTTCCGTGGATGATCTTAAAGATACCTTCAATATCCCAAAGAGATTGGACTGCGGTATAGCAATGCTTCACATTGAGATAGCTTCACTTTACTGCGGTGTACAAGGAAAGTGGGAATTTTTAGAACCTCCTGATGTAGCTCGTTTTAAAGTCGAGAGATTTGATAAGGGATAGCAAAGAAAGTAGGTATAAGTTTTTGATAAAGATAATCTATAAAAGCAAAAAACCTGATATAGTAAAACCTTAGTTTTTTAGATATTAACGGTCAGTCAAATTAAGCTTATTTAAAATGTTTTTTTCGGTGGTTTGTGGTAAGATTTGACAGCTTCCGTAGAGGGCTGATCATGGAAAAACCCACAGCTTATTTTATCGAATGCAAGCAGTTTAATTTCAATATAACTGCCAAAGAGCCCCTTATTCTTCCTGCCTATAAAGGTTCGACATTCAGAGGCGGCTTCGGATATGCCTTCAAGCGTGTGGTCTGTGCCATAAAAGATAAGGAATGCCCTGATTGTCTGCTTAAAGAAAAATGCATCTATTCGTACGTATTTGAGACCCCGCCGCCTTCGGATACAAAGATCATGCGGAAGTATAAAGCAGCGCCCCATCCTTTTGTAATCGAGCCGCCTGATGAAAGACGAAGAGGCTATAAGCCGGGTGATGAGATAAACTTCGGCCTTACCCTGATCGGCAGGTCCATAGATTATCTTCCTTATTTTGTTTACACATTTGATGAGCTTGGAAAGCTTGGCATAGGGAAGGGCAAGGCAAGATACGAATTACAAGAAGTTAGTTGTGATGGAAAAAAGATTTACGATTCAGAAACCAAAACCCTCAAGTCCTTTGAAGCTGCCTCTTTAGATGTGGGAATCCCCACTTTGGAAAAGGGGGGCGAGGGGGGATTTTTTAATAAACAATTAACCCTCAACTTTCTCACCCCTACCCGAATCCTTTACAACGCCCATCTCACCATCGACCTCGAATTCCATATCCTTATAAGAAATCTCCTAAGGAGACTTTCACTCCTTTATTATTTCCACTGCAACGGCGATTCATCTAAATGGGATTTCAAGGGGATCATTGAACAGTCCAAAGAAATTAAGGTTAAAGAAAAAAATTTAAAGTGGTATGAGTGGGAACGGTATTCAGGGAGACAGGAAACAAGATTGAAGATGGGAGGGTTTGTGGGAGAGATAACATTTGAGGGAGATATCGAACCGTTCATGCCTTTCATTAAAGCCGGAGAGGTTTTGCATGTGGGCAAAGGGACGGGTTTTGGGCTGGGGAAATATTGTATAACCCCACCCGGCCTCCCCTTAACTTAAGGTGAGGAGATAAGATTCCCCCTCTTGGGTTAAGAGGGGGTTAGGGGGAGTTACTTTAACGGAAAGATTCAAAAAACTATGTTCATCCGTAACGACCCTAAACTCAAGAAAAGGCGTAAGGAACTCAGGCAGAATCAGACAGAGGCTGAAAAATTGCTCTGGTCTCAATTAAGGAACAACAGGTTCTATGGTGTCAAGTTTTTCCGTCAGTATAGTATTGGACCATATGTCCTTGATTTTTACAGCCCGACACTTCGGCTTGTGATTGAGCTCGACGGCGGTCAGCATTCCGAACAGGAGCAACAGGAATATGATGAGAACCGTTCTGAATATTTGAAATTACATGATATGGAGGTCATACGTTTCTGGAACAACGAAGTAATGCAGAATATGGAGGGAGTCTTGGTGAGGATTGCGGAAAAGGTAACTCCTCCCGACCTCCTCTTAGCTTAAGAGGAGGTGATAAGATTCCCCCACTTAGGGTAAGAGGGGGCAAGGGGGCGTTATCCTCCAATACACTGAAAAACATTGTCGAAATATTGTTTTCCTTGAAGGGATACAGCAAAAGGTTTATGCTTGACTTATGAAAGAGTCAAATTTCAAAGAAGTCCTTATCTTTGTGGCAGGGACTACACCTCAGATAATCACAGAAACTATCTATGCCTTAATTCATCAGGACCCTCCAATTAATCCTGATGAAATCTATGTAATCACAACAACACATGGAAAGCGACTTATTAAAGAGAATCTTATTGATTCCGGAAGATTTAAAGAGTTCTGTAAAGAATTCAATGTTCCTGAGAATATCTTAGATGAGGATTCTATTGTGATTGTTAAAGGGCATAATGGTAATCCGCTCGATGATATAAAAGAGGCAGATGATAACAAGTTTCTTGGAGACTTTATTACGAGTTTTGTAAGAGACAGGGCTGGTGATGATAAGACAAGACTTCACTGTTCCCTTGCAGGAGGGAGAAAGACCATGAGTTTTTATATGGGTTCAGCCCTTCAGCTATTCGGAAGACCATGGGATAAGCTTTATCATGTACTGGTCACGCCTGAATTTGAATCAAACCCTGATTTTTATTACAAGCCAAAGAAAGACAGGGTTCTAACCTCCCTTAATCGATCTTTAGATAAGGTTCTTACTTCCAATAATCCCCCCTTAGATAAGGGGGGAAATGGGGGGTTAAAGGAACTGCACACAAAAGATGCTCAAATCTTCCTTGCGGAATTGCCATTTATACGAATAAAAAACAAGATTCCTCTCAATGGGAAGAGCTTTAAAGAGCTTGTTGAAGAGGGGCAAAAGGAAATAGATACGTCACTTACACAACCTTTTATTTTTATAAACCTAAAAGAAAGGGTGGTAACCATTGGGGAAAAGGATATCGAATTTAAACCGTTCCACCTTGTATTCTATGCTTATTTACTCAAGCAAAAGGTCGAAAAATGTCCATATCCTGAAAGAGCTTATTGTCATGATTGTACCGATTGTTTCCCTCAGTTAAACGATCTTTCGACACCAAAGGTTACGGAACTATTGTCAAGAGATTATGAAATTATCTACGGCCCTCATTCAGGTCATGTAGAAAATTACCGCAGGCAATGGAAGGATGGAATAGATGCTGCAAAGCTCCGTTCTGATAGAAGCAAAATAAATAGAGAAATCATGGAAAACCTTGGAAATGAAACACTCTCTACTTATTACACAATATCTTCATTGAGGAAATATGGCGGTACAAGATTTGGAATAAGGGTGGAGAAGGGAAAGATAAGGATAGAGTGAGGAGATAAAATGACAGACTTTAATCAAAAAGAATACCAGGCCGTAATCCTCGGCGCATTGCTACATGTCGACAGATCCCGATTTTTCGGGGATGTGGGGATTATTTTGAATCTTGAATTTATGTTCCCTTGAAAGGAGCGGAAATGATAAAAATTACATTTGAAATCGAAACCATTACACCGATGTTTCTGGCTGGGGCAGATCAGAGTAAGGCGGAGTTGCGGGCTGCGAGTATTAAAGGGCTGTTGCGCTTCTGGTGGCGGGCTTTGCAGGCTGGAACTAAGATAGACGAGTTGAAGAGGGCAGAAAACAAGATATTTGGTAGCAGTGATGAAGGTATTGGAGCTTCCAAATTCAGCATTAGAGTTACTCAGCCTGACAAGCCATTTTTAACGAACTTTAAAAAAGAAACAAAAGGCCGGCCGGATCCCGTGGGATACCTCTTTTATTCAACATTTATGCAAACAGGGAAGGAGCGTCCCTACTTTCCTGAAGGAAGTAAATTTACGATTACTTTGTCTTCACGCGAAGCTCAATATCTGAAAATTGCTGCTGCCTCTTTATGGATATTGGTTTATCTCGGCGGTCTGGGAACCAGATCTAGGCGTGGCGCGGGGAATGTTGTAATAAGCAACCTTCAAGATGCAGGAGAAGTGCTCAACAGCACAGGATTGGATTTTATTCCAAAAGGCAACAAAGCAGAAGAAGTTGCTGAATGGATAAAAATTAATTTTGCAGCGGTAAAAAAAGTTATATTCGACCACAAAACAATGTTTGTATCCGAATATTCCAACCTGAGTTTTTCGAGATTTGTAATCGGCAATAATTATTTCACAACATGGAAAGATGCTTTAGGAGAAACAGATTTTAAAACATTTCGTGATAACAATAAAGCAAGGATTTTTGAGACGGCGGCCTTTGGAATACCAATTCTCCACAGAAACAGGAGAACAAGAGTCAAAGGGAGAGCCGAAAATATCACTATTAACCCCACTATTAACCGGAGAAGTTCTCCTGTCTTATTTAAAGTGATAAAAGTCAATAATACTTTCTATTGGTTTGTCCTAAGGATTGCGGGAGAATTTTTACCGAAAAGCGGCGTAATAACTGCGGATGGAGATGCAAAGAAACCGGACTATGGAATTATTGATGAATTCTGGACAGAACTAAAAAAGAAGGGCAACCCACATATACTTTCAATGCCTGCCACACTTGAGCATATTATAGGCGAGATTAAAAAGGAAGCTAACCCTCAGAGAATCATTCTCTTTGGTTCCAAGGCAAGGGGGGATTTTCATAACCGTTCCGATACAGATATTGCGGTTGAATCAGAAAAACAGTTGAGTGGCTCAACGCTCAATGGAGCCCTGGATGTGGTTAACCTAAAAGCAGTGGATGAATCGCTGAGAAAAAAGATAGAAAAAGAAGGAGTGATTATTTATGAGAGAAAGGGTTAAGAAATACTTTAATGATTTTGAAACTGCGCTGAGAAACCTTGAAGCAGGAATTGAACAATCAAAAGACGACCTTGATATTGACGGCACAATAAAGCGCTTTGAACTGTGCTATGAGCTTTCATGGAAGCTTATCAAGGAATATCTTGCTGATATGGGAATCATCTGCAATAACCCTCGGGATTGCTTTAAGAGCGCCTTTACAAATGATCTGCTTGACAGTGAAGAAACATGGCTCAAGATGATAGAAGACCGGAATTATTTAGTCCACACCTATACCTTTGAGAAGTCAAGAAAGACATTTGAGCGCATAAAAGGCTCTTATGTAGGCTCATTGAAGTATCTATATAAAGTGATACAACAGAAAAGTGCAATAGAATAATATGGACAATAAACTTCTTATAAAAAAGATTCAGGCGATTCTTCATGACCCGCCTGAAAAGCCTATCATACTCGGCAAGATTGGGCATGAGGGAAGGGCTAAAGAGATAATGTCTGAACTCGGACTTTTTGACGAGGCAAGGATCCCAGAAGATGTCAGAACTGCTGATCATATAGCATCAGCCGCTGACCGGATTAATCTGCCCCAAAACGAGCATTTCGTAGCCGACTTTTGCCGGAAGCCCGTTATCATTCATCCATTATCGGGAAAAGAGTTTGATCTTAAAAGTCTGGCGCAGGTGGACATGAAAGACGTCACATCTACGGTGGACAGGGCGATTGTCTATCTTGAAGACAAATATAAAGATGACAATGAACGAATCTATCTTGCTTTATGGAGAGAGCTTGTTGAGCGATTGAAAGCGGACCCCAAAGACGCTGCAAAACTTGGTCAGTTATGGGAACTGCTTCCTGCTGATACAAGGATTCCGGATCATTCAATCTGGGAGCACAAGCGGGTAACATCTGCAATCGCAGGGGCTTTGCCAAAGCCAGCTTTTCTTCTGTTTGCAATTGGTCCGGTTCAGGAATTTATCGCCACTGCCCGGAAGACTCAGGACTTATGGGCGGGGAGTTACCTTCTATCGTATCTTTCATGGTGTGCGATGAAGGTTGTATCTGAGGAATTTGGTCCCGACAGCCTGATATTTCCCGACCTGTGCAGGCAGCCATTTGCAGACTTATGGCTTATTAATGACAAGGGGTTATGTCTTGAAAAGCCCAATTTTGGAAAGGAAGAACTTTCATCTCCTACACTTCCAAACCGTTTTCTTGTAATTGTTCCTGCTGCTTCAGTCAGAGATATTGCAGAAAAAGCAAAGAGAGCGGTAATAGAGTCTTTTCAGTCCGTATGCCTGGCGGTAAAAGAAAAGATGGCGGCAACCCTTCGGATAAACTCTGACGAATGGGAAGGTATCTGGCAGAGGCAAACAACAGATTTCATAGAGACCTACTGGGCTGCAACTCCTTTTGAAGATGTGAAAGACCTTGCAGGTTTTATCAGCGAATATAAACAGTTGATGGGAGTTACTGGCAATTGGGAGTTTGACAATTTGCTAAAGGCTTACGAAAAAGGCTTTACGCCTAACATCGGCACTGCTTATGGACAGATATATAGGCTTACTGAAAAAACGCTTGGAAGCAGAAAAGCTGTCAGAGACTTTAACCAACAAGACGAGCCGAATCACAAATGCACTCTGTGCGGAGTAAGAGAGCCCGTGCATCCGGGGATGCATAAGGATCAAAGCTGCACCAAAGAATTCGGGGCATTAAAAGGTTTTTGGCAGGATAAGGTTATGCCTGCCTTCCCGCAAATAAGACGGTCAGAAAGGCTGTGTGCGGTGTGTTCAACAAAGCGGTTTGCGGCGTCTCATTTTTTCAGGGAGAAATTGGACTATAACATTTCCAATGCTTTCCCTTCTGTCAGTATGATTGCTACAGCTTCTTTCAAGGAAAAGATAATTAAGAATCTTGGGAACCCGGAACTGTACACAAGAGTCAATGAGTTCATAAATCATTTGGGGGAATTATTTAAAGGCAATGAAGTCCGCATGAATGGCGAATCCCTCCGAATGGTATACGGCATGTGCTTAAATGAGAAGACCGTAAGCATTAATATCAGAGAATTGGCTTGCAAATTAGCTTCATTGGAAGGAGATTGGCTTTATGAGGATTCATTCCGGGATTCTTTGAAGGATGAACTACTTACTAACTTTTCAGAAAATGCTCTTGGTAATGCACGTAAATCTTTACATAACCTAATCAATGCAGCAAAGAAACTCGGTATTGATCCACCCTCAAAATACTACGCTGTTCTTCTTATGGACGGTGATAACATGGGTAAATGGCTTTCGGGAGAAATTGCGCCGACGATAGGAGAAATACTGCATCCTACTGTAAGGAATACCCTTCTTGACAATGACAGCGGATGGAGCGAATTGCTGAAACAGCAAAGACCCCTTAATCCATCTCTGCATCTTGCAACAAGCAAGGCATTGAGAGACTTCTCGCTTCATGTGGCAAGGGAGATTGTAGAAAAAGATCATCTCGGCAAACTTGTTTATGCAGGCGGGGATGATGTGCTGGCGTTTGTGAATCTTAGGGATTTGTCAAAGGTGATGGCAAAGTTAAGGGCTTATTTCTCTGGTAGTTTAAAAGTGAATAAGGAAACGAATAAGGTTAGCATTGATTTTCAGAATGGTTCCGGATTTGTACCTATTGATGACGAGGGGTATCCTATAAATGTTGATAAACATGAAAAGCACATTAATGGTTTCAGGCTTTCTATGGGCACTAACGCAACAGCAAGCATGGGCGTTGTGATCGCTCATCATAATTCAAACCTTTCACAGGTTCTTGATGAAGTCCGGCGCTGTGAGAAAGAAGCAAAGAAACTCGACGGCAAAAATGCCTTTTGCATTGCCCTTGCAAAACGAGCTGGCGGCACTGTGGATGTAAGTTCTAAATGGTTCTACGAGAATCTTCCCCACTTTGAAAAAGGGGGGCAAGGGGGGATTTTTGAGACAATCCCTATTCTCCGCGACTGGGCTGACGCCTTTTACAAAGACTATATGTCGCCAAAGATTGTCTACACCTTCAGGACTGAGACAATAGGGTTAGAGGGCTTACCTGCTCAGGCGGTACAGCATGAACTGCTTCGTATAGCCAACAGACAGAGGGATAAGAAGGCTAAAGATTTTGATAAAAAAGCTATGGAAAGGCTCGTTGAAGGCATTATGAATCTACACGCAAGCGGGCTTTCGCTTGATGACATCAGCAAGTTCCTGTCTGTGACAGCGTTTCTTGGAAGGGAGGGGAACAGATGAAATTATTTATAGAGCCGAATGATGTTTTGATGTTCCGAGACGGAAGACCGTTTGCAGGAGGAGACGACCATTTTGCAAGAGGGATATTTCCACCTTCACCTGCAACTATTTACGGTGCTCTGCGCTCTCATATTTTGAGTAATTGTTGGTCAGAGTTTAATAAGTTCGCATCTGAGCCGGAACATATCCGTGATGATGTTAAACAAGAAATCGGTACGCCCGATGAATTAGGTTCTATTGCAATTACTCATTTCACATTGGCAAAAAGAAACGGCAACGGCATTGAGCAGTTTTTTCCCATGCCAAAGGATATTGTGAAGGAGAAGAGTAACTCCCCTTGCCCCTCTTTGCCAAAGAGTGGAATTTCAGAAAAAGAAGAACTGCATATCCTTAGACCAACAAGTTTTTCAGGAAGCAGGACGATTATAGACCTGCCGCAAGGATTAAGCAATATGTGGAATCCAACAGAAAAACCGATGGAAGCGGTATCCGGCTTTCTATCGTCAAAAGAGATGTGCAATTATCTCCTTGGCGCCGCTCCTTCAATAACTGAAACTGATATGCTGTTTCAAACAGAAGAACGCACCGGCATACAGAAAAGCAGGAAGACGCGAAGTGCTGAGACAGGCAGACTTTATAGCGTTGAGTATTTCAGATTGAAAGAAAATACAGGCTTTGCCGTTGAAGTTGAGAACACTAAGCTCTTGCCGGAGTTAGGCACGTCCGGCATGTTACGGCTTGGCGGAGACAACCGCTCGGCAAGATATACTGTGGAATCATGGACTGAAATTCCGGTTGAACCGATTAAAAAGAAGATCACTGATACCAAACTCTTCAAACTCGTGCTAACAACTCCTGCAATATTCAAACAAGGCTGGATGCCTGATTGTATAAACGCCGATACCATGCAAGGGCAGATAGACGGCATTGGCATAAAGCTGACAGGCGCATGTATCGAGAAACCGATTGGCATAGGCGGCTATGACTTTGTAAAGAATCAGCCGAAGGTGATGAAGAAGGCTGTCCCTGCCGGAAGCGTTTATTATTTTGAATTAATAGAGGTCAATGGTGGCAGCCTTTTTGAAAAACTGTGGCTTAAATCAATAAGCGACGAAAGAGCCCAAGAGGGCTTTGGAATAACCTTAATAGGAGGGTATTAATATGTTCAAGGAAGCAAAGGTAATGTTCATCTATACGGAATCGTCGCTTCACTGCGGAAGCGGTACAAGTCTCGGCGTAATTGACCTGCCGATACAGAGAGAGAAATACACGGATTATCCTGTCTGTCAGGCATCAGGAATTAAGGGCGTGGTGAGGGAATGGTTTGAGGTCAATAAAAATGGGAACGGAGATAACGAAAAAATTAAATATACCTTTGGTCCCGACTTCGGAAGGGGTGACAGCGATGCACATGCAGGAGCGGCTACATTTACGGATGGAAGACTGCTGCTTTTCCCTGTGCGCTCATTAAACGGTGTCTTTGCCTATACCACTTCTCGTTTTGCATTGAGCAGGCTTAAAAGAGATTTGGAGATGGCAAAAGTACCGGATGTTAATTGGACTATTCCAGCGGAGTCAGAAGATAAAATTATCGGCATTCAGGAAAGCAAGATAAAGGACAGTAACAGCAAAGTTGTTCTTGAAGAATATGCCTTTGACTTTCAGGCAGATGAAAGCGTTAAGGCAATCGCTGAATGGATTGCCGTAAATGCAATCCCAAAAGGCGATGAATATGATTTTTGGAAGAATAAAGTCAAGACAGATTTGCTTATCCTGCCCGAGAATGCCTTCAGGGATTTTGTGAAACTTTCAACCGAAGTGCAGGCAAGAATTCAGATTGATAATAAAACAAAGACGGTTAAGAGCGAGAACGGCGCTTTATTTTATGAAGAGGCTTTGTCGTCTGATTCCCTGCTTTACTCCGTAATATTGGCGCATGACCCTGCATGTGATACAAAGGAGAGACCCGATGGACTGAAAACAAGCACCGACGTTATGACGTTTTTGAGTGGAATAGATAAAGAGCGGCTTCAATTCGGCGGAGACGCAACCATCGGCAAGGGAATTGTTAATATTAATTTCCTGAATGGGAGGGGATAGGATGATTACCTCAAAAGAGCAAGAAAGAGCAAAGAAGGCTTGGGATTTGGTTAATGAAACTCCTAAAACTGTAATTGATAAATATGCGTCTTTAGCCAAGAGCGCACCGGTAATGATACTTACAAATGGTTTGGGGCAGACTCTCGCCTTTTTTATTTCGAAAGGTAAGAGCAAACAATACAGCCTCATGTACGAACATCTCAACGCATGGCTTTCTGATAATGTTGTATGGTCTAAAAATGAAGACATTGACGATAATTTAATTGAACGGGTAATTCATGAAAAGTCTCAAGGCTATAGAATGGCAACCGAGGAAGCATTGGCATTTCTTGCATGGGTCAAGAGGTTTGCTGCTGCCTTGTCAAAGGAGGGCGAGAATAATGAAATTGCCGTTGCCGTCTGATACAAGATTAATTCTCGAAAGTAATAATGTACTTTCCAAAACAAGCAATCTCGGTTTGCTCTTTAATAAATATGTCTCTTCATGGCAAAACGGCTGGCAAATGAAAGAAGAAGACTCTAAGAAGTTCCGTCAGTCTATTGCAAATATGACATTTGCAAAAGAACATATTGCCAATTTAGCGTTACGCCAACAGGCAATGATGAAGAGTTTGAAAGATTCTGGCTGGCATGTTGAATCATTTAATGCGATCACCGACAGCCGTCTAATTATCGGTCTCGGCGGAACGAGCGTTATTGAAACAGGGATGACATTGCATCCTCTGTACGGCTTTCCGTATCTTCCCGGAAGCGGACTGAAAGGTCTGGCACGGGCATATGCGGAGATTGCGCTTGAGACAAAGCCATCGGGTGAGGATTTGCGGGAAATTTTCGGTTCAGAGGATAAAGATTCTCGATATGCAATAAATAACAGACAGGGTAAAGTTTTCTTCATGGACGGAATTCCTACAGCATTTCCACAGCTCGACCTCGACATTATGAACCCGCACTATAGCTATTATTATCTCAATCCTGTTCCTGTGACGTTTCTCACTGTTGCTTCGGAACAGAAATTTTCATTAGCTGTGTTCTCAAGAAACAGAGACCTATTAGAAAAAGCAACCCAGTGGCTTATCTGTGGGCTTACCGAATTAGGTGCTGGCGGCAAGACGAATGTAGGATACGGGTATTTTAAAATTGAAAGGCAAGAAGTACAGACTCAAATACTCAATGTTTATGAGAGGAAGGAAGAGACATCAATCACAGCAAGGCTCAAACTGGTGAAGAATGAGCAAACATTCGGAGATTTCGTAAAAAGCATCAAGTCCGATGAAATTGAATCTTTAAGAAGCAGTACCTTTAAAGGAATGGAATCTGTTCTAAATATTGGATTGACCACGGTTCTGGAATCTTCTGAAGTATCAACTGAAATTAAAAGACTTGTTGCAGAAAAGATGCTCGAAGTTTGTAAAAAACCTGACAAAAAATATAAGGAAAAACTTGAAAAATATAACAGACTATTTTCACTGGCTCGAAAAGACACATAAAAATACTCCCCCCCCTTTGGCTGGGCGGTGATGGAGGTGGTGAATTGACACCCCTTAACGATGGTGATACAATGTAGTCACATTGTATTAAAAGGAGGCGGATATGATTAAGAAACTGGTAGCGCATGGCAATAGCGCGGCATTGATAATTGACAAGCCGATACTTGATCTTTTGAAGGTT
>Ga0210015_1002079_pt1 | contig 19166 bp, 20 predicted proteins | sample CryGeymeta201522_FD_185471 | JGI IMG/M metagenome (GOLD analysis project Ga0210015, IMG submission 185471) | Groundwater microbial communities from Crystal Geyser aquifers in Utah, USA - Crystal Geyser metaG 2015-22 (SPAdes) (version 2) | ecosystem: Environmental > Aquatic > Deep subsurface >... | reverse complement strand
CTCATTTTACCATCGAGGAAATAACCACACCAATCAAACGCAATATTTTGAATATTTTTATTCCAAAAACCACGAACCAGCTGAAAACTTTCGGGTAATTGTTAAACAAACGCTTTCTGAAAAATATCTCCATTGCGTCAACCGTAGCTAACTTAATGTTTATTTTATGTTTTAAAGAAATTTTAGCTTTCCAATGTTTACTTTTACCGGTTGACGCTCCTTTAAGATGAGTCACTGAGACTTCCGGGTAATAGATGTTTTTAAACCCAAGATTTTTGATTTTCCAAGAAAGATCAATATCCTCTCCTTGGAAGAAATAGTCTTCATCAAACCAGCCAACTTTATCCAGGATTTTTTTCCAGGTTAAAAAGAAAGCTCCCTGAATAGCGTCTACCTCCTGAATAATATTGTCCGGAACATCCTGATACCAATATTTGTAGCCATTTCTCAAAATTAAGCGATTAAAAGAAATCCAGGGAGTAGGAAATCTGCGGCGAGTGTCCTTATCGAAGCTGCCATCGGGAAGAACCAACTTGCAGGTCAAAGCCCCCACATCTTTATGTTCTTTTAAATATGCTGTTGTTTTGGTAAATACACCTCTATGAATAACTGTGTCCGGATTCAAAAATAAAACCATACCCCCGTGTGCGTATGGTTTTGCCCGGTTGTTACCTTTGGAAAAGCCAACATTTTCTCCTGTCAGAAGCCTAACCCAAGGAAATTTTTCCTTGACCATCCGGGAACTGCCGTCAATCGAGGCATTATCGGAAACAATTATTTCTAAAGAAATTTCATTCTCGTACTTTTTAATAGAATTTAGACAATCTGCCAAAAGTTCTTTAGTATTGTAATTTAAAATTATTATTGAAAGTTCCGGATTACCCGCCATATACCTCCTTGTAAATTTTATCGAGTTTATCCGCACTTTTATCCCAGGTATAGTTTTCCTCTACAAAATCTCTACCACTTTTGCCCAATCTATTTGCCAAACTAACATCTTTAAGAACTTTGATGGCGGCATCTGCTAAATTATCCAAACCGTCTCTTATTAAAGCCTCATTGTTATCACTCACTCCCAAACCTTCAGCACCGACAGAGGTGGTAACAACAGGCAAGGAGGAAGCCATCGCTTCAAGTATCTTAAGCCTGGTTCCCCCCGGTCCTTTAATAGGAGCAACTAAGACAGATGCGTTTTTATAGGCATCTCTGATGTCCTCAAGCCCTTCGGTAACCTCAATGTCACCCGATGCCAGCTTCCTAATTTCATCACTCATGTGCGTTCCTACAATCCAAAGCATAACCTTCGAAACAGACTTTTTAATCTTTGGCCAGACGCTACCAACCAAAATTTTTACCGCTTCCGTATTTTGTAGCCAGGTAAAGTTTCCTACATACAAAATTTTCTTGACCGATCCTTCCTTTTTCACCTTCTTTGAAAAATAATTGATGTCAATTCCGTTTGGAACAATGTCTATTGAAAGGCCGGGTGAAAGCCTTTCCATCTCCTTCTTATCAGAACCTGACATGACAACTACCTTCTTTGCCCGTTTCCAAAAATGAGTTTCCCAATATTTAAGTTTAAGGACATCAAGCCTAAGGATCGGTCTTAATAATTTAGGGGCCTGCTCTTCAACGAAGTGGTTATAAACCAGGTATTCAATTGTCTGCTCAACCAAAAGAACCGGAACAAAAGTTTTTGGAATATGAGGCATGACATAGAAAGTTTCGGCATGAATCAAATCATATTTTTCTTCTGAAAGTTCTTTTTTGATAGCCTCTTTTTCTTCCGAAGAAAGATTCCTAATGACCAAAAATGGGTAAGGACCAAAACCGGTAAGAAGAATGTTTCTTAAGGTCCATGGTGATTTGGAACGCTTAAATACGGCTACCTTCTTGCAGTATTCCAGAAGTTTGAGAATATTTTCTTTTTCCTTTTCATCTTTAATTAAAGAAAAAAGTGTTATCTCATGCTTTCTTGAAAGATTTTTAATTAAATTAAAAGATCTTGTCTGCCCGCCGGACATTAATGGGTACGGCAAATACGGTGTAAGCATCAATATTTTCATTTTTTAATTTGTTTAGTCAGATCGACAACTATGTATTGTGAAGTTTTTTCTATAGTCTTAAACTTCGCCTCGACATACTTTGTATCCGCACTTCCCAAATCAACCGATACATAAGTTGTTGCGCCTAATTTAATAATGTTTTCAATTGAATCATCAACCACCGGCCAGCCCCATCTTTTGGTTTGATACAAAAACGCGGTATCACCGTTATACGGAGCAATTACTCTTGCCTCTTTTGGAGTAAGTTTATCAACAGCCTGCCCCGCCGCAATAATTTCCGGATGGTCAATTTTGTAATATTCCTTAACCTGGTACCAGCCCATGCCAAGGCCTAAAACTATTGAAAATATAAGTATCGGTCTTGCCAGCCACTTATTAAAAATGTTACTTCCCCAAAGATAAAGGCTTCCTTCAGCCGCAAGCAGGGAAATCGGAGGTATAATTAATATTTGATAATAATCGTGCCTTACGGACGCCGTTGCAACAATAAAGACGTAGACTAAGGCACCGAGCATCAAACTCAAACCAAAATAATTTTTCTTTTTAATAACTACTCCTACGATGAACGGAATAAGTCCCCAGATTCCTAAAATAAGTCTTCCTATTCTTTCTCCGAATATCCATCTCCAGAAAGCAGGTCTAAAACGAATAAGGTCTCCGTTGAAAGCCCAGGTAAAATACGGAATTCCTTCAGGATGCTTTCCAATCCAAGAACGCCACAAAAGAAGAGGGACCAAAACCAAATCAACAAATATAAGTAAGTTAATTAAAAGCTTGGGAGTATCTACGATTTTTTTGAATGAATGTTTACCTAACAATAGGTAAAGCATTGAAACAATGTAGAAAAGAGCAAAGGGTTTAATAAGAAGGGCTAAAGAAAAAACAATACCAGAAGAAAGTAAATACAATGCTTTTTCTGAATCGATATACTTAATAAACAGCCAAAGGGACAAAAGCGAAAAGAAAACACATAAGGGCTCTGGAAGTATCACTCTTGAAAAATAAATATTGAAAGGAAGAAATAAAAAGAAAAAAGATGTTAAAAGTCCTCCCCACTTTCCTAAAAATCTTTTTCCGATTAAAAACAAAAAGAAAGCAGAAAAAATTGAGAAAATTATCGAAGTAAGTCTTCCTAATGCGTCAAAAGAAACATTAGGCAGCGTTTTAACCAGCAAAAAGTGAAAGAGATTAAATATTGGAAACTCAACAAGCCTTAAGCCTTCCAAATTTAAATAGCCTGTTTGAATGCTGGAAATGTCATGGTATTTGGGATACAAAAGATTTAAACCATAATCCACATAGCTTCTTGTAACCGAGGCAGTGTCTGCTTGTCTCCATGAATGCCAATCAGCAACGGGGTTATTTATTTTGTAAAGTCTTATTAAAAAGCCTAAAACAAGTAAAATAGTTAAAAATATATACTCAATATCTTCAAAATTAATTACTCGTTTTATTAATTTACTCATATAGTTTATTTCTTACCAAAGATACGAAAAGACCGGTTATCAAAAAGAAAATGATGGCAAACTTTGAAGCTTCAAAAATATCTATAAAAATTGCATTAAGAAGTATCCCGATTAATCCACCAACAAATGAAACTACAAAGGCTTTTTCTACTCCATTGAGCTTAAATAGTTTAGAGATCATTTTTCTGGCCAGATTAAATATGCTTGAAAATATTAAAATAAAAGAAAGAAAACCTAAAATTCCGATTTCTCCCAAAAGTCGTAAAAAATCATTATCTGTAGCCAGCGTTATTGAAGAATAGCCGGTACCGAGTAAGGGGTTCTTCTTAAAGGCCCTTAGTGCTCTAGGCCACTCGACATTCAATCTGATTGAGGTTGATCTGTCTTCAAAAACGGGTGCCGGTGTAGGCTGACTATTTATATTTTCTCTTCTTTGAGGAAGCCTTACGGTATCAGCCGCTTTTACTTTAAATTTCGAAACTATTCTTTGGTAATAAACAGTCACAACTTGGGTATATCTACCAATAACGCTTCCGGTTAAAGAAAAAACCGCCATGCTGACTGCGAGCGTAAGAATAATTGCTTTATACTTCTTAAGAAGTAAAAGCGAGATAACCGCAGCCAAAAGGTAGGAAGCAATTGAAATTCTTGATGCAGTATTTGCCAGAAGCCAAAGACCGGAAAGAGTTACGGCTGCCAAAGAAACCCTGCTCCGGAGGCCTTTTACGACAAAGAAAAGAGAAATAAAGATAGGCAGGGTAAATACCAAAAACGTAGCAAGATCGTAGTGTCCGGCAAATGTAGAATTCAACTGGCTTCCCGCAACCCATCTTAAGGCAATTCCCTTAGCGTATTCATTATTTTGGGTAATAATTACCGGCCAGGAAAAGTGCATTTGTCCAAATCCGTAGACAAAGGAAACCATAACGGTAATCATTAAAACCTTAATAAAAAACTCCAAATCAGCTATTCCATAGCGTTTAAAATACAAAATCCCAATACCCATAGGCACAAAGTACTCGATCCTTCTTAACCAATGCAACACCGCAATCGAAGGGGATACTGTCTTAGTAACCAAAATTGCCGAAAAAAGAGAAACAAGGCCAACCAGAATGAATGCCAAAATTGATAATTCAAGGCGGTTTCTAAGTAAGGTGGAAAACTCCTTAATGAAAAACAGAACAAAGAAAAGAGCCAAGAAAAATATCAGAAAGTCCTCAATTCGAATGGCCACATAAGTTCCCGGAATTCTTAAAAAGGGGAACTTGGGATACAAAGGGATCACGATTAAAATCGCTGCTATCCCATACTTAAAAATATCTTTAGGCTTCGCAAAAAGCTTTCGCATATATTTTGAAATTAAACAACAGCCTCGGTAGCGCACCAAGTTTTAAAAATAATCTTAATAAAGGCATCTGCCACTTGGGGTAATGTTTTTTGTAAAATACCTTAAGTGATTTATATTCTGAAATAGTTGCAAATTCGCTTGTTCCGCTTGCTCCTCCATAGTGAGTTATACTCCACTTAGGTAAAAACCAAACCTGCCAGCCTTTTTCTTTAGCTCTATAGGCATAATCGATTTCTTCAACATACATAAAATAGTCTTTATCAAAGTATCCTACATCATTTAATACCTCTCTTCTAAAAAGAAGGAATGCGCCCGTTAACCAATCCCGCTCCCCAGGTTTTTTGAAAAACTCTTCTCCTTTATAAAAAGGCGAATTGGGATGCATGGGATGATACGGCTTAATAAGTCTTGAAATAAAGGGAACATCCTCAATAAAAAACATCCAGGCAAAAACCCTAAAAAGATTAGGGAAATACCCTCCGGTTCCCTGAAGAGATCCATCCTTGTTTCTTAAGGCGCAGGATGAAATCCCAACCTTAGGATTTTCATCCATCCACTTAACCATTTCCCCCAAGGCATTATCTTTAATATAAGTATCTGAATTAAGAAGAAGTAAATATCTTCCCTTGGCCTTCTTCATCCCTTGATTATTGCCGGCACCAAAACCAATGTTTTCTTTGTTTTCAATTAACGTCAGGGGAAGCTTTTGGAAAAGACTCTTAAGTATTTTGACTGAACCGTCACAGGATGCATTATCCATAACCAAAAATTCATATGAGATTTCTTTAGTGTTTTTAACTACAGATTCAATACACTCACGGGTTAATTTTTCGGTATTAAAACTAACAATGATAATTGATAAATCAGTCATGTTTTTTCAGCCAAACCTCAAATAAAAACAATAAAACAATCCCGGTAAGCATCATTACTGACGATCTAATAATAATGTTACTGGCAACGTATTTTACGGTTATTTTTTGTCGCCACGGTTGTCCTGCTTTTATTATCGCGTATTCGGCACTTTTGGGTTCAAAACCGTTTACATAGAAAGATTCACGAAACGGATGAACGATTTCTTCCAAAAAGGTGCTTTTTGTTTGATCCCGAATAATGATAATTGCCTCTTCCGAAGGATAATTTAATCTATAGCCTTTAAATTCGTTTTGATAATGCTTCATTACTTCCTCGCGAGTAAGGTTTGTGTAATAGGCTCTTCTTAATGATAAATTTTCGACATCCCCCGGTTCTTCTGACTGCAGTACACCCTCAGGCGGATTAGGAAATTTGGGATTGGGAAGAAGAGCATAGACGAAAAGGACAGAAAAAATTAAAACAATTATTATTCTTAAAACTTTCTTCATTATTGAAAAAGTCGAGCCCGACCTAATTTATAGTGGGGGTTTTTATCTTTTCTTTCGCCAATTGGCTTTGCCGGAACTCCACCGACTATAGTAAACTCCGGAACATCAGAAGTTACAACTGCCCCTGCCGCAACTATCGCCCCTCGTCCAATTTTAACTCCCGGCAGAATGATTACCCTTGGCCCTATAAATACATAATCACCTATTTCAACAGGTTCTTCTATGGCTGAGAAATCTTCTCTAGTTAAATCGTGTTCGGAGTTATAGATCATAACAGAGGATGCTATATCTACATGGTTTCCGATCGTAAGTTTTGCTCTTCCGTCTAAAAACGCGTGGTCTCCAATAATTGAATCCTGCCCAATTGATATGTTTTTGGGTTGAAAGAAGTTGGCCCACATATGAATAGTTGAACCCCTTCCAATCTTCATGCCAAAAAGACGATAGAACCACTTTCTTTTAAAATGAATGGGGATGTGGCCCACCCACCGTAGCAGCATCAACTCAAAATCCAAAAAGTAATTTGATAATCTATTAACAATTTTCTTAATCATTTGTTTTGTAGTAAGTGGCTGTCCCATCCTGTCCTTAAACATATTATAACCCCTAAGGTTAGTGGCGTGATTTTGAAGGTTTGGAAATACCTTTTGAAAAAAACCTATAAGCAATATAAAACAACAACAAAACAACTAACAATAAAGCCGTAACTACTTGAATATTAGCGTTTATTTGCCACAAACCAGTCGGATTCATTTTTCCAAACTCCTTTCAAAAAGTGCTGTAAGCATTAAGAACAGTGTACCAAACACCAAATTGTAAAACAATACCAAAGCATCGGCATAGTTATTAATTGAAGAAAAATTAGGAAAAACTAAAACTGCTCCAAACCAAGCTGCAGAAAGATTTACACTCAGGCCCGAAAAGGCCTTTAACCAAGCGGTCTTTGAAAATTTCATTTAATAGATTCTAACGCTACTAAAGTTTTAAGAGCGGTTTTCTCCCAGGAAAACTTCTTAACCTGCTCTAAACCTTCCCTGATAAGCTTATTATATTCTACATTATCCATAGATAGAACTTTACTTAGCCCCTCCGCAATACTTTTAGGGAAATTCGGGTCAATATAGACTCCTGCATTTCCGGCAACTTCCGGAAGACTTCCGGAATTTGAGAGAACTACGGGAACACAGCAAGCCATGGCGTTAAGAACATCAAGACCGAAACCTTCATGGAAGGATGGAAGACAAAATACTTTGGCTCCCGCAACCAAAGCCGGCTTATCTTCTTCCGAAACATAATCGGTAAAGATAATTTTATTTTCCGAACCAAGTTTTTTAACTTTTTCGAAAATCGAGTCATACAACCAGCCCTTCTTGCCGGCAATAACCAGTTTTATGTCGGGAAATCTATCAGAAATTATATTAAACGCTTCTATTAGCCCTTCTACGTTCTTACTAGGCTTAAGTGTGCTTAAGAATAGTACGTAATCACTTACTATAGTGTATTTATCCCTAACACGCTCAATATCCTCTTTGGGAACCTTGGTGTTAAAGATATTTGGATCATATGCAAGCGGTGTAACAACTACTTTTTTAGAAGCAAAAGGGTATCTTTTTACAATATCTTGCTTTGTACTCTTCGAAATTACAAAGACCACCTTGGAGGCAAAAATTGAAATAGCACTCCAATACTTTAACTGCCAATAGTCATATTTTTTAAATTGTCCCGAGGATTTGAGGTATCCAAGGTCCATAATTGAGCATGCACGAGGCTGAAGACAAATGAGGGGAACATAGTGGCTTGGAGAGAAGATAATATCAAGCTTCTCAAGGTTTCTCCAAAGATGCGGCATCAACCTAGTTAATATCCATGCCCCACCGCCTCGAATAATTTTATACTTGAAGTTTTGCGTTTCTTTCGGCATATTCGAAAGTGGTGGCCTCTTTAGAAAAACTATAAGTTTATGATTTACGATACCCTTTTTCTGAAGCTGACAAATAGCTCTCAATAGCTCAAATGCGTACACATTAGCCCCAACCCTCTTTTCAATATTCGCCTCATTGCCGTCTATTCCAATAACCACAACTCTATTGTACTAAAATTCGCCGTTGACTTAAAATCCTTACAGAACTAACATCAAAATATGAATAAAAAAGATAAAAATGAATTTACGATGATCGTTACTGATGCGCTTAATGATGTGATGATTCCTGCACTTGAAAGTCTGGAAACTAGACTTACTGATAAACTTGCATCCAAAGAGGACATGGAAGATATAAAAATGAAGGTTGATTCGTTAGATAGGAAGTTTGATGCTCAACAGAACAGGCTGGATAGGCACGGAAAACAACTGGAGGATTATGGGGAAAGAATTCAAGTTTTAGAAACAACCTCTTTGTAAACACTAAGAGTTTCTTCTGCAGTTTTTTCCCAGGAAAAATCTTTAACTCTTGCCAGTCCTTTCTCAATAAAGCCCCTGGGACCTCGTAAGATCTTCTCTATGCCTTCCGAAATTGAAGAAGGATCATAAGGATCAACCAACTCGGCTGCATCTTTCGCAATTTCCTTCATGGAGGAAATATTTGATGTAAGAACCGGAACTTCACAGTTAAATGCATCAAGTATTGGTATTCCAAAGCCCTCGTATAAAGAAGAGTAAATAAGTCCGCGTGAGCCTGTCAAAAGAGCTCCCAAATCATTTTTTGGAACATGTCCCAAGATCCTTATGTTTCTTGCTTCTTCCAGTTCTACTCCGACTGGCCTTCCAACCAAGACTAGTTTTACGTCTTTTCCCGCGCTTCCCAAATGGAAAGCCTTAATAATGTTTTCAGTATTTTTAAGTTTAGTTATCCCAATCGAAATTAGATAATTCCCCTGAAGCTTATACTTATTCTTAATCTCATCGACCTTTTCAGAAGATGTTTTAGTCAAAGAAGGAGCTTCGTATATCACTTTTATTCTTTCCTCATTCACCCCCAGACCGATAAGGTCTTCTTTCGTGGAATTTGAAGGAACCAAAACTCTTTGAGATTCTTTTAATATCCAAGCCATCTTTCTCTTATGAACTTCGAGAATTTTGGGGTACACAAGACGCGGAAACTTAAAAGGAAATAAATCGTGAACAGTCGTCACCTTAAAGGCTTTTGATGGTGGTTCTGCCCAATCAGAGGTATGAAGCACATTAATGTTTCCAATAAGTCTTTCTACTGGAAAAGTATGAAACCTATTCCAAACTAAATCAGCCAAAGCCGGAGGTATGGGAAAAACTCTGGCCTGCGGAAAAATTCTCAGTACGTCCTGTTTTCTGCGTAAAGTTCCTGCAAAAAGAATATATTCATTTTCTTTGTCTATCTCTAATAAATTTTTGACAAGGTTTTCCGTGTAGGTGGAAACTCCAGTTCCATATACTATTTGCGAAATATCTATAGCAATTTTCATTATTTCTCGTATTTCCAAACTACAACTCCATTAAAATCATATTCTTTCTCTTTATTGTACCCTGAAGCCTCTATTTTGGCACGAAGAAGGTCTTTTGAGTCAAAAACAGGCTGAAGGTAGCGTATAAGCCAGATTTCTTTATACTTGGTACCAAATCCATTTGGACCAGTGATATTAGCGTTTGAATCGTAATATTTATAGGCTTCCATATTTGAATCGGCAACAAATAAAATTATTGCACTTTTATTTCCTGATTCTTCCTTTACAAATGTCGTAAGTTCTCTCCAACCTTCCCTTTGGAATCTGGGATTAAAGAGATAAATTCCGGAAAAAATAAGGTTCATTCCAACCAAAACAATAATCAAGATATTTGATATTTTTGGTTTTAGTTTCTTCAAGCCAACTGCAACCAGCAAATAAAATGCGGGAAGGCAGAAAAGAAACCTGAAATAGGAAAAGATTGAAAGTCTAAAAGAAATTATCATACCTAAAAAAATAGGGACAACCAACCACAACCAAATTATGGAGTCAACCCGCCGGGTTGACTTTATTGACTTTAAAATTAAATATCCAAACAAAAACGCTGTAAGAAGTATTATAGATGCATAAAGATATTTATCATCAAAGCTAATTCTTCCGAAAACAAACTTAACTGGAATTAAAGCAAAATTTTTAAAAGAAAAGGTGCCTAAAAGACCAGCCCAAGATGGGGAAGCGGAATTTAAAGAAGAACCGATGACTAATTGCTTAAGAAAGGTGGGAAACCAGAATACATAACTAATAATTAATAGTAAATGGCTAAAGGCTAAGTTTTTCCAATCTTTTCCAGCTAAAATCCAAAATACAGGAAGAATTAAAAGTGCAGGGTAGTCCGTCATTCCGACAAGCAACAAAATAATCGAAAACGAAAACCATTTCTTCTTCAAAAACAAATACACCAAGTAACTAACTAACAAAGCAGTCAAACTGTACATTCTTGCTTCCTGGGAGTAATAAATATGCAGGCCGGAAGTTGCTAACAAGATTCCCGCGATTATTCCTGCCTTTTTATTAAAAAGTTCCTTTCCTATTAGATAAACAAAATAAATAGTTAAGAGTCCAAAGATAATTGACGGAAATCTTAGGGCAATCTCGCTTGTCCCAAAGAAACTAGACCAGACCTTTAAGATTAAATAATAAAGAGGCGGATGAAAGTCCCCCGGAGAAAACTTAGTTACAATCTCAGTTAAACTAAAGTTCCTAACGACAAGTCCGCTTGTTGCTTCATCCAGCCAAAAAGACTGATTGAGAGATATCAGTCTAAGTACAAGTCCAAGAATAAGAATGAAGAAAATCATTTGCTTACCTTTCCAAAAAGGGAGTATTCAATAATTCCGATGAATATTCCTAAATCATAAACAATCTTAAATACAATAAATAACGGTTCTTTCTTAAATAAGGACTTCCAAAATCCAACCCAAATTGAATCAGGGAAAGAAAAAACCAGAAGATTATAGACAATTCCGAATATTCCCAGCTTATACTTTCTTTTGGCCACCCACTTGGCTTGTTCGTAAATTTCAACCAAATTGTCAGGATTTTTGTGATAGAAAACTGCGTTAGGAACAACATCGGCTTTGTAATTCAGCTTCTCGCTTAAACTCCAGTCATCGTTATAGCCACGGGTAATATCAAATCCTCCGACTTTCTCAAATTCGGATTTTAAGATTGCCCTAAAAACCTTTTGTTTATCAGGATATCTTTTTGAATGCCTTCTTTTGGGTTCCCAACCTTCGTTTATGTTCCAGCACCTCGCCCAAGCATTATCCCAATTTGAAACATATTCATCTTTACTAAACGTGCCTTTTACCCCGCGAAGCCTTGGCGAAGTGGGGCCGGCCACTATCGGTTCAACTAATTTCTCAATAAAATCCTGTTCAAAAGTCATATCGGCATCAACAAAAACCAAAATCTCGCCCCCGGCTTTTAATGCCCCCAAATTCCTGGCACTTCCTGCACCTTTGTGGTTTTGTTTCAGAATTTGAAAATTGAAAATTGAAAATTGAAAATTCCGTAAAACCGTTGAGGTTTTATCGGCACTTCCATCATCAACTACAATAATCTCTAAATCTTTGTAGGTTTGTCTAGAAAGAGACTCCAAACAAACGCCAATCACATCTTCTTCGTTGTATGTAGGAATAATTACAGATATTTTCACAGTTTCTTTATTAATTCCTTATATTCCCCCACTATTTTGTCCCAATCAAATTTTTTAGCTTGATTTCTTGGTTTTTCCCCCCAGTTTGTTTCCAACGCTCTTTTCAGGCTTAGGCTATATTCTTCTGCTTTTGTCGGATCAACCAACATTCCCGCTTCCCCCACTATTTCTTTTCTAATCGGATCATTGTTTGCAACAACAGGAAGATTTGTTGCCATTGCCTCAACCAGCACATTCTCAAACGAATAATATGATTCCGAGACCAGTGTAAAAATATCGGCTACTTTATAAACATTAGGCATCTTGTCATGTGGAAAACTTGTAATAATAAATCTACTGCCCAGTAGGCTAGTCCCCAATGTCTGCAATTTATTTTCCTCTTCCCCTTTTCCAACTACCAAAAGTGAAACATCTTCTATCTTTGAAACTGCCTTAATTACAAGATCTATCCTTTTTGTTTTTGTTAAGGCTCCCACACAAAGAATGATTGGTTTTTTAAGATCTGTGTTTATTTTTTCTCCGTCAGGTTTAAATTTTTTTATATCGACTCCGTTAGGAATATAAACAGATTTAACAAAAGGGTTAACTTTCTTTGCCCATTTTAGAGCTTCGGAAGAAATCGGAATAAAATAGTTAGGAAGGGAGTAGAGATTTACCCTATCGTCCCAACCCATCCCGGATTGACCGGAAACAATCATCTTTCCTCCGGTTAACCAAGTAATAAGTCTTGTAATAACTACCTGAAATCTTCCGTTTGTGGGAATTATCAGGTCGTATTTCTTTCTCAGAAGATCCAGGTAATTAATATCTGAAACAATATCTACTTCATATTTATCAGATAATCTTTGAGAAACCTCCTTAACAAAAGTTTCAGCACCCCTATTTACTTTATTTTGATATTTATTTAAAAAGGCAATTTTCATACTTCGACTCATTCTATTCGCTCAGTATAATCTGAATTATTTTCTCATTTCTTATCCAGTCTACTATCTTTTTCGGCCTGTAAGTTCCTAAATCATACCAATTGCCTTCCTGAATATTATTTGTAAAAACAACTTTTGGAATCTTTCCCTCCCACCTTTTTATTATTTCATCCTGAACACCCGGAATTTCCAGATACCAGGCAAAATTATCTGCCCAAGGTTTCGGCGGAAGCCTTCCGGATAAGACATATAATCCCGAATGCGGGCCAAGCAAAAAGATTAAATCATCCGGCTTGGTGGAATTTTTAATCAATTCGGCGACTTTTATATCTTCGTTCCCCCAAAATCTGGTTTCTTTCCCCCAATCAGATTTTAAAACAGGAAGACAGATAAACCAGAAAAGTAAGATGTAGGATATAAGATGTAGGATGTAGGAAAACTTAAATTTGGAAAGAAAAACACTGTAGAAAATAGCACAAAACGCAATTCCAAGTTGAAGATGAAAAAATGAGAAACGGGGATATACTAAAACAAAGGACAGTAGTAAGCAGAATGTAGTAAGTAGAATGGATTTTTCTCTGAAAAAATTGCGCCTCAACTTTAATATCAAAAGTATTGCAGGCAGAACAAGTAAAACAAGTATAACAATGTCCCTTCGGGTTAATACCACCTGAACATATCCGGGAAACTTGCTCCACCAGGTAAACGGATAGATTAAAGTCCAATTTAAAAAGCCGGATAAAGCGCCTTCAGTAATTAGTCTAAATAAAAGTACAAGGAACAAAACAGCCGGGCCAAGCAAAAACAACAAAACTTTTTTAAAATTTCTTTCCCTATACGCTATATACAATATACCAAATACCAAATACAACCCTACAGTTTGTTTAGTTAATATCGCAACTCCCAGAAAAAGACCGCTCCAAAAGAATTTCTTTTGTAGTATGCAGTATGTAGAAAGTAGTATGAAAGGCACAATTGCCAAATCAAACCAAAGTTGATTTCCCTCTAAAAATGGCTGAATAAGCACATAAAATATAACGCTGATCACTGCCCACCGTTCACTGTTCACCATCTTTTTGACTATCAAAAAGATCAAAACGTCATTTACCAAAATAATTAACCAAGTAAATACTTTCAAAACAATCAATTTGTAGCCAAAGAGTTTATAAATAATGCTTAAGGCCATAGTTAAAACCGGTGGGTAAGGATGGATCATGTCCTTGTACAGCAAAAAACCGTTATTTCTAAGATACGGATATGAAAGCATTTCCGGCCAGGCGGTAAAGCGAAGCCCGGAGAGTAAAAATACATGCACGACCAAAGCCGCTAACCCTATTAACACTATTGACTTTTTCATAATTTTGTCGTAATATCTGCTCATTAGGTTGGATGCTTTAGTAACCACCGCTCGTAACTGACGGTCTTAGCTGAAGACTATCTCACTTCGAGTGAGAGCTCCAGCCTTTTTTCTTGGCATAAAACAATACAAGAACCTCTTCCGATTTTACTTCTATATCTGCTTTCCTTCTTCCCCTAAAGGCATCTATCGCCACTTTATGAGCCTCACTGTCTTTACCTATTAGACCAAAATCGATGTGCGGAACTTTCAATTTGGTTTTTTGGTAAAGTTTAATAATTATATCCTTTATTAAAGGCTCGTGGCCTACATATTCATCGTCAATAATAACTTCTCCTATTTTTTCCTTTTTAATCAGAAGAAATACCAACGCCGCAAAAATTTGATAAATATAAACCCTTTCCGGATATTCAACCGTCCTCATAATTCTAACAACTCTCCTTTTTTCTCTCCCAGTAATTTTGAGGGTTTTAACTTTCCCGTTTGTGAAAGCAACAATGGTCAATTTGCTCGTATTTTCAACTTTACCCGACTGATCGATATAACACTTCATGTTATTTCTTCTTAGCAATAAAACTCATGCTATCTCCCATTCCTAAAAGGGTAGCGAATAGGGTATAGGGTATAGCGAATAGATCAAGCAAAAAACGCTTACGGCCAAGCTCTTTTAAAGGATTTGCATATTCAAATATTCCTGAACGGGATTCCCAATACAAAATATCAAAACCATTTTCTTGTAAAAGTTTAGTCAAACTTTCTTTGGTAAATTGAGATTTATGCTCCTTGGGAAGAAGATAAGGCCACTTCTTTCCTAGAATCTTTGATAAAAGGCTTCCAAAGTTGGGAACATCTATAAATACTATTCCACCTTTTTTTAAGAGAATATTTATCTTTTCAATAATCTTCTTGGGATTATCCATATGCTCCAAGGTGTGGTTAAGGATAACCAAATCAAAATAATCGTTAGGCAATTGCTCCTGCCTGCCGGCAGGCAGGTTTTCAAAATAATCTTTGATAATTTTATGACCCTTCTTCCTTGCTATTTCACCCGATCCTGAAGGCTCGATCCCCCAAGTTTCACAGCCGGCGAACAGATCTAAAAATACGCCATTAGAGCATCCTATATCCAACACAGTCGAAATCCCACCTCGGGAGTGGGATTTGATTAATTTAAATCTTTTTCTAAAAATATTTTCAAAAAGGCTTTCGTACTTTAGGTAATCTTCATCCCGATGATAGTTCATATTAGTCTTCTTTTGATTTTCTTTAACGGCGTCTGCCAAAGAGCGTTTAGTTTATAACCAACAGTCATCGCCTGCCATGGACTGGGAACAATTGCCGGTCTTGGCTTAAAAAAGACTTCAGGGTAATAAAAGTCTTTAGGGAAACTATCCCCTATTTCATACTTGATCTTTTTAATATCTTTTGACGATCTTTTTAAGAAACTTGCGTGCAAATACGGCGTTTCCAAAAAGACGATTTTCTCTTCCGGCAGATTCTGAACTTTAACTCCCGAGCCGTTAACATACGCTTCATTGGGATAGATTCCTTCAAGGTGCAACCCCGGAGTAACCTTGATAGCCCTGACGTTGTAATGGCCTATTTTCCCGGCAATCTTATATCTTCCCGCTTTTTGTTCCTGATAATGAAAGATGTCGCCGATAAGCATATAATTCGGTACCGCAATGCAATCTTTTTTGTTTCTTAGATCGTAAACCATAGATCTTAGCTCAGCGACTGCGTCGCCGTGCCAAATTTCATCTCCATCTAAAATAAATATCCAATCGGCATTGGTTTCTTCCAACATTTTTTGTCTCAATATTTGGACATTTTCAAAAGCCTTCTTTAAAGTAATTTTGGGATTATTGATTGTTTTGACTATCTCTACTGTCCTATCGGTGCTCCCCTGATCCCAAATCATCATCCCATCAACAAAATTAACTACGGAATTTACGGCATACCAAACAAAATTCTCCTCATTCTTAACAATCATGTGGGCCGTTATTTTCATTTTCTTCTAAATTTATTCAGTACCCATATTCCGGGAATTACAAAATTGAATAAATTTCCCACAAGCATGGTGAATGCCGCTCCCATATATCCGTAAGAGGATATGGCATACCAGCCCAAAGTACCAACTAAAAATATCTGACCCAAACCAACAAAAACAAAAACTTTAGGCTTTGAAAAATAGTAAAAGATCGAAGTATGAACCGGAACCGATATTAAAAATATTGCCCGGGAAACAAGTAAAATACTGAAAGGTAAAATACTTGGAACATAGCTTAAACCATAAAACTTAGGGATTACATAATATGAAAGCGGTATTCCGAAGATTACTCCGACAATAGCTAAGGCAAGTACAAATAATTGAAGCTTCTTCAAATATCTTTTAGCATCTACGTTACCAACAAAACTTGCAAGCTTGGGGGCAACAACTGTAGCAAGTGCCAAAACTATTTCGGAAACTATGCTTGAAAGATTATTGGCAACAGAATAAATTCCCAAGTCGCTGAGAGTTAATAACCTTGTTGAAAGATAGGTATCAAGTCTCGAGGAAACAGCTGCAATTACGGTAAAGACCGCAACCCATTTATTGTAGTGGAAAAATTCTTGAGCAACGCTTCCTTCATTTTTAACTTTAAAAAACTTTGGTAAAAAAGTAATTCCAATTAAGAAGCCGATAAATGGAGAGTAAATATATGCATAAAGTGCAAAATTCACATTGCTTACTCCGAAATAAATTAGACCCAAAATCGCAAACAGCCTCAAACTAGTCATAAATATATTAAGGCCAACCCAGGAGAAAAACTTCTGCATAGCTTGGAAAGAACTGGTGACAAAAAACGAAAGCAGCCAACCAAAAGCCCCAATTAGGGAAAGTCTTAAAGGAAAAAGGAGTTCCGGTTTAGCCAAAACCGTATTTGAAAAGAAGGGAACCAAAAACCAGCCAAAAGTTATTAAAAGAAAACCTGATAAAATTTTAATCTTTAGGCCCAACTTCATAAACCGGAAAGCTTTTTCCTTTTCGCCGGATATATACTTCCCAACAAATCGGACTAGTCCTGTATCTACTCCTACATTAAAAATACTGGCAAGAAGTGCAATGGTTGCTGTTGCTACGGAAAATATTCCAAAACCGGAGGGGCCTAAATTTCTGGCAACAAGAATATAGAAAATCCAACCAATAAGCCCATTAATAATAATGCCCGTTGTGGTGATCGCGGACTGTCTTAGTGTCTTAGTTCTTAATATCTCCCCTATTTTTTCTTTCATTACCTTTTTTAACTAAAACTAAAAAGATGATAGACAAACCAAGTACCGTTATAACAGTTACCCACAATCCCCATCTAAAGAACTCCTGACCGCGAAATTCGATGTGTAAATCTCCCCAATCAGGTTCAACATAAAATCCATTAACCATAGAATAAACCGGAATCGATTCAAAATATTCGATACCCTTTTTGAAGTTCCACAAAGAATTGTAATTCTGAGAGAAAATAATCCAATATCCTTCCTGATTATTTTCCAATTTATATTTCATTGCACCTTCGGGACTTAAATTAACTTCCTTCCAACTTTGACTAACAATATCTTTTTTGGTAACTACACCGAAATGCTTAACAAAAACGCCTGCTTGTTTTTGCGCTGCTTCAAAATCCTTTACAGGAATCAAAGAAACCACATTTAAAACTTCAAAGCCTGATTTATTTCCGTAAGCGTATTCAAAAAACCCTTTAGTTAAAGTTTTTTCTTCAAGAATCCAATGAAAATTTTGTTTATCGAAGGTTCCCAGACGCGCCGCCAATATATACTTGCCGTTTTCGGGAACTTTAAACTTAAATTTAATTGTCTCCCCGCGATTTGTAGAAAAAGAGATTCCCTTCCCGTAATCAAAATCTTTATATTCATATCCTCTAATTAAGAGTTCATATTTTGCGTTCAAGTATTGGCTTTGGTTATACACTGCCCACTGGGAAGAAATACTGTCGGAAGGAGAAACAAAATATTTTTGCAGAAAACTCATTGTTAAATCATCGCTACTTTTTCCGTTAAAATAAAGTTTTAAGGAATCATTGCTTTTTCCATTAAGCAAACTCGGGTTAAGTTTCCCGTCTTCAAAATATAGGGTAGGTATTAGCGGGTAGATATTAGCGGATAGGGCAGGCCCGACAACTCCTACTAAATCTTTAACTGTATAGACTTCCGGATAAATACCGCCTATTTCATATGCAGGAAAACTTAATCCCCAATTAAGCTTTTTAATTCCGGGAGTTTTCTCAACTAATGTTAAAATTGTCTTCCAATCTTTGATTTCCTCTTCAGTTGGGTTTATGTTTCTTGCGTCTCCCGGAAAGAAAAGGTATTTAACTCCCAAAACTTTCAGCCAATTTACATAAGATGAGTTATTCAAGAAATTAAAGGTATCATTAGAAGCGTTCATGAAGGCGATAGGTTTAAGCAAAACCAAATCCCTCGCGCTTGCTGCCGACTTTTCCGATATCTCAAAAGTTAGCGGATGCTTCTCGGGAAACCAAAGGGTTTTGAAATTTCCGCTATCATTATTTAGGTTCTTGTAGATAATCTCAAAGCTGCTATCCGTGTTCCTTCTGCTTAAAATAAAATTAAGCTTCCCCGTAAATGAAGGGTAAATAAGAAAAAGAAGATACAAATATACAAATGCCGGAAATAGTTTTACTTTCGATCTCACGGCATCAATTGTTTCCCCCATTAATATCCCTCCGAATAAAATAAGTGGAATAAAAAATTTGCTTGAATCTCTAAAGGCAAAACCAAAGGGAAGATTAATTAGGCAGTTATACAAATTTCCAAAAGGAAAGGTTGTCCCTTTTGCTAAAAAGGAAAATATTAAAAATACCAAAGAGAAAATTAATATTCTTTTTTCTTTCTTAAATATAATGCTTCCAAAAACCAAAATCGGTATTAATACGAAATAAAAAGAGGGTTGAACAACTTTGCCAAAAACATTATCGGGCCAATGAGGAGCATAAA
>Ga0210015_1002061_pt1 | contig 19228 bp, 14 predicted proteins | sample CryGeymeta201522_FD_185471 | JGI IMG/M metagenome (GOLD analysis project Ga0210015, IMG submission 185471) | Groundwater microbial communities from Crystal Geyser aquifers in Utah, USA - Crystal Geyser metaG 2015-22 (SPAdes) (version 2) | ecosystem: Environmental > Aquatic > Deep subsurface >... | reverse complement strand
AGTTTAGCAGATTGGGATTTGTGCTCTGACCGGAACAAGACCCTGATGAGCCACCCCGCAAGGGGGTGACTCATCAGGGTCGCGCTCCGCGCAGTTTAGCAGGAGAAGTGCTTCTGGTTCGGCGGTTATAAAGCAATTTGCATTTAAAACTGGCTTGGGCAATACTGCATCGCATCTGTAATGCAAGAGGATCGAATAATGAAAACCGCAACTAAAACTTCCACTATTCCGCCGCTGCGGGTAAATGAAGAGGTGCGTGCTGCTGCCGAGGCTGCGTTGTTGGAAGGCGAGACGCTTTCCGGTTTTGTGCTGGAGGCGATTCAATTCAACATTCAGCGCCGGACGATGCAGCAGGAGTTCGTCACACGCGGGCTGGCGGCGCGGGATGATGCGCGCCGGACGGGTAAATATGTCTCGGCAGACGAGGTGTTGGCGGGGCTGGATAAAACGCTGGCGCGTTCGCGCAAGACGACTCTCCACAAGTGAATTACTCGGTTCGCTTTGCGCCTGCCGCCGCGAAAGACTTGCAACGTTTGTTCGATTTTCTCGCGGAACGGGATGTAAAAACCGCCAGGCGCGCCCGCACGGCTATTGCCAAAGGCATTGAGTTCTTGCGCACCTTTCCATTCAGTTGCCGCAAGGCATCGCCGGAACATCCCCTGTTGCGCGAGTTGATTATCAGTTTTGGCACAAATGGCTATGTCGTATTGTTTGAAATCGAAGACAGCCAGACGGTGACTGTGCTGGCCATACGTCATCAGCGCGAGGAAGATTTCTTTTAAAGCTTTACCATGGCGGACCTCCTGCCACCGCTCAAGCCCATCGCCATTAAGGAGCGACTCTCAATTCTATTTGTCGAAAAAGGCCATCTGGATGTGTTGGATGGCGCGTTCCCCACTCGCGTGGGGATGAACTGTGGCACAGCATCCGCGCCTGTGCGGTAGCTCCAAGTTTAGCAGGAGAAATGCACTGCTTTTCTAACGTTGCATGCCTGCTTCGTACCAGCCTTCACTGCGCTTCACGATATACACCACGCTCAACATCACCGGCACTTCGATCAGCACGCCGACCACCGTTGCCAAGGCGGCGCCGGATTCGAAGCCGAACAGGCTGATGGCGGTGGCGACGGCGAGCTCGAAGAAGTTGCTGGCGCCGATAAGGGCGGAGGGACCGGCGACGCAGTGGGCTTCGCCGGTCTTTTTGTTGAGCCAGTAGGCGAGGCCGGAGTTGAAATAAACCTGAATCAGGATCGGCACGGCGAGCATGACGATGATGAGCGGGTGTTCGATGATGGCATTGCCCTGGAACGCAAACAGCAGCACCAGGGTGAGCAACAGCGCAGCAACGGAAATGGGGTTAAGGACTTGTAAAGCGCGATGTACTGCGGCCATGCCGTCGCGCGCCAGCAGCACTTTGCGCCAGATCTGCGCCAACACGACGGGGATGACGATGTAGAGCACGACCGAAGTGAGCAGGGTGTCCCACGGCACGGTGATTGCCGACATGCCGAGCAGCAACGCGACGATGGGGGCGAAGGCGACCACCATGATGGCATCGTTCAGCGCGACCTGGCTCAGGGTGAATAGCGGTTCGCCGTTCACCAGCCGGCTCCACACAAACACCATCGCGGTGCAGGGCGCGGCGGCGAGCAGGATGAGCCCGGCGATATAGCTGTCGAGCTGGTCGGCGGGCAGATACGGCGCGAATACGTGGCGGATGAAGATCCAGCCGAGCAGCGCCATCGAGAACGGCTTGACCGCCCAGTTGATGAACAGGGTGACGCTGATGCCGCGCCAGTGGTGGCGGACTTCATGCAGCGCGGTGAAGTCGATGCGCAGCAGCATGGGAATGATCATCACCCAGATCAGCACGCCGACCGGCAGGTTGACGCTGGCGACCTCCATCCCGCCCAGCCAGTGAAACGGCGCGGGAAAGAACTGCCCCAGCGCGATGCCGGCGATGATGCACAGGAAAACCCAGACAGTCAGATAGCGTTCGAAGATACTCATGATTTTTTCCTTGTTGCCAATTATTCCTGGTGATACGCCATAGCCTGCAGACGCGCCACGCCCACCGGTTCGTCCTTGAGCAGCGGCACCACGGCATAACGCGGCGCGTGGCGGCCGGCCACGGTGTGGATCTCGTCCAGCTCGCGTTGCGCGCGCTGGCGCAACAGGGGCGAAGCGGTATTCGCGGCAGCAACGCTCTGGTTGATGATCCACGCCCACGGCTCGATCCCGGCGCGGCGCAGATCCTCCTGTAAACCGGCCGCTTCCAGCACCGGGGTGGTTTCCGCCAGGGTGGCGATCAGCACCTTGGTCTGTTGGCTGTCCTGCAACTGCATCATCGGCGTGGTGTAGTGCATGCCCTTGTCGCCCATCTGGCGCGCGACTTCGCGGTGATAGGCGCCGGTGGCGTCGAGCAGCAGCAGGGTGTGGCCGGTGGGGGCGGTGTCCATCACCACGAATTTCTTGCCGGCCTCGCGGATGACGCGCGAGAACGCCTGGAACACGGCGATTTCCTCGGTGCAGGGCGAGCGCAAATCTTCTTCCAGCAGGGCGCGTCCCTGCGCATCAAGTTTCGCGCCCTTGGTTTCCAGCACATGGCGCCGATAGTGCTCGGTTTCCGCCTGCGGATCGATGCGGCTCACATCCAGATGATCGAGTGTGCCGCTCAGGGTTTCGCTCAGGTGCGCGGCCGGATCGGAGGTGGTGAGGTGCACCGGCAGGCCGCGCCGCGCCAGTTCCACCGCGATGGCGGCGGCGAGCGTGGTTTTGCCGACGCCGCCCTTGCCCATCAGCATGACCAGGCCATGTCCCGCCGGGGCGATGTCGTCCACCAGATCGGCGAGACAAGGCGCATCGAGTTCCGGCGCGGGCAACGCGTGGTCAGCAGTCAGCGGCGGCATCTCGATCAATAAATGGCGCAACGCTTCCAGCCCGACCAGATTGAACGGCTTGAGCATGACCAGGTCGCGCGGCAGCGCCTGCAGGTTCTCGGGAAGTGCGGCGAGCGCGGCCCGTTCGCGCCGGTGAATCGCCGCGGCCAGCGGGTCATCCGTCGCTTCGATTGGCGGCAGCACGCCGTTGATGACCAGATGCTGTTGCTTCAAGCCGATGGCCGCCAGTTCTTCATGCGTGCGCGCCACTTCGTTCAGGGTGGCCTGCTGTGCGCGCGCAACCAGGATCAGGCGGGTGCGCTGACCATCGGCCAACGCCTCGACGGCGGCCTTGTATTGCGCACGCTGTTTTTCCAGACCGGCCAGTGGCCCCAGACACGACGCATCGCCCTTGCCCGCTTCCAGAAAGCCGCTCCACGCACCGGGCAGTTGCAACAGGCGGATGGTGTGTCCGGTCGGCGCGGTGTCGAACACGATGTGGTCATAGTCTCGGGTCAGCGCCGTATCGGTCAGCAACGCGGTGAATTCATCGAAGGCGGCGATTTCGGTGGTACACGCGCCGGACAGTTGCTCTTCGATGCTCTTCACTACGGAATCGGGCAACACGCCGCGCACCGGCCCGACGATATGGTCGCGATAGGCCTGGGCCGCCGCCTGCGGGTCGATTTCCAGCGCGGCCAGATTGGGCACGGCGGAAATCGCGGTGATCTGATTGCCGATGGCGGTACCGAAGACCTGGCCAACATTGGAGGCCGGATCGGTACTGACCAGCAGCACGCGCTCGCCCGCTTCGGCCAGTTGCACGGACGTGGCACAGGCAATCGAGGTCTTGCCCACACCGCCCTTGCCGGTGAAGAACAGAAAGCGCGGTGCGCGGTCGAGAAAATTCATGAGAGATTCCCCGGTGATGAAAACATCAGCAACACTTGCCGCCCGACTTCGCATCGCCGCAACACGCACTCTTGGCAGCAGCGGGTGCGGTTGCCGTCAGCGCGATGCCCAGCCATTGCGCCAACTCCTGCCGCATCGGATAGCGCCCCGACAACATGATTGCGCCGTCAAGCAGGATCAGCGGCAGGGCTTTTTCACCCTGCTCGTGGAGGAAATTTTTCACTGTTTCGTTTTGCGCGAAAGCCGGCGGCTGCTGCGCCAGATTAAAGCGCTCGACCCGCGCGCCCGCCTGTTTCAGCCAGTCCGCATCGGCGCTGAAATCCACCAGCGCCTGATCCACTTCGGTGCCGCATACGCCGGTGCTGCAGCACAGGGCGGGGTCGAATACTTGCAGTTTTTTCATCATGGTCTCCTTAATCCTGAATCCGTCCGATTTCGGCCAGTTTTGCCTTCAGCACTGCCGCATCAAGCTTGTCGATGGGCAGACTCAAAAACAGCCCGATGCGCCGCGTCAGTTGCGCCGCCGCTTTCTCGAAGGCGACGCGGCGCGCCTCGTCTCCCTCGACATGTGCCGGGTCGGGAATGCCCCAGTGCGCGGTAATCGGCGCGCCATACCAGACAGGGCAGACTTCCCCTGCCGCGTTGTCGCACACGGTGAACACGAAATCAAAGGCGGGTGCACCGGGTGCGGCGAACTCGTCCCAGCTCTTGCTGCGCAATCCCTCCACGCTGTAATCATTGGCGCGCAGCCATGCCAGTGCGCCGGGATTGATCTGGCCTGCCGGCTTGCTGCCCGCGCTGTACGCTTTGAATTTTCCCTTGCCCAAGGCATTGAACAGCACTTCGCCAAGCACGCTGCGCGCCGAATTGCCGGTGCACAAAATCAAAACGTTATAAATTTTATCGCTCACCCGCTTCTCCTTTTGTATCAACATTTTTTTGCGCCAGTGCCGCAATCCGCGCCGCCACAGCAATTTTCGGTCAAATAATCAGTCATGGCATTCATCACCGTAAAGTTCACCGCGTAATAGACAAAGCGCCCTTCCTGCCGGCTTTCAAGCAACCCGGCATGGCTCAATGTCTTGAAATGGAACGACATCGCGGCGGGCGACATTTTGAGTCTGGCGGCAATCTGCCCGGCCGCCATGCCCTGCGGGCCGGCCTTCACCAACAGGCGATGAATCGCCAGCCGTGTCGGCTGCGCCAGCGCTGCCAGTGCCGTGACCACCTGCTGCGGTTTCATCATGATATATTTAAATTGTTAAGCGATTATTTAATTGATTCGGCATTAGAACAAATAAATCCGGATCGGGCAAGACCGCGAACAGTTCTCAGTAAAAACGGAAGGAGTAGAACAGGTCGATTGCGTCCGAGACCCCGGCATTGATGCCGGTGCCGGTACGGGTGACCACGGTGAGGCGCGGGGTCAGGGTGTAGCTGAATTTGGCGAAGCCGCCGCTGTTGGCCAAATCCTGTTCGTAGCTGAGATAGGCGCGCGAGGAAAGGCGCTTGCCGACGGTGACCGCCTGGCTTTGTTGCGCGTCGGCAGTCTCGATCTGGTGCAGCGAAAGTTCGTCCACACCGATGGTGCGCCCTATCGAGCTGCCGGAGGAGCCGCCAATCGCACCGCCTGCCGCCGCCAGCAATAATGAAGCATCCACACCACCGCTTTCGGGCAAGCGTCCAAGGGCAATCCAGGAGAGTTTTTCCGCGTCCGGCACATCTGGAGTGGAGACCAGCCGGGTCACCGGATGACGCGCGGTGCCGCTGACTTCGACCCCGGCTTCCACGGCCAAGCCTTTGCGCAGGGCGAGAATGTTCAGGCCGGGATCATCCAGCGGCCCCTGGAAGTTGATCATGCCGCGCTCAACTTCCAGACGCTGGCCATAGACTTCGATGATGCCATTTTCGGTGGCAATCGTGCCGCTTGCCTGCAACGGTTCGTCCGCCGCGCCGCTGATTGCAAGCCCGCCGCTCAAGCGCGATTCCAACCCCATCGCGCGCAGGTAAAAATGCTCACCCAACTCAAGATTGAACCCAAGCACGCGGGAAAACGCCGACGCTTCCGGCGGCGCCTGGCCGACCAGCCGCACATCGTCAGCCAAGCGCGGCCGGTTGGTCGGCAAGTGGGTTATCAGCCCCGCATCGGCAGCTATTTCGCCGCTGACAAAAATCGTCCTGCCCGCATTGGTTGCCTGCGCCCGACCCGACACCAGCAGCCAGCGGTCGGCACGCTGCGCCAGCGGCAGGCCTTCCGCCTGCACCGACAGTTGCGCCGCATCGTCGAGCAGCGATAGATGGCCGGTCGCGCTCAAATGCCCGGCCTGGCGCGGCAGGCGATATCCGCTCAATAGCGGGTCTTTGGGTTTGCGCAAATACGGCGCGACAAAATCGAAACGATCAATCACCACCGCCTGCGGCTCGAAGCGCACCGCCAGCTCGCCCTGATCCAGGGTGACGCCCTGATCGAGCAAGGCCACGCGCAAGTTGTTGCCGCGCGCATTCCCCTGCAGGCGCGGTGCGTCGCGCGTGCCGAGCAACCCGGCTTCAAGGTGCAGACTGCCGCCGCTGTGCAGATTGCCGTCGAACAGCGGTCCCAGCCAGGCCAGATCGGGAGCATTCAGTTTGATCTGTCCGCGCAATGGCGCGTCCGGCGCAACCCAGGGCAAGCCGTCGCGGTTGCTGTAGGGCAGGGCCAGTTGCAACGCGATGTCGCCAAGCGGGTCGCCGCTGGCCTGCAGTTTTACATCGAGTTGCTGTGCCGCCGCCTGCACATCCAGGCGCACATCGCGCAAGCCCAGGTGCTGCCCGTTGGCCGCATTCACCACCCAGTCGCCGCTCTCGCGCCGCAAGCCCAAAGTGCCGCGCCAATCCGTGCCGCCGCTGATGTCCCAATCCCCGCCAAACCTCAGGGTGTCCAGCGCGTGCATCATTTCCGGGGTAACCCCCGCTTCGGCGATGCGCACGCCGATGTTGCCCATACTGCCCGCGCTGTGCCAGTCCTGCGGGGTCCAGCGCGTTTCGTGCAGAGCTACCCGACCGCCCGCCAGGGCAAAACGGGCGGTACCCAGATTGACTTCTTCGGGCGCGACCACCAGCGCCGCGGGCGCCTGCAATTGCAGCGGCAACACGCCGCGCGCGGCGAGCGCATCGAGCACGCCCTGCCAGCGCCAGGAGGTATCGGTGCGTGCCCAGCCGCCGCTGGCGGCGAGGTTGAAATCGCCCAGCGCCTGCGCCGAGCGAGCCAGACTGGCTTCGGCATGCAGCGTATGGCGGGCGGGTGTGCCATCGAGATCAAGTTGAATTTGCGGCAGGGAAAATGTGCCGCCGTCACGCACCGACTCGGCATTCAAATGCAGCTTGATTTGCTGTCCCTCCAGCGTGCCGCCTGCCGCCAGCGCTTCCATGCTGAAGCCATTGGGCAATTGGAGACGGCTGGCGTTAAGCACGAAACCGGCCAGCGGCGCCTCCGCGCTGCCGCGCAGCGTCATCTGTCCGGACACGCTGCCGCCCATGCCGTTGCCCAACTGCTCCAGGCGCGGCGCCTCCAGCACGAAGTCGAGCGAGTCTTCCGCTGTCATGCCGTAGTGCAGATTCAAGGCCAGCGTGTTGGCTCCCAGCCGCGCATTCAGGTCGCCCTGCGCGCGCGGCCCCGGCAACACGCGCAGACGGGCATCGCCGTCAAAGGGGTAACCGCCAAAGCGGCTGTCGAAGAACACGAAATCGAGCAGTCCGGCCGGTTGCGGCAACAGGGTGCCGTCGATCACCAGCCCCGCATTCAGTTCGGTCGGCGGTACGGCGATGAATTCGGCCAGGTTGAGATGTTGCAGGCGCGTATCCAGATGAAAGGGACGCTGCGCGTCAAGTTGTATCTGCCCGCTGCCGCCCAGCACGGTGTTGCCGTGCTGCACGCGCAATTGCGCGACATCCAGCTGCATCCCCCGTTTCAGCAGTTCGGCGGCAAGATTCCATTGCGTGTCGTGCAGGGCGAAGCGGATTTTTTGCTGTTTCGCTGCGGCGTCCAGCGCCATCTCGCCCTGCAAACTCAAGGTCGGGGCGCGACGATCCAAAATCGACGGATCAAAATTATGCACTTGCACGCGCGCATCCGCCTGCCGCCCCTGCCCGTTTGCTTCGCCGCGCAGCAGGCCGCCGCGCAACAATCCCAGCTCCAGCGCGCGCAACTGCCATTTCCCCGCGTCGCTCACGCGCAACTGCGCACGCGCCCGGGTGAGCGGCACGCCGTCCGCATCAAGCGGCGTCGGGCGCGCATTGGCAAATTGAAAACTGCCCTGCACCGCGCCGTCTTCGGTGCCGGACAGATCGAGGCTGCCGCTCAATTCGGTGGCGGGGGCGGCAGCCAGCCAGCCGCGCAAATCAAGATTGCCAAACGCGATGTGCGTGTCGCCCAGCGGCATCGGCGCGGTTAAATTCAAATGGGTGCTGGCGTTGATTTGCGTCCCGGCGGCCGCCGCGGCGGCATACACTTCCAGCCGCGCCAAATCGCCGCTCACTTCGGCGCGCGCGTTCATTTCGACCGGCCGGTCGGGCAAGGGCAAATCGCCGCGCGCGGCCACGGTGGCCTGCACCGGATACGGCGCGTCCGCGCCGATGCGCGCCTCGCCCTGCAGCGTCCCCTGATCGAACCGGACCCGCAGGTCGCGCAGATGATGGCCTTTTTGATCCCCGCGGTAGGCACCGTGCAGGTCGCGAGCGACCTGCACGGGAGGCTCATCCTCTCGCTTGAACCAGCGCAGCGTGCCAAGCCGCACCTCGTCCAGCGTCAGCGCGAGCGGCAGGCGCAAGGTGGCGGGCATCGCCGCGGGAGTGCTTGCATGGGGATCGCCAGGCACGGTCAACAGATCCAACTGGCGTGCCGACAACGCCGTCACCTTCAATTCACCGCGCAACAGAGATAGCGGATGCCATTCCGCGCGCAATGCATCCAGTTCGATCCGCCAGCCCTTGCCGCGCACCACCAGGCGTTGCAGGCCGAAGGCGTCGAACAGCGCGCCCTCGGCCCCGCTGATTTCCAGCATCCCCCCGCTTTGTGCCTGCGCCACCGAAGTGATCCAGCGCAAGCCGCCGTTGCTGCCCAGCAGCCAACCACCCGCGCCGGCAAGCAATGCGAATATCGCCAGCACGGCCAGCAGGTCGGCACGCAGGCGGGGCCGGGCGAACGCCATCAGAAGGCCACCGCGATGGCGAAATGCAGGCGCGGGCCGGGCTCGCCCTCGCCGCGCGCCCAATCCAGCGCCAGCGGCCCGACCGGGCTTTTCCAGCGCGGGCCAAAGCCGTAGGCGGTGAACAGTTTCAGCGCGGACAAGGTATCCGCCGCACCGCCCGCATCGGTGAAAGCCGCCACTCCCCAGTTGCCGAACCAATGCGTGGCTTCCGCGCTGAACGTGCTCATCACGCGCCCGCCGACCACCGCGTTGCCTTCGACAAAACCGAGGCTCTGGAAAGCGAAACCGCGCACGGTCTGGGTGCCGCCGACGCGGAACAGATATTCCTGCGGAATGCCGAGGCGGGTTTTGGCAGCGGTATAACCCGCTTCGGCGCGCAGACTGAGCACATCGTTCCCGGTCAGGGAAAACCACGACTGATGGCGCCCGTAGCTGCGCACAAAGTCGCGGTCCGACACGATGGCTTTGCTGGTTCCGCCGACACGGAATTCGGTCAAGGCGCCGTCGCTGGGCGCCAGTGGATCATTCACCGCGCGCCGGTGCCAGTGCCAGTCGAGCACCAGCGCCTGGTCGGTTTCGGGAATGCCGCCGCGCGGGCGGCGCTGTTCCTGTTGCCAGTCGAGACTGGTGCCAATCTCGATCTTGCCCGTGCTGCGGCTGCGGGTGACCCCGAGTTTGTCGCGCCGCGTGCGCAACCCCTGCACCCGGCTCTTTTCCACCCCGGCGCGCCAGGCCAGACCGTAGCCGGCGGCGTTGGGCGGCGTATTCAACCCCACAGTCAGATTTTGCCGATTGTGCTCGGCACTGACCGCTCCGTTCAGGATCCACGCGCGGTCGAGAAAGTTGTAACTCTGGTAATTGACTTCGTTGCGCACCCCGTTGTTGGTGCTGTAACCGATACCGAACGACAATTTTCGCGATTGCGCCTCGACAATTTGCACGCTGACCGGCGCCTGCAAACGACCGTCTGCGGCGGGCACCGCGCTTGCCGTATCGAGGCGCATCACGACCGAGCTGAATTGCGGCAGTTTTTGCAGGGCGGCCTGGTATTCCAGCAGCAGGGCGCGCCGATAGGGGGCGCCCTGCTTGAAGGTGGCGCGGTGCCGGACCAGTTTGGGATCGTAGCGTTGCAAACCGCCGATCTGTAATTCACCGAACACGAAGCGCGGGCCGGAATCGAGCACCACCCGCAGGCGCGCGCCGGCCGCAGCGACATCCACTTCCGCGTCGCTGCTGACCAGCCGGGCCGCGGCAAAATCCTCGCGTGCGAGCTGCGCCAGCAATTCGGTTTTGGCGCGCTCCCAATCCGCCGCGCGAAACGCCTTGCCGGGCGGCAACAGCCAGCTTGCGCGCAGGGCTTCGGCGCGCGCGGGATCGCTTTGCAGATCGCCGCGCAATTCGATCTCGACCGCGCTGACCCGCGTGCGCGGCCCGCTGTCAACCTCGACCTCAAGCACTCCCGCACGGGTGATTTTGGATAACTTAACGGAAGCGGAAAAAAATCCCTCGGTCGCCAGCAACTCGGGGATCTCGCGCCGGGCGCGGCGCATGAAGGCGGCGCGCTCGCTGTCTTCGCGCAGCACTGTATCGGGCAGCACGAAATGCTCATCCAGCAGGGCGCGTACCGCTTTCGGCGCTTGCAGCACGACTTTACTGCCGCGGGCAAACGCCGGTTGCGCCACGCACAGCAACAGCACCAGCACACTGATACGCCATGCAGCCATCAGAACAATGAATGGTTGAATGCCAGATGGGTCGCGATGCTGCCGGCGTAACCGAGCGCGATGACCGGCGTCCATTTGAGGTGGGCAAAGAAGGTATAGACCCCGCGCGCCTGCCCCATCAGCGCCACCCCCGCCGCCGAGCCGATCGACAACAGCGAACCGCCGACGCCGGCGGTCAGGGTGACCAGCAGCCACTGGCCGATGGACATGTCGGGCTGCATGGTGAGCACCGCGAACATCACCGGAATATTGTCCACCACCGCCGAGATCACGCCGATGGCGATATTGGCGTTGGTTGCTCCCCAGTCGCCGTAGATCACTTGCGAGACCAACCCCAGATAACCGATGAAACCGAGGCCGCCGACACACATCACCACGCCGTAGAAAAAGAACAGGGTATCCCATTCGCTGCGCGCCACCTCACGATAAATATCGAATGCCGCCGGACTGCCTATCTCGCTGACCTCTTTTTGTGCGCGCCCGCTAGTGGTCATACGCAGGTGGAAGGCATAGAACTTGAGCACAGCCATACCGGTCAGCATACCGATCACCGGCGGCAGTTCGAGCACACTGTGGAAGCTGACCGCCAGCGCGATGGTGCACAGAAACAGGCCGGCGATCACCAGTGCGCCGCGCTTCATCTCGATCATCTTGCCGCCACCATCCGGTTTTGCATTGGGCAGGAACAGGTGCATCACGATGGCAGGAATGAACCAGTTCACCAGCGACGGCAGGAACAGGTGAAAAAAAGTCCAAAAGTCGATCGGGCCGTTACTGGTCATAATATTCTTCTGCCACACCATCAGCGTGGTGATATCACCGAAGGGCGAGAACGCCCCGCCGGCATTGGCGGCGACCACCAGGTTGATCAGTGCCAGCACCACGAATTTGGGATTGTCCTTGCCCACCGCCATCACTACTGCGCCCATCAGCAAGGCGGTGGTCAGATTGTCGGCAATGGCGGAAATGAAGAAGGCCAGCACCCCGGTGACCCAAAACAGGGTGCGGTAACTGAATGCCTTGCGGATCAGCCAGGAACGCAGCGCCTCGAACACGTTGCGCTCGTCCATCGCGTTGATGTAGGTCATCGCCACGATCAGGAACAGCATCAGCTCGGCGTATTCCTCCAGATTGTGGCGCAGCGCGGCTTCGACCACGTGCGGAATCTGGTGCTGCTGGTAGTACCAGGCAATCAGCCCCCAGATAAGCCCTGCCGCCAGCATTACCGGTTTTGATTTGCGCAGGTGGGTGAATTCTTCCGCCATCACCGCCAGATAGGCCACAAAAAACAGGGCAAGCGCGGCGAAACCGACCCACTGCCCGGTCAGGTCGAGCCGTACGCTGTCTACGGATGCCTGCGCCAGAAACGGGGTAAACAGAAAAACAACCAGGGCAATAACGCGCTTCATCGTGTTGTCTCCAACGGGCAGGCGGACAGCCACCCTTGATTACGAAACTCGCCATGCCCGTTTCCCCCTCCCCAACCCTCCCCCGGCGGGAGAGGGGGCAAACGAATCGCTGCGCGAGTTTCACATTAACAAACTACGGACGGGTGAAAATGCGACGGGGAATTGTACCTTATGGATGATCCCAGCCCGACATCATCACTCGCCCCTGATCAGGGAAATTAATCCCCCGGTTGAAGGAATTTTCACCGCCCACCTTCGCCCAGAATACTTTCGGCCAATGCGCGTTTATCGCTGTGCAAGCCGACGATGTGCTCTTCCACCGTGCATTGCAATACCAGACGATATACCGTGACCGGGTGCAGTTGCCCCATGCGGTGGGCGCACCCCATAGCCTGGTCTTCGGCGGCCGGATTTCACCACGGGTCGGTGATGACCGCGTAATCGGCGGCGGTCAGATTGAGGCCAAAGCCGCCCTCTTTGGGGTTGATCAAAAATAAATCGCTTTTGCCCGATTGGAATGCGGCAACGCGCTTAGTGCGTTCGCCGGCGGGAGTTGCGCCGTCCAGATATTGATAACCGACCCCGGCTTTCTCCAGCGCCTCGCGCAGCAGGGCGAGAAAACCCACAAACTGGCTGAACACCGGCGCTTTGTGGCCGTCGAGTTGGTCGCCAACGGCCAGCTCGGTGAAGGTTTGCACTTTGCAGCCAACGGCCGGAAAAGCCGGAGTGGCAATACACGGGTCACAGGCGGCGCGGCGCAACACGGCGGCCTCCACCGTGTTGCGCAACTCCTCGCACAAAGCGCCGCGAACCGATTCTGCCAGACAGTAATTACCATTTCGGTCGGGCGATTCGATAGCCTGTTTTTTAGCCAGCGATTGTTGAATCGCGTGCTTGACCTCTTCTTGTTTAAAGAACGGCCCGCACCATGTTTCAGCCCCGGTTTGCGCAGCAGGTTACAGATTGTGGTGCGCGGATGAGGTGTCCACAGCAAAGCCATGGCAAGCATGACAGCGCCCCGCCCGGCATCATTTTTTTGGGCGCCAAAGACTCGGGAAGAGTAAAAAATAGCTGGTCTTTCATTGGCTGTAATGATGATGAGAAATTAGGACTGAGCCATTCAATAACGTTTGGATTTTCGGAGTGGGTTGTACCTGACTGTATCGGCCGTATCGCGGGCAGGCGGGGTAGAATGAGCGCTCAATCTGCCGCGCGAGGACTTGCCATGTTCATTGAATTATTCATCCTAGTCGTGCTGGTCGCAGTCGTCATCATCGCACTGCGCCCGCCGCGCAAATAAACCAGGGGGCCTCTGCCCCCTGGTTTATCGAATAAATTTCTTTCCTGCAAGATTTTTGCCGCCGCCGGTCTGAATGTCCGACCCGCCGCGCAAATCCTATCTGATACGACTTTTGCGCGAAACCCGGCGCACGGGACTTTCCATCCAATTTTTGATCCGGTTGGCATCGCCGACGCGGGTATGTTTGCCCCAGGAATCGAGCAGCACGATGACGGTCGGCCGATCGGACACTCTGGCTTTCATTACCAGACAATTACCGGCCTCGCTGATGTAACCGGTCTTGCTCAGGCCAATTTCCCAGTTTCTGCTGCGCACCAGCGGATTGGTGTTGCCAAAGCGCATCGCCTGCGTCCCGACTTGCACGGTGTGGGAAGACTGCGTGGTGGCGCGCCTGATTTCCGGGTAGGTTTCGGCGGCCTGCACCATTTTAACCAGGTCGTGCGCAGTCGAAACATTCTCGCTTTGCAAGCCGACCGGGCCAGCGAAACGGGTGTAGTTCATCCCCAGCTCGCGCGCCTTGGCGTTCATCAGCGCCACCATCACCGGCGTGCCGCCGGGAAATGTGCGCGCCAGCGCCGAGGCAGCGCGATTCTCCGAAGCCATTAGCGCCAGCGCCAACAGATCGCCACGGCGCAGGGTCATGCCTTCGCGCAGGCGTGACTTGGTCCCTTTCAGACGGTCACGATCCTCGCGGGTGATGGTGATCGGCTCGTCCAGCGGCAGCCGCGCATCCAGAATCACCATCGCGGTCATCAGCTTGGTGATCGAGGCGATGGGCGTAACTTCGTTCTCGTGTTTGCGGTATAGCGGCTGTTGCGTCTGCTCGTCATAGATCAGCGCGATCGCCGAACCGAGGCGGGGCAATTTGCCATGGAAGTAAGGCAAGTAAGGCATATCCGCCGCCACGGCAGACCAGGCCAGCACGCCCAGCAAACTTCCGATCAATCCCTGTTTTATCTTCATTAATTTTTCCTTGCAGCGTTGGTGAGGCGCAGGATAGCCGAATAAGCGACATAGGCAACCCAGATCTGTCACCCATGGTCCGCAAACAACCTGCGGCAAACTGTTGCGACAACGGATTTAGAGGCGGATCGCCGCGCAAATCAGCAAATTTTCACAAGATAGCGGCAGATAGCACTTCCGCCGTCCATCGGCCGGCCCCTGCCACTCATCCCGCCCGCGCCTCACCTTGCGCCTGTTGCTGCTGCAATGCCCACATCTGGGCATAAGCGCCGCCCTGGCGCAGCAACTCGCGATGGGTGCCGCGCTCGACGATGCGCCCCTGTTCCATCACCAGAATCTGTTCGGCATCGACCACGGTGGACAAACGATGGGCGATCACAAGTGTGGTGCGCTCGCTGGCAATGCCGCGCAATTCGTCCTGTATCGCGCGCTCCGATTTCGAGTCGAGTGCCGAGGTCGCCTCGTCGAAGATCAGCAGCGCCGGATTCTTCAGCAGGGCGCGCGCAATGGCGACGCGCTGTTTCTCGCCGCCGGACAGTTTCAGCCCGCGCTCGCCCACCATCGTGTCGTAGCCCAGCGGCAGCGAGGCGATGAAATGATGCAGATGCGCGGATTGCGCGGCGCGCAGGATGTCCTCACGCGTCGCCTCCGGGCGGCCGTAGGCGATGTTGTAGTAGATGGTGTCATTGAACAGCACCGTGTCCTGCGGCACGATGCCGATGGCGGCGCGCAGGCTTTGCTGGGTGACCTGGCGGATGTCCTGCCCGTCGATCAGAATCGCGCCGTCATCCACGTCGTAGAAACGGAATAGCAGGCGCGACAGGGTGGATTTGCCCGCCCCGCTCGCCCCCACCACCGCCAGCGTGTGCCCGGCGGGAATCTCGAAACTCACGTCATGCAAAATCTGCCGCGTCGGATCATAGGAAAAACTCACATTCGCGAAACGCACCGATGCCTGTTTGACCTGCAGGGCGGGCGCATCGGGCAGGTCCTGCACTTCGCGGTTCTGGTTGAGTATCCTGAACATGCGCTCCATATCGGCCAGCGCGTTCTTGATCTCGCGATAGACAAAACCAAGGAAATGCAGCGGCATGTAGAGCTGCAACATAAACACATTGACCAGCACCAGATCGCCCACGGTCATTTTTCCCCGCGCCACCTCGTCCGCCGCCAGCAGCATCAGCAATGTCACGCCGATGGCGATGATCACGCTTTGCCCGGCGTTGAGCGTGGCCAGCGAAGTCTGGTTGCGCACAGCCGACACTTCCCACTGCCGCATCTGCTCGTCGTAGCGCGCCACCTCGTAGTGTTCGTTGCCGAAATACTTCACCGTTTCATAGTTGAGCAGGCTGTCGATGGCGCGCGTGTTGGCCTTCGAGTCCATGTCGTTCATGGTGCGGCGGAACACCATGCGCCATTCGGTCACCACCAAAGTGAACGCAATGTAGGCCGCCAGGGTGACGAAAGTGATGATGGCGAACCACGGGTCGTATTTGACAAACAATATCGCCGCCACCAGAAAGATTTCCAGCAGCGTGGGCAGGATATTGAACAGCATGAAGGTGAGCAGGAAGCTGATGCCGCGTGTGCCGCGCTCGATGTCGCGCGAGACGCCACCGGTTTGCCGGTCCAGATGAAAGCGCAGGGAGAGATTGTGCAGATGCTCGAACACCTGCAGGGCGACGCGGCGGATGGCGCGCTGGGTCACCTTGGCGAACAGCGCATCGCGCAATTCACCGAAGGCGCTGCTCAATAAACGCAGCAGCCCGTAGGCAAAAATCAGCATCACCGGCACCGCAAGCATCGCCTGCGGCAGACTCATCGCATCGACGATCTCCTTCAGCAGCAGCGGCACGCCGACGTTGGCCAGTTTGGAGGCGACCAGCAACAGCACGACCGCCGTCACCCGCCACTTAAACTCAAGCAGGTAGGGGACAAGGCTGCGGATGGCTTTCCAGTCGCCGGGACTCAGCGGCGGAACATAATCGGAACGGTTGTGGCGCATCAAGCGGGAATCATAGGCACGGGGTCGTCATTATAAGCCAGACTGCATCCTGCATCCGTCCGCCTAATGCGGCTGGCGCACCAGCAGATACACCAGCATGCGGATGACGCCGTAGCTCAAGTGGGCGAGCAACGAGACAAAGGGCGAACGGCGCGCCATCTCCACCCGCCGCGCATCGAATTCGACTGCGCGCAGCACTTGTTTGCGCAGGTCGCGCGCAAAGGGCTCGTCGCGCACCACGAGGTTGGCCTCGCGCGCCAGCAGCAGGCTAAACGGATCGAGATTGGACGAGCCCACCGTCGCCCATTTACCGTCCACCACCGCGACCTTGGCATGCAGATAACTGGCGCGGTATTCGTAAATTTCGATCCCGGACTGCAACAACTGGCCGAACAAGGCAAGGGTGGCGTAATGCTGCAAGCGGTATTCAACCCGCCCCTGCAATAGCAGCACCACGCGCACGCCGCGCTGCGCCGCTTCCTGCAGGGCATGGCGAATCGCCAGACCGGGCAAAAAATAGGCATGCGCCAACACAATCTCGCGCCCGGCCTGGCGGATCGCCTCCAGATAGGCATGCTCGATGTCATGCCGATGCCGCAGATTGTCGCGCAACAGCAAAGCGACCGGCGTATCCGCCTCCTGCTTTTGCGCCTCCCGCAGGCGCGCGCGCCAGTGGCCAATACGTTTTTTTAGGGTCACCCAGCGCGTGCTAAACCACAGACGGCGCATCGTTTCCTGCACTTCACGCGCCAACCGTCCCTGCACCCTAACCGTGAAATCAAGGCGCGGCATGTCGATGTCGCCGCCTTCCGGAATATCGTTGACGATATTGATGCCGCCGATATAGGCGATCTCGCCGTCGATTTCCACCAGCTTGCGGTGCAACCGGCGCAGACGGCGCAGGCGGCTCCGGCGCAGGGTAAAGGCGGAAATCTCGCGCCGAAACCAGGCTACCTCGGCCCCGGCAATCCGCAAGTCGTCAATCCACGCCTGCGGCAGATCGGCCGAGCCGAAGCCGTCCAGCAAAAGGCGCACCGCAACCTCGCGCTGGGCCGCGCGCTGCAACGCCTGCAGCACCATGCGCCCGGTCTCGTCGGCGGCAAAAATATAGGTTTCTATCTGCACCCGGTGCTGCGCCGCATCGATGTCTGCACACAGCTGAGGGAAGAAACGCTCCCCGTTCTGCAGCAGGGTGAGGCGCTGGCCGCCGACGCGAAAAGTGTCCTTCATCGTTTTCTTAGTTGTGCCAGTAGCGCCGCGTGATCGGACATGTTGCGCCCGCCGCGCACCTGGCATTGCACCAAATCGAAACCGCGCATGTAGATGCGGTCGAGTTTGAGCAGCGGCAGGGCCGACGGGAAGCTGCGCGCCGGCTTGCCGTGCTGCAGGCAGAACACATCCTGCACGCCCAGCGCGGTGTCCAGTCCCGCACTCAATTTGCCGCGCCAGTCATTGAAATCACCGGCGATCAGCAGGGGCGCATCGGCCGGCACCGCCGTCTGCGCATAGTCGATCAGCGCCTGTAATTGCGTGCGGCGACCGCGCGCAAACAATCCGAAATGGGTGCACAGGCAGTGCACGCGGCGTCCCTCGACATCAATCTCGCAATGCAGCAGGCCGCGTTGCTCGAAGCGGTGCGCCGACACATCCGTATTGTGCGTAAGGACGATGGGGAAACGGCTGAGGATGGCGTTGCCGTGGTGCCCCGCCTCGTACACCGAGTTCATGCCGTAGGCGTGATGCAGCCAGAACGGATCGGCCAGAAATTCGTGCTGCGGCATATCGGGATAATCGGCATGCTGTTGCGCGTGATGCGCATGCTCCCCCTGCACCTCCTGCAAAAACACGATATCCGCATTCAATTCATGCAAGCGCTCGCGCAATTCATGCAGCACCACGCGCCGGTTGAGCGGCGAGAAACCCTTGTGGATATTGTAGGTGGCAACTTTCAGCATGGGCCGTCAGGCGTTGCCGATGCCGCGCGTGGGCAAGTTGATCTGTTTGGCGAAATCCAGCATGCGTTTGATCGGCTGCACCGCGCGCGGAATGATGGCCGGATCAACCTGAATCTCGTTCGTCCCGCTTTGCAGCACTTCGGCCAGGTTTTGCAGGCCGTTCATCGCCATCCACGGGCAGTGGCTGCAACTGGTGCATGTCGCGCCGTATCCCGCGGTGGGCGCTTCCAGAAAGGTCTTGTCCGGACACACCGTGCGCATCTTGTGCAGGATGCCGTTGTCGGTGGCGACGATGAATTCGCGCGCCGGGGAATTCTGCGCGGCCTTGATCAGTTGCGTGGTGGAGCCGACCACATCGGCCAGTTGCACGATGGCGCGCGGAGATTCCGGGTGCACCAGCACCTGTGCATCAGGGTGTTGCGCTTTCAGCTCAATGAGTTCTCGCGCTTTGTATTCGTCGTGCACGATGCAGGAACCCTGCCACAACAGCATGTCGGCGCCGGTCTGTTCCTGCACATAATTGCCGAGGTGGCGATCCGGCGCCCACAGGATCTTTTTGCCTTGTTCATGCAAGTGCTTCACCACCGGCAAGGCAATCGAACTGGTCACCATCCAGTCGGCTCGTGCCTTCACCGCCGCGCTGGTGTTGGCATATACCACCACCACGCGGTCGGAATGCGCAGCGCAAAAGGCGGCGAACTCGTCCGCCGGGCAGCCGAGATCGAGCGAGCATTCCGCTTCGAGATCAGGCATCAGTACGCGCTTTTCTGGATTCAAAATCTTGGCCGTCTCACCCATGAAACGCACACCCGCCACGACGATCGTTTTTGCCGGATGCTGGTGGCCGAAGTTCGCCATGTCGAGCGAGTCCGACACAATACCGCCGGTCGCTTCGG
>Ga0210015_1002052_pt1 | contig 19256 bp, 9 predicted proteins | sample CryGeymeta201522_FD_185471 | JGI IMG/M metagenome (GOLD analysis project Ga0210015, IMG submission 185471) | Groundwater microbial communities from Crystal Geyser aquifers in Utah, USA - Crystal Geyser metaG 2015-22 (SPAdes) (version 2) | ecosystem: Environmental > Aquatic > Deep subsurface >... | reverse complement strand
TCAGGCCGGGTATGCAGTAACGCCATCGCATCCTGGAGTTGGTCGCGAAACCCAAACGCCCCGCTGGATTGATACAGTGCGGTGCGTCCCCACAGACGGCAGGAAAGTGTCTGGTACATCAGCCAGCGGTTGAGCATCAAATCCATGCTGGGATCAGGCGTTTCAACCGTGACGGTATTCAGGATGTCATCCCATTGCTGCTGGACGGATTGCCAGACCGCTTCAACCTGACCCTCTGCCTGAATCTGCCCGATCAGCGAAAGGCTTTCATCCCGATTTTTCCCTTCGCCGACCAGGAAAAATACTTCTTCCGTTGCGCCCGCCGCCAGGTCAATGTGAAGTTGAATGACCGCGCATGGATCCAGCCCGGCATTCACCGCGCTGTCCAATCCAATGCGAGCGAGAGCCGCCGGCGCGCGCAGACTTCCCATGCGCCCCAAAAACTCGGTGCGGTCGGTGGTTATGTTATGCGGTTTTTTATTGGACGCCAGAAACGCCACGCGTTCGCCAAACTCGCTATTGAAATGATTGCTGGCGAGCAAAGCATTTTTATCGGGATCAAATTCCGGCATGACGTGGGCTTGATGCATGTCACGCGTTGTGCCAAGCACCCATTCGGCATAGCAGGTGACGGTGATACGGCGCGGACGCTCCCATAGATTTTGCAGACGCAGTTGCGCAATTTTGACAGGAGAATCTGGCGCGGCGAACAGTCGCAGGTTCTGGTTGAGTCCGTGACTCTGACTCTCAAAGATCGAATAGCCCGCGCCGTGACGAATCACGTGCGCGGTATCTGCGCCAGCAGGCATGGGCGTCGGCGACCAAACTAAGCCAGTCTCTTCATCTCTAATGTAAATCGCTTCGCCTGGCATATCGGTGAGCGGGTCATTGCGCCAGGGAGTCAGACGGTTCTCGCCGCTGTTCTCTGCCCAGGTACAGCCCAAGCCTGATTCGGAAACCAGAAAGCCAAACTGCGGGTTGGCGATAACATTGACCCACGGGTGCGGTGTGTGCTGGCCCGGCCGGAGATGGATGATGTATTCCCGTCCGTCGCGGCTGAAACCACCGAGGCCGTTGTCGAGGAGCAAATCGTCCGGGAGTTGAAGTTGTTCTGTCGGCTCGGGATCAAGCGCCGGGGAGAGTGAAGCGGTGAATACTGGCAGACGGGTGGATGGAACGGTTAAACGGAGAGCGTGTTCAGCGAGAGACCCACTTTTTTCATCCAAAATAACACCGGCGACTGTTTCAAACAGGATTTTGTCAGCAGATTGAAGTTGGTCTGTACGCAGTACGAAAATGCCGTCGCGCTGGTTCAGGGAGGCCTCTTCACCCATACGTACAATCTGGCGCTGGATGGCGTTGCGCAGGTCGAGGAAGTAGCCGGTATCCTGCTCGTTCAGGATGACCAGGTTGACTGTGACATGGTGGCTGCGCCAATAGGTGAAGGCTTGCAGGGCTTCGATCAGCAGGGGCGACTCGCCGTTATGGATGCGCACCAACAAAATGGGGTAATCACCAGAGATACCGAAGGCCCACAGGCCAGACTGCCCCTTCTCGTTCTGGGCCAGGATATGCGGTGCGGCGCGTAATGCGCCGGCCGGGTAGAGCAGGGCAGATAAAAGGCGTTGGATATTTTCGACAGAGGGCGCGTCCAATCCCTGTTCGAGCAGTTCTCTTTCGCTGTGAGCTTGCGCATTGTTGAAGGCATGATAGATGGCTTGCCCGGATTGGTAATGAGATAGCTTTTCCAATGCTTCAGAACGGGAGGCGGCCGCCAGGGTCAAAAAAGTGACCCGGGTTTTGGCGCGGGGCTTCAGGTCAATTTCCTGCGCCAGAGACAGGATCGGGTCAAGTGTGCCGCCGACGGTTCCAGAAAGGTGGCGGTTGGCGTCTTGTAATGCCCGCGGGGTGCGCATCGTCTGTGATCTGCCCAGAAACTTAGCGCGGTCCGTCTCGTGGTCGCCGGTGACTTTGCGCCCGGCTTCGATAACCATCGCATGGATCAGCACGACAGGTTTTTCATCCGCAGAACGCGGGCGGCGTTGGAACAGGAGCGCATTCTCATCGGGCAGATATTCGCTCTCGATAAAAAGTTTGTTGAACGCCGGATGTTGGCGGTCAACTGCCTGCGCCGCCAGCACGACTTCGCCGTAACTGGTCAGTTTCAGTTTTCGGGGTTGGTCGCTGTCGTTCAGGATATTGACCCGCCGGATCTCGACGCCATCCGTGCTGACGGTAATTCCTGTTCGCAGGGAAATTTCATTTTCCGAACGCTGGAACTCGACCTTGTGCGGATAAAACAACACTTCCTGATTTTCAGGCGCCCCCCCGATAGGCTGACAGGCGGCGGACCAGAGCGCGCCGCTCTCGCGATCCTGCACATAAATCCATGTGCCCCACTGGTCAAAGGTGGAGTCGGCGTGCCAGCGCGTCAACGCAAACTCGCGCCACTGGCTATATCCGCTGCCGGCGTTGGTGATCAGCAGGCTGGTATTGCCCTGCGAAAGCACGTGCGCCTGCGGAATGGGACTATCCACTGGCACGCGCCATGGCTCACTGCTGACCAGCCGCGCACCTTCGGGCGAGTCCGCTGACTCATCGAGATGGGGATATTCAATCGGCGGGTTCTGTGGAATTTTTTCCTGTAGAAGAAGTTCCACACTCTGAACATGCTCGTCGGTGTGGAAACGTTTCACCATCACATCCTCCAACAGATAGTTACAAGCCGCCAGCAGGATCATGCCCTGATGATGCGCCATGTAGGATTGCACGATGGCGTGTGTCTGTCCTTCTGGGAGACGTGTTTTGGTGTAATCGAGCGCCTCGTAAAAACCAAAACGTCCGAGCATGTTCAGGCGCTCCAGGTGCGCCATATTTTCCAGCACGGCTTGGGGCTGTAACGAAAGTCCCAGCAACGACGCGTAGGGCGCGATGACCAGGTCATCGTGCAGGTCGCGTTTGTAGCCCAGAACAGGCACGCCAAAAGCCTGATACTGATAGTTTTGATTGACATCGAAAGCAAAGTAACCCGACTCCGAAATGCCCCAGGGAACTTCCTGCTCCTGTCCATAACTGGCCTGCGCTTCGAGTGCGGCATAGCAGCTATCCGAGAGAAATGTGCCAGCATAGTTTTTGATGAACAAGGTCGGCATGAGATATTCGAACATGGTGCCGCTCCACGAGAGCAGTACCTGCTTGCCGTTGGCCTTCGTCATGGGCCGCCCGAGATGCTGCCAGTGACTGTTCGGCACATCGCCTTTGGCAATCGCGACCAGGCTGGCAATCCGCGCTTCGGACGCCAGCAGATCGTAGTAACTCGGGTCGAGCCGTTCGGCGCTGGCGTTGTATCCAATATGAAACACCTGTCGGCGCTGATCGAACAGGAAGCGAAAATCCATGCCAGTCACGGCGGCGTTCGCCTGCCCTGCCAGTTCCTGAAAACCAACCAGCAAGGGCGTGACCGTCATGCGCGCCGACGATAACTCATCATCCAATTTTTGACACCATTCACGCGCCGCTTCATCTTGCTGCTGTGCTTTGAAATGATTCAATGCCGTTTGGATGCGCTCATACACGGCTGACGCCTCACCCAGCGTGGGCAGTTCGGCGGGCAGGCTGGCGCAAAAATCCTGTCCAGCGGGCGTTTGCAAAATCGGCGACTCCACGCGGCTGAGCCAGGGCGCGAACAAACCCAGGCTGCGCTGCATGTCCTGCAAGTGGTGGCGCATCAAGCCGAGATAGAGTTGGAGTTCGGTCAGGGATTCGGATTGAAGATTGGGATGACTCTCAAGCAATTCCATCAGGCGGCGGCAAACTCTGTCCCAGCCTTCGCCTGACAGCCAGTCGAGAGTCATTTTCCACGCGGCTGGCTGGTTCTGGACGGCGCTGACGCGCTCACAAATGCGGGTTAGTTCAACTTCAAAAGATTCAATCGAAGCGCGATGCAGTTCCGATTCCTGCGACACAGTCCCGGTTCCCGCACGGGACACGGGATGCGGATTGTTTTTTTTCCGTAAGTGATTCGGGGTGTTATCCAGCGCTTGCAACGCTTCTGACAGAATATCCAGAATGGCGAGCAGCCCCTGCCATTGCTTGGCGCCCAACAGCGGCGCACGGGCTTGCCCGGTCAGGGCCAGGCAACCCTGCTTGAGCGTCGTCAGGCACGCCGCCAGGTTGCCGCTATCCACTGTGGAGATGTAACGCGGCGGGAGCGCGGCCAGCGTCTGCGAGTCGTACCAGTTCAGCAGGTGTCCGCGGTAATGTTCCAGTTTGTCCATGCTCTCAAAAGTTGAGCGCAAGCGGACTGCCAGTTCGACCAGGCCGATGTAACCCAGATCATAAGCCGACAATGTGGATACCAGAAACAGTCCGATGTTGGTGGGGGTGGTGTAGTGCGCCACATTGCCGCGCGGCGACTCTTGAAAATGATCGGGCGGAAGCCAGTGGTCATTGGGTCCAGCGAACTGCTCAGAAAATGCCCAGGTGCGACGCGCCAGTCGCAGGACTTGCTTGCGCTGGGTCTCCGAGAGCGGCGCAGTGATGTGTGTCACGGGCTGGCTGATGATGGCTGCGGCCTGTGGAGCGATCAGCCAGGCGGCCAGTAAAGGCAGGGCCGCCCATAGCGCCGTCGGGTTGAAAATGGCGATGGAGATCCCCAGCAAAACAGTGACAACCAAAGCCGCTGCCATCTCGCTCCAAATTTCGCAGCGCGTGTTCGATCCAGATGCGCGCGCCGTATTCGCCGCGGTTGTCCATTGCAATAGTTTTCTGCGCGCAATCAGCAGGCGTCCCAGCGTGGTGCGGATTGCGCCCAGCATCAGCAATCCTTCATAAGGCAGAAAAAGAACAGCCAACGCCCAGCGTGTGAGCGGAAGCCGAATTGATTTGAGAAGTTGTTTGAGCGGCAGTCTGTTTCGCAAACCATGCCTGCCATCCTGAACAGTTTGCGCCGCGAGAGGCAGGGCGGATGGCAACAGCGCCAGCAGGGTCCAGGCCAGCGGCGAGCCAGGCAGGAATAGCCAGCCCGCGGCGAGCAGAGTCAACAGCGTGGGCGGCAGGAGACTGCGGCGCAGGTTGTCGAAAATTTTCCAGATATTGATGATGGATAAGCGGTTGGGAGCCAACCCGTTTTGAGTCTGGACGATGGGGAATAACCAGGGCAGTAATTGCCAATCGCCGCGAATCCAGCGGCGCAGGCGGCGGGCGTAGACCAGGTATTGCGAAGGATATTCTTCATATAACGTGATGTCCGTGACCAGCGCCGCGCGTCCATGAATCCCTTCAAACAGATCGTGGCTGAGCAAAGTATTCTGGCGCACCTGGCCTGCCAGGCTGCGCTCGAAAGCCGCGACATCATAAATCCCTTTGCCAACGTAACTGCCTTCGCCAAACAAATCCTGATAAACGTCCGAGACAGCAAAGGAGTACAGGTCAAACCCGGCGTTCCCGGCAAAGATTTGCGAAAAGAGCGAACGGTTCGCGCTGGTCGGCTTGATCGCCATGCGCGGCTGCAACACGGTATAACCCGCGACAACGGAGCGTCCGTCCGCGGCAAACTCGGCATGGTTAAGCGGATGCGCCAGGGTGGCGATCAGCCGGTTGGCGCTGCCCTGCGGCAGGGAGGTATCCGCATCCAGCGTGATCACATATTTGATGTCAGGCAAAATGCTCGCGTCCCCAACTTGGGTGGAGTAAGGCGTCTCGCCCAAATTGAGCAACAGGCGATTGAAGTCCGCCAGTTTGCCGCGCTTGCGTTCCCAGCCCATCCAAACCCCTTCAGACGGATTCCACTGGCGATGACGATGAAATAAATAGAAGGGCAATCTTTCAGGATATTTTTTGTTAAGATCTTCAATGCCCGCGCTTGCCAGCCCAAGCAGGTTTTCATCCTCGGGCATATTCTCCGACGGGGCATCCCCGAAATCGGTCAGCAGGGCATAGGTCAATTGCGGGTCGGGATTGGATAGATAATAGAGTTCCAACTCTTGCAAGAGATGATTAAGCTCTTCGGCGCTTTCCAGCAGGGTTGGCACAACTACCATTGTGCGGTTGCCTGATGGGATGCCCTCCGAAAAATCCATGCGCGGCAGGCTCTGGGGCTTGATGCGGTGGGTCACATTCCAATGCACGAGTGTGATGGCGGCTTCCAAAGCCAATCCAAACCCAAGCGCGCCGACGAGGATGAGCTGGACAGGCGAGCCGCCCGAAAGCATTGCGTAAGTGAGCAGCCCCAAGACAAACAGCACGGAAAGGATGGCAATACTCCCCAGATACGTGGCAGTGGGGGATGCGAGCAACGCGCGGCGGATGCGGACGTTTAATTCAGGCTGGTAGCGGATACTGGCTTCGAGCGCCGCGCGCCCCGCATCCCGCAGATAAAAACCGACGTGCGCCTGCCTGCGGCGCTCCGCGGCTTTGTCATCCACACTCCGAGCGGATTCAACTGCGGCGAGCGCGACTTCCTCTTCGCTAAATTTTGAGTGGCGCGCCAGTTCCTCGATGACACTGCGATAACTGTTGCGGGTGTCAAAATCCATGCCCGCGTAAACCCCCGCTGGGTCGTCGCGCAAAATCTTTTCCACGCGGCTGGTCTGCTCAAAGAAATCTTTCCAATCTGTGGCGGCAAGCAGGCGCAGGCTGAGAAAACAGTTGGCGACAATGGTCTCGTTTGCGACCTCTGGGGAAGGGAGTTCACTCGGGGTTTCGATTAAAGTTTTAGGCGAATCCAATCCAGTTAATTCAGATGCAGCAAAAACAAGCCGCTCCAAAATCCCGATGCGCAGCATGATCGGAAACGCCCACAGTTCTCCAATCGTCAGCGGCGTGACCTGTTGATAGTCCCCCGCAAAAATGGCGGTTTGCGTCAGGTCAATCTGACTCTGGCTGTAGTCAACCCATTCGCGCGCCAGTCCAAAGATGCGGGGTAGTCCCGTTTCCAGTTTGGGTAACTCATTGAGAAAACTGGCTGGCAGGTCTTCTTCGATTTGTCGCAGGGTCTGTTTGACGATATAAAAATTATCCAGCATCCATTCGCCGGCGCGTGAAACCGGCGCGTCATTGGCTGGCACAGATTTAAAAACTGCATTGGCATTACGCAAAGCCAGTTCCCATATTTGCAGATAATCCAATAGGTCAGTTTTTTTTAGACGGGATATTTCTACGGTGTCCCGTGCTGGGGCCGCGGCTATCACGTGCGTTTTCGCCAGTTGGTGTGCGAATTCTCTCAGTTGATTATCTGAGTCTGAATTGGCTGGTTCGGATGAAATAACCTGCGTGGCAATCTGCATAGGTTAATGCTCTATGCGTTCACTTGTTGGTAGTTCCGGTGAGATTGGCTCTTGCTTGAGGGGTAGATCCTGCACGATCAGAAGCGGGACTTTGCCATACAAGATGAAATTGTTGACCATGCTGCCATACGGCCATTGGCGATTCCCCGAATAGCCATGCGCGTTGAGCGCGACGATATCGATCTGCTCCTGTTCCTCGAGCTGATGCAGCGCAGCTACCGCATTTTCACTGGCGATGAGATGAGTTTGAACAGCAACGCCTTCCAGATAGGATCGCGACCTCAACTGTTCGAGATAATGTGCGGCTTCTTCGCGGTTCCGTTCGACAACGCGATTGGCTAGATCAATATCTTCGGGAGCCGGGGGCATTTGACGCGCCATCTCTGGCGTTTTCACGACATGCGCGAGATGTACCTGAGACTTATGATAATGCGCTAATTGGGTGATGACCGGCAAAACATTTTCCGCCCGCTGGGAACCATCCAACGGCGCCAGGATGCGTTGGTAAACAAGGGGTTCTGATAATTCACCGGAGTAGTCCCCATATTGATGCGCCCGAACAATCAGCAGCGAGGTCTGCGCGCTCAGGATAATTTTTTGCGTAATGCTGCTGATGCCCCATTGAGTCAAACCATTCCGTCCATGGCTGCTCAAAATGATCAGTTTCATCCCCTGGTTTTGGGCGTATTCCGTAATCCCTTCCGCTACCAACCCTTCCAGCACTATCGTCCGCGCCCGGATATTTGATTCTTGAAACCGCATCTTTGCCTTTTCCAGATAAAGTGCAGCTTTTGTTTTATTGATCTGCCAGTTTAGTAGATCAAACAATTGCGCGGATGCGCCTGCCTGGTTCTTTTCCAACATGCGCAGCAGTGTGATTTCCGCGTCAAAAGAACGGGCGATGGCAAGGACATGCGGCAGGACACACTCAGCCAGTTGAGAACCGTCCAATGGGACGAGAATAGTATCGAACATGGATATTCCTTTCGATTCTTTGACGCCGGGCAAAACCTCGATGGATTAAGCTCATTATCAAAGAAATGGTTAGCGCGCCAAAGGGCCGGGATAACCGCTGGGTTTGGGCGGCAGTTGAACTGCCGCCCCATCGGTTTGGCGTGTTAACAAGAAATGTGAGCAAGCGCCGATTTTCTTCCAAGGGCATTGGCCTTCACAGTGTGGAGGCTGCCTTTATTGTGGTCAGTCGGGCGACTCGAACCACGCAAATAAACACACCCGACTTAATTTTTATTATAAACCCTCCCCAGCCGCGTCCACCAGCCGGGGAGGGTTTGTCTCCGCCGCTTGGGGGAGGCGGGAGAAGGTCATTTCAGGAATGGCAATGCCCTGATGGCGGCGCAAAACGCTGAGGTTGAATCCATGGACCAGCAACTGAAATATATGTAGATGACCGGCGCGATGAGCAGGATCACCAGGAACCCGCCGATATTGCGGAATAACTTGGAGATCGCCAGGGGGGAGATATTATGGGTCCATAAGATTGTCTGATGGTAGTGAAGTGAATTCCAATCCTTTCTTTCCGCGTTCCGCGTGGATGGTCTCGCCCTCATGGAACTCACCATTCAGGATCTTGACCGCCAGCGGGTCTTGCAGTTCGCGTTGGATGGCGCGTTTGAGGGGACGTGCGCCATAATCGGCATCGTAACCGACCTCCGCCAGATAGGCGCGCGCCTCAGGACTGATCTCCAGCCGATAGCCGCGCTCCTTTAGCAGTGCAGAAACATGCCGTAGTTGGATCTCGACCACATGCACCAGGTCTTCGCGGCTGAGCGCATGGAAGATGATGATCTCGTCAATGCGGTTCAGAAATTCAGGTTTGAAATGCGCCTGCAAAACGTGCGTGATCGAATCGCGCATTACATTGACTTCCCTGCCGCCCATCCATAGCTCACCGCCCAGGTTGGAGGTCATGACCACCAGCGTGTTGCGAAAATCCACTGTGCGCCCCTGACCATCCGTCAGCCGCCCATCATCCAGCAGTTGCAGCAACACGTTGAAGACATCCGGGTGCGCCTTCTCGATTTCATCGAACAGCACCACGCTGTACGGGCGGCGTCGCACCAACTCGGTCAACTGTCCACCTTCCTCGTAGCCGATGTATCCAGGCGGCGCGCCGATCAAACGGCTGACGGTGTGCTTCTCCTGGTATTCGCTCATGTCAATGCGGATCATGGCTCGCTCATCATCAAACATGAATTCAGCCAGCGCGCGCGCCAGTTCGGTCTTGCCGACGCCAGTGGGTCCCAGAAAAATAAATGATCCCAGCGGACGGTTTGAGTCTTGCAGACCCGCCCGCGCACGACGCAAAGCATTCGAGACGGCTTTCAGCGCATCCTCCTGCCCGACCACCCTTTCGCATAAACGATCTTCCATGTGCAGGAGTTTCTGAGTCTCGCCCTCGAGCAGTTTCGCAATCGGAATGTGAGTCCAGCGCGAGACAATTTGGGCGATCTCTTCGGCATCCACTTCCTCTTTGAGTAGCGCCCCGCCCTGAGCCTGTACCTCTTTCATGCGGCGTTCACCATCCGCCAATTTCTTTTCCGACTCAGGCAGAGTACCGTACCGCAGGCGGGCAACCTTTTCCAAATCAGACTGCCGTTCAGAGCGTTCGATCTCCTGACGTGTTTGCTCAATCTTCTCTTTGGTCGTGCGCAGTTCGGCGATGGCTTGTTTCTCGGTCTGCCAGCGCGCTTGAAGTTCGTGAGACTTTTCCTTCAAGTTCGCCAGTTCTTTTTCGATATTTCCGAGCCGCTCTTTGGAAGCCTTATCCTTTTCCTTCTTAAGCGCCTGACGCTCGATCTCCAGTTGCATCACCTGACGGTCAACTGTATCCAACGCCTGCGGCTTGGAATCGATCTCGGTACGTAGACGTGCGGCGGCTTCGTCAATCAGGTCAATGGCTTTATCGGGCAGGAAGCGGTCGCTGATGTAACGCTGTGAAAGCGTCGCGGCAGCAAGAACCGCAGCATCTGTGATCCGTACGCCGTGGTGGACTTCATAGCGCTCTTTTAATCCGCGCAGAATGCTGACCGTATCTTCGACAGTCGGCTCTTCCACCACTACTGGCTGGAAGCGGCGCTCCAGAGCGGGGTCTTTCTCGATGTGCTTGTGATATTCGTCGAGCGTGGTCGCACCGATCAAATGCAACTCGCCGCGAGCCAGCATCGGCTTGAGCATGTTGCTGGCGTCCATCGCGCCTTCAGCCGCGCCCGCTCCAATGATCGTGTGCATTTCATCCAGAAACAGGATAATTTCCCCTTCAGACTCTGTGATCTCTTTCAACACGGCTTTCAGGCGTTCTTCGAACTCGCCGCGATATTTAGCGCCTGCCACCAGAGCGCTCATATCCAACTGGACCAGGCGTTTGTGTTTGAGCCCCTCAGGCACATCCCCATTGATGATCCGCTGCGCCAGCCCCTCAACAATGGCAGTCTTGCCGACGCCAGGTTCGCCAATCAGCGCGGGATTGTTCTTGGTGCGGCGGGATAGGATTTGTATCGTGCGGCGAATCTCTTCGTCACGTCCGATGACTGGATCAAGTTTTCCCTGACGTGCCATGGCAGTCAGGTCGCGTCCATATTTTTCCAACGATTGGAAAGTTCCTTCGGGATTCTGCGATGTGACACGCTGGGAACCGCGTACCTGTTTCAAGGCAGAGAGGATCGCATCCTTGGTCAGACCGAATTGAATCAGCCGTTTGCTTTCATTGCTATCTGCCAGTCCCAGCAAAATATGCTCGGTGGAAACGTAATCATCCTGCATCCCTTTGGCGTAGCGTTCGGCGGCAGACAACACATCCGCTGTTTGGCGCGACATGCTGACTTCCAAATTTGCGCCCTGAACCTTTGGCTTTTTATTCAGTTCATTGCTCAGTTCGTCCTGAATGGCTTGTGTCCCGCCCGATGCCTTGGTGATGATCGCGCGCACGATCCCATCCTGTTGTTGAACCAGCGCCAGCAGCAAGTGAATCGGTTCGACCACCTGATGCTGGTGATCCTGCGCAAGATGTTGGGCGGCGAGCAAAGCCTCCTGCGATTTTTGTGTGTATTTTTCTAAGTTCATGGAATTTTTCTCCGTACCATCATTCAGATGTAACCGTCCCGAAGGGTTGACCTTAAAACCTTCGCAACTTTCTTTCTCTCTCTAAAATATCATTCCTGAATTTCCAGTTCGATCCAAGTGGCTTCGTAATAAACTTCACGGTAATGAGCGAGACGCAACTGCTGGCTTTCAACTTGAGCGGTCAGTTCGGCTTCCAATTGGCGGATATGCGACTGTAATTCAACAACCTGATTCCGCAAGCGCAAGATCGTTTCGGCGGCAGCCTGATCAACGCCCAAATCTTTTTGAAGACGACGCTGACAGCGCAACTCGTAACCTTCATAAGTTCCATACCAATATTTTTTGGGAGATGGGTTTTCGGGAATCATAATTTGACCTCACTTGGGTCTGCGTGTTTCTGACGGGCGGAAGCCAATGCTGTAATGCCCTCAACTTCCTGATCGGTCAACGCGACAGGCAGAACCAGTTTGACTCGGGCAAACATGTCGCCGCGTTTGTTGGGTTCGCGCAGATAGGGCATGCCTTTGCCGCGCAAGCGGAAAGTCTGGTTGGCGTTGGTGCGCGGCGGAATCGTCAAAGTCAGCGGCTTCTCCAACGCGGGGATGCGGATCTCGCCGCCGGCAATCGCCGTGAAGATGTCAACCACCGCATCCATGTGCAGGTCATCCCCATCGCGCTCAAAAACATCATTGGGCACAACTTTGATGATTAAATACAGATCCCCAGCCGCGCCGCCGTTCCTGCCCGACTCGCCGCGACCAGCCAGACGAACCCGCGTTCCAGTGCGTACGCCAAGCGGAATACTTGCCTGAACGCGATGTCCATTTATTTCCAACGCGCGTTGTGTGCCGCGAAAAGCCTCTTCCAGCGTCAGATCAACTTCGTATTCCACATCCCGCCCACGGCGCGGACTGGGTGACGCGCCTCGTCCGCGGCTGGTTCTGCTCCCGCCAAAGATATTGGCGAAGAAGTCGGAGTACGGCGAGTCGGTTCCAAACAAGTCTTCCAAGTCTTCGGCATTGGCGTATTGGGCGCGCGCCCCTTGACCGGGTTGAGTTGACCAGTTTTGCCAGTTAAAATCCTGCTGGCGACCGCCCATCTGCTGCCATTGCTGGTATTGTGTCCGCAACTCATCATACTTCTTGCGCTGTTTTGCATCCGATAAAACCTGGTAGGCCTCGTTGATCGTCTTGAATTTTTCTTCGGCGTCTTTGTTGCCTGGGTTTACATCCGGGTGATGTTTACGCGCCAACTGACGGAAGGTTTGCTGAATCACCTTCTTGTCGGCAGTTGGCGCTACGCCTAAGATTTCGTAATAATCCTTGAAGTCCATTGGATACCGTTTTATTTATCTTCCTGTTTATCATCCGATTCTTTTTCGTTCCTGGACTGCCATCTTTTATAAGCAGACTCAATTTCCCCGGCTGTGTGGGTATCGCAGGCGACCAGCGGTTGATGTTCATCCGGCGCGATGTAGCCGCCGGGGCTGGTCACGGTACAACCCAACAGCCTGCCGTCCGGGAAATACACGGCCAGAATATTGAAGAGTTTGGCGCATACGATGCAGCCATGTATCTCGACTGCATTTTTATTTTCAGAAGTGTTCATAACTATTCATCTCCCTTTTGGAGCCAGCCTTTCTGTTGCCAGGAATCCAAATATCTGGGCTCCGGCCAGAATTTCCCGGGAATGAAGTCAGAACATTCAACGGGAAATATGCCCCCGCCGCGGTTGGATCGCGACCAGCCAAATTCGATCTCGCGGTCACAACTTGCGCAATTCACATAAAACTTGTCGTTTCCGGGGTTGTTATGCGGCTCAAATATTTCATAATCTTCTGGTTTGGAAGAGGAATTATGGCACGGTTTAGAAAAGCCCAATTTGCGGCAAAAACACCTTTACAATTTTGGCTACACTTGTGGGGCGGGAGGCAAGGGAAAAGAACGCCTTTGAAGAAGGCGTTGGGCTAAAACGTTCGATTACCCCAGGGGATTGCTGCCCGTGGATGCCTCACAGTGTAACATAATCGTCCAGAATTTGTAAACCAGTTTTTTCGCGCTTGTGAACCGTGTCCAAAATACCTTTGCACCTCGGATGCCATCCAGCCCACCGCTTTCATCACGCCGATTTCACGGCGGCGCTCGGATACACTTGCATAGAGCGCCAGGCCCGTCAGCGCCAACCCGCCCAGCAAGGCGACAACGGACGAGACTCCCGCGAAGCGCTGCGAGACTAGCGCGATGCCGCCCATCACCTGCACGATGCTCTGTTCAGTCGTCGCGCTGACCTCGCCCAACGTGGCGCGGCTCTGTCGCACCACCTCATCCACCGTCGAGGCTTGCGCGACGCGCACGTAGATCTGGTTGATCGCGTCCGTTTTCAGGTGAGAGAGCATTTGCGCGTCCGCGAGTGGAATGTAGAAATTTGCCGCGGCCGCCTGACCTCCCTCCTGCGCCTCAACGATCCCAACGATTTGAAATGGCTCGCCGCCGATTTTCACTTCATCGTCAGGCTTGAGACCGAAGAACGCCGCATAGTGCTTGTCTACCACCGCCATGCGTGTGTCGTTCAATTGTAGAAAGCGTCCTGCCACGACCCATTGGCTGGCCCTGGCGGGACCGATTGTGGGCTGATTCACGTCCACACCCAGAACCGTCTGGTAGCTCGTCGCGCCGAAGTCCCACAACAAAAGCGCACGCATGACCGCCACCTCGCGCCGCCGTTCCCAAACACTCGCGGCAATGACGCGAAGCAAGAGCGCGGTGGCGAAGAGGAATGCGATTAAACCAACGAGCAACCCGAAGCGGTCAATCAGTGCGAACAGCGCGCCGAGTTCCGCGGCGAATGACTGTCCCGAAGAGACGATGGCTTTATCGCCCAGGATCGTCTTGACGCGCGACGCGACTTCCTCCACGCGCCTCTGGTCGGTCTTGAGAAAGAGCAGATTGGCATCATCAGGACGAATGTCGAACACTGAGCGGACCTGCGGCGCAATGTTTGCCAAGGCGCGCGCGTCCGCCAGTGGAATGTACAGGTTTGCGTTTGCCAATTGCCCCGCGCGCGAGGTATCAACCAGACCGACGATGGTGAACAATTGACCATCCAGTTCCCGGCTCAACTTCTGTGTCACCACCAGTTCCTCCAGATGGACGCGGCCGCCTTTCAAATCCCGCTTGGCGCGCGCCACCAGGTTCAGCACATCCGGCAGGCATTCTGCCAGTTCCTGCGCGGTATCCGCCTTTGCGAGAATTTCCAGCACAACCAGTTGGATCCTTCGCACCCACAGGGTTGTATCGCGCCGTCGTAATTCGATCCCGCGAAATTTCAAGGTCCCATCCTCGAAGGCCCCAAAGTATTGATTGGGAACCGGCACACGAGCGTCCCTTTTGGAGGACAGGAAAGCCAGCCATTTGTAGACACCTTCCAGTGCGATGGGGATGCCCGTTTGAGTCAGGATGGCATCCAATAACGGGGTGAAATCTGAAGCCCGCTCGAACCCTTCCTGCTGGACAAACAGGCAGTCCACGTACATGTGCAAGACTGTGAAGCCCATGTCTTCGGCCACCTCCTTGGCCTGCAACATCAGTTCGCGGCTGGTGGCAGTCACGGCCTCATGCGACTCGGAACCATTGGTCAAAAAACAGCCAAAGGTGGTATCCATGCCAAACAACTTCAAGCCGCTTGGAACGAAGATTACCTACTCAAGGTGCTCGCCTCAGGAATTTAGATGCGATTGCCCTGCCTGTTGTACGTGTGTACTTTTAGTAACAGGTATAATCCAGGCAATGATTCCTCTCAAACTTCGCATCTTTGGATTCCTGTCCTATCGTGAGCCTGTCGAATTGGATTTCACGGGTTTCGACCTGGCCTGCATTTCGGGACAAAACGGCGCGGGCAAATCGTCCCTGCTCGACGCGCTGACCTGGGCGCTGTTCGGCGAGGCGCGCAGCAAGGACAAGGACGCGCTGATCAACCTGGGATCGAAGGCCGCCGAGGTCGCGCTGACCTTCGAATATGAAGAGAACATTTACCGCGTCCAACGCACGACGCCGCGCGGCAAAAGCACGGTGTTGGAGTTCCAAATCAGGGATGGCGAGGATTGGCGTCCGCTCACCGAAAAATCCGCGCGCGAAACGCAGGCGCGCATCGAGCAAACCTTGCGCCTCGATTACGACACCTTCGTCAACGCCTCGTTCTTTTTGCAGGGCAAGGCCGACGAGTTTACGCAGAAAAAAGCCGGCGAGCGCAAGGCTGTGCTGGGCAACATCCTCGGCCTCGAAGTCTGGGAGATCTACAAGGAACGCGCCGCCGAACGCCGCAAGGAAATCGAAAAGGAAACCGCAGGCATTGATCGAAGCATTGCCGATATTGACGCCGAACTTGCGGAAGAGGAACCGCGCAAACGAAGACTCAAGGAACTCGAATCGGATTTGAAGCGGTTGAGCGAGGCGCGTAGAACGCAGGAGACCGCGCTGGAAAGCCTCAGGCGGGCCGCGGCTTCGCTGAATCAGCGTCTCGCTGAGGAAAAAGCAAGGCTGGAGGAGGAACGGCGCGGTTTGAAGGAACAGGAGAAAGGTATCAGTGATCAGTTATCAGTGACCAGTGCATTGACTGCTCAGATCGAAAGCGCCAAGAAATCACTGGCGGAGACCGAGGAACGAATCGCGGAACGAAGCAAATTGGAGGAAAATCGGAACGCGGCGCGCGAACAATTCGCCACTTTAAAGGCTGAGAACGAGTTGCGAAAAATCGAGATGGACGAACTGAAAGCGCGTATCAACCAGCTCAAAGCGGCGGGGGGCGCGGCCTGTCCGCTTTGCGGACAGGTGTTGAGCGAGGAACATCGCCGCTCCACACTGGAACAACTCCAGAATGAAGGAAAAGAAAAAGGCGACCGTTTCCGCGCCAACAAATCCAGCATGGACGCTCTCGCCAAACAAATCGCGAATTACGAATCGCAGGCTGCGAAGATGGGAAGCGCGGAGAGGGAGCGGTTGAACTTGTCCACTTCGATCACCCAGTGGACGGAACGCATCGAAACGATCGGGAATTCGGCGAAGAATTGGGAAACCATTGGCGCGAGGCGGCTGAAAGAAGTCGAAGCGATCCTTGCAAGCGAAAAATATGCGGTCGAAATAAAAAAGCCGACCGTCAGCCTGGATGAAGCCGAGCGCGCCCTGTTCCGGCTGCAGGAACAGGAAAACAACAAGAACCAGGAGGTTGGCGGGGCGCGCCAGCTGGTGGATGTGCTGGTTTCATTACGCCAGCGGAAGGTAGGCTGCGCCGCCGAGCGCGAAGAGAAACAGCAACTCATTGTTCAACACAAAACACTCGAACGCGCTTTTGGCAAGGACGGCGTCCCCGCGCTGCTGATCGAGCAGGCGCTTCCGCAGATCGAGACGAAAGCCAACGACCTGCTCGACCGCTTGAGCGACGGCAGGATGTCCATCCGCTTTGCGACGCAGGCCGAGTACAAAGATAAGAAGCGCGACGACCTGAAAGAGACGCTCGATATCCAGATCAGCGACGGGGCGGGGTTGCGCGATTATGAAATGTTTAGCGGGGGAGAAAGATTCCGCGTGGACTTTGCCATCCGCCTCGCGCTCTCGGAAGTTCTCGCCCAGCGCAAAGGCGCACGCCTGCAAACCCTGGTCATTGACGAAGGCTTCGGCTCGCAGGACACGCAGGGACGGCAAAGACTCATCGAAGCCATCAACACCGTGCGCGGCGATTTTGCGAAGATTCTGGTCATCACGCATTTGGATGAGTTGAAAGACGCGTTCCCGACGCGGATCGAGGTGGAGAAGACGGAGCGCGGTTCCAGCGTGCGCGTCATTTAGTCGAAGGTCGAAAGTCAAACGTCGCGCGACTTTTGACCTTCGACTTTCGACTCCTTTCCCATGCCCTACTTCCTCACCTCCACCCTGCTCTTCCTGCTCGGCCTCGGCATCATCGTCTGGGTGCACTCGCAGTACCAGATGGACATCGTGGTCACGCCCGCCGAGGCGCCCGCGTCCGCGCCGCTCATCAGCATCTGCGTGCCGGCGCGGGACGAGGAGCAGAACATCCGCCGCTGCGTCGAATCCCTGCTGGCGCAGACCTATCCCAATTTCGAGATCATTGTTTTGGACGACCGTTCGACGGATTCCACACCGCGGATTCTGGAAGAACTACTCCAAACGACTAAAGTCGCCACTACATGGCAACCACGTAGTGACGACTTTAGTCGTCTGCGCGTGATTCACGGTTCGGACCTACCCGCGGGCTGGGCCGGAAAACCCCACGCGTTGACCCAGGCCTCAGCCTCCGCGCGCGGCGACTGGTTGTGCTTCGTGGATGCGGACACTTTCGCCGCACCCGAAGCGCTCGCCTCCTGTTACATCAAAGCCATCGAGACCAAGGCCGATATGTTCACCATCATGACCTTCCAGGAACTCGACTCATTCTGGGAAAAAGTGTTGATGCCGCTGGTGCTGACCGCGATGTCGGTGGGATTCTCGCCGCGCAAGGTCAACGACCCGAAACGCCGCGACGCGGTCGCCAACGGACAGTTCATCCTCATCCGGCGCGCGGTCTACGACGCGGTGGGCGGACACGAAAGAATCAAAGACCAGATCGTCGAGGATAAGGCGCTTTCGGAGCAGGTGAAGTGGAACGGGTATCGCCTCGTCATCGCGGACGGATACCAGATGGCGCGCACGCGCATGTACACGTCCCTGCCCCAAATGTGGGAGGGCTGGACGAAGAACATCTACCTCGGCCTGCGCGACACGCCGTCCATGCTCCTGCTGGGCGCGTTCGGCGCGACGCTGGCGCTGATCGCGGCGCTGTTCCTGCCCGCCTGGCCGTTGCTGGGATTTCTTTGGCTGCTCAAAGGCGGAGGCGCGCTCGCGCTGGGAGTCATTGCCAAGTCGCTGATCGTGTGGGCGGCGCTGTTGTGGGCGCGCGCGGCCGTCAGCCATGGACTCGGCATCTCGAGACTGTACGCGCTCACGATCCCGCTTGGGGCGGGTTTGTTCGCGGCGATCATGCTCACGTCCGCGTGGAAAGTCCTTTCGGGGCAGGGAGTCACCTGGCGCGGGCGCGTCTATCGTCCAAAATAATTGTACGCACGCCAAAGCGATGGGATATACCGCCGGTTCGGGCGGCAGTTCAACTGCCGCCCCAGCGGTTTGGCGCGCTAACAAACAAATAATTCAAACGAAAGGAGAAAAAAAATGAAACACATTCTGATGATCGTCACATTGGGGGCTTTGCTGGTGGGAGCCTGCGCGCCCGCGGCAACGGAGGTTGAGGCGTCCGCAGTCTGGGCGCGCACGGGGATGTCGGGCGGAACCGGCGCCGCCTACCTGACGCTCGTCAACGGCACGCCCGCGGACGATGAACTGCTTTCCGCCTCGTCGGATGTGGCCGAGGCGGTGGAAATACACCTGAGCCAGGCGGGCGCAAACGGCGAGATGCAGATGATCCCGCAAGAGTCCGTGCCGCTGGCCGCGGGCGCGAAAGTGGAGTTCAAGCCGGGCGGACTGCACGTCATGCTGATCGGCCTCAAACAGGACCTGAAGGTTGGCGACCAGTTCGAGTTGACCCTGCACTTCAAGAACCACGCCGACATTGTTTTGAAGGTGATCGTCAAAGAAGAGGCGACGGATATGTAAACCGGCTGGCTCAAAGGTTACAAGCGCGCAAAATGACAGTCGCTTTCGAAAAGACTGTCATTTTGTTTTTTGGAACTCTTTTCTCCCTGAATCGTCTACTGTCCGAAGGAGATACCAAATGAAAAAGCGAACTTTATTGATTGCCTTGCTCATCCTAACCCTGACCCTCTCCGCCTGCAAAGGAACATCGGAACTCAACGAAAACCGCGCCAAATGGGATTCTCTGGGAGTC
>Ga0210015_1002039_pt1 | contig 19334 bp, 20 predicted proteins | sample CryGeymeta201522_FD_185471 | JGI IMG/M metagenome (GOLD analysis project Ga0210015, IMG submission 185471) | Groundwater microbial communities from Crystal Geyser aquifers in Utah, USA - Crystal Geyser metaG 2015-22 (SPAdes) (version 2) | ecosystem: Environmental > Aquatic > Deep subsurface >... | reverse complement strand
GCAACAGGCCGCGCAAATCGCCGCGACCACCTTACCCGACCTGGATTGACATGGACGCCCTGCACGAATCGAATCTGCCCAGCCTGAAATTTCTGCACCGCGGCAAGGTGCGCGATCTGTATGAGATCGATAGCGAGCACCTGCTTATCGTGCAGACCGACCGCCTTTCAGCCTTTGACGTCATCCTGCCCAACCCGATTCCGGGCAAGGGTGAGGTGCTGACCGCGGTATCGAATTTCTGGTTCAAACGACTGGCGCATATCATCCCGAATCATCTGACTGATATCGCGCCCGAGTCGGTGGTGTTGACTGAAGCGGAGCGCGCACAGGTGCGCGGTCGCGCTTTCGTCACCAAAAAACTGAAGCCGTTGCCAATCGAGGCCATCGTGCGCGGCTATCTGGTCGGATCGGGCTGGAAAGATTATAAAAAGAGCGGCGCGGTGTGCGGCATTCCGCTTCCGCCCGGTTTGCAGGAAGCGCAAAAACTGCCGCAACCTTTGTTCACCCCGTCGAGCAAGGCGGCCGTGGGCGAACACGACGAGAACATCAGCTTTGAGGCGGTACAGAAACTGTTGGGGCCGGCAATCGCCGAGCAAGTGAAGAACGCGACGCTTGCGCTCTACACCGAAGCAGCCAACTATGCCCTGACGCGCGGCATCATCATCGCCGACACCAAGTTCGAATTCGGCGTGGACAGCGCGGGCAAGCTGTACCTGATCGACGAGGCCATCACGCCCGATTCTTCGCGCTTTTGGCCGGCAGACCAGTACCAGGTCGGCAGCAACCCGCCCAGTTTCGACAAACAATTCGTGCGCGACTGGCTCGAATCATCCGGCTGGAACAAGCAACCGCCCGCTCCGCAAGTTCCTGCCGAAGTGCTGCAGAAGACCGCTGAAAAATACCGCGAGGCGCAACGTCTGTTGGGGGCATGACCCGTCCCGCCGACCTCATCGCCGGATTTCACCGCTTCCGCCAGGAACATTTCGGAGCGGCGGATGCACTGTACAAACAGCTGGTACAGGATGGACAGACCCCAAAAATCCTGATGGTCGCCTGCTGCGACTCGCGCGTTGATCCGGCGCTGGTGATGGATTGCGCGCCGGGCGATCTTTTCGTCATCCGCAATGTGGCTAATCTCATCCCACCAGCCGAGGATTCAGATCACGGCCGGCACGGCACCAGCGCCGCGCTGGAATACGGTGTGCGCATTCTTGGCGTCGAGCACATCATTGTGCTGGGGCATGCACATTGTGGCGGGATCCGGGCATTGCTTGCCGGCAACGGGGTGCACCCGGAAGACACCAGTTATGTCAGCAGCTGGATGCGCGTGGCGGAAGAGGCTCGGCAGATAGTGTTGCATCAGCATCCGCGGCAGAATGAAGCTGAACGTGAACGCGCCTGCGAACAGCAGGCGATCCTCTGCTCATTGGACAATCTGCTGACGTTCAGTTGGGTGCGCGAGGGGGTGGCAGCCGGCACGCTGGCATTGCATGGCTGGTATTTCGATATCGAACTCGGTCAGTTGTTGCAGTATGCAGCTACCGAGCGCAGGTTCGAGGCGGTTTGATTTTGGCCTATTGCGCTTCTTCAAGCTGCGGCAGGCCTTTCAATTCGCGGTAACGCGCCTTGTCCGCCGCATAGCGCGCCTTGACTGAAACCATTTCCTCTTCGCTTTGTTGCAAATCGTTCTGAAACTTGTCGATGCGCTGCTGCGCGTTGGCAAGGTCTTCCTCCAGTGATTTTGGAATCTTGCGTTTTTTTTCGAGCAAGCGTTCCCGCTCCTGCTGCAAGCCTGCCATGTTGTCGTTGGCGGACTTGAGCAAGGTGGTAAAACTGTTGAGGCGCGCTTCCACCTGTTGCAGGTTGCGGTCACGCGCCAGATCAATCTCTTTCTCCGAGCTGTATGTGTTGATCAACGCATTGTCGCGCCGCCGCTCCTGCTCCTCTTCCTGGGTCAGGGAAATTGAATTTTTCCCGGGCGTCTCGCGCGCACTCTCGCGTTCTTGCAGACGGCCTTTTTCCAGCGTTTGGGTATTGCGGTTGGCGTACTTGGGCGGGATTGTTTCCCCGTAGTGGGTGGTCCCGTTTTCGTCCACCCATTTGTACAACCTTGCCTCGGCATTCAAAGAGAAAACCGCGCACAACGCCGCAACACCCAGTAGAAATTTTGAATTTTTCATCTCTTCACCCCGTAAAGCTCACGATAAGTTTGCACCGCATGCAGATTCTGCACCAACTCTGCTTGCCCCTGCAAATAAGCCAATAGATCATCCAGCGCAGCGATGGAGATGACCGGCAATCCGAAATCACGCTGCACCTCCTGTACCGCCGACAATTCGCCTTGCCCGCGCTCCATGCGATCCAGCGCGATCACCACGGCGCAGGGCGTGGCGCCGGCCGAACGGATGAGCTCAATCGACTCGCGCACCGAAGTCCCTGCCGAGATCACATCGTCGACAATCATCACCTTGCCATGCAGCTTCGCCCCCACCGTATTGCCCCCCTCCCCATGGTCTTTTTGCTCCTTTCGGTTGAAGCAATACGGGAAGTTGCACCCCTGCTCCGCCAGCGCAATTGAGGTGCCGGCCACCAAAGGAATACCCTTGTAAGCGGGGCCAAACAGCATATCAAACTCATTTCCGGAGGCTAGGATGGCTTGCGCGTAAAATTGGCACAGTTCACGCAAGGCGGCTCCGTCTTGAAACAAGCCGGAGTTAAAAAAATACGGGGACAGGCGTCCCGCCTTGGTCTCGAATTCGCCAAAACGCAATACATTTTGCGCTACGGCAAAACGGATAAAATCCTGGCGATAAGCGTGCATGGAAACCTCAAAACAATTAGATGAAGGACATTAGAGACAGGGTGCAGCCACTCCAAAACGGCTCCCATTATAATGCGCGGCTATTTTTACCGAGAAACAACATGCGTATTATCACTCTCAACTTCAACGGTATCCGCTCCGCCAGGAAAAAAGAGTTTCTTGCCTGGTTCGGCAAAGCCGGGCGCGAGGTTATCGTCTGCGGAGACTGGAACATTGCACACACCGAAAAAGACCTTAAGAACTGGAAAGGCAACATGAAGAACTCAGGCTTCCTGCCGGAAGAAGGGGCCTGGTTCTCCCGTTTATTTAACGAAGTCGGTTTCGTGGATGTGTTCCGCAAACTGCATCCTGAACTCGAAGCCTACACTTGGTGGTCCAACCGTGGCCAAGCTTGGGCCAAGAATGTGGGGTGGCGTTTGGACTACCAGGTTGCCACACCTGATATAGCCGTGAAAGCCTTGTCGGCAACAATCTACAAAGACCAGCGGTTTTCGGATCATGCGCCGTTCTTGGTTGACTTTTCAGATTAGACAGGACGCAAGCCACCCGTCGAACTTATATCCTGTTCCCTTTAGGTCAGAAAGGTTGCAAGTCCCTCAGACATCCAAATTCTTTACTCCCAGCGCATTCTGCTCAATGAATGCCCGGCGTGGTTCAACCACATCCCCCATCAATGTCGTAAATATCTCGTCCGCGCCAATGGCATCCTCAATCCGCACACGCAACAGGATACGATTCTTCACGTCCATGGTGGTTTCCCACAATTGGCCCGGGTTCATCTCTCCCAAGCCTTTGTAACGCTGGATGCCAACCCCTTTCTTGGCCTCCTCCAGCAACCACTCAATTGCTTCCTTGAAGCTTGTAACACCGCGTTTCTGTTCGCCACGCATCGTGTAAGAGTTGGGGGAAATCAGGCCGTTTAGGGCTTCAGCGGTTTGGCGAATCTGCACGTAGTCACCGCTTTCCAGGAACTCATTATCTAAATAACTAAGGGAATAGTTGCCGTGAAAGAGTTTTTCCAGGCGCAAACGCAATTCGCCGTCATCGCTCCTATCCACTTCAGCCCTGATGGTGCCACCGCATGCATCTTCCAGCAACTTGGCGCTTTCGTTGGCTTTGGCTTCGTCAACCAACGAAAGTGCGGGCAGGATAAGCAAGGCATGGCTGGCTTCGGGTGCGATGAAGTGGGAGAGGCGCTCAATAACCGCCTCGGCCAGGAAATATTGTTTGGCGATCTCGCCCAGCGCTTCGCCTTGAATCGGAGCGGCATCAAGCGCGGGATAGAATACTGCCCCATCCAGCGCCGAGGCCAGCATGTAGTTTTTCAGTTCGTGCTCGTCCTTGAGATAGCGCTCCTCGCGACCTTTTTTGATCTTGTATAGCGGCGGCTGGGCGATGTAGATATGCCCGCGTTCGACCAGTTCCGGCATCTGTCGATAAAAAAAGGTGAGTAGCAGGGTGCGGATGTGCGCGCCGTCCACGTCCGCGTCGGTCATGATGATGATGCGGTGGTAGCGCAGTTTGTCGGCGTTGTATTCTTCTTTGCCGATGCCGGTGCCCAACACGGTGATGAGGGTGGCGATCTCCTGCGAAGCGATCAATTTTTCGAAGCGCGCCTTCTCAACGTTGAGTATCTTGCCTTTGAGTGGCAGGATAGCCTGGAACTTGCGGTCACGGCCTTGCTTGGCGGACCCGCCGGCAGAGTCACCCTCAACAAGATAAATCTCTGATAATGCAGGGTCTTTTTCCTGACAGTCGGCCAACTTGCCGGGTAAGCCAATGCCATCAAGAATGCCTTTTCGGCGTGTCAGCTCGCGTGCCTTGCGAGCCGCATCTCGAGCTCGGGCTGCGTCAATAATCTTGCCGCATATGATCTTGGCATCAATGGGATTTTCGAGCAGGTAGTCAGCCAATCTCTGTGAAACGACTTCTTGCACAGCGGGCTGAACTTCGCTGGAAACAAGCTTATCCTTGGTCTGAGAGGAAAATTTCGGATCTGGCACCTTCACCGACAGGACACAAGTCAAACCCTCGCGCATATCGTCGCCAGTCGTGTCCACTTTGGCTTTTTTGGCTAATTCGTTGTCTTCAATATATTTATTGATGACACGGGTCATCGCCATGCGCAGGCCCGTCATATGGGTGCCACCGTCGCGTTGGGGGATGTTATTGGTGAAGCATTGCACTACTTCGGAATAGCTATCATTCCATTGCATCGCCACATCTACCATGATATGGTCTTTTTCCCCGCCGGCCTGAAAACATTTTGGGTGCAACACAGTTTTGGTTTTATTCATATATTCAACAAAACCTTGCACACCACCCAAATAAGCAAAGTTTTCTCCCTTCCCTGTGCGCTGGTCAATCAACTCGATTTTGACCCCGTTATTCAAGAAAGATAACTCGCGTAAACGCTTGGCTAAAATTTCGTAGTGATATTCGACGTTCCCAAAAATTTCCTTGTCCGCCAGAAAGTGAACTTCGGTTCCGCGCTTGGTGCTTTCCCCCAATACAGGTATCGGTGAAACCTCAACCCCTTTTTGAGTCTCGATCCGCCTATCCTTCAAGACACCCCTGTCAAATTCAAGACCAAATTTTTTGCCGTCGCGATACGTTGTCAGCTTCAACCATTCTGATAAACCATTGACGCAGCTAACTCCAACCCCATGCAACCCCCCCGACACCTTATAACTATTTTGATTGAATTTTCCTCCTGCATGGAGGACGGTCATCACGATTTCAGCGGCCGAACGTTTAGGCTCGTGCTTGTCGTCAAACTTGATGCCGATGGGTATTCCCCGCCCGTTATCTGATACAGATATTGAGTTGTCCCCATGAATGATGACTTTAATTTCATCACAATGCCCAGCCAAAGATTCGTCAATCGCGTTATCCACCACCTCAAATACCATGTGGTGCAATCCGGTACCATCGGAGGTGTCGCCAATATACATTCCGGGACGTTTGCGCACCGCCTCCAAACCCTCCAGTTGCTGGATACTTGATTCGTCGTAGCTATCACTCATTATCTATCTGCTTTCATATTTGTTTCACGTGGAACAATTCAATCCAGGTTTTGATTTTCCTGGTGGTACATCAAATACGCATTGGCATTACAACGTACTTATAGTTGTCGCGATCCGGGGTGGTGACTAATAGGCTGCTGTTTTGATCTCCAAACAAAAGGGTTACTTCATCTGTATTCAAAAAACTTATCCCATCAACCAGGTAATTAACGTTAAATCCTATATCCAGAGCCTGTCCACCATAGCTAATTTCAATGTCTTCCTGGGCTTCTTCCTGCTCGCTGTTGCTGCTGATGATTTGCAGATTATTTTCGGTTAATAACAACCTTACCCCTCTGAACTTCTCGTTCGACAAGATCGCGGCGCGTTGCAACGCTTGCATCAGCGTTATTCTGTTGACCGCCAAATGATTGCTGTGGTTTGGTATCACCCGGGTGTAATCGGGAAATTTTCCGTCGATAACCTTGGATGTCATGGTTATATTGGAAAATTTAAATCTTGCCTGTTTTTCCGCTAATTCAATATCAAGTAATTCATCGCTATCCGCCAACAACTTCATCAGCTCGTTTACTGTTTTACGCGAAAGGATAGCTTCGATTTTCGGGTATTCCTGATCCAGGCTTTCCGCAATAAATGCCAGCCGGTGCCCATCGGTGGCGACAAGTTTGATTGAGTTGCCTTCAATAACCAACAAAACCCCGTTTAGGTAATAACGAATGTCTTGTTGAGCCATCGCATGTTGGACTGAATTCAATAGTTTTTTAAGTTTTCCTTGCTGGATGCTGATTTGGACGGCGCCTTCCAGTTGGTCAGCCAGTGTTGGAAAGTCTTCTGCCGGTAGTGTCTGCAGGCTAAATTTGCTCTTATTCGCTTTGACTAGAAGCTTATTTTCCTTGTTGTCAAGGCTAACCAAACTTTCTTCCGTGATCGCTTTTAAAATATCCTGAAATTTCTTGGCCGATACAGTTATTGCTTCATTGCCTTCACCTTCTCCCAACTCCATATCCAGATGAACTTCGATCTGGATTTCAAGATCGGTACTAAGGAAATTAATTCCGTTGGGAATTTTTTTTAGCAGCACATTAGACAGGATCGGTAAAGGTTGTTTCCTTTCCACGATTCCACCCACCGCAAGCAGGGGTTTGAGCAATTCGTTGCGTTTAATTTGTTTAATGAACATGTTTATTTAATACCCTAATAGATATAACAATCATTAAAAATTGTGTTGATAACAAAAATAACCTCAATAATTCATAAGTTAAAGGGTTATTTAGGTTGTTGGCAACACCCCTGACAAAATATGTATGGTTTGTTGATAATTTGGAGGCAACCCAGAATCCAAGTACTTACCCACAAAACAGAACGGCAATTTTGCAACTTATGCACGCAATGTTTGGTGCAGCAGGTTAAATTCCTTCTCTATTGTTTCATCTGTATTTCGCATATTGTCAATTGTTTTACAGGCATGCAACACTGTTGTGTGATCTCTTCCACCAAAGGCATTGCCAATTTCAGGAAAACTTAGCTGTGTTAATTCGCGTGCGAGTGACATGGCAATTTGCCTTGGCCTGGCAATCGAGCGGGTTCTTTTTTTGGACAGCAAATCGACAAGCTTGAGACGGTAGAAGTCGGCGACTGTCTTCTGGATATTTTCGATTGAAACCTGTTTGTTTTGGGCGGAGAGCAAATCCTTGAGCGCTTCCTTGGCCAGGTCGATGGAGATTTCCTGTTTGTGAAAACGGGCAAATGCCTCGATTCGGTTTAATGCGCCTTCCAATTCCCTGATGTTGGAGCGGACATGCTTGCCTATGAAAAACGCGACATCTTCACCTATCTTGATTTTGCTGTTACCGGCTTTTTGCAGCAAAATTGCGACCCGCATTTCCAGACCGGGCGGTTCGATCGCAACCGTCAAGCCGCAGGTGAAGCGCGAAGTCAGTCTCGGTTCTATTCCGTTTATTTCCTTGGGGAAAGTGTCGCACGAAATGACAACTTGCTTGTTTGCGTCGATCAACGAGTTAAGGGTGTAGAAAAACTCCTGCTGGGTGCCGGGTTTGTCCGCAATGAATTGAATATCGTCAATCAACAACAGATCCAGTGAATTGTAAAACTGCTTGAATTCGTCAAAGGTTTTTGTCTGAAACGCTTTTACTACCGCCGAGACATAATTGGTGGCATGGATGTAACAGATTTTAGCCTGCTTGTTTTCTGCAGCAACCAGATTGCCAATGGATTGCAATAAGTGAGTTTTGCCCAGACCCACGCCGCCATATACAAATAAGGGATTATAAGATTTTCCAGGCTTTTCAGCAACTTGGAGTGCAGCCGCATGTGCCAGCTGGTTGGCTTTTCCGGTTACATAGGATTCAAAGGTGAGCATCGGGTTAAGTTTATTGCCCGAGCGCGGACTTTTAACCGGGCTGACGAGTTCCTGGTTTTTCTTGCCCTCAACCGGAGGAGCGAGCAACTGCGGGGGAATTTTTTTATCCAGCCGCAGCTCTATTTCCGGCGGAGATTTGAACACAGCCGAAACCTGCCTGGAGATTTCGGGCAAAAACCGCTCCTGAATGATACGCAGGGAAAAACTGTTTGGCGCGGTCAATACAAGGCGCTGGTCCACCATGTCAAAGCGCAGAGGTTTGATCCATGAGTTATATTGCAAAGGGGGTAACAATTCCTTGAAATAACGCTGGCAGTTGGCGGATAGAGAAGGTACAGACATACTTGAATGGCAACCCGAAGCTGGAAGTCGGAACATTCTACAATCTAGGCCCAAAGTTATCCACAATATAAATTAGGCTTGACATAAAAGCCTTTAGCTATTGTAATTGCGCGCTTTTTTAACAAACCCGATCAAGGATTAAATCATGAAACGCACTTTTCAACCGTCTGTAACTAAACGCAAACGCACCCATGGCTTTCTGGTTCGCATGAAAACCAAGGGCGGACGTGCTGTGATAGCGGCCAGACGAGCCAAAGGCCGTGCAAGATTGGGCGTCTAAATCTGCTGAGCGCGCTTTTTTTCCGCGACGATGCAGAATACGCCGCCAGCAGGGTTTTTCTGCCATCCTTAAACACAGGGCGCAGACAACTCGCTGGTTTGCAGTACATGCCCAAAACAACCTCGCAGGGTGTGCCCGTCTTGGTGTAACCGTGAGCAAAAGACTTGTTCCCGGGGCAGTCGATAGGAACAGGATCAAGAGGATGGTTAGGGAGAGCTTTCGCTCCTTCCCACATGTTGGTATTGAGGTTGATGTGGTGATTCGTTTGCGTCTTTTTTTGTCGAATAAAGATTTCCGGCTTGCCAAGGCAGAGCTTATACATACACTGAACGCCGTTCTGGACAAAAAATAATGCGCCGATTTATGCTTTTTTTAGTCCGGGCGTACCAGTATCTCGTTAGTCCGCAATTGCCCCCCTCATGCAGGTTTTATCCTTCATGCTCGAATTATGCCGAGGAGGCGATCAGCAAGCACGGCCCGTTCAAGGGGTTATGGTTGACGTTAAAGCGGGTTATCCGATGCAACCCTTGGAGCGCGGGCGGACACGACCCGGTTCCGTAGTTACATATAGGTGATATTAAAGATGGAAACCCGTCGTTTGCTGTTGTTTATTGTTTTTTCTTTTTCTTTGATTGTGTTGTGGGGGGAATGGAATAACAGAAATCAACCGCAATCAAGCCAAAATGAGGCGGCCGAAAAAACCAATCTGCCGCAGCCTGTTGAGCGCGTAACGCCGGCACCGCAGGGGCATGTTGTCGCAGCGGTGAGGCCGGATGGAGAAATGGTTCATGTTGTCACCGACACATTGGAGGTGGAGCTCAATACGGCTGGCGCAAATCTGCAAAAGGTTTCCCTGTTAAAACACAAGGAAGCGAACGACACCAGCAAGCCAATTGTTTTGATGCAACAACGGGACGACCACACTTACTTGGCCCAATCCGGGTTGTTGGGTGAGGGCTTGCCAACCCACACCGCCACTTATAGCGCCGCACAAAAGGAATTTAAGCTGGGGGACGGCGCGGATGAGTTGCGCGTGGAGTTCACCGCCATTGAGAACAATAATGCGCGGGTCAGCAAGGTGTATGTGTTTCATCGTGGGAGTTACCTGGTGGATGTTTCCTACCGGATTGAGAATTTAAGCCGGTCCAGCCTGATGCCATCCGCTTATTTCCAGTTTGTCCGGGACTCTTCAGCCCCGCAAGGCGCCTCCGTTTTTATTCCCACTTATACCGGCGCCGCCTTCTATACCGATGCGGAAAAATTCAAGAAGGTTGACTTCCCCAGTATCGAAAAGAAAAAGGCCGATCCGCCTCCCGCCAGTGAAAATGGCTGGGTGGGGATGTTGCAACATTATTTTGTTGCCGCGTGGCTTCCGCAAAATGGTTCAAAACGCGAGTTTTACGCCAGACAACTGGACGGAGGTCTTTATTCCGCCGGTTTGGTGCTGGCGGTGCCCGAAATCAAGGTGGGCGAGCAAGCCGTGTTTGGTACGCAACTTTACGTCGGGCCCGCACAATCCAGGTTGGATGAGGTCGCTCCGGGTTTGGGTCTAACTGTGGATTACGGCATTTTCACCATTTTTGCGACTCCTCTATTTTGGTTGATGTCATTTATTAATCAATGGGTTGGAAACTGGGGTTTTTCCATCATTCTGCTCACTGTGTTGATCAAGCTGGCTTTTTTCCCTTTGTCTGCGGCGAGTTATCGCTCCATGGCAAAAATGCGGGTGGTTGCGCCCAAACTTGAAAAGATAAAAAAACAGTACGGGGATGACCGCGAGCGCCTGAATAAAGCGATGATGGATTTGTACAAGACAGAAAAAATCAACCCGCTTGGGGGGTGTTTGCCGGTTCTCATTCAAATTCCGGTTTTTATCGGCTTGTATTGGTCAATCCTGGAAAGCGTCGAATTGCGCCACGCGCCGTTTATTGGCTGGATTATCGATCTCTCGGCAACTGATCCGTATTTTGTGCTGCCCGTGATCATGGGGATCAGCATGTTGATTCAAACCCGCTTAAATCCTGTGCCGGCAGATCCGCTGCAGGCCAAGATCATGAAGATTATGCCGATTGCGTTCAGTATTATTTTCTTTTTCTTCCCGGCCGGGCTGGTTCTGTATTCCATCGTGAACAACGTTCTCTCGATCAGCCAGCAGTGGTACATCACGCGCGCTGCAGAAGTCGACCGAAAAGGTGCGGCAAAAGACTGACACAATCGCGGCAATTGCCACCGCTTCAGGGCGGGGTGGCATTGGCGTGGTGCGCCTGTCCGGTCCCGACCTTGACACATTCTGTAGCGCGTTGCTGGGCTTTGTGCCCAAACCACGCCTGGCTTGCTATACCCCATTTATTGATGGCGACGGCTCCCTGATCGACCGCGGGATTGCTTTGTATTTCACCGCCCCGCACTCATACACCGGTGAAACCGTGCTGGAATTACAGGGGCATGGCGGGGTGGCGGTGATGCAGCTCCTGTTGCAACGCTGTGTTGCGCTCGGCGCCCGTCTGGCGCATCCAGGCGAATTCACCCAGCGCGCGTTCCTGAATGGAAAGCTGGACCTGGCCCAAGCTGAAAGTGTGGCCGACCTCATCGCGGCAACCACCCAGCAAGCCGCGCGTAGCGCAGTGCGTTCCCTGCAGGGAGATTTTTCGGCGGCGATTCACGATGTTGTGGCGATGCTGATCGATCTGCGAGTGTATGCGGAGGCGTTGATTGATTTTCCGGAGGAAGAGGATGTGCCACTACAGCGGCAGTCTCACCTCGATACCAAGCTGGCTGAAATAAAAGCGCAATTGGTGCATATCCACGACTTGGCCAGGCAAGGGAGCATCCTGCGAGAAGGCGCGCAGATTGTACTGGTTGGGGCGCCCAACGCGGGCAAATCCAGTTTGCTGAATTGTTTGGCGGGAGAAGAGGTGGCTTTGGTCAGCGATATTCCCGGAACCACTCGCGATGCTATTCGCCAGGTGCTGCAAATTGACGGGGTTCCGTTGCACTTGGTTGATACGGCAGGGGTGCGAGAAACCAAAGATGCCATTGAATTGTTGGGCATAGCCCGCACCCGTGAAAATATCGCTAAAGCGGATATGGTCATGGTCTTGCTGGACGAGGCGCACCCAATTCACATGGATGATGATTTTGTGCGTGCCAGCGCGAGCCGTGGCACGCCGCTCATTTTCATTCACAACAAAATTGATCTGCTGAATAAGGCAACAAAAGTCGAGCAAAGGGACGATGGGGTCCACGTCTATCTTTCCGCCAAAACCGGTGCTGGCATCGATTCCCTGAAACAGGAAATACTCAAATTGGCAGGTTGGCAGCATACGGATGGAGTGTTTATGGCGCGCTCCCGCCATTTGGAGGCTATCGCCACAGCACTAAAAGCACTGGATGACGCCGCCGCCCGGCATACCGCCCTGGAATTGGTGGCAGAGTCTTTACGTCAGGCACAGCACACGCTGAATACCATTACCGGGGAGTTTGTCGCAGACGATCTGCTGGGTGAGATTTTTGGGCGGTTCTGCATCGGAAAGTAGGGTGCCGCAGGAATGTTTCACGTGAAACAGTCATCTTGGGTTGCCAGTCGCATTGTTGTAAGATGCCCTCCCTTTTGAGATGGATGGCGGAATGGAAACCCCGAGCAAATTCGATGTGATTGTAGTGGGAGGTGGACATGCAGGCACCGAAGCCGCGCTCGCCAGCGCCCGTAGTGGCAGTAAAACACTGTTGCTCAGCCACAACATCGAAACCCTTGGGCAGATGTCGTGCAACCCTTCCATTGGCGGCATAGGCAAGGGACATTTGGTGAAAGAGGTGGACGCGCTGGGCGGGGTGATGGCGCGGGCGACCGATGTCGCAGGGATTCAATTTCGCATTCTAAATTCCAGCAAAGGTCCGGCGGTTCGTGCCACCCGTGCACAAGCGGATCGACTGCTATACAAACAGGCAATTCGCTCGGTCCTTGAAAATCAGCCTAACCTATGGCTTTTGCAGCAGGGTGTGGATGGTTTGTGGTTGGATGGCGACTGGGTGGTGGGAGTTATAACCCAGCTCGGTTTGCGTTTTGCTTCAGCCAGCGTCGTGCTCACAACGGGCACCTTTTTGTCAGGTTTAATCCATGTTGGCTTGTCCCATTATCCCGCGGGCAGAGCGGGCGATCCGCCTGCAATCAATCTTGCCGCACAATTGCGCGATCTGGGGTTACCGATCGGCAGACTAAAAACGGGGACACCGCCGCGCATTGATGGGCGCACCGTTGACTTTACGGTGATGCGGGAACAACACGGCGACGATCCGTTGCCGGTGTTTTCGTTTTTGGGTGATGCCGCCCAACATCCGCGCCAAGTTCCTTGCTGGATTACTCAAACCAATGAGAAAACCCATGAAATAATCCGTGGCGGGCTGGGCCGGTCACCCATGTTTACAGGGGTTATTGAGGGAGTGGGGCCGCGCTATTGTCCATCGGTGGAAGATAAGATCACGCGATTTGCCGACAAAACATCGCACCAGATATTTCTTGAGCCGGAGGGTTTGACCACCCATGAAATCTATCCGAACGGGATTTCCACCAGTCTGCCTTATGATGTGCAAGTAGCGCTGGTGCATTCCATCAGGGGCTTGGAGAGCGCACATATCCTGCGACCCGGGTATGCCATTGAATACGATTATTTCGATCCGCGTGGACTAAAAAGCTCGCTTGAAACCAAGGCAATTCAGGGTTTGTTCTTTGCCGGGCAGATCAATGGCACAACCGGTTACGAAGAGGCAGCGGCGCAGGGACTGCTGGCGGGCATCAACGCGTCACTGCAGGCGCGCGGCATGGAGGTGTGGTGTCCACGCCGGAATGAAGCCTATCTTGGGGTGATGGTTGATGACCTGATCACGCGCGGTGTGACCGAGCCGTATCGCATGTTCACCAGTCGTGCAGAATATCGTTTGCAGTTGCGCGAGGACAATGCCGACCAGCGCCTGACCGGGATCGGGCGTCAGCTGGGGCTGGTGGATGAAGTCAGATGGCGTGCGTTTGCACGGAAACGCGAAGCCATCGAGCGCGAAGAGCACAGGTTGAAAACGACATGGCTAAATCCCGCTTCCTTGCCGGAGCAGGAAGCAGAGCGCGTGCTGGGCAAGAAAATCGAGCGGGAATACTCGTTGTACGATCTGTTGCGGCGGCCACAAGTGGACTATCGTTCATTGGTGTCATTACCGGAAATGGACGCGGAAGTGCCCGACGAGATCGCGCTCCAAGTGGAAATTGCAGCGAAATATCACGGATACATTGAAAAACAGAAGGTTGAAATTGCGCAACAGGCAGGTTGCGAAGGCTTGCGTCTGCCGGCTGGTATGAATTACTGCCTGGTGCGCGGTTTGTCGATAGAGGCGCAGCAAAGATTCAATCTGCAACAACCCGAAACATTGGGGCAGGCGGCGCGAATCTCGGGGATAACTCCGGCAGAGATTTCATTGTTGCTGGTGCATCTTAAGCGCGGTCTGAAAATGCCTGCGGAAAAACAACAGGCATGACAGGGGTGGTGGTATTGCGGGCGGGATTATCCGTTTTGGGCCAAGAGCTGGAGGCGGATTTGCAGCAAAAGCTGCTGGCTTACCTTGCGTTAATGCAAAAATGGAACAAGACTTATAACCTAACCGCCGTTAGCGATGAGAACGGAATGGTGACCCATCACCTGTTGGATAGTATGGCGGTACTACCCCACCTGTGGCCGGGAAGCTGGTTGGACGTGGGGTGCGGTGCCGGGATACCCGGAGTGATTCTGGCGATTGCGCGACCGCAATGGCAATTTACCCTGCTGGACAGCAATAGCAAAAAAACAGGGTTTGTGCAGCAGGCAGTGATCGAATTGGGATTGCGGAATATTCGGGTGCATACGGGGAGGGTGGAAGAATGGCGTCCAGCGGAGAAATTTGACGGCATCATCTCGCGCGCTTTTTCCGATACGGGAAAATTTATCTGCCTGACGCAACATTTGTTGACGGAAAACGGCCGCTGGGCAGCGATGAAGGGGCGTCTGGAAAACGAACCGACCCCGCTGGGTTATGTGGTCGAGCGAAAGATACCGCTTCAGGTGCCAGGTCTGAACGCGGTAAGAAGTCTGGTTATCGCAGCGAAAACAAGGGAGCGATTGGAATGGTAAAAATAATTGCCGTGACCAACCAGAAAGGCGGGGTAGGAAAAACCACCACCACGGTCAATCTTGCGGCCAGTCTGGCAGCGGCCAAAAAACGCGTATTGCTGGTCGATTTGGACCCGCAGGGCAATGCCACGATGGGCAGTGGCATCAATAAATCCGGGCTGAAACTCAGCATTTACAACGTGTTGCTGGGTGATGCCGTGATCGCGGAAGCAAAAATTACCTCCGAAAAAGGCGGCTATGATGTGCTCGGTTCAAATCGCGAATTGGCGGGGGCGGAAATTGAGTTGATCGAGATGGAAGGGCGCGAAACACGCCTCAAAAAAGAGCTTTCGGCCATCTCCGACAGATATGATTTCGTTCTGGTCGATTGCCCTCCCGCTCTCAATTTGCTAACGCTGAACGGGCTGGTCGCGGCACACTCGGTGATGATTCCGATGCAGTGTGAGTATTATGCGCTGGAGGGATTGAGCGACTTGGTCAACACTATCCGCAAAGTAAGGGAGCATCTGAACCCGCGTTTGGAGATCGAGGGCTTGCTGCGCACCATGTTTGATCCGCGTAATTCGCTGGCGTTACAGGTGTCGGAGCAATTGCAAAAGCACTTTGGCGACAAGGTGTATCGCACTGTGATACCGCGCAATGTCAGGCTGGCCGAAGCGCCAAGTTATGGCGTGCCGGTGTTGCATCACGATGCCCTATCCAAGGGAACCAAGGCCTATCTGGCGCTGGCCGGGGAAATCCTGAATAAGGAAGGGTGCGCCGACCATCAAAATATTGTCAAACCGAATCGGGAATAAAAATGGCCAAAATCAACAAGGGGTTGGGACGCGGATTGGATGCTTTGCTGGCGGGGGGAAATGCCGCCAAAGCGGATGACAAGTTGCGTGAGCTGGCGGTGACCGAACTCAGGCCGGGTAAATATCAGCCGCGTAGCCGGATGGATGAACAGTCGCTTAACGAGCTGGCCGAATCAATCAGGGCGCAAGGGGTGATCCAGCCAATCCTCGCGCGCGAGTTACCCAACGGCAACTACGAGATAATCGCCGGGGAACGGCGTTGGCGTGCCGCCCAGCTGGCTGGATTAGGCAGCGTGCCGGTTTTGGTGCGGGTGGTGGAGGACAATGCAGCATTGGCCATGGCGTTGATTGAGAATATACAGCGCGAAGATTTGAATCCCTTGGAAGAGGCGGTGGGGATCCAGCGCCTGATTGACGAATTCCGGATGACGCATCAGCAAGCTGCCGATGCGGTAGGGCGCTCACGCAGCGCGGCAAGCAACCTGCTCCGATTGCTCAAGTTGCCCGCCGAAGTGCAGGGCATGTTAATGGACGGGGAACTGGATATGGGACACGCGCGCGCCCTGCTACCACTGGAAGGCGCGCAACAGATCCTGCTGGCAAACAAGATTGTGCTGGAGGGGTTGTCGGTCAGGGAAGCCGAAGGATTGGTGCAAAAAAACAGCGGGCCTCCAGCGGCAAAAAACAGGAAGAAGCCCGAAGCTGATCGTGATTTGCAGCGCCTGGAAGAAGCGGTCAGCGAAAAACTCGGGGCTCGCGTGGAAATCAAGGCGGACAGCAAAAAAGGGGGCAAGCTGGTCATTCATTATGCTTCCAACGACCAACTGAACGAACTCATCGACAAGCTGATCAAGGCCTGAATACCATGTTGCAGGGGCAAAAGGCCGGTCGTGAGTGTTTGACACCCCGCGAGAACGCCGCTATCATCCCGCCGCCTGATGTGGTGCCAGAACAAGAAAAAGAAAAAAACCGCCAGCTGATTTCGCTGCAATTTTTGGCCGTAAGCGCAATCGCGGCCGGTTATCTGGGCTACGGGGCGGCGCCGCAAGAAACGATCGCGGTGTGGTGTGGGGGAGGGGTTTCAATATTCAATAGCTTGCTGATCGCGTGGAGAATGAAACGCGCAAACAGCCAGGCACTCCGCAACGCGCAGCTTCAATTACGGCTCCTGTTCTTTTTTGCAGCAGAGCGGTTTCTGCTGGTGATGTTAATGCTTGGATTGCTGATGACGGTTAGCCACAGGCCGTTGGCTGTCTTGAGTGGATTTGTGGCGGGCCAGGCAGTAATTATACTTGCCCGCCTGTATTTACAACTGCGAATAAAATAAAGAAATATGTCCAGCGAAGCTCATACCTCAGCGGAATACATCAAACATCACCTGCAAAATCTCACCTATGGGCAATTGCCCGACGGAACTTGGGGAATTGCACATACTGCAGCAGAAGCCAAAGAAATGGGTTTCTGGGCGCTCAATCTGGATACGTTTATCATGTCGCTCCTGCTGGGAGCGATTTTCCTGTTCATGTTCCGCAGTGTGGCCAAACGCGTGGTTAGCGGCACCCCGGGCGGACTGCAAAACTTTTGCGAGTGGGCGATTGAATTTGTCGACAGCAGCGTGCGCGGTTCATTTACCGGGAAGAACAATATGGTTGCCCCGCTGGCGCTGACCATTTTCTTCTGGGTCTTTGCCATGAACCTGATGGACTTGATCCCGATCGATTATGTGCCGCTGTTGATGAGCGCGCTCGGCGTTCCATTTTTCAAGGTGGTCCCTTCTACCGACCCCAATGCAACCTTCGGTCTGGCGATCGGTGTGTTCCTGCTGGTGCTGTACTACAGTGTCAAGATGAAGGGGGTTGGCGGATTCCTGGGCGAACTGACCCTGCAACCCTTTGGCAAGTGGGGCATGCCGGTTAATCTGTTGCTGGAAGGCGTCAACCTGATCGCCAAGCCGATCTCGCTTGCCCTGCGTCTGTTCGGCAACATGTACGCCGGCGAAATGATCTTCATCCTGATCGCGCTGATGGGCGGTGCGTGGGCGGGTGCCTCAGTGGCGGGAGTCACCCTGTTTGGCTCGCAACTGTTGCTTTCGCTGGGTTGGGCAATCTTCCACATCCTGATCATCACCCTGCAGGCGTTTATCTTCATGACGCTGACCGTTGTCTATCTGGATATGGCGCATCAGGAACACCACTAATTTCGCTTTCATCATCTTTAACTTTTATCAACAGGAGAAATAAAAAATGGAAATGGCAAACGCACTGCTGTACATCGCTGGCGCATTGATGATGGGCTTGGGCGCACTCGGCGCAGCCGTCGGTATCGGTATTCTCGGCGGCCGCTTCCTTGAAGGCGCTGCACGCCAACCGGAATTGATTCCGATGTTGCGCACCCAATTCTTCGTGGTGATGGGTCTGGTCGATGCGGTTCCGATGATTGCCGTCGGTATCGCCATGTACGTTCTGTTCGCCGTGGTGAGTTAATCCTCACAAACGCGAAACGCATAATTTAGAAAGGAAGCTTGCATGAATATCAATGCAACTCTTCTCGCCCAGACCATCATGTTCGCGCTGTTCGTGTGGTTCTGCATGAAGTTCGTCTGGACGCCCATCGTGGCAGCCCTTGACGCGCGCAAAAAGCAGATCGCCGACGGCTTGGCGGATGCCGAGCGCGCCAAGCAGGATCTTGAGCTGGCGTCCAAACGCTCTGCCGAAATCCTGCGCGAAGCCAAGGAAAAGGCGGGCGACATCATCGGCAACAGCGAAAAGCGCGCCAGTGAGCTGGTGGAAGAAGCCAAAACACAAGCCAAAGTTGAGGGCGAGCGGATTATCGCCGGCGCCAAAGCCGAGATTGACCAGGAAGTGTTCCGCGCCAAAGAGCAGTTGCGCACCCAGGTGTCGGCGATTGCTTTGGCCGGCGCCGGCAAGATTCTGGCGCGCGAGATCGATGCCAAAGCGCATAACGATCTGCTCGACAAACTTGTAGCGGAAATCTAAACACCATGTCCGAAGCCATTACCATCGCCCGACCCTATGCGCAGGCAGCATTTGACGAGGCGCAAAAACTGAATGCCCTGCGGGAGTGGTCGGAGATGCTGCTGTCTTTGGCGCAAGCTGTGGATCATCCCGAAATACAAGCTGCAGTGAGCAATCCGCGTGTTCCCGCTGTGCAAATAGCGGCGCTGATGGATGCTTTGCTGGGAACCCCGGCGAGCGCGCAACAGAGGAATTTTGTGCGGATTGTTGCCGACAACCGCCGCCTGCCGGTGCTCCCGGAAATCTCCGAGTTGTTTGAAGCGCGCAAGGCTGAAGCGGAAAAATCGGTCAACGTGGTGGTGGATTCGGCATTCGAGTTAAGCACCGCGCAACAGGACAAGATTGCAGCCTCGCTGAAGAAACGCCTGGCGCGCGAGATCAAACTGACTTGCAATGTTAAAAAAGAATTACTGGGTGGCGTGGTGATCCGCGCCGGAGACAAGGTGATCGACGGTTCCGCGTTGACCCGCCTTGCTGAAATGGCGAATGCCCTGGCCTGAT
>Ga0210015_1002035_pt1 | contig 19363 bp, 16 predicted proteins | sample CryGeymeta201522_FD_185471 | JGI IMG/M metagenome (GOLD analysis project Ga0210015, IMG submission 185471) | Groundwater microbial communities from Crystal Geyser aquifers in Utah, USA - Crystal Geyser metaG 2015-22 (SPAdes) (version 2) | ecosystem: Environmental > Aquatic > Deep subsurface >... | reverse complement strand
TCCGGCACCAGCAAAAGCATTCCCCATACCCTTGACACTTTGTTCCATAAGTGCGAACCCAGCGGATAGAGCAGTGGCTGCGCCTGCCAGCACTAAAATCAGTGCCAACAACAAGGTTTTTTTCATAGCGACTCTCCTTTTTATTATTAGACATGCCCCCGCGGCACGACACAAATCACAGGAAATTTTACACTTATTTTTAAAATACGCAAAACGTCTTTTTATTTTTTACGCTGAGCAAGCGCCCGCTTCAGGTATCACTATGACGCGAAAATCAAGCTAACCCAACGTTTACGTTTAGGTCAAGTAAAAATATAACGTTGTTATTTGAAGAACATTGAACGATAGTGGAAAAGACCCTGAGAGCGCGATGGATGTCCAGATCCTGCACACACTCCTTTACTTTTTCAGCCAGGAAGCTATGCTTCGATAAACCCTGTTTGAAAGTACCCAAATATGGATTATTTTCTGATTGCCTGTTTGCTGCTGGTCGCCGCCCTGCTGGCCGCCGGCCACGCCATGCTGCACAAACGCGACCCACGCTCGACCTTTGGCTGGATTATGGTGTGTCTCACCATTCCGGGCCTGGGGCCTCTGATCTACTGGGTTTTCGGCCTTAATCGCATTCGCACCAGAAACTGGAAAATTCACGAACGCGACAGTCGCTGGCCCAACCCGTCGGTCTGCGATTGGTCACCGGAAGTCACTGCGGCGAGTCATTTTCACCAGGAAAACTTTGCGGCGCTGCTTAACCTGTCGGACAATGTCACCCGCCGTCAGTTATTGCCGGGAAATTGCGTCACCCCCCTGTTCAACGGTGAACAAGCCTATCCACAAATGCTTGAGGCGATTCATCAGGCAAAGAATTCGGTTTACCTTTCCACCTATATTTTTGAATCAAATGTCACTGGTCGAGAATTTATTGAGGCGCTGGCAACAGCCAACGCACGAGGAGTGCGCGTCAGGGTGCTGGTCGATGCGTTGGGCGAACGTTATTCCTTCCCTCCGGCCCGTTGGCTGATGCGCCGTAAACAGGTGACGGTGGCACGTTTTCTGCCCTTTTCTCTTTTGGCTCGCGGCTTTCATCTCAATCTGCGCGGCCACCGGAAAATTATGACCGTCGATGGCAAAATCGGCTTTACGGGCGGCATGAATATTGGCGATCGTCACCTGGTCGCGGATTTATCCCAAAAAAAATCTGTGGTCGATGTCCATTTCAAGCTGCAAGGTCCAAGTGTCAGTCACCTGGAAGATGCCTTTGCCGAAGACTGGCGCTTTGCTACCGGCGAACGTTTACCCGCGACCTGCTCGCCCGAATTATTCACGACTCGGGGCTATGCCTTCTGTCGTGGCATTAGCTCTGGGCCCAACGAAGATTTTGAAAAAATGCGTTGGATCATCAATGGCGCAATCGGTTGTGCGCGTAAAAGTCTCCGCATCATGACACCCTATTTTATTCCCGAACGACCATTGGTCTATTCCTTGAACATGGCGGCTTTACGCGGGGTGCGGGTCGAACTTTTTCTCCCCAGTGTCAACAATCTTCCTTATGTTAACTGGGCCACCCGCGCCTATCTGGGTGAACTGCTGCAATATAATGTCAAAATTTATTATCAACCCGCACCTTTTGTGCATAGTAAATTACTGCTGGTTGACGATGTCTATGCGCTGGTGGGATCAACCAATCTTGATCCTCGCAGTTTCCGCTTAAATTTCGAGTTTAATCTGGAAGTTTACTCTGAGGAACTGGCGACCCAACTGAAAAATCATTTTGATCAAACCCGCATCAATTCACGCGAATTGACGCTGGCTGAAAACCAGGAACGCCCCTTCAGCTACAAGATACTCGACGCTACAGCCAAACTTTTTTCGCCCTTCCTGTAAAAATGCGGTTATGATGTTTTCACCTTCGAGCAGGACACCTATGAAGCTTTTAAACAAACTCATTGATCAGTGTGTAAACCGAGCCAGCGGAGCCTACAAGGGGTATCTTTCGCCCAAAATCCCCAAGCAATTCACCATTCCACTGATAGAAGAGGTCGGTCACGGCATTGATTCTATTCCAGCCCTGCTCCACAAACGCTTACACCGTGATATGCCCAGGTTGCGCTTTAATACCCCCCTGGTTATTTGCGATGCAATAACCCGCGAAATCGCCGGAAAAAAATTATTGAAACAACTGGAACAGAGCGGTGCCCGCCCAAGGGCCCATATTATCGCCAGTAACAGTTACGCTGAAGTGGAACAGATTTTTGAACTTGCGCTCAAGCGTCTGGCTCAGCTGGAATCACCTTGCGAAATTTCAAGCACCCCTTTTGACCAGAAATATGGGGCGATTAAATGCGGCGAAAAACGTTTTGATATTGTTTATGGGGTCGGTGGTGGCAGTGTCATCGATGTTGCCAAATATACCGCCTACAAACTCAACTTACCCTTTGTTTCGGTGCCAACTTCTCTGGCCAATGACGGTTTTGCCTCGCCCTTTGCGGTTTTAAACCTGGGCAGCGACGGAACCATGACCCTGAGCGCCAATACGCCCCTGGCGGTGATCGTCGATATTGAACTGATCAAATCCGATGATTCCGGGTATCAGCGCCGCATCCGCAGCGGGGTTGGTGATCTTTTATCCAACCTGACCGCGGTACTCGACTGGAAGCTTGCCGATCTGCGTGGCAAAGAACGCTTTGAAAGCTATTCGGCCTATCTGGCAACCTGTGGCGCGCGCCTGGTCATCAAAGAACTTTTGGCGCCGCGGGAAGACCTCTTTTACAGTGCTCAGTTTCTGGAAATACTCGCCTGTTCTCTGATGGCCAGTGCCGAAGCCATGAGTCGTTACGGCTCGAGTCGTCCGGCCAGCGGTTTTGAACACAAGCTTTATCATGCCTACAATGAACTCACCGGCTTTAAACTGCGGGCGACTCATGGCGAACTGGTGGCGGTGGGCAGTCTGTTCTCCTGCCGGGCCCATGGGCAGAACCTGGACGATTTGACAAAAGCCTTTCGCACTATTGGCTTACCGATTGATGAAGCAGGCTTGCAGGAGTGTGGGATTGAGCGCGAGATTCTGATCGCCGCCGTTGCCGCGGCGCGGGAGGTAAAACCTGGGCGTTACACGATTCTCGAAGAAGGCGGCGTCGAAAAACTATTAACGGCCCTGAGTGAAATTTATCCGGCAAAGCCCGGCTGACTCAGTTGCTTTCAACATACCCCTTCGGGTTGTGGCGTTGCCAATTCCAGCCATCACGACACATCTCTTCCAGGCCATATTCAGCCTGCCAACCAAGCTCCTGCCGAGCCAAGGAGGGATCGGCATAACAGCTGGCGATATCACCGGCCCGACGGGCGACGATCTGATAAGGAATGTCACGCCCGCTAACGTGACGAAAGGCTTGAATCATCTGCAACACCGAATAACCCTGCCCGGTTCCCAGATTAATGGTCAAAACCCCGGCATAGGTCGCCAAGCGCTCCAGGGCGCACACATGGCCACGCGCCAGATCGACAACATGAATATAATCACGGACTCCAGTGCCATCGACCGTGGGGTAGTCGTTACCAAAAACGGACAGCGAGGGACGCTGACCAATGGCAACCTGCGTAATAAAGGGGAAAAGATTATTCGGGATCCCGCGCGGATTTTCACCAATCAGGCCCGAAGGATGGGCACCAATCGGGTTGAAATAACGTAAAATCGCAATGCGCCAGGCGGCATCAGAACCGGCCAGATCACGCAACATCTCTTCTATGAAAAGCTTGGTGCGGCCATAGGGGTTGGTGGCACCTGTCGGGGCATCTTCGCGAAGGGGTAAGCTCCGGGGATCGCCGTAGACCGTCGCTGACGAGCTGAAAACCAGCATACGGACTCCGGCTTCCACCATGGTTTGACATAAATTCGCCGTCCCGGCGACATTGTTCAGGTAATAAAGCAGCGGTTTTTCGACCGATTCGCCCACCGCCTTGAGCCCAGCAAAATGAATGACGGCATCAATTGCGTGCTGAGAAAAAACCTGATGAAGATCCGCGGGCGAACAAAGATCGCCCTTAAAAAAAGTGATGCCGCCGACACTGATTTTTGCCACCCGTTCAAGGGCAACCACCGAGCTGTTACTCAGGTTATCAAAAACCACCACCTGGTGCCCCGCGCGCAGCAACTCTACCAGAGTATGCGACCCAATATAGCCGGCACCACCCGTCACCAAAATTTTCATGAGACTCCTTATTTAAGCCAAGGATAAAAGCAGCGTAATTGTTCAGCCGCATGCAGACATTTTCTGTTTTAACGCAGAGACAGAGAGAAAGACCAACATCAAGTTCTGCGTTTCTAACCTCAAAAAGCTGAGTTTTTTTACCTTCTCTGCCCCTCTGCACCCCTGCGTTAAAAAAGTTTTTTTGGGGGGGTCGCGATAGTCCGAAATACCCGCTCCGAGGGTTAACTCGCGCGCGAACATTCGTTTTAAGCTTCTTGTCGCGCCATGTCCTCTAAAAGTTCGCGATCGAGAATTTCAATGCGCTTGCCTTCAACCTTAATCAGTTCCTCGTCAACCAACCTGCGCAAGCTGCGTGACAGCGTCTCACTGACCGTGCCCAGGGTTGAGGCCAGCTGACTTTTACTCACCGGCAGCAGATAGCTGCCGTCCCTTTCGGCATGAAGCTTCAGCAGGTAACCAGCGAGGCGTGCGGGGACATCCTTAAAGGTTAATTCTTCGATCTGTGCGGCAAATTGACGCAAAAACCGCGATAAGCCGCCGATAATTCCGATGGCAATATTTGACTGTTCGCGCAGCAGAGTCAAAAAATCACGCGCAGGCAGATAAACCAGAGTACAGGAACTCAGGGTTTCGGCAAAAGCCGGGTACTGACCATCACCAAAGATGGCCGCCTCGGCAAAGGTATCGCCACTGTGGACAATATGCAGAATACGTTCTTTGCCTTCAGCCGACAGTTTGTAAATTTTGACCCGCCCGCTGGCGACAACATAGAAACCCACCGCGGGCTCGCCTTCAGAAAAAAGCACCCGGCCACGATCAAAGTGCCGCAAGCTGGCCAGAGCCGTCAATTGCTGTAAATTATCAGCGGGCAAATGGGCAAACAAATGGCAAAGTTTAAGCGCTGTGGTCAATTCAGCGGGTTTCATACCGGAACTCATTTTGACTCTTTCATCTGTTGCAGCCGGGCAATAACAGTCAAACTCTGGCGACGACGTTTTTCCATGCTGGTAAAAATTCGCAAGGCCATCTCGCTGACAGATTCGACCGCAGTCTCAATCGCCCCCGTACTCTTAAGCTGTGACGCGGTGATTCTGGCCATATCTTCGGCCATATGCCGCACATCTTCAATCGAGCGCACAATGCTGCGGGTGCTCAGTACCTGCTCGCGCGAGGCACTTGAAACCTGGTCGGTCATCTGACCAAGCTCTTCGATGGAATGCGTGACAAATTCGGCTGAAGACGAAACTTCGCGGGTCGCCTGGCGAATACGCTGCGCCATATCCATAGCCTGTGCGGCCGACGTCAGTATCTGCTCCAGGGCGGCATCGGCACCGCGCCCTTTATCAAAACCATTATCAACCAGTTTTTGAGTCGTATCGATCTGCGTCACAACCTGCGTCATGCCGGTTTGCATATCGCGAATCAGGCCGGTGATGGCTTCTGATGAGCGCGCAGTTTCATGGGAAAGCTCGCGTATTTCTTCGGCCACCACCGCAAAAGAGCGACCCTGCTCTCCCGCCTGAGCGGCGATAATCGCGGCATTAAGGGCCAAAAGATTGGTTTTACGGGCGATTTCGGTAATCACTGAACTGATGGTGCTGACTTCATTCCCTCGGCTCGAAAGACGCCCCATGGCATCGGCGGCTTCAGCGACGCCGGTACTGATACCCTGTAAACCCTTCAGGGTTTCCGCCACCGACTGCACCCCATGTTCGGCTCGATCGCGGGTTTTTTCCGAAATCTGGTGTGAACGCACACTATGCTCTTCAACACTGCGAATCGCGGCAGCAATTTCGCTCATGGCTGAAATCGATTTTTCCATAAATTCAGAGAGTTGTGAGATATTGTCGCCAACTTCTTCGATGGATGACAAGATTTCGGTTGAAGCCGACTGGGTCGCATTGACCGCATCAAGAACCACATCGGCAGACGTGGCAATATCACCAACCTGCCCTGCGGTTGTCGAACTAGAATCTTTGAGGACGCCGAGCAAGGTTTTATAGCGCTCTCGATAGCCTTCGAGTTCATGAAATGTCCGTTCAAGCTCGTTGGTCAAATTTTCAACCGCGCCGATCAACCCCATCCGAATCAGGGCGGAGCCAAGCTGATTTGCCAGCAGTTGCACGGTATCGGCATCGGAACTGTCGAGAGACCGATGACTCATTTTATTGTCAAGGGCAATCAGGGCCACCACTTTTTCCCCCACCGCCACCGGGCACACTAAAAAATTCAGCGAGCGTAAACGTTCAATTTTGTCACAGGGTGGCTGTAAACGGAAATCAGCAGGCATCAGATGAATATCGTCAACCAAATAAAAACGTTTATCCGTTACCGCCTTGTACAAGACCCCGGCTCTCTGATCAAGGGGCAAACGGATGTCTGCCGTTTCCGCGCCGACACCCCCACGGCAACTGATCAAGAGCAGTTGTTGGGTGACGTCATCGACACGCAAGAGATTAACCCGATCAAATTCGAGCACATCGTGCAAGGCGTGACTGGTCAGCTTGTAGAGTTCGGTTTCATCAATTGAACGTTCGAGGCGTGCGGTGATGGAATGAAAACTGTGGATGCGTTTATTCAATTCATGATAACGCTGGGAAAACTCCTCTTTCTGCTGGGCCGCAGCCACGTGTAACTCATCGAGTCGCTGGGCACGCTGATGAATTTGCTGCGAAGCGCGCCCAGCAAAAAAACCGAAAATGGCAAGCACCGCCGAAGTGCCGCCTCCCATGTACAGGTAGCGAAAAAAATTCTCGCGGCTGACAAAGGCATCGCCAATCAGACTGCTCCAGAAAGATTGATCCATCGGGGCCCAAAAAATTGCCCGCAGCAGCAACCAGCCAAGGGGGGCGGCAAGACCGAGTACCCCCCCCATGAGAGCGTAAAGATAGGTGCGATCTAACCCTGGGGACATCACAAGGTCCGTTTCAATTATTTTTGCTGAGCTATCCGTCATGAAATTATCCCCGCGCTGCCCGTGAAACCAGAATACCAAGATTTTGCGCCGTATCAACCAATTCATCCTGGGGATCGACCCGGTTAAGCTGGGCCACGGCAGCGGCAATTTTAACCCCAACAACCTTGCGGCCTTTGAGCGCAACCATTTCACCGTAAAGACCGGCGGCAATCAATTGAACCGCCTTAACCCCGAAACGCGAGGCGAGAATACGGTCAAAAGATGTTGGTGAGCCGCCACGCTGCAAATGGCCCAGGGTCACAACCCGGGTCTCCATATCGAGACAGTCCGCCAGCAGGTGTGCCACCCGCTCACCGATTCCGCCCAGGCGTTCGACCCCCAGATTTTCGGCGGCAGTTTTGAGCAGCACCTTATCGCCAGTCGCTGAAAATGCGCCTTCGGCAACCACCACAATTGAAAAACGACTCCCCATGTCGGCGCGCGTGCGAATTGCCTGACAAACCTCATCAAGGACAAAGGGAATTTCCGGGATCAGAATCACATCGGCACTTCCGGCAATCCCCGCTTCAAGGGCTATCCAGCCGGCATCTCGCCCCATGACTTCAACCACCATAACGCGGTGATGGCTTTCAGCGGTGCTGTGCAAACGATCCAGGGCTTCGGTGACAATAGAAACGGCAGTACGATAGCCAAAGGTCACATCCGTTGCCTGAAGATCGTTGTCGATGGTTTTGGGGACACCGACCACCGGCAGACCCTGCTCAAACAAACCCTGCGCGATTTTCAAAGTTCCATCGCCACCGACGGCAATCAGCACATCAGCCCCCAGGCTGTGAAAATTTTCCATCACCTGGGCCGAAATATCGACCAATTCAATTTTGCCCTTGATTTTCTGTGGAAAGCTGAAGGGGTTGCCTTTGTTGCTGGTGCCCAGAATGGTGCCGCCACGCGAGAGAATCCCTCGGACATCTTTGGGGCCAAGCTCGCGCCAACGCAGGGGGGCAACCAGACCTTCAAAGCCATCTTCAATGCCAATCACGCGCCAAGCATAACGGCCACAGGCCGTGCGCACCACCGCACGAATGACAGCATTCAGACCGGGACAATCACCGCCGCCGGTTAAGATTGCAAGAGTTTTCGACATTTTTTGTGCTCCTGACGGGAGAGAATGCCGCACGACCGGAAAAAATTATTTCTTTTCGGTTGCAATCGACAACTTACTGAACCCAGCGATCTTGGCGCTATCCATCAACTGCACCACCTGGCCATGTTTGACGTTTTTATCGGCCATCAATAAAAAAGTGGTCTCGGCTGCACTCTCGCCATACGCCGCCAGTGCCTCCATCAGTTCGGGGTAACTGACCTTTTTCTGTTCGAGATAAAGACTGCCATCAGCCGCCAGATAAACCCGAACCTCTTCGGTTTTTTTGTGCGTCTGCTGTTGGGATGATTTCGGCAGGTCGACGGTCAGACCCGGTGTTTCAATAAAGGTTGTTGAAATCATGAAGAAAATCAGTAACAAAAAAACCACGTCGACCATGGGGGTTAAATCAACCCGTGGATCATCCCTGCGTCGCTGACCAAAAGCCATCAGCTTTTCTCGCCGACCAGATCAACAATGTGCATAGTGTATTCTTCCATGTCCAGCACCGCCCGATCGACGCGACTCGACAAATATTTATGCAGTAAAATCGTTGGTACCGCCACCGCCATGCCCGCAGCCGTGGTAATCAAGGCTTCGGAAATTCCGCCCCCCAAGGTTGCGGGAGTACCGACCCCTTGGCTGGCGATAACGGTAAAAGCCCGAATCATCCCCAGAACCGTGCCCAGCAAACCCAATAGCGGGGTGATGGTCGCGATTGTACCCAAGAGACCAAGGTAGCGTTCCAAGGCTGCCGTTTCACGTCGGCCAACTTCTTCGACCAGGGTTTTGAGATAAGAACGACTGGCACCACGGTTGCGCAGAGGAACCTGTAAAATGCGCCCAAGAGCAGAATTCTGACGCTCACACAGCTGGATAGCGGCAGTCGCTTCGTTGCGTAAAATAAGATTTTCTACCTGAGCGTACAGGGGTTGTGACAAGCGTTTCAGGGCGTGATAGGTCCAGAAACGATCGAAAAAAATGGCCAGGGAAATAACCGAGCACCCCAGAATCGGGTACATCAGCACGCCTCCCTTTTGAAAAATTTCCAGCATGCGCATGGCTCCAAAGCAGGCTTTAACTTAACATTATTGGCTGGACACCGCCCAGTCTATTCCAGGCGCAAGACTAGCATAGCGATTGGAAACCTCCAAGGAGATAGCAATTCTTCGCGCATATTTTTTCGGTAAAAGTTTCAAGCCGACAGTCGGCACTCTTTTTAATACATGGGGAAAAAAACTTGCGTTGATTTTACAGATGAGGTATTAAATCGACAATTTCAATCGCCCCGGTTCCATCCCCCCCTCCTTGGCGCCGGGGTCTTTTTATAAAATTCTACACCAGCTTCCCTTGCAGCCCCTCTGAGCCATAACCCGTTATTTCCACTCGCGTCCTGCGTCCTAGCAGCTCAGGGTCATAGTCCATTTTTACCGTTAAGTAGTTATCGGCGACGCTGTTCATGTGAGACCTTTCCAGGCCAGGTTCGGGAATAATTTCCAGGTGCTTTCCAACAAATGTCAGCGAAAATTCCCGCAACTTTTCTGCCCCCAGCTGACGGATGCGGGTCGCGCGATTTTTGACGATTTCAGCAGGAACCTGGCAGGGCAATTGAGCGGCAGGCGTTCCGGGCCTGGGGCTGTAAGGAAAAACGTGAAGATAACTGAGGGGCAGACTTTGAACAAACTGAAACGTCTGTTCAAACTCCTCATCGGTTTCACCGGGAAAACCAACGATCACATCAGTTCCCAAACCGGCCGAGGGTTGAGATGCCCGGATGTTACCCAGCAAATTGCCAAAGAATTCACAGGAGTAGCTGCGATTCATCTCTTTCAGAATGCGATTGTGGCCCGCTTGCAGGGGGATGTGGAAGTGAGGACAAATCTGGCGATTTTCGGTCAGATACGCCAGTAGATCCGCGGGCAATTCCGTCGGCTCTAAAGAACCCAGTCGCAGGCGGGCTTGTCCGAGGTGGGGCAGAATTTGTTGTAAAAGTTTCAGTAAATTTTGTTTTTCGGCAAAATCGCGGCCATATTGCCCGATATGGATACCGGTCAAGACCAGTTCCTGATAGCCGGCCGCCACCAGTCGCTGAACCTGTTCATTCACCTGTCCGGGCGCAACCGAGCGGCTGGCACCACGCGCGTAAGGAATAATGCAGTAAGCGCAAAAAGCATCGCAACCATTTTGAATTTGCAAAAAAGCCCGGCTGCGCTGGGCGTCACAGTCAACCTGCATGGCAACCTCGGCGGCTCCCGAACGCAGATCACTCACGGCAATACGCGGCGCAGAGTCAGGCTTGGCCAAGTGTTCGAGAAGGCGATGCTTTTCCTGATTCCCCAGCACCAGGGAAACACCAGACAATTTCGCCAGACTTTCCGCGTCGACCTGGGCATAGCAACCCGTCACCACCACCCGTGAGCGAGGATTATTGCGCTGTGCCCGCCGGATGAGTTTGCGCGATTGGGCATCGGTTTTGGCCGTCACGGTGCAAGTGTTAATGAAAACAAGATCGGCCCCCGCGCTGAAGTCTTGCTGAGCATAACCGGCTGAGGTCAGTTGTTCAGCCATGGCCGCTGATTCAAACTGGTTGGTCTTGCACCCCAGAGTAACAATCGCAAATGTCGGTTTCACGCAATCCAACCCCCGCCAATCACCCGATCCGCCAGATAAAAAACCGCAGCCTGACCGGGAGTTACGCCCTTTTGTGGAGAGGTGAACGCAATTTCAGCCCCGCCGTCTGCCCGAGGGCAAACCCGCGCGGCGATCGGTTGGTGACGATAACGAATGCGGCAATCAACGTGCAAAGGTGACTGCGGTGGTTCGATATTCCATAAGCAGCGGCGCACCTGAAAATCACGGCGGCTGAGTAAGGGTTTTTCTCCGACAATAACCCGATTCTGCGTGGCGTCGATCCCGACCACATAAAGAGGTTCCGGCCAACTGAGGCCCAGACCCTTGCGCTGACCGATGGTATAGCGATAAATCCCCTGATGCTGCCCTAACATCTGACCATTGTGATGAATAATTTCACCATTTTTCTGACCGCTGCCGCGCTGAGTCTCAAGAAAACCTGCGTAGTCACCATCGGGGACAAAGCAGATATCCTGACTTTCGGCTTTTTCGGCGACTTGCAAGCCAAATCGCTGGGCCTGGGCGCGCACTTCGGCCTTGGTCATGGCCCCCAAAGGAAAGAGGGTTTGCCGCATTTGCTGCGGCGTTAAGGTAAACAGAAAGTAACTTTGATCTTTATGCTGATCGCGCCCCTGGAACAAGGCTGGCTGGCCGTCAACCTCGCGAATTTGTGCATAGTGACCGGTCGCCAGATAGTCAGCGTTTAAGGCCTGAGCTTTACGCATCAACAGTTCGAACTTCAAGACTTGATTGCATAAAACGCAAGGGTTTGGAGTGCGCCCGGCAAAATATTCGTCACAGAAATTATCGATGACATGGCGCTGAAATTCCCTTTCAAAGTTCACCACATAAAAAGGCATCTGCAAAGATTCGGCAACGCGACGCGCGTCATAGACATCATCCAGGCTGCAACAGCTGCCAAAGGTTTTGCCATCGGGGTTAGTAAAGCGGGAATAATCCCAGACCTGCATGGTGATGCCAATGACCTCGTGCCCCTGTTCCTTGAGCAACGCAGCGCAAACCGAGGAATCAACCCCGCCACTCATGGCAACAACAATACGTTTTGGAGTTGTCGAGCGAATAATTTCGTAGGTCATAGGTTAGAAATTCTCAAATGGGCTGATCTGACGCAGGCGCGAAACCGCAGCGGCCAGTTCATCAATCACATAATCGATTTCAGCGGCGGTATTGGTTGGTCCCAAGCTGAAACGAATGCTCGATTGAGCCAGCTGCGGGGCCACACCCAGGGCGGTCATAACATGGGAGGCTTCCAGGGAGCCCGAACTGCACGCCGAGCCCGAAGAGACGGCGATGCCCTTCAAATCGAGGCTCATCAATAAGGATTCCCCACTGATGCCGGCAAAGCTGGCATTGAGGGTATTGGGCAAGCGGTGATCAGACTGCTGAGCGCCATGGAAAAACACCCCCCTAATGCCGCGACGAATTCCCTGCTGCAGCCGTTCCCGAAGCTGAGCAACATGCACGGCATTCTGTTGCATTTCGACTCCGGCGAGCTCGCAGGCCTTTCCCAAACCAACAATTGAGGCCAGGTTGCTGGTTCCGCCACGGCGATGCCGTTCCTGAGATCCGCCATGCATGAGGGGCTCAAGTCGATTACCGCTTTTCACAAAGAGCGCGCCAACACCCTTGGGTGCACCAAATTTATGCCCGGAGATCACCGCCAGGTCTAGACCGGTCGCTTGAACATCAATCGGCAGCCGTCCCGCAACCTGAACCGCATCGGAATGCAAACAGACCCCCCGGGCTTTGGCAATGACGGAAATCTCGGCGAGGGGATAAATGTTGCCGATTTCATTGTTTGCCCACATCACCGAAATCAGTTGCGTCTGGGGTTGAATGTTGCTTTCGAGCTGGGCGAGATCAAGGTTCCCCTGGGAATCGACCGGCAGATAACTCACCTGCCAGCCCTGGCGTTCCAAAGCACGACAGGTTTCCAGCACAGCGGGGTGCTCAACTGCAGTGGTGATAAGGTGACGACCCTGCTCGGCCCTTTGCAGCGCCGTCCCCTTGATGGCAAAATTATCCCCTTCCGTACCACCAGAGGTGAAAATAATGTCATTCACCGATGCATTCAACAGGCTGGCCACCTGTTCACGTGCCTTTTCGAGGGCCGCATTCGCAGCACGACCGGCCCAATGAACACTGGAGGGATTCCCGTAATGCTGCGTCAGCCAAGGCAGCATGGCATCAACCACGGTAGGGTGCACGGCAGTTGTTGCATTATGATCAAGATAAATAGGTGTCATCATGGGTGATTTAAGGGCGGAGTTATAAACACATTTTTTTGCGGCCTTCCCTGGCCAGATCTTCAAGAGTTTTAGAGGCGAGAAAGGTGCGAATCTGCTCACCAAGCCCTTGCCAGATATCATGAGTAATGCACCGGGTTTTGCACTGACAGGAACCGGCGTCATCCATACAGGACAGGGGCGACAGAGCCTCTTCAACCGTATCAATAATTTGATCAATGCGAATTTCGCCGGCAGGCCGCGCCAGGACATACCCACCACCGGGACCACGCACACTGCGCACAATTTGACCACGCCGCAGCTTAACAAACAGCTGCTCTAAATAAGTGAGGGAAATATCTTCCCATTGGGCCAGGGATTTCATCGAAACCGGTGTGTCCCCACCGTGCAGAGTTAAACTGACCATCGCGCGCACAGCATACTGTGCCTTGGTTGACAATCTCATCCGTTGGCAACTTCGCGATTGTCGCGTTCAGCCAGATTTCGCTTGAGTTCTTGCTGTTCCGCGGTCAGCTCACGTACTTTTGTTTCGAGAGCGTGAATCTGATCCATCATACACCCAACGGCTTTGGCCACCGGGTCCGGAAGGTTGCCATGCTGCAAATCAACCCCAACCGCTTTTTCACCCAGCATCACAACCCGACCTGGAACACCAACGACTGTCGCATTCGGCGGCACTTCCTTAACCACAACGGAATTGGATCCAACCTTGGCGTTATCTCCCACGGTAAATGGCCCGAGAATTTTGGCCCCGGAACCCACCACAACGTTATTCCCTAAAGTCGGATGACGCTTCTCTTTGGCCCAAGATGTCCCCCCGAGGGTAACCTGATGGTAGAGAGTACAGTTATCACCGATTTCCGCCGTTTCCCCAATAACGACACCCATGCCGTGATCAATAAAAAACCCCTTGCCGATGCAGGCACCGGGATGAATTTCAATGCCGGTAAAAAAACGCCCCAGATGTGAGACAAAACGGCCCGCCAAATAAAATTTATGCACCCAGAGCCCATGCGCCAGCCGGTAAAAGAGCAAGGCATGAAAACCCGGGTAGCAGAGCACAATTTCAAAGACATTACGAACCGCCGGATCACGCTCAAAAACAGCCTTCAAATCTTCTTTCAGGTGGGCAAACATGTTTTCCCTTTCATAATGAGAGGCAAAAAGTGGAATCTCAACCCTGCCCTGCTCGTATGGTCGGGTTAAAAACCACCACACAAACAGGGGCAAAACTGAATAACGACTAGCATACCCGACTATTATTGTCAATTATTGAAACACGACCGGATTAAAGACCGTGACTTTATCAAGGGCGGTCTTCCTAAGAGAGAAAAACTAGGCTACGATGGGCAGACAGAAGGTGAAACGACTGCCTTGGCCGACAATACTTTCCGCCCAGATACGCCCTTGGTGGGCATCGACAATATGCTTACAAATCGATAAGCCAAGGCCATTACCACGCTGTCCGTCGGGACTACGACCATGGTTGAATTCCTCAAACAAGCGCGGCAGCAATTGCGCCGAAATACCCGGCCCAGTGTCGACAATCGAAACAAAAGCATCCTTGCCATCGGCGTTCAACAAGAGTTCAATCTGGCCACCCTGAGGAGTAAATTTGATCGCATTACTCATCAGATTATAAAAAACCCGCCGAATGTTTTCGGCATCACAACGCGTCTGCATTTGAGCTACACGGGCCTGAATATCCAGAGTAATTCCACGCCGCTTGATCAGTGGCTGAATTTCATGGGTCGCCGCTTCCAGCATGTGCCGCAAATCAATTTTCGTCACATTCAGATCAAGTTTACCTGCTTCAATCCGTGAAAAATCGAGCAAATTATTGGTCAGTTCCACCAAGCGGCGACAGCCAGTCATCAAACCATCGATAAATTCGCGTTGCTGCGACGTCAGGTTGCCATCATCGGCCTCATTCAACAGCAGCCCGTAACCATCGATCACTGAAACCAGTAAGCGCAGATCGTGGGCTGCCATATCGAGCAACCCCCCCTTGGTTTCAAAAAAATCCCCCTTGAGTGCGCCGCCGGCCAAATTTTCTGCCGCAGTCGGAATATGATCTTCAATCAAACGGGCATAACGTAAAGCGCTGGTCGCCACATTAGCCACCAGTTGGCAAAAGGAAATTTCCTGCTCGGCAAATCCTTCGATGCTGCGCGCAGTCCGCACCACCAAGACCCCGATGACACGTTGCTTGTCGACCATGGGCAAAACCAGCAGTGAGTTAAAGCCAAGCTTTTCCAGATAAGGTCGCACCCCTTCCATCAGGGGATGATGATAGATGTTGTCGATCAATAAGGGCTTGCCGGTACGGATGGTTTCCTGGATTTCTGGATATTTTTCCAAATCAATCTTCAGACCGTTGAGATCGGGGTCGTCATTTGACGCCATGACATAACCAAATTTTTCATCTTCGCGCACCATGGTAATCGAACATCGGTGCACATCAATGACCTGGCTAATGGTTTCAACCACACGTTTTAAAACCTGCGTCGTATCAAGATCAGCGTTCGCCAGATGAGAAAGTCCGGCCAGGAATTGATAGTCAATCTGGGTGAAACTTTCAACATTACGCGAGCTAATCCCGTCAATTTTGGCCAAAACCCGCGCCAGCAATTCTTCGCGTTGATAGGGACTACAGATAAAATCATCGGCTTCGCTTGAACAAAGGCAGGAACTGATATCGATATGACTTAAAGGAACCAGCAGGAGAATGGGGAGATGATACTCCGGAACACAACGACGTAACTTGCGGCAAGCATTGAGGTTTTCACGTGCAATGCCGGCGTCCAGCAACACAACCGCAGGCCGAAACCGATGCGCCATATTACAGGCGGTTGAAATATCGGTGCAAAAATGAATTTGCAGGCCAACTTCACCCACCACCGGTGCTATTTGCTCACGCAACCGCGGGTTGGAAGCAACAATAAGAACCCGTCCTGATTTTTTCATAAGAAACCCCACTCCACTTTCTAAGATCAGTGATCAACTTGCGCCGAAAGAAACCCTGGTTAGTTTCACCTGAGATTTGCGTCCATGCGTCGGCTCAAGGGCGCAAAAGAACCGCGATAAAACCGATAAAACCAGATATTTCGCGTGTAATTGCAAAGTTTACACCAAGGATCTATTCAAGCACCTTATTACAATTTTCAGGTCATTTTTTTGGGTGATTCTTTAAGACGCGCAATCGAACCCAAGAGTTAGGGTTACGCGCTCGAACTGAGACAACCCCGGCACAGACCCTGAATCTGTGACAGAAGGTGTTTCCGTGAAGAGTATCCGCTCAAAATGTTTCAGGACAAAAAAACAGACAAAATTGATTGGGAAGGCTCTATTTAACCTCTTCATACGTCAAAAAACCCCTTCAAAGGGCTGAAAAATTTTCCCAAAAGCGTAAAAAACCTTTCAACTGTCCAGCATGGAGAGTCCGGAGGGGCCCTTGCGTTTAGTTGGCGTCAGAGATGGATTTCTGCAGCGGCCCGAGTAAGGGGTGCCTCGGAGTCGAGTTTCTACGGAGCTGAATGGTGAAAAAACTTCACGCCACAGGACACAGACAAAATTTGCTTTTTAAAAAAAATCGTATAATCTGGGGCCTGAGCTGTAAATCTTTTCTGATCCAATACTAACAAGGAGTAAAACCAATCATGGCGCAAAAAATAGCGATCAACGGCTTTGGCCGCATAGGCCGAAACCTGCTGCGCGTAACCTGCCAAAACGATCTACTCGAAGTCGTAGCGATTAACGATCTGACCGACGCTGCAACCCTGGCCCACCTGCTGAAATACGATTCGGTGCATGGCACCTTTAATAAAGAGGTTGCGGTTGATAACGGCGATCTGATTGTCAATGGCCGCCGAATCAAGGTCTACGCTGAGCCCGACCCCTCTAAGCTGCCCTGGCAGCAGCACAAGGTGCATGTTGTCGTCGAAGCAACCGGTCATTTCACCAAGCGTGAGGGGGCCACCAAACATCTCACCGCCGGGGCCAAGCGCGTACTGATCAGCGCTCCCGGCAAGGGCGACATTGATGGTACTTTCTGCATGGGCATCAACGAACAGCTTTATGATCCAGCCAAGCATTTCATTGTGTCTAACGCATCCTGTACTACCAACTGCCTGGCCCCCATCGCCAAAGTCATGGATGAAAAGTTTGGCATTAAGCAGGGTTTAATGACAACTATTCATTCCTATACCAATGACCAGCGGATTCTCGATCTGCCCCACGATGATCTGCGCCGAGCGCGGGCCGCGGCCCTGTCGATGATTCCGACCACCACCGGGGCGGCCAAAGCTGTCGGTCTGGTGCTGCCGCAGCTGCAAGGCAAGTTGCTGGGCATGGCAGTGCGGGTGCCAACCCCGAATGTGTCCCTGGTTGATCTGGTCATCAACACCGCGAAAGAAGCCAGCATTGAAAGCATCAACGCGGCAATGAAAAATGCTGCAAATGGTTCTCTCAAGGGGATTCTGGCCTATAATGACCAACCTCTGGTCTCCCGCGATTTCAACGGCACCAGCGTTTCGTCAACCTACGATGCCGATTTTACCACCGTCATTGACGGTCACATGGTGAAGCTGCTGGCTTGGTACGATAATGAATGGGGTTATTCCTGCCGGGTTTTCGACATGGTCGTCCACATGATTGCGCAGGAAAAATAAACCCTGCGGGTGAGCCAATGACGATTCAAACAGCTACGATGAAAAACATCTTTTACTTTTATGCCTGCATCAAGGGAGGCTCGCATGTTTAACAAGCTGACAATCGATGACATTGATGTGAAGGGCCAACGGGTCTTCTGCCGCGTTGATTTTAATGTGCCCCTCGACGCCCAACAGCAAATTACCGACGACACCCGCATTCGGGCGGCGCTGCCCACCATTCGGTCTCTGACGCAACGCGGCGCACGCCTGATTTTGGCCTCGCACCTGGGGCGTCCCAAGGGTAAACCCGACCCTGCCTACAGTTTGCGCCCCGCAGCCAAACACTTGGAACACTTACTCAATCAACCCGTCACCATGGCCGACGACTGTATTGGGGCAGAGGTTCAGCAACAGGTCGCAGCCATGGAAAATGGAGATATTCTCCTCCTCGAAAATGTGCGTTTTCATGCCGGTGAAACCACAAATGATCCAGCTTTTGCTGCCGAGCTGGCGAACCTGGCCGATCTTTATGTCAATGACGCCTTCGGCACTGCCCACCGAGCCCATGCGTCCACCGAAGGGGTCGCCCGTCTGCGGCAACCCGCCGTCAGCGGCTACCTGATGCAGAAAGAGCTGAAATATTTAGGGGAAGCCCTGGCGAATCCTGCACGTCCCTTTGTTGCCATTCTCGGCGGGGCCAAGGTCAGTGATAAAATTCTGGTCATCGAAAATTTGCTCTCAAAAGTCGACAGCATTCTCATCGGCGGCGGCATGGCCTACACCTTTCTCAAGGCGCTGGGCATCGACTGTGGCACCTCGTTGCTCGAAGCCGACCGCGTTGAACTGGCGGGGCAACTGCTTAAAAAAGCACAGGATATGGGGGTCGATTTCCTCTTACCCGAAGACCATCTGGTAACAACGGAATTTAAGGCGGAAAGCCCGACGCAGGTTTGCACCAATCAGAATTTCCCCGCCGATTGTATGGGGCTGGATATTGGGCCGCAAACCATCCGCAACTACACGCACAAAATTGCGACCGCCAAAACGGTTGTCTGGAACGGCCCCATGGGCGTGTTCGAGTTTGAGGCCTATGCACAAGGAACCTTCGCCATTGCCAAAACCCTGGCGCAAACAGACGGCCTCTCTATCATCGGTGGTGGTGATTCCGTCGCCGCGGTCAACCAGGCCGGTCTTAACGACAAAATGACCCACATCTCAACCGGCGGCGGCGCCTCTCTCGAATTCCTCGAAGGCAAAAAGCTGCCAGGAGTGGTCGCACTCACCAACCGGCCGTAGGAACCAGGAGCAAAAGAACTCTGCTCCCGCAATCCCGTCACCGCATCCCGAGCCCTTGGAGCCCCCATGCGCAAACCTGTTATTGCCGGCAACTGGAAACTGAATAAAACAATTAACGAAGCGGAAGAACTGGCGCGCCAACTGGTGGACAAATTGCACCATGTCACCCGCACTGAAATAATCATTGCCCCGGTTTTTACTGCCCTTCCCGCCGTTGCCGGAATTTTGGCGGGCTCGCCCTTGCAGCTGGC
>Ga0210015_1002034_pt1 | contig 19379 bp, 24 predicted proteins | sample CryGeymeta201522_FD_185471 | JGI IMG/M metagenome (GOLD analysis project Ga0210015, IMG submission 185471) | Groundwater microbial communities from Crystal Geyser aquifers in Utah, USA - Crystal Geyser metaG 2015-22 (SPAdes) (version 2) | ecosystem: Environmental > Aquatic > Deep subsurface >... | reverse complement strand
AGCATGCGATCATTATACCGCATGAATCGAATTATGATTAAACGACGTTAGGCCTTACACACCTCGGAGGTGTGTAATGGCTTATATCTTTCCAACTAGATCTATTCCTGGTTTGAGTGTTTTAGCGCCCGGCTTCCAGCTGGCTGGGCAAACTTCACCCTTATGTTCTCTGACATATATAGATGCTTGAAGTTTCCTTATGATTTCATCGCTATTTCTTCCTATGCTATTGTCATGGATATCCATAGCTTTTAATACCCCATCTGGGTCAATGATAAATGTACCTCTCAGAGATAATCCTTCGCCTTCGATATAAGTCCCGAAAGCGCGACATATGTTTCCTGTTGGGTCAGCTCCCATAGAATAGGAAATTGTCTTAATGACGGGAGAATTATCATGCCATGCTTTATGGACAAATACTGTGTCGGTACTGAAACTAATGACTTCTGCACCCAACTTCTTAAATTCTTCATAGTGCGAAGCGGCTTCACTTAATTCGGTCGGGCATACAAAAGTAAAATCTGCAGGATAAAAAAGAAGCACTACCCATTTACCTCTATAATCTTCAAACTTCGCTTTTTTAAATTGTTCACTCTGGAAATATTCAAATTCAATGTTGGGAACTGCCTGACCAATGGTTACCATATGAAATCGTACTTAAATAGTAATAGTTATAATTGTACCAAACTTTACTTTTTTTCCGTGAGAATAAGATAAGAACCCAAGAATATACTCACAGCACTAATTATCAATACACCACTGAGCCGCTCTCCAAAAAAGGGAATTGCAAAAACGGCAGCTGCAACAGGCGCAATATAGGTTGTAGAGGCAACAATAAATGCGGAAACATGTTTAAGGCTCCATTGATACAGGAAAAAAACACAACAGAATTAACAGATGCAAGAGCAAGAAGACTCAGCATGACAGGCAAACTGCTGTGACTGAACTGCACAATCGTGACAATAAATGATATCTTCGTAATAATAAAAAACAAAATAGCTATCACTAATGCAATTGTAAAATTAATCACCAGGAATAGTGAGGGGGCAATTTGTTTACTAAGGCGTTTTGTATAGACTAGATATGTCGACCAGGAAATCACTGAGCAAAGAATAAGAATGTTCCCGTGAAAAGTTCCTATCGAATGAACAAGACTGCTTCCTTTAATAGATTCTAAAATAAGTAGGGAAGACCCCCCAAAACAAATGATCATACTAACGATACGTTTTAGAGAAATCTTTTCTTTAAATAAAAAATAACTGAAGAGAGAAACAAATACGGGGATAAGAAGATAAAAAAGCTGAGATACAACGCTTGTTGTATATTGAATAACTACAACAAAGAAAAGGACATTAATGCTAAATAAAATTCCAGCGGGAATTAAAGATCTCAACGTTTTAGTCGTTATCACTTTGAGGTGCTTTACGAAAAGCGGAATGATTAATAGTGTCGCAATCCCAAACCGGATAAAAAGGATTTGATAGGAGTTAAATTCCTTTAATGCCACCTTCATGAAAAGAGAGGAAACACCACCAAGTATACCTGTCATAATAAGGGCAAATATTGCTGATGTTCGACTAGAAAGATGCATAAACGTCAATTATAATTGAATGCATATGAAAATATCCTCAGTCCATGCGCAGGAAATATTAGACAGCAGGGGCAACCCCACTATTGAATGCGTTACAACTCTTGAAAATGGCATTACTGGGTGGGCAGCGGTTCCATCGGGTGCTTCAACAGGAAAATATGAAGCAATGGAACTGCGAGATGGCGACCAAAAAAGATATCTAGGATTGGGAGTTTTAAAAGCAGTTGAAAATGTTAATACAAAAATTAATGATGTAGTAAAAGGGCTAGATGCTTCAAACCAAGAAAGCCTAGACAAAAAAATGATTGAACTGGACGCTACGGAGAATAAGGCAAATCTTGGTGCAAATGCAATTCTTTCGGTTTCGCTCAGTGCAGCACGTGCTGAAGCAACTGCAGAAAAAAAACCACTTTATGAATATCTCACTAAATTTAATCCTGATTTTAAGGGAATATACACTATGCCTATTCCGGAAATGAATGTCATGAATGGGGGAAAGCATGCCAATTGGGCGACCGACATTCAGGAATATATGTTGTTTCCCATAGGTGCTACATCAATAGTTGAGGCAGTCCGTATGAATGCGGAGATTTATCAAGAACTCAAAAAAATAATCAAGTCGAAAAGTTATGCGATTTCAGTAGGGGATGAAGGAGGATTTGCACCAGCCGTCAAAAGCAATGAAGAACCCTTTCAATTGTTGAGTGAAGCAATTTCAAAGGCAGGTTATGCATTGGGGAGTGACGTATGTTTTGGGATAGATGCCGCTGCGACAGAATTCTTCAAAGATGGGAAATATATCTTACATAAAGAGAGAAAAACTGTTTCTTCTGACGAACTTACAACATTTATTTTTGATTTATCAAAAAAATATCCTATTGTTTCGTTTGAAGATGTCTTTTCGGAAGATGACTGGGATGGATTTAAAAAATTTACTACGAATGGTGGTGGGAAAATACAGGTAGTAGGGGATGATTTATATGTTACCAATACCAAAAGACTAAAAAGAGGAATTGAAGAAAAAACATCCAATTCCATTCTCATTAAATTGAATCAAATAGGGACTATAACAGAAACGGTGGATGCGATTTTGTCTGCCAGAAAAGTAGGAATGACTTCTGTCGTATCCCATCGATCCGGCGAAACTGAAGATGCATTCATTGCAGACTTCGTCGTTGCTATGGGAACAGGACAAATCAAAACCGGAGCTCCAGCACGAAGCGAACGACTGGCAAAGTATAATCAATTAATGAGAATTGAAAGGGAACTGGGCGAAAAATCAGTCTACGCCCAATTCCCATTTAGAAAATAAGTCGCCGGAGATTATTTCCTTCCGAAAGATGTCAATAGTGCTTCCCATCGAACACGTACCGATTCGCGGAAGGCCTCCACGTTTGCACGAATATTCACTGTGACACTTTTTCGCTTGTCCCACTGTGCCTTTCTAAATTCTTGTCTTTCTGCTTGGTTTTTGTCAGATAACGCTTTCCTATCAGCCTTGATTGTTACCATGAGCGCTGCTTTTTCTTCTGGAGTCTTTCCTTCAAGAGACGCTTCCGCATTGATCCTGAATTGTTCCCGTTCACTTTTATTTTCCTCACGAAGATTTTCTCGTGCGGTTTTGTTTTTTTCCCGAAGTGTTTCACGTGCTTCTTTACCTTCTTCAAAAAGTGCTTTGCGTTCTTCTTTGATGGTATTGCGAAGTTCCTTTGCAGACACTTTAAATTCTGCATTTCCCGTTACGCCGACTGTAGCTTCTTCTGCATGAACTCCAACAGATGCAACAAGTAGTACGGTGAGGACCCCTAAAAGAGCCAATGTGTTTCTTTTCATAAGAATAATTGAAAATGATAATAGGTAATCGTCATTACCTACTTATATATATGTTTCCTCAGCAGAAAAAGTTTCACTTATTTTTGAATAATACAAACCCCATCCATACAATAAAGATGAGATTGTATAAATAAGGGACAGACTGATTGGTGATACCCAACATAAATGAAAAGAGGATGGACCAGGTAACTCCGTGCATTCCAAGACGGAACAAAGTCTTATATCCAAAGGATGTTTTTGCGATTTTCTCCATGATCCAGACAAGGATCGTCAAGAATATAAGACCAAACAATGTACCTGATAACCAGAATAATCCACCAAAAAAGGGGAGCAATAGGAGACCTATAATAACGAAGGTATCAATTATTTTTGGCAACTTCTTAATAAGGGGGTCCGCCCTTTGAACCATTTTACTATACAGGGCATGATCAATATAAAGACTTCTTTTAAGCTCGCTAAAATAGTACATTTTCGTCGAAATTGCGTTACCTTGCTGTTTATCTGGATAAACAAGAGCCTGGCGGGTAGCAAGGATTAATGCATTATATTTTGGATAGTTGTCCGCAATACCTTTTGTATCAATGACTGCCAGGTGTTTGCCATCCATATTCCCAAATACTTTTGGAAACTCTATAACATATGGTTCGACTACATTGGTATATAATTTTCCATTTGAAATACGAAGTTCCAGTTCTTTTGGATACAGGGATGTTAGTTCTTTTTTCCCCATGGTGATGTACGAAGGGATTTTATTTCGTATTTTTGAGTACTGTATTCCCAGTTGTACAGATCGAATAAAGGAAAGACAGATGAGAAGAAAAAAAAGATATTTAAACGAAAACCAAAAGGAAGCCTTTATAATATCTCTATAATAATTAAAGTCGAGGAGGGATTTTTGAAAAGAGTTCCAAAAGGTATTGAGTTTTTTCATACTCCTATTATACCGCATATGCTTCAGTAGGGGTTCAAAATTTTGAACCCCTACAATCGTATTGTTTTCAAAAAAGTCTTGTTCCGCTTCTTCTGTAACTAATACTTATCTCCTATACGAAGAATATGACTGCGTCTTAAGCGGTCGGGCATTTTCTTGGATAAAAGTCAATGCCTTTCCTGTTTTGTTCGCACGTCCTGTTCTTCCAATACGATGGATATAATCCTCGTAGGTCTGGGGAACATCAAAGTTAATGACATGCGACACATTTGGAATATCTAGTCCACGAGCGGCAACATCAGTTGCTATCATGATATTCACGACATCTTCCTTGAACATACGCAACGACTGTTGCCTTTGGAACTGTGCTTTGTCACCATGAATCGACGTTACCTTAAATCCTTTAGCGTATAAGTCCTGTGAAATTCTCTCGACCCCCATTTTTGTTCTGCCAAAGACCAAGACTTTCTTGAAGTCTTCTTGGCGAAGAAGGGAGGCGAGCTTTTCAATCTTCATGACTGTTGGCTCAACGCTTACCACTTCTTGGGTGATATGACTGGTAGTCTCAGTAGTCTTAACTGATATGGTCACTGGATTTGTGATGAATGAACTGATGAGACTATTGATATTTCCTGACAATGTTGCTGAGAAAAAGAGTGATTGTCTTTCTTTTGGCAAATAGGAAATGATTTCCTTGATATCGTTTATGAATCCCATATCAAGCATCAAATCCGCTTCATCCAAAATAACCATACTGAACCGTTCAAGTTTTAATGCCTTTCGGTCAATTAAATCTTTGAGTCTCCCAGGAGTACCGACAACCACGTGCGGATTGCGTTGTAATTCACGGATTTGAGTATACATTGATGACTTTCCGATACAGAAGGAACTATAAATGGGCATTCCTGATGTAAATTTGCGAAGCTCATCTTGTATCTGAAGAGCAAGCTCTCGGGTTGGTGCCACGATTAATGCTTTGTAGTTCCTGTCTTTCATGATTTTTTCAACAAGGGGAATGAGGAATGCGGCTGTTTTACCAGTTCCCGTATTCGCAATTCCGATTACATCTTTTCCTTCGCGGATTGCGGGAATGCCTTGTATCTGAATGGGTGTAAGGGATGTATATCCATGACGAATAACATTTGTCAAAAGTTGTGGTAATAAATTAAGGCTCTCAAAATGAACTTCTTCCAAGATTGGAGTAGTTATAGGAGCCGATGTTGGTTTTATACTTGCTCGGCTGATATACGAATGGATAGTACTATCGCTAACACGCTTAGGACCACCACCGCGACCTCCGCGAAAACCTCCGCCACCTCTAAAACCACCGCCACGGAATCCTCCACTACGGGGAGAACCTCCGCCAAATGAACGACCAGAATTATAAGTAGGACGAGTAGAACGAGCACGTGAATTAAACATAGGAACTAAATGAATTATTAAAGAAAGAAAGTAAGAGCTATTAAACCAAGCTCAATATGAGAAGATTCTCGATTATATCAATCGGGGGTTCTTTTAGAGCCTGAAAATCCGCCGAAGCGGCATTTTCGTCCCTAAAAGTAACAAAACTAAGGGAAATCCGCTGATGGAGGATAAGTTATATCTAACTTACTATCTTAAGACGACAGTATACTACAGGATAATGGGTAAGTCAAATGCAAGTGCCCTGTCATTGCGAGGAATACGGTGACGAAGCAATCTCAAATCTCAACTACATATTTGAGAATATAAATCTTCGGAATTCGGATTAATTGATTGGATAAGTAAGTTTTTCTTTGCTCTTGACCCAGCTTTTAATTGTTTTTCTCTCTCAATTGCCAATTCTATACGGGGAAATACTTCATAGTAAACTAACTTATTAAGATTATATTTGCTACTGAAACTTGAGATTGTTTTATTTTTGTGTTGATATATTCTCCTTACTAGATTATTTGTGACCCCGATATACAAAACAGTATTATTCTTATTTGTAATAATGTATACGAAATATTGATGGATTAACCCCATGATTTTCATGGTAACAAAAAAGGGATTGCTTCGCTATAATGGAATTCGCTCGCAATGACAAACATGTGTCATCGCGAGGCTATGAAATAGCCGTGGCGATCTCGTCATCTCCAGTCAATCGGTGACAATCCCATCTTTATTAAATATTCATTACATTTACTGAAGTGATGATTGTTGTGAAATAAATGTGCCGAAAAAGGAGAGGGGTGGCCACTAGTGAGAACAAGATTTTTTTCACGGTTGATAACTGTTCCTTTGGTCTGTGCATATTTTCCCCACAAAAGATATACTACGTGGGATCGCTTGGTATTCAGCGTTTGGATGACTGCATCAGTGAATAATTCCCACCCTTTGCCACTATGAGATGCGGGAGAATTTGCACAAACAGTCAGAACGCTATTCAACATAAGCACTCCTTGTCTTGCCCAACGGGATAAATCCCCACTGGGAAGAGGAGTGATTCCCAAATCATTCTTGATTTCTTTATAGATATTTTTTAAAGAGGGGGGGAGTACAATACCCTCATTCACTGCAAATGATAATCCATTTGCCTGAGCGGGATTATGATAGGGGTCTTGTCCGACAATTACTACTTTCACTTTGTCTACAGGACAAGAATCGAAGGCGTTGAACACTTGCTTTGCGGGAGGATATATAATCTTGGTAAGATATTCACTGCGAACAAATTCTGTAAGATCCGCCCAGTAAGGCTTTGTAAATTCACCTAATAATACCTTTTTCCAACTTTCATCTATTTGAACGTCTTTCATATGATGATATTATCATAAATCAAATATTTTAGCCTCTGTCAACTGGTCCAGTTGCCAAAAAGCGCGACCTATGAGGTCGCGGGTTTATAGCGTTCTGATTCTGATTATTTAAATAATCAGAGTGCTTATATATTTTCAGCCTTTCTTCAGAAATGGAGTTTATTATGAATATGTAGGTGTGGCAAATCACTCCACATTTTACTATGTAGCCATAAGATCTGTGGTACAGGGTATACAGAGTCTTTTGAAAAAAAGTATCTCTAAAAACAATCAACATCATTATGATAATTTGTTGAAAGATATGACTTTTTTTTCACTCAGAGAAGTAAACCTCTGAGTGTTTTTTTACGGGCCCTTTGGCAACCTCGCAGGTTGCCAAGCTGGCAAGTTTAGCCTTCGTTTCCGTGATATAATGAAAAGCTGAAACGCCACACAAAAACTTGGAGAAGCCACCGCCTTTGGCGGGGTCCCGCTGAAAGCGGTGATCGCATCTAATATTTATGTTTTATACATATATAATAAAGAGTTGCAAAACCAATAGGTATTATGTTGGATACTCAGAAGATGTAATCAAAAGATTGAATCAACATAATGCTGGCCAAAACATGTCAATAAAATGTGGAGTCCCATGGAATTTGGTATATACTGAATGTTTTTCAAACAAAACGGATGCATGGAAGAGAGAACGTCAGATAAAAAAATATAAAGGTGGAAAGGCTTTTAAGATGTTGATTGGAGAAGTCGCATAGTGGCCTAGTGCGTACGCTTGGAAAGCGTATATAGTCGCAAGACTATCGAGGGTTCGACTCCCTCCTTCTCCGCACATCAGTATAAGAAGATAAATAATGAGGGCTTTGGAGCATAGGAGAAATCTTTTCAGGAAGTTCGAAAATACTTTTAGGCAATTTAACTAAATCTTCAAGTTTAGAACTATTTGTGGCTACAACGGCTTTTGCCAATATTTGAAAGGCTCTTGAATAGGTGAAAGTAACCTTTCCTTGATTAAGAGTTATTGAAGAATAAATAAGATTCATTAACATCCTCTTTTTATCAGGAAATAACTTATCATATTTATCTTTAGTTATGCGTCAGCTAATATAGTGTTACCTCCGATAAATGCATATATAGCAATGGGGAGTATGGCCCAAATAATCCAGACCTTACCAGTTTATAAAGAACAACCTATCTTATTAGGAACAACAGTACTTGCTTCACTTTTGAATATGGGCCTATTATTGGGGACGTCATCGATGGGTTCCCAAAGCCTTATTCACGAGACATGTCATTATCTATCACAGGGCATGAGTCATATTGGATTAATTCCCTTAGAAATGGTTCCGAAAAGTACTCAGACCAATCAATTGTCCTGAAATCATCGGCGGTACTCAATTATGAAATTAATACTTTTACTCATACTTATCCCCCTCAAAAGCCTCTATATTCCTCTGAATAAGAGAAAGTCGAAATATTATTGGAAGCTTCCCATAGACGACAAAATCCCACTTATTCCTATTTTTATCGTCCCTTATCTACTCCACCATCTAGGTATCCTATTGGTAGGGATAATGCTCTGGAACAGCAAATATATCTCCCCCTTTCTTCTCAGTCTCATTATTTCTTATAGTATTGCGGTTATTTTTTGGTTCTTTGTTCCCAACGGTGTACATCGTCCATCCCTACCTCATACCTCTTTTTTTACCCCCCTCATAAGGAAATTGTATGTGTATGACGGTGATACCAATGGTTTTCCTAGCGCTCATATTTTTGTAACACTTCTGTGTGGACATTATCTTTCACTTGGGTACCCACATCTTATTGCTTATATCTGGACCGTCATCAGCACAGTTATTTTATCGGTCTTATTCACCAAACAGCATTACGTTGTTGACATCGTAGGAGGCATAGTGGTCTATGTTGTGTCCTTTTACTTGGCTGGAATTATCAATTACAGTATCGTGGCACTATAATGTAATTATATGTTCAAAAATAAAGAAAAATTGTTATGGAAAATCTTCTTTTTTATTCTTTTTCTGAGCGTCATACAAATAATCGGAGTACTCCTGGGGGTCCAACTTGATGAATTATATCCAATCTTTAAATTAATTTTTTTGGGTACCCCGATTATACTTGTCATCCTTCATTCTTTTATCACACTGTCTCCAATGAGAGGAGTTTTTTTTCTTTTCCTAGCCGCAACTCTTGGATTTACTTCAGAATATTTCGGTCTCAAATATGGACAGTTTTTTGGAACATTCTATACCTATAGCCCACAAATTACTTTTTTTACTGTTCCCATTCAAGTAATTTTATATTGGGCAGCTTTTATCTATACGGGGTACTGTATTACCAATTCTTTTTTGATTTGGCTTCGTGTGAGGCTTCCTAATAAACAATTAAAAAATGGGTGGTTGTTATTGTTGACCATTTTGTTGGATGGGTGGTTTGTACTTGTCATAGACCTGTTCATGGATCCACTGGGGGTGTGGAAAGGTGCGTGGACTTGGGTAAATGGGGGGCCCTATTTTGGCGTTCCCATTGGCAATTTTGTAGGGTGGTTTACAGTTGCAGTTTTGTCTTCTGGTATTTTTCGAAGTCTAGAATATTTTTTTCCGAAGAAAGAGTTAAAATTTGACAAATCAATCTTCATTATTCCTGTCATTCTTTATGGGTTAGTCGCTCTCTCATTACTTGGTATGGCACTACAGTTCCAAATGTACGAACTGGGAATACTGGGATCACTCCTTATGGTCCCCACAGTCCTTTTCAATTTATTTCTCTTCAACAAATACCGATCAAGATAAATTATTTCAAAAAAAGTTCCGCCGGAAAAGCGAGGGATTTATCGAAAGTGTTATCTGCAAAAAGGATAAGATATTCAAATGAAAAATGGGGGAGAAGCTTTTTGGGCAATACAAGAAATGGGCTTGTTGCGAGTGCATCAGCTGTTATGGTGTTTTTTGCAATTGTCCACGTCGCGATAACGTTCAAGGGGGAGGAAAGAGTATGGGGATCAATAATGTGATGAAATCCCCCCCACTTCCTTCTACTTCCCGCTGAGGCGCAGAAACTCGCTTGAGTGATAGTGGCTACCCCAATAGCCTGTTCCAGATTGTTTGGATTTTCAAGTCCCACGCGTAATGGCTCTGAGCTTTCATATCTCATATCGCCTCCCCCATCAACGCAAAATGAGGTTCCGCCGTGTTCGCGGATGATATCGCTCAGCAAGTCAATCAGATATCCTTTTCCGCAAGCACCAAAATCAAAGATTTCCTCTTTCTTTATGGTGACTTTTGGATAATAAAAATCGATTACATCATTCAAGAGGGGAGGGTAGTGAAGGATTCCTTCGATTAGCGAATATGCTGCATCATAACCCGCATCTATGAGGACTTGACCAATGAACGGAGTAAAAGCACCTTCGGTCACCTTGTATAGTTTTTGGTAAAGGGAGAAAAGTGGTTGTGCATCTGATGGTAGGGTATAAGTTCCCAATTGAGATAATGTCAGATTTACATAAGAATCTGGTCGAAAACGAGAATACGTTCTTTCAAATAAATCCACTCGTTTTTGGATGACTGTTTGGAGATATCCCCATTTGTTGGAAGAGAGCGGACTATACAAATCGATGCGCCACTTTGTCCCAATTCCTTCGAACGAAAATGTATCCATATCCGATTTCACTTAGGATTTCGCTTCCGCTTTTATCTTTTCGACCGCATCATTGAATCCTTTCGGAGTCAGAGACGAACCCGCAATTTTTCCTAAATTAAGGTCCTTTATATTTTTTCCTACGACTAATGGCTTGAAGTTTTCAATAAACACACCCTGCATAAATTTTGATTTTGCCAACACCGCTTTTGAAGTGACCTCTGCTTGCTCTATAATGCCATTTTTGAGAGTCAGCCTAACTTCAATTTGCTCCGGACCTCCGGGGGAAGTATAATCTCCTTCCTGAGTATATTCACCATCCTTATATGACACCTGTTCAGAAGTACTTTTAGGTTGTATAGATGGGGTTGCTTTCATTTCCTTTTTTCCGTTTCCTGCGAAAGTATATATCCCAAAACCTACAATGACAATGAGGGCAATAGCCAACAAACCAGTTGTTTTAGTACTCATAGAAAAACGAAATTAAATTTTGTAATGAATGAACGGTATCAGTATATAAGTAATTGAATAATTAGTCAAACTTATATATTAATTGTACGAGAATATTATAGTTCGTAACTGAAAATCTACTGAACAGCCAAAATAGCTGCGGCAACTTTCTCAGCCAAGTGAGGAGTGAAGGGATCCGGAATGATAAAATCAACCGTTGGATTCTGGACCATATCTCTCAATGCTCTTGAGGCAGCAATCTTCATTTGAGGAGTAATGACTTTTAACCTTCCATCAACAACAGCCTTAAAAACCCCCGGGAAAGCAAGTACATTATTGATTTGGTTAGGAAAGTCGCTTCTTCCCGTTGCGACGATATAAGCTCCTGCCTTTTTGGCTTCATCTGGCATAATTTCTGGTGTTGGATTTGCCATCGCAAATACGATTGATTTATCTGCCATGCTCTTCACCATTCCAGGCGTAATACTGTTTGGTCCTGATACTCCAATAACGGCATCTGCCCCTTTAATTGCATCTGCTAGCGACCCGGTTACCATAGATTTATTAGACATGCCCGCAATAGCTTGTTTGAATATATTTTGATTTTCTCTCCCCGCATATAATGCGCCAATTCTATCCACCACAATTAAATCATGAACCGTGTCAATACCCTTTATATACCGACAGGAACCGCTATTACAATCAAGCCCCAAGAGCATACGACTAATCGCAAGGCCCGCAGCCCCCGCTCCAACCACGACTACTTTCAATGAATTGTATGGTTTATTGACCACGCGAGCAGCATTATGGAGTGCGGCGGAAACGACAATCGCGGTCCCATGTTGATCGTCATGAAAAACGGGAATGCCAATGGTTTGAAGCGCCTCCTCAATCTGAAAACAGCGAGGAGCAGATATATCCTCCAGGTTTATTCCTGCAAAATTAGGAGCGACATGTTCCACAAATCGGATTATCTCTTCGGTGTTCTGGGAGTCAATGACAAGAGGTATGGAATCAATTCCTGCAAATTCCTTCATTAATAATGCTTTTCCCTCCATAACAGGCATGGCGGCTCTTGCGCCGATGTTTCCGAGCCCAAGTACAGCAGATCCATCTGAAATTACCGCCACCGTTCTTCCTTTCCACGTAAGATTATAGACCTCTTCTGGATGAGCGGCAATTACACGACAAGGCTCTGCAACGCCAGGAGTATAGGCCAACGATAGGTCGTGTTTATTGTGTACTTCAACCACGGAAGCGGTAGCCAGTTTTCCCTTATGAGCACGATGATATGCCACCGACTCCTCGTATAGTTTTTGCATTATGGCGACAATAAATAGTGTTCTAACTCTTTTTTATTATGGCGGTGGTGAGTATTTATATATCTTATTGTGCCTGATTTAGCCCTGACAACCATAGAATGAGAAATAATATAGTCATTTTTTACGATGATACCTGGCAATAGTGGACCATCAATCACTCCTGTGGCAGTAAATGTCAATTCTTCGCCATGTGCAAGATCTTCCGCAGAATATATTTTCTTTAAATCTATTCCCATTTCTAAAGCTTCTTTTTCATCCTCCTTATTTCGAGGAGTGAAACGGCACAGAATTTGTCCTCCAAGAACTTTAAGGGGAACTGCAGCCAAAACTCCCTCAGTACTGCCTCCCGTGCCCATGAGTATATCGATGCCAGAATCAGAAAAACAGGTAGCAATAGCTCCTGCGACATCCCCATCTGTAATAAGTCGCACTCTTGCTCCAGTTGCACGTATTTGTTCAATAAGTTTTGTATGTCGCTCTCTGTCTAATACCATCACGGTCAACTCCCGTATATCTTTCCCAATTGCCTGTGCCACCTTTTTAACATTTGTCTCAACTGGTGCATCTAAATCGATGACCCCACTTGATTCCTTCCCCACGATAATCTTCTGCATATAGGTATCAGGCGCACGAAGCAATGAGCCCGCAGGCCCTGCTACCACGAGCGTCGTGGCATTATACCTCCCATGTGCGACACTATCAGTGCATTCAAGAGGGTCAACGGCTATATCCATTTCTGGACCCTCTCCTTTTCCAACGATTTCACCGTTAAAAAGTTCGGGAGCCTTATCTTTTTTTCCTTCTCCAATGACTATTTTTCCTTTAAAGAGAATTTGATTAAATCGGTTACGCATCTGCTTTACAGCTGCTCCATCCGCGGCATGTTTGTCTCCGCGACCTATCCATTGAGACGCCGCAATAGCTGCAGCCTCCGTAACACGTACAAATTCAAGTGCTAGATTTCTATCCATAAGTATAGAAATGAAATTAATAATACTTACCACTCACACTATTTAAGTGCCAGTCTCCAACTGTGCCGGGGAGAGGACTTGAACCTCCAATCCCTTACGGGAACAGGTTCCTAAAACCTGCGCGTCTGCCAGTTTCGCCACCCCGGCTTAAAGAGAATAGACAATTATATCATCTACTCCCATTTCCCTTCAGTATAAGTGATATAATTGATTCTATATTTTTAACAATTCAATCTTGTTATTATGTCTTCAGAACCTAAATATAAACGTGTTCTTCTTAAGCTAACAGGGGAGCTTTTTGGCCACCCAGAAACACATAAGGGGCTTGATTTTAGTGAAATACAGAAAGTCGCATCTTATATTGTAAAGCTTAATAAAAAATCGGGAGTTGAAATTGCAATTGTCGTTGGAGCGGGAAATCTTTTTAGAGGTAGAGAAGCAGCTGGTACGGGGGCCGATAAAGCTGCCGCAGATTACATAGGAATGTTGGGAACGGTAATGAACGCTCTCGCTCTCCAAGAAGAGATAGAACGGGCGGGCGGGACAACTCGTGTCATGTCAGAAGTGATAATCCAGTCGGTCTGTGAGCCTTTTGTACGACGAAAGGCTATCCGCCATCTGGAAAAAGGGAGGATTGTCATTCTTGCGGGGGGGACAGGAAGTCCATTCTTTACCACTGACTCAGCTGCGGCATTGAAGGCGGCGGAACTTAATTGTAGTGTTGTCCTCAAAGGAAGCAATGTAGATGGTGTCTATACGGCAGATCCAAAAAAGAATAAAGATGCAAAGTTGTATACAAAATTAAACTACCAAGAAGCTCTTGAAAAGGGCTTGACCGTAATGGATAACACCGCCTTTGCACTCTGTCAACGTGAAAAAATAAAGGTTATTGTTTTCAATCTCAACCTCCTGGAGAATATCGAGAAGATTATCTACGGAGATGCAATAGGAACGCTGGTTGAATGAGGTAAGAATCACAAATAACAAATGTCATTTAGTTCACAGAGACTACTGTATATCCCACTTTCCCGTTTACTGTTGTCACCTCCACATTTTCTCCCACCTTTCTCCCCATCAACTCCTTCCCGATAGGGGAGTAGAGGGAAATTTTTCCCCTCATAAAATCCGATTCATGGCTGTCGACTATCGTTAATGTCATGTCTTTTACTCCATCATTCACGAACACCTCTGTTCCAATCCCAACCCTTCCATCTGTCCGTTTAGAAGTAATCGTTACTCTCCGTAAAACATTTTCAATATACCGCAATCTTCTATCAATCCCCGAGAGGCGGAAGCGAGCTGCTTTGTAAGCCCCATTTTCAGATAAATCTCCCATATTTCGTGCAGTTACCAGCTCTTTTACAGCTTCGCCTCGTTGAACTTTCAACTCATTCTTCTCGTCTTCTTTTTCTTTCAATCCCTCTGGAGTTAAGAGAATTTTTTTTATCATATTCCTTATTTAATCACAAATTATTAATAATATGTCACTTCCTTATTTACTTTTGTCATTCCCGCGAAGGCGGGAATCCAGACTCTAATTTCAATTCAAAAAAGGATATTTTCGACTGGATCCTCTCCTCCGAGGGGATGACAGAATATTTATATTAAAACCCCAAAACAAGGCAATTCCATTTATAATATCTTAATGCACTGTATTATTCTTGCAAATCAAGAGGGAACATTTCCCCCTGCCCTACTTCCCATGAAGGGCAGAGCTGTGATCGACTATCTTATTGATGATGTACTCCTTCAAAAGGATATTGTCACTATTTCGATTCTCGTAAGTAATCAATCACTCAGCCTCATGACAAAGCATGTGAAAAATGCATATCCAAATGACTCTATACCTATAATTAATACCCATACTATTAGTTCAGTTATGTCCCAAGAGGGTGATGTCATAATTCTTCAAGGAAATGTTTTTACGTCTCTGAAATTACAAGATTTTATACGCTCCTATAAGCAATTTAAAACAGTGACAAAAGCGACTTATGATAAGCAATATCCAAAGGAAATTCCTTTTACAATTGTGCCTAAGAGATATAGCGACCAAATAGACCAATTGCCCAATGATGTCAAAATACATACATATAATAGCGGTTCAGGGTACAATATCATTGTCCTATGAGTATTTTTCAAACGAGGGAGTATCTTGATTTGTTCGCAAGCCATTTTGCAAAAGATGACTCTTTAATTGGAGAAGATATATTCGAAATTCTTCCCGATAAAAAAGCACTACTATTGGGAATGAAACCAGTACTTAATAATCAGGAAATTACAGATTATGGAGATATACCTCATCCTTCAAAGGAAACTGTAACCACATACTTTGAAAATCTGAAAAAAACATATGGTGTCACTTCTGTGCAATTTGACTATGTTGGGGAAAGCTCACAACTATTTAAAGTACTTTCAGAAATGAGCTCAGTACCTCCAATTCAACAGGAAGTATCACCCTCCGTACTCCTTCCCTCATCTTGGGAAGAATATCTTGAGTCACTTGAACGAACTGATAGAAAAGAATTGAAACGAAAATATAAGAGACTCGATACAATATTCCATAATTTTCGATGTATCGATACATCGAAAATAGATATGTTTGAAGAGTTTGTGAGATTACATCGGTTATCAGATGCTTCGAAAAATCAGTTTATGACACAGCAAATGAAAGCGTTTTTCAAAGAGTTATTCTCACTACAAATACCAGGATGGCAACAAAAACTTGCATTCCTGTCTATTAAGGATAAACCAGTAGCCTCCGTTTTCTATTTTGAAAATGAGAGGGCAGTTCTTTTGTATAACTCGGGATACGACCCAGAACAAAAATACTATAGTGCCGGACTTCTTCTCACCGCTTATCTTATTAGGAAGTCAATAGAAAACCACAAAGAGAAATTTGATTTTCTTCGGGGGAGCGAACGATATAAATATGATTTAGGAGGGAAAGATGAACGATTGTATCAATTTATATTTCATTTCACCAAGTCCACATCAGCTTGAGTAATTGAACCATCCTGATTCAAATCAAGATCAAAAACATACAGAGGATTGTCTCCATCTTTTGTTTTTCCAACCGTGGCATTCCAACAGGGTTGATCTTTTAAACAGCCAACCTGTTTCCGTACCATTATTCTATCTTCTTCATCGGCAACGCCACTTCTGTCAATATCGCCCTTATTTGCCGAGGGAGTGGGGGATACCGTTGCGGTTGGAGTTGCTTTCATAAGTTGGGAACCAAAATACCCAACGATACCTAATAGGGCTAAGATGACAAGCCCAAGTACCATTCCATTTGCTTTTCTATTCATATACCATCCATTAAACCAAATTCAAACTCCAAATTCAAATTCAACCCTTGCTGCCCCAGCTTTGATTTTTCTTTTTTATATGTTACAGTTATGTGTATGAAACGGTATAAACCTCTCCTATTGCAGATAGGCATCCTCCTTCTGTTGGTTTCTCTTGCGCTGTTTATACTCGAACAACAAAAACAATTCATCACCGTCGATTTCTCCAGACACTATTCCGCGAATAAAACTATCGAGTTGGCTGGATTTGAAGAAGGGGAGCAGTGGAGGGGGAATTTTTCCTATGATTCAGAACGAGCATTTGAAGGAAAATCGAGTATAACGTTCAGTTCTTGGTATGGCGCAAAAAACTCCATTACAAATGAAGAGGTAATAAATCTTACCGCAGGATATGCAAAAGGATATATTAGTGTATTCATTGCTGACAAGAAAAAACTTTCTTCCATAGATTCTTTACAGTTGGTTCTATCTGAGAGTATTGATAAAAAAAAGGAGTATGATCTAACTCCACTTTTACAAGTAGGGTGGAATAGAATCCCCGTTGTCATTCCGAATTGGAAAAAAATAACTAATCAATCATTTGCCATCAGCTCAAAACCAGGGGAGATTGCAGAAGTAAATTTGGATCGCTTTTGGATAGAAAATACATCCATCTATACTTCTGACGTTCTCACCACTAAAAGTCAATCGATAAGTCTGCGGACCATTGGAGAGAGAACATATGTATTTTTCGCCTCTCCCAATGAAGAGTCATTCGCATTCAATTCTCCTCAATCAATCAATAAGGGGTCTACCACCATCTCTCTCATTCCCGAACATGCGAAAAGAGTAATCTTATCTCTTAATTCAACGTCAATGCAAATTGGAGGAAAAAATATGTCTCAGTGTATTTTGTTTAAGGATAAAACCGAGGAGTCAGAAAAAGTACTGAAGGCAACTTCTGCAAGCAATAGTCTCTATGTTTTTTTGAAAGCGGAAATAAAGAATGGCGCAGTTTCATTTTCTCTGTCCAATAATGGAATCGACTTTGAGCAATGTGGAACCGTAAAATCATCCGAAAAAAAACCAATTCAACTGACCCTTCAGGGATCCTACCTTATCGATTCATACTCTGCGGAATATTGATATTGTATAATTCAATAATGATGAACAATGCGTTTCTTCTCACTTTTTTAAGCGTAAGCGGCGTAAGTTTACTGTCGCTTCTAGGGGCTGTCACATTATTTTTTAATAAACCATTCTTGAAGAAAGTACTCATCTTCATGGTAAGCATTTCTGCTGGAGCGATGTTTGGAGATGTGTTCATTCATCTTCTGCCTGAAATTTCCAAGAAAAGCGAATTCAATTTATCTGTGTCCTCGGCCTTTATTTTCGGTATCCTCATATCATTCATTATTGAACGACTTATTCTCTGGAATAACTGTCACGATCATGAATGTACAGAGAAAGATAAGCGCGCATTTACTTATATGATTTTGTACGGAGATTCAGTACATAATTTTATTGATGGAATAGTGATTGCAAGTAGTTATTTAATCTCACCGGCGGTTGGACTTGCCTCTACCCTTGCCGTCATACTTCACGAAATACCGCATGAAATTGGCGATTTTGCTGTACTCATTCACGGAGGTTTTACGCACCGCAAAGCCTTGATTGCAAATTTTATATCGGCCCTCACCGCACTCTTAGGGGCACTATTTGCTTTTTTCCTTGCTCAATATACAAGGCAATTTGAAGTATATCTCCTTGCCTTTGCCGCTGCAAACTTTATATACATTGCAGGGACAGATCTTATTCCAGAACTCCATAAGGAATTAGATCGAAAGAGAGCAATAATACAAATTATATTTTTTGTTTTTGGCGTTCTTCTGATGCTTCCTCTCTTGTTGTTGGAAAAATAATTCTCTGGAATAAATACCCCTTGCAATACTATTTTATTTTCATTACTATGACTTTAACAGGGTTAGACAATATAAATGGGGATAGAGAAATATATATATGTATGTTTTATGTATTGATATCCTATAGTTTCATTAGCACTTCATTATTAGTTCTGCTAATAGGCCAAGTATTCTATTTTAGAGCGTTATGACAATATAATCTTCATATTCTACCAGTAGTGTTTTAATCAATTTAAGACACTATAACTATAAGTTAGTTTATAGTAAACGTTAAAATCTTGGATACTTTTACTCCTATTAGAGCATAATAGCAAGCTAGCCAAATCACTAGACACGAGTCCCTTGATGTATTATACTCATGGCCTATGAATCAAAAACAAGTTCTTTTTTCAACCCTCGTGGTACTAATGTTATTTGGAGCTTTGTACGGCGTTTATAAACTTGTTGGGGGAGGACCAGATGATTCCCTTATCACAAAAATTAAAACTGAAAAACCACAGGAACGAACCATGTGGAATAAAAATGCGACACATACTCTTGCAGTGTTTAGTGACCATCAATGTCCGGCGTGTAAAGTGTTCCATGAATATCTAAGTGGGTTTGAAGCATCATCTAGCCCGAATATTGACGTCACAAAAAAGGCCGCA
>Ga0210015_1002033_pt1 | contig 19388 bp, 18 predicted proteins | sample CryGeymeta201522_FD_185471 | JGI IMG/M metagenome (GOLD analysis project Ga0210015, IMG submission 185471) | Groundwater microbial communities from Crystal Geyser aquifers in Utah, USA - Crystal Geyser metaG 2015-22 (SPAdes) (version 2) | ecosystem: Environmental > Aquatic > Deep subsurface >... | reverse complement strand
GCGCCAAAGCCCTGGCCGATGCTGCCCTGCTGCAGTTTCACCAGCAAAGCGGCCTGCCTCTGGTGCTGATACGCCCCGGCCTGGTGGTGGGCAGTGGCACATCACCCTTCCATGGTGGTTTGGGCTTTTTTAACAACGACCAATACTGCGTGGGCTGGAACGACGGCCATAACGCCTTGCCATGGGTTCTGGCAGACGACTGTGCCGATGCCATTGTGGCCGCGCTGACCGCCCCCGCTGCCGTGGGCAAAGCCTACAACCTGGTGGGCGACGTGTGCCCCAGCGCCCAAAGTTACATCAGTGACCTGGCCAAAGTGCTGGGCCGCCCCCTGCACTTTGTGCCGTCCAGCCCCACCGGCTTGTGGCTCACCGAAATGGGCAAATGGGCCATCAAACGCGTGGCTGGCCAAAGCCTCAAACGCCCCTACCGGCGCGACCTGCTGTCACGCGGCATACTGGCCCGCTTTGACTGCACCGACGCCAAGCAAGACCTGGGCTGGAAACCCGTAGCCGACCCCGCCGAGTTTCACCGCCGTGCCCTGGCGGTGCATGCTGAGGGTTAATGGCATGGCTGAAAAGCAGCGCACGCTGCTGCACGCCTTCTCCACCTTCAAGCTAGGTGGCCCGCAGGCGCGGTTTGTGCAGCTGGCCAATGCCTTTGGGCCTCAGTACCGGCATGTGATTGCCGCCATGGACAACTGCTTTGACGCCGGTGAGCGTCTGGGCCCACAGGTGAATTGGCAGCCGCTGCCGCTGCAGGTTAAAAAAGGCGGCGCGCTGGCCAACCGCAGCGCCTTCAGGCAAGTCATAAAAGACCAACACCCCGACTTGCTCATCACCTACAACTGGGGCGCTATCGAATGGTCTGCCGCCAACTGGCCCAAACTGGTGCCGCAAGTGCATGTGGAAGACGGCTTTGGCCCCGAAGAAGCCACCCAGCAACTGCCCCGCCGGGTGTGGACGCGCCGGGTGCTGTTGGGCTGGGCACGCAAACCCGTGGTAGTCATATCGCACACCTTGCAGCACCTTGCCACCCAAGTCTGGAAGCTGGCCGCAGATCAGATCAAGTTCATCCCCAATGGCGTGGCCATCCCTGAGCTTTATATACAAAAACGGGCTCTAGCCCAGGTGGATCAAGCGCAGATCACTATCGGAACCGTAGCAGGCCTGCGGCCTGAGAAAAACATTGCCCGCCTCATCAAAGCCTTTGCCGCTGTGCGCGCCCAGCAAAACGCCCGCCTGGTGGTGGTGGGTGGCGGGCCAGAGCTGCCTGCGCTGCAAGCCCTGGCGGCCAGATTGGGCGTGGCAGAAGACGTGGAATTTGCCGGCTACCTGGCCGACCCCATCAGCCGCCTGATTGAGTTTGACCTGTTTGCCCTGAGTTCAGACACCGAGCAGCTGCCCATTGCCATGCTGGAAGCCATGGCCTGCGGCATACCGGTGGTGGCCACCCGCGTGGGTGATGTAGCGCACATCATGCCCAGCGTGGCGCAGTCTGCCGTGGCCGAGCCCACTGACGCTGCATTTACCGCCACGCTGCTGGGTGCCATAGGCCAGCGCAGCGATTGGCCCCAATGGGCCAAGGCGGGCCAGCAAACTGCCAAAGAACTTTATGGTATTGGCGCCATGCAAACACAGTGGGCGAGAATCTTTGATGGCATTCAACCTTTCAAAACCTTGCCGCATGCTAGCGACGGAGATATCTAATGATTGAAGCTGCTTTGTTTGGTATTGCTGTTATGTTAATGATCGTTCTTTTGTATCGGCTTGATCGATTGGAAAAGGCTAAAGACGACAAGGGGTTGTCTTTTTTTGCATTTAAAGAATCTTTGAATTCACCAACTAAAAATCCTAAGAAAAAGGCCACATATGCGTGACCTGATGATGTTTGGCGCAATGCTATTTTTGCTCCCTCTCAGTCTTAGAAGTGCTTTTAATGTATATCTTTTATGGGGTTGGACTGGACTTATTTCGATAAATACTTATTTGTATGGATTTATGAGCTCCATACAGTATGTTCAAATATTTGCCATTATTACACTTTTTCTTTTATTAATAAAGAAAGATAATGCGTTAAGATCCATTAAATTAAATTCAACTATTATTTTATTAATGATATTTAGTATTCAAGTTTTATTGAGTGCTACTTTTGCTTACCCCGGTCTTTCAAAAAACTGGGAACTTTGCACGAACTTACTAAAAACTGTACTTTTTTGCTTATTCATGCCCATGCTATTGACGAGCCGCACCCGCATTTATGCATTTGTGGTGATGGTTGTTATTGGTGGATCTTTTCACGGTATGTTAAATGGGCTGAAATTTATTGCAAGTGGTGGGGCACATTTGGGGAACGGTCCGATCAAGCTTGGTGATAACAACCACTTTGCAATGGTGATGGCAATGACCGTGCCTCTGATTTTATATATTTATCTATATTCAGCTTATCGCTGGGTACGTTTTAGTGCTATGTCCGTATTAATTTTGACAGTTTTTTCGGTAATAGCAACCCGGTCTAGGGGCGGATTACTCTGCATGATGGCAATGGGGTTCTGGATTGTGAAAGTGAGTCAACGTAAATTACTGGGTGTGATTGCATTGTCATGTATCGGCATACTGGTTATTGCAGTTGCACCGGATTCCTGGTCTGTGCGCATGAACTCGATCAATGATGCACAACAAGACTCATCCTTCATGACCCGCGTAGCTGCTTGGAAAAAAAGCACAGCCATCGCACTTGAAAATCCCTTGCTTGGTGGCGGTTTGGATGCCGTCGCAGCGCCATCGCTTTACTCAAAATTTAAAGATGCACAGGGCTTGATGGGTTTTATTGATACGCCTAATCCATATAATTACGTTGCACACAGTATTTATTTTCAAGTAATGGGTGATCTAGGTTTCTTAGGATTTTTCGTATTTGTAATAATATTATTTAATACCTTTAGTACACGAAACCAAGTTAAAAAACTTGTCAAAACTCAGGGGGAGCACCTGCGGTGGGCAGCAGATTTGGCTGACCTGCTCACTGCATCCATGATTGCCTATGTTGTAGGGGGTGCCTTGCTGAGTGCAGCGTACTTTGAATTACCTTACATCGTCATCATGCTGATGGAGTGCGTAAAACAGCAGGTATTGACAGAGGCAAGCAAGGGGGCACCAAGTGCTCAATTGGTCTAACCGCACACCTGCCTGCCTGCCAACCGGCCATCCCCCGGTGATGTGTGTCATTGTTGACACTGAGGAAGAGTTTGACTGGTCTCAGCCGTTTGCGCGTACAAACACAAATACAAGCGCCGTAGCGGCGCAGGTACTTGCCCATGAGCGCATTTACGACCATTTGGGTATCGTGCCCACTTATGTCGTTGATTGGCCTGTTGCTACAACACCAGCAGCCTACAACACGTTGCGGGAGATCATGGAAGATGGTCGCTGTGAAATTGGTGCGCATTTGCATCCATGGGTCTCACCACCTTTCATAGAAGAGGTTTGCGCACGCAACTCATACGCAGGCAACCTGCCACGCGAACTTGAGTTTGAAAAGATACGTCAATTGACGAATGCGATTGCTGACAACTTCCAACGACGGCCACAAGTATTTAAGGCTGGCCGATATGGGCTGGGTCCAAACACCGCAACTATCATTGAACAACTTGGCTACAAGGTAGACGCAAGCGTGGTGCCTCACACCACTTTCATGGCAGATGGTGGCCCAGATTTCACTGCCTACGCCAATCAGGCATTTTGGTTTGGCAACCACAGTGCGCCGCTGCTAGCGTTACCCGTTACTACAGACTACTGTGGGGCCATGCGCCGCTTGGGACCCAGGATGTACCCCAAACTCGACAGCACCTTGGCAAGGATGGCGCGCGCAAAAGGCGTACTTGCGCGCGGTCACTTGCTTGAGCGCATCCGTCTGACGCCAGAGGGCTGTACCCTGGATGAAATCAAACGCCTGATGCTAACCCTACAAGATCAACGTCAACCTCTGACCTTGACATATCACAGCCCCTCTTTGGTACCAGGCCACACACCCTACGTTCGGTCAAGCCAAGACCCAGAAAACTTCTTGAAGAAAATTGAGCTGGCCTGCAGATATTTCCAGGAACATTTAGGGGGCGTCTTTATGAGTGCCACCCAAATTCAGCTAAAAATGTTAGCCAGTAAAAAATAAAATGACTTTTTGCCAAGTTGATAAATTATGAACGTCTATTGCTTTGATGTACACAGCCACTCAAAAATGCATTTGCCATTTAATGAGAGCTATATTCAAATAGTAAGATCGGCTTTTCCTAATGACCAAATATACTTTTATGCAGAAGCTGGTCACATTGATAACCTAAAAATCAAATTCACAACAGATTCTAAAGTGACATTTGGGACAATTGATCCGATGGTTATACCATTTGGATTTTCACGACATAACCCATTGCTTGCACGAATAGGGGCAAATAAAACTTTAAATGATATTTCAAAAATAATCAAAGATAAAGAAGTTCGCTTGGTGACACTAATGGGTGCGGACTCAGGTTTATATAGTGCCGTTGCAGATAGCTGGAAAAATATTAGCAACGCGACTATTCATTTGTTGATGCATGCACAGTTGGGTGATGCGATGGTTTGGAGATCACGCAATCCATTTATAAAAATGGGTGATTATGTTTCACAATTAAATAAAAAACTGTCAGCTAATGTAAAAATAGTTGCACTAGAACTTGGCGTAAAAGAATCGATCATTAAATTAGCTCCACATTTAGAAAATAATATAATTACACTGGAGCACCCCGTTGTTCCAGCTGAATGTTCTAATAATTCAGGAAGAATGCATCAGAAAATCCGAGTCGGTTTTTTAGGGCATGCAAACAGAAATAAAGGATTTGATATATTTTGCAATATCGCCAAAAAATGTACTAATTCAAATATTGAATTTCATGCGATCGGCATTGAAGCGAAAACTGAAGCACAACCAATAGATACCAGCGGACTTACACGGAAACCAGCTAAAGGAGGGTTAAGCAGAAGAGAGTACATCACGGCTATCCAGGAAGTAGATATTGTTTGTTCACCCATGTATAACCGTTGTTATGATTTTATAGCTAGCGGGACAGTCAGCGATGCTATTACACATCTTCGGCCAATTATAGGTCTATCGAATATTACTCTTGAAGCTATTCAAAAAAAATATGGACAATATGGTCATCTGTTTAATTCAGCAGAAGATATGCTTAAATTCTTTAACAAATTAACAATTGAAATGCTAGCATCGTTGAACACGGATTGGCATGAAAATTTACTTAAAATTCAGCAAAGAAGACATCCAATAAATCTTGGTAAAGAATTTGCAAAACTGCCACATTAAAATGATTAAAAATGCAGACGAGATTGACTAAGTTTTTTTATTGGTTTATTTTATAGGATATATAGAAAATGAATAATTTAAATTACAAAAAGAAATCTGATTCATATTTTAGTGAAAATCGCCCAGAAATGGTGAAGTTAATACCCATCGACGCTAAAGTAATCCTTGAGGTAGGCTGTGGTAGCGGGGGGTTTGCTGGCAATTTGAAATCAATTTACAACGTGCATATTACTGGTATTGAGCCATTTGCAATGGCGGCAGCACAAGCACGCACGAAACTAGATCATGTTATACAGCTTCCCGTTGATGATGCTATTGAGTTATTATCTGGAAGAAAATTCGATTGTATTGTCTGTAACGATGTACTGGAGCACTTGGTCGATCCCTGGCAAACATTGCAACGATTAAAGAATCTTTTATCGGAAAAAGGCGTTGTAGTTGCATCACTCCCAAATATGCGATTCATGCCAGTATTAAAAGATTTATTCATAAATGGAAATTGGCATTATGTTGATGTAGGCGTAATGGATCGCACCCATCTTCGATTTTTTACAAAAAAAAGTATTCTGCAACTTTTCGAAGAGTCTGGATATGCGATAAAACATCTCGAAGGAATTAATTCTATAAGTTTGCCTTGGAAATTTTCTTTAATGAATAAGGTTTTTTTAGGAAGATTTGAGGATTGCAAATATCAACAATACGCCTGTGTAGCCGCCAAATAAATTTAAAGAAATTATTTTTTAAAGTATGCTATTAATAATATTAAATTAATTTAATAAATACTTATGGCAACTTTACGAAAATCAATTTTAATAAACTTTGTACAGAACTATGGAATAATTGTACTGCAGTTTATCGCATCAATTATTCTTGCAAGACTTCTATCACCTGCTGATATGGGCATTTATTCTGTTGCCGCTACCCTAATAAGTCTGGCGCAGGTTGTACGAGATTTTGGTGTTGGGCAATATATTATTCAAGAAAGTTCACTTACTAACAATAGGATACGATCAGCATTTACAATCTCTGTAATAAGTTCTGTAATTTTGGCGGCTACTTCAGCGAGTTTATGCAATATCGCCGCTGATTTTTATCGTGAACCCGGTGTACGGAATGTCATGCTAGTTTTATCTGTAAACTTTTTACTTGTACCATTCGGTCAAATCACGGCAGCACATCTGCAACGCGATATGAAATTTGGTGCTTTAGCGACAGCAAAAATAGGATCTGCGATCATTCATTTCGGCACTTCAATTAGCTTGGCATATTTTGGATTTAGTTATATGAGTTTAGCCTATGCGTCATTAGCAGGTGCGCTGTCCAATACTATGATTACAAATTTTTATCGCCCAAAAAATTTACCGTGGTCTATGGGTTTCAGTGATATCAGACGGGTGATAAATTTTGGTTCATTTTCAGTACTTAGCAATTTAGCTAATGCCCTAGCTAGAGGTGTAGCCGATTTGGTTGTCGGTCGCATGATTAACATGCATGCCGTTGGGCTGTTTAGCCGAGCAAATGGCCTAATCGAAATCTTTAACCAGGGTGTTATGAACGCACTTTGGGCAGTAGCATTACCACATTTCTCACAGGCGGTTAGAGATGGTGAAGACTTAAAAAATGACTTTTTGAAATCTACCTGCCTTATAACTGGAATAGCTTGGCCATTTTTTGGGGTGTTGGCTATCTTAGCCGAACCTCTAGTAATAATACTTTATGGTAATAAATGGATAGACTGCGTGCCACTAGTGAAATGGATATGTTTATATTTTTTTATAATTGCACCATTTTATTTGTTTGGATCAATATTAACAGCAATTGGTGAAGTAAAAAAAGTTATGTGGATAGAAATATGCTCATTACCAGTTCAGTTCTCAATATATATATTTGCATCTAAATCAGGTGATATAGCCTACGTCGCCATGTCGGGCGTATTTTACTCAATAGTAAAAGCAATCATAATTTATTATGTACTTCGTCGCCATCTATTGTTTAAAAATGTAGAATTTCTGTCTAGTTTAATACAAAGCTTTGGGGCTGCAGTATTTACAATACTCTGCTTGAGTATAATTTATTTAACTGATATTCCGAAAGAGATTAATAGTTTTCAGTTGATATTAGTTGGTGGTTTCGTCGCAACTATTGGATGGTTAGCTGGAATTTATTTAACAAAACATCCAATTGGTATAGAGTTGGTGACTTTGATAGGTAAGCGAAAATAGAATTTTTATATTTGGTTGTTCATTAGTTAATTTATATGGTTAATGGTAATAATGCGCAGCAACGATTTTATATCGTCGACGGTCTTCGTGGTTTAGCGGCATTGGTGGTGATGGTACGCCACATGAGTCAGCATACAACGTTGCCACTGTTCGCCAATGGACGTTTGGCTTCAGACATATTTATATTCGCAGGTGGCTTTATGACTGCTTATGCATATCACAATAAGCTGACGCAGGGTATGTCGCTACTTAGCTTTTTCAAACAAAGATTGACAAGACTTTATCCTTTATTTATTTTGGGTTGGATTCTTGGTATCGTAAATTTATTTTATAAAATGGAATTGGGTGGATCCAATTATGGCTTGGATGATTTACTAATATCTTCCTTGTGTAATATATTGTGGTTGCCTTATTTTAATAATCTATATCTTGATATTGTATTGGAAAAGACAGTTGGCGCAGTATTTCCTGGCAATGATCCAGCTTGGGCGCTAGCTCTCATATTTTGGGCATCTCTTTTGTATGCAACAATAATTACCAAGAGCAAATCTATCTATATTTATATAACTTGCATTGTCAGTTGCATAAGTCTTGTGATCTTTGTGAAATACAATACCATGGCTGGGCCTGGTTGGAGTTCTTTTAATTTTTTTGGTGGTGTTGCTCGTACGGCACTCTGTTTTTTTGGTGGAATTATTCTTCATTTAAATTGGAATAAAATTAAAGCCTATATACCATCAATAGGATTACCTTTTGTCACACTTGGCATTTTGATATTGGCTTTGCTGGCTATTCCAAACTTCCATGGTTATTACATTTTTTGGCTGGCTACGGTACTAACTATTGTTCCGATTCTAGTTAGCCTGGCTATTGCATCGAAAAAAATTTCCCTCACCTCTGAGAAAATTTGTAGCGAATTGGGTAAGTTATCGTATCCGATTTACTGCATTCATTACCCTATCTTCTCAATATATTCAACATATAAAATGGGCCGGAATTTATCAGGCTTTGAGATATTTAGCTTAATTTTGTTTATAGTAACATTGTCGCATTTTGTGGTTCGCTATTATGACGAGCCCACAACCAAATTCTTTAAGAGACAAAGGTCAAGGTAAAAAATATAATTGTAAATTATGCTATATTTAATTTCAACTTACAGGGTGTGGCACTAAATGACTTCACTTGCAATAGTTATTCCAGCTTACAAGAATATCTATCTTGATGATGTTTTTAAGTCGTTGTCATTACAAACATGTAAGAATTTCACTGTTTACGTTGGCGACGATGCATCGCCAAACGATTTGTTGTCCATTTGTAGACGCTGGGATAAAAATCTGGATATTATTTATCACAGATTTTCCAATAATATAGGTGGAAGAAATCTGATAGCACAATGGGAACGATGCATTGATCTAACCAGCAAGGAAGAATGGATCTGGTTATTCAGTGATGATGATGTTCTGGATCCGCGATGTGTAGAATTATTTTTTAATGCTGTTGCTGACAGTGGGAGCAAATTTGATTTATTCCATTTTAACGTTCGTGAGATTAATCAAGTAGGTGAGATTGTGCGGGACGCACCTGTTTATCCGCTCGTGCTACAAGGACAAGATTTTGCTCTTGGTCGATTTAAAGAGGAGATCTCTAGTTATGCTACAGAATACGTTTTTAGAAAATCTACTTATGACTTTGTTGGTCGTTTTCAGAATTTTCCGAGGGCTTGGTGTTCTGATGATGCAACGTGGATTAAAATTTCTGGTTTTAAGGGTATTAAAACTATTTTAGGTGCTAAAGTGGGTTGGCGATATTCAGGTTTAAATATCAGTTCAAATCATCTTCTTGATAAGAATGAAAAACTTGAGGCAGCCATTCAGTTTTTGGAATGGCTAAATGATTTCTTTGAAAAAAATCCAGAGTTAATTAACAAAGACTCAAGAGTTTTTTTAGGTACTGCTGCACTCTGGTGGCTTTTCAAACAGGCCTTTAATTTAAAAGCTTATTTTTGGGTTGGTAATCCGATCAAACGAGCGATGCGGATTAGTAAAAGTCTTGGTGCTACGATTCCATGGTATATAATGTTGATTAAAATCTTTATGCAAGATAGAAGAACATTTTTTAATTATTAGTTAATGGTTTTCGCGATGTAATTAACTAAAGAACTAACCACTTGTTTTTGGTTATACATCACATCTACTTTTTTATATGCATGTAATGCTAGATTGCATGATAATTTATAGTCTTGAATAACGGCAATGCAATGAGCAGCAAAGTCATCAATACTATCACCTAAAAGTATTTCTGTGCCGTCATTGAAACTCAAACCTTCAGCTCCAACGGTGGTGGAGATCATGGGGCGGGAGTGGGCTGCAGCTTCAACCAATTTAACACGCGTTCCACCGCCAGAAAGTATCGGACATACAACTGCACGTGCTTTCGCATATGCCTCGCTCAGTTTAGGAATAAATCCGGCAAACTCTACACCTTGAGGTGGATTGTTAAAGTGCCTAATACGCTCGGATTTGTTGCCGCCAACAACAAATTTAGCCCCCGTTACTTCCTGGCGGATGAGGGGCCAAATGTTGTCAAGGAAGTATTCAACAGCTCGCACATTAGGTTCGTATTCAAATGTGCCTAAGAAAAGAAGTGCTTGATCCTGTGATGGTAGTGTTTTAGGTGGTATCGCTACGGTGTTCGGCAATACTGTTACGCCTTTGCCGTACCCTAGTCGCTTGAGCTTCAGCACATCCAACTCAGAGCAAACAAACGCACGCTCACAAAGTCGAACCGCTCTACGTTCCCCAAGCATCAATGCTGCAACCTGCACTAGTTGGAGACGCTTCAACAACCAAACTGGCTTTTGCATGCTCGATCGAATAAATGCAACGTGTTCAATGTCGTCCAGATCCAAAAAAACTCTTGGCAATTTGTGTATTCTGGCTAATTTAATCACTGGCGGCATGCATCCGAGTCGGTGAACGAATAAAAGGTCGACTCCTTTATCAATTTCGTGCTGCAACGCAGCCAATTGCCTTGGGCCAGACGCTCGTCTATAAACACTTTGACTTAAGAAGTTGACTGCCCCTTTAAGAATTCCAAATACTGTGTTTCGACTTGTCGGGTCGTCAGCCTCTAACTGACACAATGCAAAAGTAATGGCTGTTCCAAAAAAGACACTTAGCCTGTCTTCCCACTCGCTGTGCGCAGCTGGTTGCACTATTGAAACTTCGTCGACAAAAAACAAAATCCGGACATCTGCACCAGATGCTGCAGCACCCTTTAGCAGCGTTCTAAATCGATTAAAAAGCCCGCTAGATTGGGTTTCTGGGTGCGTTGGAAACGCCCTGGACAAAAATAAAACGCGCATCTTGAAGATCCCGCACTTATGATTTGCGTTGAATTCGGTTTTTTATTAAACCGAAAACACCTCGCATCAAGCCTAATTGCATCACGGGTCGAAGAGAAAAATATTCTTTGAGTAAGTCTATTGATGGATCTTTATTTTTGATAGCAGTTATAAAATAGTTACCGAAAAATTCAGTATCTATATCGCGTAAAGAATCACTGTTGAGTAACTTTGCTTTTTCATTAGCGTCCAATGATGTAGCTAACATGGTGTGAAATCGTGATGAATCCACAATACGCTGCAAACCAGCGACTGTGCCCCATTGGGCGCTGGTTTCTAGGCCCACGCCCACATCGCATTCAACGTCGGGCTTGGTTGATATGGCTATCTTCGCATTGGCACCAAGCTTGCTAAACAACTGTGCGTAAAAGTGGTGATCTTCCGCACATCGATGAAAGCCTTCAAAGAACCGGAGGCCAGCGGTTTCATGGTTCCACCGCACAGCCAATGTGCTGGTACCAACTGGGCAACGCCCCCTTGCCAAGGCCGCCATCATGTCGTCATGATACCAGTGCAGATCAACATCAACATCACCATCAATCGGCAATCTGTTCATGTCGGTCAGCCCGGCCCATTCAAAACGCGATCTCGTACCACCTAGTCTGTAGTAGTCAGAAAAGTAGCAATCAGCATTTGCCTTAAATGCTCTCAATATATTGTCAGTTCGGTTGGGAAGCCATGCGTCATCAGCATCCAAAAATGTGACGATTGTTGTACCTAGATTGACCGCGTCGAGGCCAGTGTTCCGCGCCTTGGCCACACCGCCATTGGCCTGTCGAATGAGCTTGACAGCATTTAACTGCCGTTGCTTGACCAGCGCCAGCTCAGATTCGCCAGCGACAGGGGAACCATCATCAACGACGATAACTTCAATTTGCGCCAGGCTACCTTGCACCAACACCGAGTCGATTGCCCTTGCCAAAAGCCCAGGCTGCCGCTGAAAAAATGGAATGACGACAGTAATGTGCATCGGGTAGTCGTTCTAAGTCTAGGAGTGATAGCGCAACGAAAAAAATTAGGTGGTCAAGCAAACTTTGACGCCAGCCAACAAATTGTTGAGCTGCTTGTCAATGCTGTCATATACCTTTGTAAACGCGTGATTATCTAATCCATCTGGATCATCAATTAAATCCAAATTTGGTTCGACTTCAACGGCATCTGTCATAAAGAAAACATCGCTGATTCTTTTTGGATATCGAGCTTGAAAACTGTAGTAATTTTTTTTATCAAAGATAAATATAATGTCTGCATTCTTAACGAATTCATTGGTTGCATGCTGCGATAAGTGGTTTTGCATCGAAATATGGTGCGCTGCAGCTGTCACCAGTGCGTTAGCAGGTGACCCACGGGGACTTCTAGGTAACATGCCCGCAGAGCTAAAGACGAGCTGTTTGCTGCAACTATTGAAAAGCTCCTTTGCTTTTATCTCAGCGTAGGGACTACGGCAAATATTACCTTGGCAAATGAATGCAATTTGAATGGGTTCGGACTTCGTTTTTAATAAAAGTCGGATGCGTGTCAATGCAGATTCGGGCCGAAGCGGTGTCGGGTCCCACCTGTCTTGCAGAAATTGCTTAAGCTCTAGCCACGCAGGCCACTTGTCATCCCAAGTAAAAACGTCGTGATGCTCACGACCAATGAGTGGTCGTAAAAAACCACCTATCCAATTGGAGGTCTGAAAAAGTTTGGGTAAAAAACCAATATCAGACTGTGAGAACAACTTACGCAGTTGCCAAAGATCTGGGAAAAAGTTGCGGCCATAAATGCCTGCGTTGTAGGCTACTGCGCCAGGCGTTTCCTTAAGCACCAAAAGTTTGAATAGTTGGTGCGGAAAGTCAACGCCAACAGACACTGGTAATGGCAACGAGCCCCACGGCCGGGCGTTAACCTCCAGCAATATCCAGTCGCCGTTGGCCTCGTTCAATTTGAATTCAAACATGGCCAAGCCTGTATAGCTGACAGCCACGGCCATATTGCTGACCGCGGCGAGTCGTGCAGCATTCAGCGGCGCGCTTTTGCGGTAGTAGCTACTGCCACCTTGCTCATGAGCGCGATGGTGTTCAAACGCCTGCAACACAGCGCCGTTATGGCACAACACGGACACCCCAAGCCCACGGCCTTGGAAGATTTCTTCAAAGAAAAAGTCTTCATAGTCCCTTACCAAGCATGGCAGAACGCTATCAAGTTGCGCACTATCTTCAACAAACTTGACACTGGTTCGCACATACAACTCAGGCCATGAATAGGACTTGCGCTGCTTTATGACCAGCGGTAGCTTCAGGTCAGTAAGGATGCTTTCTGCGGTGTCGGTCGGCAACATTGACCGGCCCTTGGCAACCGGCACGCCCAATTGGGTGGCAAGATGCCGGGTGTTGATCTTGTCAAAAAAAGCGTCAAGGGCCTGTGGGTTGGGTATGGCAAGGGCAGTATCTGCCGGAAGCTCATGTTGGTGTTTGTACAGTGGGAGCAGGCTGCGCTCTTCACAGGGGATGATGATGTCAAAGCGTTGCGCTGACATTAATCGTTGCATGGCCTGCAACCAGTCTGCACCACCGTTTAGGTAATAGGGCAGAAGGTGCGTTTGTTTGATGTATTTCGACTGCAGGGCCGGCGCAAGCATGGAATACGGCGCAGCGTGCACCTCAATGCCTTTGCGACCAAGTGAACGCACGGTAGCCAAAAAGCTGCGTGTGTCGTCGCCAATGATGAGGGCTTTATGCGTCGGCATGGTGCCTGTCCGGCTTCATGAATTGCTTAGCTACCAGCAAAACCGTGTGTGCAGCCCATTTGAATGAAAACCTGGCAGCAAGCGCACGTAGCGCAAATTGGCGGGCCGCTGTTGTGTTGCCAGCTTGGCCAAAATGCAGGGCCAGTTTACGTAACAAGTCGCCCTCGTAACGCATGGCAAGCTTGGTGATGGGTGCGCTGCTGACGGTGGCGCAAATGTGCTGCGATACCAAGACAGATATCAGCCAGCGCTCCACCCATGTGTGCAGGGTAGATTGATTGACTTGGCGTTTGGCATCTGGCACGTTGTGTTGGGCAACAGTTTTGGGGTTGAAAAACACACCCTTTGAGGCACCTAGCGCCCGCCAAAAAAAGTCGCGGTCTTCTTCGTAGCTTAATCGTTCCCAAAATCCATGGATGGTGTTGACCACAGTCTTTCTCAGCGCCACCATGTTCAAGTGGGCAAAACCACCGCTGTTGCACAGATCGCCAGCAGACACTGCATAGCCATTTGCTGAACTCAACTGCCGGTTGCGCAGCGCCATTGCCATTGTGGGGAGCCACTCACTGGTGATTGCACCAGACGTGGTAACCGCCCGTTGGTTGGCAATATACATATCAAGTTGGCTGTTTTTAGAAAACTCGTCAACCATGACCGCCAAATGTGAAGAATCGATCCAAGTGTCGTCATCATCACAAAAAGCAATGATGCTGCCACTAGCCTGTGCGATGCCATGGTTGCGTGATACAGACGGCCCCAAACCCTTAACACCATGGGCCCCAATGCTGTGTAACTTGAATCTGGCATCTAACTCCGGCCAAAGGCTCGCGTAGGCGGTCTGTGTGTCGGGGTCGGAGGAGTCGTCAACGACATGAACCTCAAAATTTGAGTAGCTCTGCTCTTTAATACCCATCAACGCGCACTTCAACAAATGCGGCCGGTTCCTGGTGGGGACGATGATGGATATGAGCATTTGTCGGGGGGGCACTTAGGCTAACGCACTGTTGCTCGTCATTGATATTAGTTTGCCGCGAGCATTCTAGCTTGGGGTGTGTTTGCAATTGACGGGATCTGAAACAGCGCCAGGTGGTGTTCCCTCTGCACGCACCCCACCGCAAAAGTCATCATTTACACCGCGTAGTGATGGTATGTTGTCTGGCGCATTGAGCCATCGTAGGTCAAGTTCATCAGCGTTTTGAAATACGTCTTTGGCCCACATCGGTTGATCAAAATCCTGCTTTAGCACTGCGCCGTCTCTGGGCCGAACATTGCCCTCGTACAAATTGCCATACAGGCGTGCTTGTGCTGGGCTACGCCGCAGATCGATCCCACTGGTGTTGATAAGTGTGTTGTGCGCCAAAGTGATTCGACTTGAATTGTTAACGTCCAGGCCAGAGTCATTGCAGTGGGCAACGATGTTATTGGCCGCTAAGCCACCAGAATGTTCAAATTTGGCGCAGTTGCCATCACGGCAAAGCGATGTGGGTGAGGTGCCACCACCACCGAATGAGATCCCAACTCGCACTCCAGGTTGGGAAATATTGTCCGGCGAGCAGATAACCAAGTTACGCTCAATGCGGCCGCCTTCGCTGGCACCTTTCATAAAGATGCCAAACGACACCATATTGCCGTCACCCTTGACAAAATTGGTTACGAGGTTGTCATTTAATTTCCAATAACTTGCACCAACAAGATCAAAAAGAGTGACAGGCATTCGGGTTAGCCGTGGGCGAGTATTTGTTAGGGTGTTGTGCGCCATCACGCCGTAGTCAGGCCAGTCACCGTTAAAACCATTGACCTTGACGTGTGCGTTGAAATCTTCAATGAAATTGTTTCGCAAAGTGGTGTGTTCCGCTTTGCCAACAACATGAAAAGCGTGTTCACAGTAGTCACTGACACAGGTGCCACGAATGGTGAGGTCCTCAAATATCCAATAAGGCTGGTTAATAAGAAAGCCTTCGACAGTGTTGAGCTCAATCACGGCCACACCAACTTTGGCTGCGCGAACGGTAATGGGGGCAGTGGCCAAGCCCGCACCACCTAACTTGATTTTTTGACCAAATCGATAATTGCCTGCGGCAAGTTCAATGATTTGACCGGGTTTAGCGCGCTGTAATGCTGCCAGCAATTCAGTGGGCGTTGAAACCAGAACATCTGCCGCTGGTCGGTATTGATTTGAGTCAGGCATTTGCTGCCCCTTGCCCAAGCTGGGTAGCTTTAACGCTTCTGTGGGGCGCTCGTAATGCCGCTGGACTGCATGTAAGGGGGGTAACAGCACATATTCGAGCTTGTCATGATGCTCAAGTCTGCGCTTTGCATACCGAATCAACTCACCCGGCCTGCGCATTACACCTTGCTCCAGCAACTGCTGCGGTGCAATGCCAATAACAACCAAACCGGCGGCCAAGGTGCCAAACAAACTAAGCAGCAAGCCAGCTATGGCAATCCAAAGGTAGCGACGCGGACGTGTGTTCATGTGCAGATATTAACGGCTGCTGGTTGGGTGGTTTGCCGCCACTGACTCTGGGGGCCACTCCACATGGAGTGGCTGGCCGAGGCCAAGAGTTGGAGTGCGATGATTCAAAGCTTTCTTTACAAGTCAAAATTGCTATACAAATAGAAGCTACTTGCGCATACAAAGCATAGGCTAGAGGCCTTTTTGGCACATGATGGTTTGAAAGCATTCACATCAGGAGTAGCCGTTGATGCACATCAGTTTGAAACACGCCGTAATGGCCAACCTGGGATGGCTGACGTTGGCTGTGGTCGCGAATGCCGAGGTGCTGCAGGTGGGGCCAACGCGCAAGGTGGCCAGTTTGGCGGTGGCATCGGTGGTTGCCAAGAGTGGCGACACGGTCGAGGTGGGGCATTTGCTCAAGAGCCGCGCCGCAGAAAACCATATTTTTACAACCGTTTGACGGATGAAACCGGTGGGCGCGCCAGCTACGAGTTGGAATTTCCAAACGGCGGGCTAGCTTTCGTGGTAGGCAACCACATTCAACAGGGCTCACAAACTGAAAACCCCACGTTGATTTCGTTTGGCGCCGAGGGCTACAAGTGGCCGCGCAACGAGCTGTATTTGGTGAGCAATACTTTGGCTGACGACCGGCCCGGTGGCGGTAAGTGGCTGGCCGTGCGTACCGACCCAGGCGCCAAGCCAGTCAACCTGGTGGTGAAGGCTCTGAACAATGTGTTGGTGGGCACGGGTGAGCTGGGTGCAGCCATTACCCCGCCGCAAGTGGCTGGTAATGGCGATGCTGCTGGCACCAAGCCATTTGTGATGGACATTCGCAACAACATCAATGTGGATTGGGATGTGTTTGTGCAGGCATCGCGGCAGGACTACCGTCTGGCGAACCCGGCTAAGCCACCCCTGAAGCCGCTAGACCCTGGCACAGCCAATGGCGTTGACCTGATCCCCAAGCGTGAATACGTGCACCCCAGGCAGACGCGGGGGGTGTGAGGGCTCTCAACCTTCACCGTTTTGCCCAGCGTCACCCTGCTGCTGCATGGCCTCTTCCATACTGGCCGTGTTGGCCACCAGCTCAAGGTGGATCAAGATTTCTGGTTCTCGACGTCCAATGTAGCTTTTGACTGCCGGATTGGCCAGCAATTTGGTCAGGTAGCCTTTGGCAACCACCAGGTTGAGTAACTCTGAGCCGTAGTGGCTTTCGGCGTCTTTGTATTGCGTCTGTACCTGGCTCATCTCTTTTTCAAGCTTGACGAGTTGCTCCAGGGGTGGGGCTTTGCTATCACGCTCCGGCGGCGGCACATCCGCACGCTGCTCCGGCGGGGTGGCTTTGAGCAATGCCTCCACATGTGCCACGGTGATGGTGTTGCTGGCCACCATCAGCTCCACCGCCTCCACCTGGCGGGCGGCTTTCATGTTGCGCAAGATGCGCGTCACATCCGGGGTGAACTGGTGGTCTTGCAGCAGTGCAATGGCTTCGGGGCAAATGCCTGACAGCAAATTGATGCGCCGGTTAATGGAGCTCAAATTGACATTGAAGGCGCGCGCCAGGCGCTCTTTGCTCACGCCCCGATCAATGGCGCGGCGGATCATGTAGGGGCGAGTGATGAGGACTGAGGACTCAGGACTGAGCAGCTGCGTCTCGCTGGCGCTGCACGGATGCGCGTAAGCCGCCGATGATTTTGGCCACCTGTTGGGCAAGTGCAACGATGGTGTCGAAATCCTGCTGGGAGATGTAGCCGCAATCCAGGGCCACGTAGAGCTGCGAGCGAGCTTCGGCACATGATCGCCTTGGCGATGACCAAGAATTTGTGGAATTCTGGGCGTGACCCTCGATCGAATCCCTCTGCGATGTTGGACATGATTGACACTGCAGACCGCTGAATCTGGTCGCGCAGCCCGTAGTCCTTTGCAAAAGCCCCCTTGGTTGTGACGCCATAAACAGCGGCGACAAGCTGGCGAGCTTTCTGCCACGCGATCAGGTCTTCGAAGCGATTGATGGTCATTCTGTTTCTCTTGGGATTTTGTGTATTGTCAGGTTTTGTTGCGTTGGCAATCTCTCAGTCCTGAGTCCCCAGTCCTCAGCACTCACCCGTTTTCATCACCATCCTAGGCGCGTGCAATCTCCAGCGCAGTGGTGAGCGGGATGGCACCGCGCTGCACGCCCTGGATCAAGCGCTCTTCGCCCTGCTCCAGCAAAAAAACGATGTCGAAGGTAGTGCTGAGGACTCAGGACTGAGATCGCGACATGTCGCCATTGCGTGTGGAAGGGTTTTGACACCGGCATTTCTCAGCACTGAGTCCTCAGTCCTCATAGCTAACCTGCTCACATCCACCACCAAGGCCGGGATGTGGGTTTCGCCCAGAATCCGAAAGGCGTTCAGGCGCCCTTCGCCACATACCAGGTGGTAGCTGAGCTTGCCATCTGTGCCCGGGCGCTCGGTGACGGTGATGGGTTTTTTAAGGCCAATGCAGCGGATGTTGTCCACAATCTCTTCAAAGACCTTCATGTTGCGGTCGCGCGAGTTAAGCACCTCAATGCTGTCCTCAAAACGGATACCCGCACCGTTATGGTCATAGACATGGGTGGCAATGAAGTCAATGTTTTCAATGTGAAAGTCGCCATCGCGAATGACCCAGATGGCTTTGGATTCGGCACTTTTGCCGTCAGCAAACAGGCGTGCGTTGCCGCCACGGGTGCGGATGGTGAGTTTTTTTTGCATCCAAAGCGTGACGTCGCCATGGTATTCACCCGCTTGTATTTCAACAATGTCGCCGTCTTTGGCGAGTTTTGCCGCCTTGGCAATGGTGCGAATGTCTTCAAACGGGCCAACGCGCAAGATGCGTTGTGTGGGGGCTGCAGCAGGTGCGCTGGTGTCTGAGTTGGTGCCAAGGGGCGTTTTGACCAGCGCGGGGGGCGGGGGTATGACAAAAGGGGTTTTTAGCAGCGCTTGGCGCGAGGGCTGGTCAAGCCAGTTGCGCAGCTGCGCCATGACGGGCAGCGCAACCCATTCAAGTTTGTTGTGCCCTTGCAGCCGCCGCTGGGCGTAGTCCATGAGTTCGCCAGGGATTTTGCCAATTTGCCCATAAGCCCACCACGCTGCGCCGGAGGCAAGGGCGAGCAAGGCGATTGCAATGGCGTGGCCCTGACCCCGCGGCAAGCTACTTGTGCAGCTTGCCGTCTTCGATGATCACCGGGTACACATAGCCCG
>Ga0210015_1002032_pt1 | contig 19390 bp, 18 predicted proteins | sample CryGeymeta201522_FD_185471 | JGI IMG/M metagenome (GOLD analysis project Ga0210015, IMG submission 185471) | Groundwater microbial communities from Crystal Geyser aquifers in Utah, USA - Crystal Geyser metaG 2015-22 (SPAdes) (version 2) | ecosystem: Environmental > Aquatic > Deep subsurface >... | reverse complement strand
GTAACAAAAAAAACATCCCCACTTTGAACCATCTTCTTTTATAGAGTTTGGGTTTGAAAAAATTTTTCTCGTTTTCATCCTTTTTTTTCCCTAACTTTCCAATTATACTTATTCCCATAATTTGAATAAAAAAAAATTAATTTTTATTTGAAAAAATTTGATCAAAATTAAACATAAAACAACATAACAAATCAAGCGATTTGGCAATACCCCCAGTCTACTCAAATAAAAAGAATTGTCAATCCGAAATTTTGTTTAGTCGCTTCCAAATTTCAAAAAAGCAAAACAGTCTTCATAAAAAAACTGCTTTTGCTTTTTGCTTTCTAGATTTTCCAACCTTCTTCATATTTAAAAAATAGATCTACTTGTTTTCTTTTCCTTCTTTTTCTTTTTCAATAGAATCTTCTTTCTTTTCAACTCCTTCCACTTTACTAATATCTTCTTCTACAGCCTTAGAAAGACCTTCTAACTCCTCTTCCGTTCTTGGAGGAGAAACCAAAGCTACCACCGTTTCAGGATCCAAATCAAGTTTTATTTTGGAAGAGATTGGCAAATCTTTGACATAGATATAATCGTCAAAATTTTTCAGCTTTGAAATATCAACATTGATTTCTGAAGGAAGATCCGCCGGCAAACATTTTACCGTTACTTCATCCAAACTTTTAACTAAAACTCCTCCTAATTCTTTAACCGCAGGAGATTCACCCACATAAACCAGTTCTACTTCCGTTTCAATCTCTTCATCCATTTTCACTTGAAAAAAATCGCTGTGAATTATTTTTCCAGAGACAGGATCTCTTTGAATTTCATAAATAATAACATTTCTTCCTTCTTTATCATCAATTTTCAAATTTATCATAGTGCTTTCTCCGGACTTTTTTAACAGTCGGGAAAATTCCAGCTGATCAATCCATAAACTTTCGTTTTTTACTTCTCGTCCATATATAACGGCCGGAATCAAACCTTTGGCTCGATTTTTTTTTAACTTTCTGCCAAAAACATTTCTAGTCTTGGCGAACAATTTCACCATATCCATACTTTTGCGCTCTACCTGAAATTTTTTTAACTCCGTTTTTTGGTCTTTTTTAAAAAAATTCCCTCTCAAGCAAATAAAAAATTAAACTCTAAACAATTGTTGATATATCTCAATTATCTCATCGGTGCTAATCGGTTTCATTTTCAATTTTTCCTTCACTTCGTCTCTTCCCAAATCAGTTATGGAACCGGCTCCCAATATGTTTCGTTCTTCGCTCAACAACATAAATATGGAAGATGTCAAACAATTGGAACAAGTGATATGAAAAATGGATTTATTATTATCTTTCAAAACTAAAATAAAGTCTTCCGATCGGAATTTATTTTTGCAAATTACACAATTGGAAACAAAAAAAGATTCTCTTTTATTTTCTTTATTTTTCATTTTTTTAAGATAATCAAAAAAAATTCTTTTTATTTTCTTTTAACTAGAAGATTTTATCATACTTTGTCAAAATGTCAATTTCCGGGATTTTAGCAATTTTAGCGCAAACGCGCTAAAATATTTTTGATATGAAATGTTTTCAAACACTCTGAAATATATCCAGCATTTTTTGTGCGGTTTTTTGCCAAGAAAAATTTTTGCTTTGTTCCAAACCTTTCCGAGACAATTCTTCTTGAATTTTTTTGTTTTTCAAAAGCAATGTCAATTTTTCCGCCAAATCTGCAGCCTCTTGCAGATTGAAAAATTTCACCGCAATTCCCGCAATTTCCCTATGAGGAGAAATTTCTGACGCAACAACCGGAATTCCTAAACTCATCGCTTCCAAAATCGGAATGCCAAAACCTTCATAAAACGAAGGGAAGCAAAAAATTTTCGCTCCCGCCATAACTAATGCCTTGTCTTTTTCGTCAATAAATCCGGGAAAAATTATTTTTTCTTGAACAGAACTTTTTTTCAAGGCGATATCTATTTTGGAATCAAAGTTGTATTTTTTATTGCCGGCAATCACTAAATTCACTTTTTCTTGCAATGATTTTTCCAGCAAATAAAAAGCTTGGATAAGCAAAGGAATATTTTTTCTCGGTTGAAGCGTTCCTATATAAAGGATATAGTTTTCACCCAATTGATACTTTTTCTTAACAGCGTCTATTTTTTCCGAAGAAACATTTTGTCGCAAAAAATCATCCGCTACGGCATTATGTATATAGCTCACTTTGTTTTTTTCAATGCCATAATAATTAATTATCTCATTTTTAGTAAAACGAGAAACCGCCACTATTTTTCGCGCTCTTTTTATACTCAAAGGAATAAGTATTTTGAGAAAAAACAAATCTTTCAATTTTATCATCTGGGGGAAAAAATTGAAAGATATATCATGAATAATGGTTATTATTTTTGTTTTTCGGGGAACAAAAAAGGGAATGACATATTGAGTCAGATAAATATCCAGCTCATTTTTTTGAAGATAGCGAGAAATACTCCAAAAATTCCAAATAAATTTGTTTTTTGCTCGCAAAGAAACAATTTCAAAATTTTCCTTTTTTTTCAATCCCAAATGGGATCTTAAAAATTTTATTTTTTTCGGTTCAGTTTCATCAGTAAAAAGAGTGTAATAATTTTTTTGGTCAATCATCGCCAAATTTTTTACCAAACCAAAAAAAACCGCTTCGTCTCCGGTTCTATTTTTCCCAATAAGTCTAATGTCAATTCCAATATGCATATTTTTTTTAGAAAAAAGTTAAAAACCGCATTAATCTTTAATCTGAACAATTGCCAACCAAAACCAAAAAAATCCCAAAAAAATTCCGGCATTGAAAAAATTAAAAACAAAAATGGCAAACCAAGAAAGGATACAAAACAAAAAAAACGCTTTCTCGGAAAAATTTTGAGAAAAATAATATTTTTTTAGCGCTTTCCAAAAAATATAAAAAAACAAAAATACCAAAGACAAAAAACCCACTATTCCGGCGGACAACCAAACTTCCAAAAAGATATTGGAGGAATTGAAAAAATTTCCCTGCAAATCTTTCCCCAAAATTTTCCCGATACTTCCCCATCCAATCCCCAGCAAATAATGTTTTTTTATCTCTTTCCATGATTTCTGATAAATTTCGTTTCGTGTCTTCACGTTAGGATCATCCCGATAAACTTCCGTCACAAAAAAACCGGTAGATTTTTGAGCTGAAATATCTTCTAAATCAATATGACGGCAATTCATCTTTTCCAAATCGGAAACATCGCCAATAGTCAAATCGGTTTCTATTTTTGAACGGCAGGAAACTGTTATTTTTTGTTTTCCGGTTCCAACACTCTGCAATCTGTCTTTCAATTCAAAATCGGTAAGATTAAAAATATAAATCAGCCCCAGAGCCAAAAAACCGGCACTCAGGGTAAAAAAGAAATTTTTTGAAAAAAATTTCCAATGCCAAGCGCGAAAATTAAGATTTGTCAAAAGAATAAAAAGAAAAAAGAAAATGACAACAAAGATTGCCAACCAAGCGCTTCGGCTAACCGTTAAAAAAATCGCCATAAAAGAAAAAACCAATCCCCAAAAAACAAAAAAAAAATTATTCTTAAAAGAAAACATTTTCCATTTTTCTTCCTCTTGAAATTTTGGAAAAAAATCGGCGCGCGCAAAATTGAAATAAAGATATTGCAAAGCAAGAAAAACTGTCGCTAAAACAACCAAAAAAATTCCCGCCCAATCCGGTTCCATAAAAGTCAAATTGATTCTTTCTTCCATAACTTCAAATCCTTCCATTCCGTTTTGAAAACGAAAACTTTGCCAAATCCCGTAAAAAGCGTCAATCAAAGAAGAAGCAAGGAAAAAAGGGATGATTTTTTTTATGTCGGAAAAAGTTTGAAGATAATATCTAGTCAAAAAATATAAAACGGAAAAACTAACAAAAACAATCGCTAGCTTCAAACTGAGCATCTTGTCAGGAGCGTTTAAAATGGCAAAAAATCCAAAAAAAGAAATAGCGACAACCAAACGATCCACCCAGCTAATTTTGGGAAATTTAAAATTCAATCTGCCAGAAAATGATCTGATCGTTAAAGCTAAAATTATCAAAAAACCCAAAAATTGATACGGTCGCAAGAAAAAACCGAACTCTGCCGGAGACAAACTGACATTTTCAAACATAATCATTCCGGAGAAAAGAAGAAAAAACCAGCCGGGACGAAATAATGAAAATGCTAAAAATAAAGAAAAGAAAAAGACAAAATTTCCCGCATCAAGCGGAAGAATTTTTGCGTTTCCCAAAAAAATCAGAGTTAGTGCTAGAAAAAAATTCAGAACAAAAAGGGAGATTTTCAGTTGATTTTTTTGATTAAAAATTTTAGAAAAACCGTCAAATATACTCATTTTAAAAAAATTTTAGCAATAACTTTATAAACACAATCCGCTTTAAAAAATTTTAAACAATGGACATATTGCTTAATAACTCACTACTACAATTTCCACATTTTGGTTAAATTTTCCAAAATTTCGTTACGCAATTTATTAAGCAATATGCCTAATTTTTATTCTTTTTTTGTTCTCTAGTATTTTCCAAAAGAACATGCAACATTTTTTGGCAAAATTTTTCCATAGAAAACATTTTGGCTCTTTTTGCACTTCGGCGAGACATTTCTTGACGCAAATCTTTGTTTCGCAAACAATTTTTCATAACCATGGCGATATCTTGCGTGTCGTCAGGATCGCAATAGATAACACTGTCTCCACCCACTTCCGGCAAAGAAGATTTTTTTGACACGATAACCGGAACGCCCAAAATCATCGCTTCCAAAACCGGCAAACCGAATCCTTCATAAAGCGAAGGATAAACAAACATTTTGGCAGACACATAAAGTGCCGGCAAATCTTCTTCCGGGATTTTTCCAATCAATTTAACTTCTTGAGTTAAATTCAATTCTTTGATTATTTTTTCCGCATCCGTTGCCAAAGGAAAAATTTCCGGAAGAAGTTTTCCGTAAATAACCAGTGGGGGAATTTCCGCGCTGAAACGAATTTTTTTATTTTTATCCAAAAGAAAACGATAAGCGTAAAGAAGTTTTTCAATGTTTTTTCTTTTTTCATATCCCCCGCCAGCAAAGATATATCCCGAAGACAAAAAATATTTTTCCAGAATTTGACGATTTTTTTCTTTTGAAATCGGCTTAAAATAAATTTCACTCGCACCAATATAATTGACAGTTATTTTTGCAGGATTGATATTCAAAAACTGAATAAGATCTTTTTCTGTTCTTTTGGAAATCACCACAATTTTGTCCGCGCTTTTTATGGATTTTTCCACCAATTTTTGGTAAATTATTTTTCTGAAATTATTGAGATAAACAGGAAAAATTTTGGGAATAATATCATGAACTAACATCGTATGAAAAATTTTTCCGTCAAGAATGGTAGCAGATTGGTAAAGACTCAAAAAAATATCGCACTTATCTTTTTTGACCATTTTGGGAAGCATAAATTTTTCCCAAATTATTCTTCGCAAAAGATCGTCTCGTTTGTAAAAACGCGGCAAAAAAAATCGCTTTTGAAAATTTTCCGACAAATTCAAACCAAAAGAAAAATCTTCTTCGGCGTATAAAATAAAATTTATATTTTCGCTTTCGGAAACTGCCAATTTTTTCAAAAAATTGGCAGTTACTTGACCAATTCCCGTTTCCGGTTTTCGCAAAAAAGAAACATTGATTCCAAGCGTGATTTTTTCTTTTCCCATAATGCTATCATAAACCATTTTTTGATTTATGTCATCTTTTTTTTCGCTTGTCCTCTCTTGAAAAAATACAGACTCTAATTTATTTTTAAAATTTAAAGATTTTTCAAAAAAATTAGATCAAAAAAAACACCAAAAAAAATCATTTGATTTATTATAGGACTTATGCGTTTGACGAGAAATTAATAATGATATTCCCTCTCAAGAGCTTCAATCTTAATTAAACTGGCAAGAACTTAATTTCATAAATTATGCTTTATTTTAACGCAAGCGCGCAAGTCCTAAAATAATTTTTTTTAAACTGACAATTTTGGAAAAATATAGTATAGTTCATTTGTAAAAAAGAAAAATATATTTAGGGCTTACGCTTGAAGATTTTAATTATGAATCATTAAAATAAAATGAAAAAAATTAAAGACATCAGTTTCAAAACGAAAATAATCGTTGTGGTTGAGTTTTTTGTTTTTAGCATTGCGATAACTCTTGGTTTTTTATCTTATACCAGTTACAAATCTTTGATCCGCCAAGCATCAGAGACTAAACTTATTTCTGTCGCTTCTTCAACGGCTTCTGTTATTGATCCAGAAAAATTGGTTCTTATTCAAGAAGAGAAAGATACAATGAGCGAAAATTATTTGGAAATCAGAAAAAATTTGCAAAAAATCAAAAATGCTAATCCTGCCGTTGATGATATTTATCTGATGAAAAAATCCGCTTATGAAAATATTTTGAATTTCATCCTTAATGCAAGCGAGACGGAAGATAAAAATGGCAACGGAATCATTGAAGAAGATGAAGAAGAAGTTAAATTTGAAGAAGAATACGAAATCTCTTCTCTTCCGGAAATTAAAAAATCTTTTGAGAATCCAACCACTGACAAAGAAATCAATTGCGATAAATGGGGTTGTTGGCTTTCTGGCTACGCTCCAATTAAAAATAATAACGATGAAACAATTGCCATTGTCGGCGTAGATATCTCAGCAAAACAAATTCTTGATTATGAGTTTCAAATAAGAAAAGAACCTTTTTTGACATTGGGAATAATTTTTCTCATTTTTCCCGTTTTCCTTTTCTTCTTTTTGCAATACCTGCTCAAACCAATTTCAAAAATTATCAATGGCATAAACGGTTTTAGAAAAAATTTGAAAAACAGAATAGAAATCAACGAAAACAATGAATTTAGTCTTATCGCCAAAAATTTCAATCAAATGGCTTTGGACTTGGAAATTCTTTATACCCAAATGGGAGAAAAAGTTAGAGAAAAAACAAAAACACTCATAGAAATTGCCAGAAAAGCTTTAGAAGAAAAAACCCGCTATGAAGCATTATTGATAGTGTGGGCGAAGGCGTGATTGTTACAGATAAAAATAACAATATTATTATGATTAATAAACAAACTGAGATTTTTTTGAACAAAAAAAGCGAAGAACTTCTAGGCAAAAGAACTGATGAGATATATGATGTTGAAGATGAATTTGAAAAAAAATTGGAAAATTCCGAAAAACCGTTACAAAAAACATTGCTTGCCGGAAAAAAAATATCCGGAAAATATTATTGTTTGCATAACGATAGAAAAATTCCCGTTTTTGTTAACGCTACACCGGTAATTTGTGAAAGTGAAATAATAGGCGCGATTTTGTTATTCAGGGATATTTCTCGTGAAAATGAGATTGATCGAGCCAAAACAGAATTTGTTTCTTTGGCTTCTCATCAATTGCGAACACCGCTCTCAATTATTAATTGGTATAGCGAAGCATTAACACAAAATCAAAACAATTTTTCCAAAGAACAAAAGAACTACATGAAAAAAATATGCAACGCCAATCAAAGAATGATTAATTTGGTCAAATCGCTTCTCAATACTTCCCGACTGGAAATGAACACTTTTTCCATTAAAAATAAAGAGATTGATTTGGTAAAAATAGCAAGAAACACCCTGGAAGAGGTTGCGGAACTTTGTTCCGTTCAAAATATCTCCATTGAAGAAAAATTTTCTTCCGAAACAATCAGGCTAAAAGGCGATCCGCAATTATTAACAATAATTTTACACAATCTTCTAACCAACGCCATTAAATATTCCAAGCGAGACGGAAAAATTATTTTGGAAATTTTTGAACAAAAAACAGACATTATAATCGATGTAATTGATCAAGGAATTGGCATTCCGGAAAAACAGAAAAAAGAAATATTCACTCGATTTTTTCGAGCAAATAACGCCAAAGAAAAAGACGCAGAAGGAACCGGATTGGGACTTTATATAATCAAAACAACTGTTGAAAAGCTTGGCGGAAAAATCACTTTTGATTCAAAAGAAAAAAAAGGAACAACTTTCTCAGTGATTCTTCCAAAAAATGGAACACTTGAAAAAGAAAGCGCAAAAAAATTGATTTAATTTTTTATTTTTAAAAAACATTATGTCAAAAAATGACAATCAAAGAAAAATTCTCATCGTTGACGATGAAAAAGATATGCGAGAAATTTTGGGCGACAGATTCAGTGCTGAAGGATTTCCCGTCCTTCTTGCCGGCGATGGCAAAGAAGGTCTAACGTTAGCTTTTGAAAATCATCCTTCGGCTATTCTGCTAGACATCGCAATGCCCAATATGGATGGGCTTCAAATGCTAGAAAAACTGAGAAATGACAACTGGGGAAAAGATGCTTCAGTTGTTTTGCTTACCAATATCAGCGATACAAACAAAATTGAAGAGGCGCGAAAAATTGGAATTCAAGCATATATGCTTAAAGCGGAATGGAAAATGGAACAAATAGTTGATCAAGTAAAAAAAATCATCCATAATTGATTTTTAAAATAGTTTGAAGCGTTTTTGACTTTTAACTGATAAAAAAATTCCAAGAAATATAATCCTTTTTTAGAAACTGGGTAAATTATTTGAATTTTTTTATATCCTCAAAATAAACGCAAAAGTGTTTTCTTGTTATTTAACTAGTGATCACTTTTGTTAGGAACTTTATTTTTTTCAATCCCTCTTCACACACAAAAAATTGCCTTTACTTAAATTAAAAAAAAGATTATACTAAAATAGATTTTAAAAGCAAAATCTTGCATTAATTCTTATTTTAGTCAATTTTTTGTGGAATTTTTTGAAAAAAATGATTTTTGACGCATTAAAGTCAATTCTTTTTGTTTCAATTTTGGTCGCAATATTTTTTGGAGCGATGAGTTTTTTAGGCTATGAAATTAATGAACAATATTTTTCTTACAGCAAGAAAAAATGCGAAGAAGATTTGAAAAAATGTGCTCAAAAGATTTTAGAAAAAAAAGAAATAAATGAACATTGTAATTTCAAGTGTTTAGAACCAAAACTGATAGTCAAGAAAAAAAATGTTTCAGAATCAAATTAATTGCCAAAATACAAATTTTTTATAATTCATCAGATTTGAAAAATTCAGTTTATTTTGTGAAATTTTAATATCCATTAATTTTTCAAAAAAACACGCGAGTCTTGAGAATAAATAATTTCATAAATTATCAAAAATGATAGCCGAAGAAAAAAAATTGAAATTGATTGTCAATATCCCGGCATACAATGAAGAAAAAGAAATTGGAAAAACAATTGAACGAATAAAAAAAAGTTTTCAACAAGACTTTTATTCAATTGGGGACGGTCGCTCTATTGGTGAAAAATTGGTCCAAGTAATAGATGATGGATCGGCAGACAAAACTGTTGCAATAGCCCGTGAAAACGGAGTTGACTTGATAATATCTTATTATCCTAACCGTCGTTTGGCTTATTCTTTCAAAATGGCGGTGGAAAATTGTCTTGTTAACGATGCTGACATTATGGTCAATATTGACGCGGACGGTCAGTTCAATCCGGATGATATTCCCAAACTTTTAACGCCAATTTTGGAAAAAAAAGCGGATATGGTCATTGCCAATCGTTTTGGAAAATATAGAGCAAAAAATATCCCTTGGATACGAGAATTTTTGAATAAATTGGCCGCGCATATTATTGGATTTTTTTTGGGACAAAAAACAGATGATTTAACTTGCGGTTTTCGCGCTCACAACCGCGAAACACTTTTAAGATTAAATCTTACTAATATCCATTTCACTTATACCCAAGAAACTATTATTGACGCTATCGGAAAAAATTTGAAGTTAAAATGGATTTCAGTGCCGGTAACTTATTTTGAAAATAGACAAGGAAAAATAACTAAATCCCTTTTTCAATTCATCAATAATTCCGGAAAAATAATTTTGAAAGCGATTAGAGATGTCAGACCGTTAAAATTTTTCGGCTGGCCAGGAATTTTTCTGCTTTTGGTTGGTTTTTTGGGATTTGCAATTTTCTTTTTCAATTATTTGCAAAATTTCAAAGTAACTCCTTATCTCAACTATATTATATTTTCGTCCATCACTCTTCTTTTGGGAATTCAACTCATCATTTTCGCACTTATCGCCGATATGATAAAATCCAGCCGTCAATTGACGGAAGAACTTTTTTACCAGTGGAAAAAAGAAAAGTATTCCTCCGCCAAAAACAAATCTCGCTAGAATAAAAAAATAATTTTTCTCAAATAATAGACTTGTTGCTTAATAACTCACTACTGCAATTTCCACATTTTGGTTAAATTTTCCAAAATTTCGTTATGCAATTTATTAAGCAACATGTCTAATAAATCCTAAATGAAACTAAAAATTCTTTTTATTTCTCACTCTTATCCTCCAATTTTAGGCGGAGTGGAAAATCAAAATTTCAATTTAGCCAATAATTTGGCCAAAATTGCGCGAGTGAAAATCATCGCTAATGGAAAAGGAAAAAAATGGCTTCTTTTTTTCATTCCAATGACTTTTCTGGAATCTTTTTTCTTAATGTCTTTTTATGACGCTTGTCTCGTAGGCAATGGAGTTTTAACACCACTGGCACGAACATTAAAATTTTTTCATCCAAAGAAAAAGTTTTTTTCCGTCATTCATGGATTGGACATAACTTTCATTTATAAAAAAGGAATTTTGGCAAAAATTTACAAAAAAATTAATATTCCTTCCATCCGAAAAATGGATAAACTTTTTATGGTGGGAAATTTTACTCTTGAAGAAGCCGTCAAAGTTGATGTTTGTCGCAAAAAAAGTTTTTTTATCCCCAATGGCGTAGACGCGAAAAATCTTAAAAAAGAACATTCTCGCGAAGAATTAAGCGAATTTTTAGGAATAGATACAAAAAACAAAAAAATTATATTAAGATTGGGCAGATTTGTTCCTCATAAAGGGACTGATTGGTTTATCGCCAATATAATGCCAAAACTGTCTTCGGACACTTTTTTAGTTGCCACCGGTTACAGAGTTAAGAAAAAAACTGCCGGGGATCCAGATAATTTTTCCGCTTGTCAAGAAGCTATCCAAAAAAATAATCTGGAAAAAAGAGTAAAAATTTTACCTAATCTTTCACAAGACAAGTTGGAAATTTTGCTTAATACCGTTGATTTAGTTGTTTCTCCCAATATCAATTATCCTGGATCATCGGAAGGCTTTGGAATAAATGTTATTGAAGCGGCCGCTTGCGAAAGAATTGTGATCGCTTCTGATTTGCAAGGCTTAAAAGACGCGATAAAAAATGGAAAGAGCGGATTTTTGGTTGAAGCGGAAAATACCGAACAGTGGATCAAAGAAATAAAAGCTATTTTTTCCGCCGGACCGGAATTTTCCCAAAAATTCGGAGAAATGGCAAGAGAATATGTGGAAAAAAATTTTAGTTGGGAAGAAATTGCCAAAAGATATCTTGAAGAAATGAAAAAAACATTCAACAAATAAAATTAGGACTTACGCGCTTGCCTCAAAATTACTAAAGTATAATTTGTTAAATTAGGTTAATTCCTGCCAGTTTAATTAAGATTGAAGCACTTGAAAAAGATTATCATTATTAATTTCTTGTCAAACACGTAAGTCCTAAAAATAAAAATCCGATTTTTAAAAAATGTTTCACATTTTTTTCTTGCAAATTATATTTTTTGTTTCTTTTATCATAGTCTCATTTTTACCGGGATATTTTTTGATTTTAGCGATTTTTGGAAAAAATGAAAATTTTTTGGAAAAAATAGAACGTTTTATTTTTTCTTTTGGAATTGGAATAATCGTAACCGATTTTATCGCTTTTTTTTACGCCAAAATAAACATTCCTCTCAGCAAATTTTCTTCCGTTTTAGGAGTAATAATTTTTGCTCTGTCTTGCTGGGGAATTTATAAATTCAAAGAAAAGAAAAAAGGGGAATATTTTCAAAATGATTTCAAAAATATTTTCTCTTTTGACAAAAACCAAATTAAATTGATATTCATTTTGATTTTTTTTCTTTTTTTTATAAGAACCGCTTATCTTGAAAAAACAGTTGTTCCGACCGCCACTGATATGGGACACCACGCCTACTGGATAAACTCCATCGTTGAAACGGGTCAACTTCCCAATTATGACGGAATGCCGGATTTTATTATTGGAGAGCATATTGCTTTGGCGGAAATAACAATGATTGGAAATCTGAGTCTTTTTAGTGCCAGTCCAGTAGTTTTTCTTTTGATAAACAATATCTTGGGAATTCTTGCGATTTTTGTTTTAACTTTAAGAATATTCAAAAATAAAAATGTGGCGATTCTCTCTCTTTTATTTTTGGGAGTTTTTTTTGCTGTTTCTTCTCCGCAAGCCAAATTTGTCAGCGGAGGAGTGATGGGAAACATTTTAGGAAATTATCTGTTGCCAATGACTCTTTATTTTTATTTTAGAGCTTTTGAATTTTTGGATGAAAAAACAAAAATTGAAAATGGAGAAACACTTAAAATTTTTCAAAAATTTTTGGGGCTGGCATTTTTTTCAACTTTTGGTTTGTTTTATACACATCATCTGTCCGCCTTTGTTTTTCTTTTTGTTTTTGTTTTATGGACGGCGATTTTTTTGGCGTTAAACATTAAACAAATTAAAAATATATTCAAAAAATTAATTTTATTATTTTTTTCCAAATCAGTTTTGATTTTTCTTTTTTTAGGAATATTTTTTTTCTTTTTTATCCTCACTCCCAATTATATAAAAACAAACGCAGTGGAAGAAACATTAGGCACTCCTTCTAAAGCTACCCGAGAAGGATTATCTTTGGATAACTTGCAAAGTTCTTTGGGAGAATTTCGTTTGTTTTTGGGAGTCTTGGGAATACTGATTTTATTTTGCCTGAAAGACAGAAAAAAAGTTGGGATAACTTTGATTTGTGCTTGGTCAATAATGATTTTTATAATGTCGGCAAAACCAGGATGGATTTTTATCAACATTCCCAGTAATCGCATCGGAACATATTTATCCTATCCCCTTTCTATTCTTTCCGCCATAACTTTTTTTTCTTTTTTCACTTTTTTCGGCACACAAAAATTTTTTTCAAAAAATATCTTTGAGGCTCTTCCCGCAAAAACGACTTTTTTTATTTTTTTTCTTCTGACAACTTTTGCGTTTACGGAAGGCTTGGGAAATAGCACTCAAATTTTCAAAGAATCTTTCGATTTTTCACCGGTGCTGAAAACATTTTTTGCTTCTCAATATTTGAAAGAAAAAACCGAGAAATCGGACATTTTATTGAAAGATCACAATTATTTGTCTGGTGACACTTGGATGAAATTGTTTTTTATGCGAGGATATGATTATCCTATGTCACGAGGATATTTTAAACGTTATGAAGATCCCACCAAGCCCAGAGAAATGTGCACCTTGTATATGATATCCAATCCCGCAGAAGAGCAAGCTTTGGAATGTTTTAAAAAAACCGCCACCAATTTCATTGTGGTTAATCCTCATTATGATTCTTCCCAGTTTGCCAAGCTGAAAAATTTTGATCAAATTTATACCAATGGCGAAGTAGCAATTTTTTATAGAAAATAATTATGCAAAAAAAAATAATTCTATTTATTTCTTTATTATTATTTTTCAGTTCTTTTTGGCTTTTTTATTCTTCAGAAAAAAAAACCGATCCTGCTAAACAAAATGATTGGTGGTCGCTTTATTTTTCTGTACCGAAAGAAACAAATTCAAATTTTACAATTGAAAATTATAGCAATCAAAATAATTTTCATTGGAAAGAATTATCAAAAAATAAAGTTATTCAAGAAAATGACATTCAGATAAAAAAGGGGGAGAAATCTCAAATCAAAATAAAAAATCCTGAAGAAAAAGAAAAGGTGATCATTCAAGTAACTCATAAGGAAGAAAAGAAAGAAATTTACAAAAATTTAAACTAGATTTAATTTTAATCGCCACCTTAAAAGCAAAAAATTAGTTTGAAAATAGTTCTTTGGGTGCGCAATAATAAATTTTAAAAATTTTTTAAAAAGCAAAAATCATAATCTTATCAGAAAAAAAACAATGAAAAATTTAAACCGAAAAAAAATTCTTTTTGTTACTCGTCCTCTTTCTCCTCCTTGGGACGAAGCCTCAAAAAATTTCGCCTATTCTTTGGCAAAAAATATTTCCCAATCGGAAATCAATATTATGACTGATCAAAAAGACTCTTCTTTTTCTTCCGATTTAATTTTTCCGCATAAAGTTTATACCGCGTCTGAAAATTCCCGTTTTGATTTTTGGCAGAAAGTGTGCGCCATTTTTTTTCAATTTAAAATCAGAAATAAATTTGATATTCACCATTATTTTTTCACTCCGACAATCCTCAATTCATTTTTAATTAAAAATTTTCTCAAAAATCCCAAAACAAAAACCATTCAAACTATCGCCACTTTGCGAGAAGATTTATGGTCGGACAAAGACATCAGAAAAATTTTATTCGCCAACATTATTATTGTTTATTCCGCCTTTGCCAAAAATAAATTAAACAATTTGGGTTTTGAAAATGTTTTTCAAATTTATCCGGGAATAGATTTGCAAGAATACAAACAAATTTCTTTCCAAGAGACGCAAAAAAATTTGCTGACTGATTTTTCCAATGAATCCGAGGTTTCCAAAAATTTCACAAAAATGCATTCAAAAGAAAATGATTTTGTGATAAACTTCACTGGAGAATACACTCGTTTGGGGGCGATTGATTTGATAATTGACAGTTTCATTGACATCGCTAAAAAAAATCCTTCCATTAAACTGTCTCTGGCAGTCAGGATAAAAAATGAGAAAGACGCTCTGAAAAAAAGATTGATAAAGAAAAAATTGAAAAAAAATAATTTGCTCAATCAAGTTTCTTTTTTTGACAATGGAAGATATAAAATGAAAAATGTCTATAATCTTTGCGACATCAGTCTTTTTCCAGTGAATAATATGCAAGGAAAATTTGATATTCCTCTTGCGGTGGTTGAGGCGATGGCATGTCAAAAACCGGTAATCATTTCCGATTTGCCAATTTTGGCGGAATTAACAAACGGAAAAAATTCAGTCATAGTTAAAAAAGATAATCAAAAAGAATTGACTGACGCTATTTTGGATTTATACACTCACCCTGAAAAAAAACGTCTGATTGGTTGGGAAGCAAGAAAATTTGTGGAAGAAAAATTTAATATAAAAAAAATCGCCCAAGAATATGAAAAAATTTACGCTACTCTATAAATAATATAATTTTGAAAAAAAATATGTTTCAATATAATTTTGAAAATATCTCTCAGCATAAAAAAATTTTTCAAACTGAAAAAATGAAAGTGCCGGTAATTTTTCACGCTTCAAAAAATTTGATGCCCGAGGAAAACACTCTTTCTGAACTGGAAAATGTGGCTTCTCAAGAATTTGCATTTCATCATGTGGCGGCAATGAGCGATGTTCATAGCAAAAAAGGCAGAAAAAATCCCACCGGAACAGTAGTTGCCAGCGAAAATCACTTGATGCCTCAGATAAATGATACCGCTCCCAACTGCGGAATGCGTTTTTTAAAAACCAATTTGACCGACACAGATTTGGAAGGAGAAAAAATTGATAATCTTTTTAGCGAATTAGTCAAAGTCATCCCAACTAAAACTTATAAAGGAACTGTTATTCCTTACTCTCTAGTAATGGATATCTGTCGTTTTGGCGTGAAACCAGTAAAAGACTTTTTCAAAACTAGAACTCAAAATGAAATTGAAAATACTTATAAAAATGGAAATTTTTTTGAAAAAGAAGTCAACCAACGAGAAATTTTAGATGTCATTCCCAAACTTTTTTTGCAAATCGGACGCGCGCGTTTGGGAATTTTAGGCGCGGCCGGAAATCATTTTTTAGATCTTATGAAAATCAAAAAAATCAAAAATTCTGATTTAGCCAAAAAAATGGGTATTTTTGAGGGACAATATATCTTTCTTATGCACACAGGATCGGGACTTTTGGGGCAATACTCTTCTTATTTTTACACACCTAAAAAGAAGGAACATTTGAGTCAAAGAATCGTTTTGGAAATGGGAAAACTTTCTTTCAATTCTCAAATGAAAAAAGTTTATCGCAATTTATCCCGAAAAATAAATTCTTCCAAAAACAAAGATGAATTTTTCGCCTATGATAAAAATACTTTGGAAGGGAAAATGTTTATCACTGCCAATTTTGCGTCCGCCAATCATGGTTTTGCCAATAGAGTCATCTTGACTCACAACTTAGACAATGCTATAGAAAAAGTTCTTGGGAAAAACGCTCAATTGGATTTGCTTTATGATATGCCTCATGTTTTCATTGATCGAGAAAATCATTTTGGAAAAGACTTGTGGATTCACCGAAACGGGACCGTACGCGCCAACGGACCGGAAAGAATGAAACATCATTCTCTTTTTTCTCAAACCGGCGAACCGGTTTTTATCCCCTCTTCTATGAGCACGCCCGCTTATCTTTGCGTAGGAACCGATGAAAATTCTTCCTCTTTTTTCTCCGCTTCTCATGGAACCGGAAGAAGAAAATATCCGGAAAGTTCCTTCGCACAAAACAAAAATGATTTGTTCAAAAAAATGGAAAAAAAACAGGTCAAACTTTTCAACGCTAAATCCAAAGGAGTGATTTTACAAGACAGTGCTTATTATAAAGATGTAGAGGAAGTTATTACAGGAATGGAAGAAAATAAAATAATTCAAACGGTGGCTAAAATGGATCCGGTGGCGGTTTTGATGTATTGAAAATTATTTTTTATAAATCTTTTTTTAATTATAAATTTCGTATAACCTGCAAATTTAGTATAGTATCAAACAATAAGTTCGCATATAAACGCGATATTTAAAATGTCGCGTCGCTATGCTCCGCTCCATTTTACATATCGCGCGCGGATACCTCCGCACGCGTTAGGCGTAATTTTAAATTCAAAAGCAAAAATTTATGGACATCAAACAAGCTCAAGAAAAAATAAAAGATTTATTTGGAGAAATGGAGCATCCAAGATTGGCTTCGTTTATTGCCCTGACGGAAGAAGTCGGCGAGGTGGCTAACGAAGTTATGAAATGTGAAATATACGAGGAAAAAAATAATACTGATGATCTAAAAATCGAGATAGCAGATGTTTTTGTGTGTATTTTAGAATTAGCGAATGTTTATAATTTTGACCTTAGCTCTGAATTTGAAAAGAAAGTTAGCCACCTTGAACCAAGAGCAAAAGAATGGAAATTGAAGTTAAAAGATCTATTAGAAAAAAAGCGCAATAAACTAGATTAAATTTTTGCTTTTGAATTTAAAAACTTCTCCGCTATCGCTTCGACCATTCGGGACGCCTAACACTCGATATCCGCAAGTGCTAAAGTCACATTTCACTTCACTTCGTTTCATTGAAACGTCGGATATCGAGAAACGTTAGAAGAAATATTATTCAAAATTTTTAAGGATTGACATTCGTAATTTTCTATATATATCGTCACTCATGATATCTAGATTACATTAAAAAAATTTTGTTGGGAATATTTTTTAAAACAGTCAAATTTCCTTGTTTCATAATTTTTTATTAACATCATCAATGGATGATCTCAAATCAAAATTTTTACCTTCTCTTTTTATTTTTGCTAAATCTTGCACACTTTTAATTTCTTTTTGTTTTTCGTCTTCTAAACATTTTTCTAAATTTTATTCCATTAAAATATTTAGTATTCTTCTTTCTTTCTTTTTTGCAAAACTTTCGGCATTTATCTTATTTGATCCATTTTTCATTTCTGCATAAAAAGTATCCTTATCAAAAAGATCTTCGCCATTGCTCATTTTTGCATCATAGTGCCTATTAATTATTTCTCCTGTTTTTTCATTCTTGTATAATTCATCGGCTATTTTTTCTAAATCATGACCCAGTTTTTGAAGTTGTTTCACACTATATAGCCAGCCTCTCTCAATTAGCCTTTATACTCCATTTAAAAGAATGACAAAGCAGATAATAGCAAACTTGCACAACATTGTTATTCTGAGAAGTTATAAGATTATAAGCCTGAAAGAAATCATCTGCAAACCTGTGTAGTCCGCGAGATGAAACGCTATCTTCCGTATGAGGATTATTATTGTTTGGCATTTCTTTTTTATTCATCATTGAAAACAAATTACACTTGTATTAAAAACGCAGTTCGGCGGGACTATTATGATTTTAATTTATTTAATTTTTCAACAAGCAAATGAACTGTAGTCGATGGATTCTTTTTCAAAAAAGAATTTTCGTTCCCATATTGTTTTAAAAGTTTTTTTGCGTTTTTTATTGCCTCTGATTCTTTATTTTTGATCTTTTCAATCAATAATTGCACACTTTCAACCTTGTCATATTTATATTTTTTATTTCCCGTTAGTTTTCTAAAATTTTCTGTTATTTTTTTGTTATAGTCTTTTCTTGCAATTGTAGAATTTATAAAAATGAAATGTAATAAAAACCACAATTCAAAAGCCTCATTTGTATAAGCCACCTTTAAATTATTTCCGATAGCTTTATTTATCGCATTATCAAAATCTTTGTCAAAATCATCTTTGTCAAACACCACCCAGCATTCATCAGTTTTTAAATCAATTTTTTCTTTTATTATAAAATACAAAGCAAAATCTACAATGCTAATCGTATTAAAACCTTTCCCTTTTATCTCTACTTTAATATTTTTTCTTCTGATTTCTGATTCAATTTCTTTCTTCTTAAATCCAAAATAAATTGGCTCGGTTTTCTTGCCTTCGGTAAAAATATAAATAAAATTGTATTGTTTTCGTTGATTATGTTTTCTTTCAAATTTTTTACTCATATCTTTTAATTTTCAGAATCAATAAAAGGAAGCGCGCCAAATCTACCCTTAAGATATTTTTGAGAAAACTCCGTATCATTTCTTTGAGTCTTAAACTCCGCCAATGAAAATAAATTGCCTGCTCCAAATTTATCTTTTTCCGTAAACCAGAACTGTTCTTTATTAAATTCTTTGCGCGACAATAAGCTTGTGTCATGCGTAGTTACAATTAACTGGGCGTTATTCGGATTATTTCTTTCAAAAAAATCCAAAATAAATTTAGTCAAATATGGGTGAAGGCTATTATCAAATTCGTCAACAAGTAAAACCTTGCCATTTTCTATGGTGTCTACAATTGGTCCTAGCACATCAAAAAATTTCTGCGTTCCCGCGGATTCATCTCCTATGTTAAATTTAGTGGTTCCGATTTTAGTCCCTTTTATGTCAAATTTATTATGCTCGAAGAAGATTGGCAGGTACCCCATATACTAGACACAGATTCTCAGATATAATCCAAGACATATGAGCAACACAAAACACAACTATCACATATCAAGCGATGTAAAAGAACAGGTATTGAAA